>FJVV01000379.1_pt1 | contig 29248 bp, 23 predicted proteins | sample 1011911 | NCBI WGS metagenome assembly FJVV01 (sample SAMEA3912450, study PRJEB9761) | metagenome | biome: forest; material: soil | place: USA | collected 2011-06-22 | depth 0.1 m
CCGCCCGCCAGACCGAACGCGGCACCCGTGCCGACGACAAGCGCTCCGAAACCGCCATGGAAGACCGCAAGAAGGCGGGGTATTTCTAAGAAATAGCCAAACGCCAAAGATTCCGTCGCGGGCACTCGCAAGCTTGCGCCCACGACGGACCATCGCCCGCAAACGATCTCCACCTGTTCTAATTTCCAATGTCCTCCGCCACCGCCCAACCGCACACCGACCAGCATTACCTTTCCATGGACCTGCTCCGTTTTACGACGGCGGGCAGCGTCGACGACGGCAAATCCACCCTGATCGGCCGGTTACTCTACGACTCCAAGTCCATTTTTGACGACCAGTTGGAAGCCATTGAGCAGGCGACCGAGAAGCGTGGTGAGGAACATCTCAACCTTTCGCTGCTCACCGATGGTCTCCGCGCCGAGCGCGAGCAGGGCATCACCATCGACGTGGCTTACCGCTATTTCGCGACCCCGCGCCGCAAGTTCATCGTCGCGGACACACCCGGCCACATCCAATACACGCGCAACATGGTGACCGGCGCCTCCACGGCCAACCTCGCCATCATCCTCATCGACGCGCGCAAGGGCGTGATCGAGCAGACCTGTCGCCACTCGTTCATCGCCTCGCTGCTGCGCATCCCGCACGTCATCGTGTGCGTGAACAAGATGGACCTCGTGGACTGGTCCGAGGCTCGTTTCAACGAGATCGTCGCCACCTACACGGAGTTCGCCTCCCGCCTGGAAATCCCGGACATCAAATTCATCCCCATCAGCGCGCTGCACGGCGACAACGTCGTGGATCGCTCGGTCCACATGCCGTGGTATGCGGGCAGCTCGCTGCTTTACACGCTGGAGACCGTTTACATCGGCAGCGACTCGAACCACATCGACGCCCGCCTGCCGGTGCAGACGGTGATCCGCCCGAACAACGACGAGCATCATGATTTCCGCGGCTTCGCTGGGCGCGTGGCCGGCGGTGTTTTCAAGCCGGGCGATGAGATCATCGCCCAACCCTCGGGGCTCACCTCGACCATCAAAAGTATTCACGGCCCCGACGGCGAACTGGACGAGGCCTTTGCGCCCATGTCAGTCGTGGTCACGCTGAACGACGAGATCGATGTCTCCCGTGGCGATACCATCACAAAAGCCAATAATCCGCCGCACGTCACTCAGGACATCGAGGCGATGATCTGCTGGTTCTCCGAAAAGAAACTCCAGCCGAACGGAAAATACATCATCCGGCACACCACCCGCGAGGCGAAGTGCGTGATCAAGGCCGTGCGCTACAAGATTAATATCAACACCCTGCACAAGGCCGAGGGTGATCTGGAAATCGGGATGAACGACATCGGGCGCATCCTCCTGCGTTCGGCCACGCCGCTCATCAGCGATCCCTATCAGCGCAATCGGAGCACGGGCAGCTTCATCCTTGTCGACGAGTTCACCAACGCGACGGTGGCCGCAGGGATGATACTTTGACATTACCGGCCCGCGGGAATTGATTCAAACCAACTTCCGTCACCCTGTGATCGTTCACTACTGGTTGCTTTCGTTCGCGCTGCTGTTGCTTTGGTTTCCGCGTCCTTGGCTTCGTTTTGGCGGCAAGGTGGTGTCGCTGCCTTCACGTTCGCCGGTGGATAAAAACCTGCGCGACTCCAACGATGTATCTTTGCGGTTGATGGATGAACTGCCCAATCCGCGCAACTGGGTTGATTTTTTGCGGGCACTGGCGGGCGGCATCGCGGTGATGATTTTCTGTTTTGAGCGAATTCGAGGTGGTCCCAAGATCACGGCTGATCTCATTTTCACCATTCAGTGCGTGATTTTTGTGATCGCGCTTTTGATTCAGACGACCCGTTTTTTTCAGCAAAAAATGACGCTGGTGGCGCCGATTTTTTTCATCTTCGGGTTGAGCTTTGGACTCATCGGCTGGCAGGCCGCGTTGTTTGCCTGTATCGCCATCTGGGTGGCCAACCTTTTGTTGCCCTCCGCGGGGGTTTTCCTGATGGTCTTTGCTTTTCTGGAGATGGTTTTTGCACGATTCCTTTCATATGGATTCCATGCCTACACACGGACGCTTATCCTGACCGCCGCACTGGCGATCACCCCGGTGTTGCTGAGCGCGATGACGAACCGCCGGCTCGTGAAGCTTAACAAGAAAACTCGGGTCAGCAGGTCGACAAAGGCCAAAGCCTGACGCCATGGAGGGCCGTGTTCGCCAAGCGACCTGGATGACTTGGGCGGAGGCGGCGCGCCCGCGCACGCTCCCGGCGGCGATTTCCCCTGTGCTGGTGGCCACCGCGTTGGCGTTGAGAGACGGCGGCTTCGACGCTCCGGCGGCGCTGGCCTGTCTTGTGTTTTCGCTGCTCATCCAGATCGGGACAAATTTTGCCAACGACTACTATGATTTCATCAAGGGAGCCGACACGGCGGAACGAGTCGGCCCGCGTCGGGCCGTGGCGGCCGGCCTCGTGTCTCCCGCCTCGATGAAGCGTGCGATGATCGGGGTGTTCGGTCTGGCGTTTCTCTCGGGGCTTACCTTGCTGAGTTACGGAGGCTGGCCGCTGCTGATCATCGGCGTGGCCAGCATCATCTGCGGAGTTGCCTACACGGGAGGTCCGTATCCGCTCGGGTATAATGGCCTTGGAGACGTGTTTGTCTTTATATTCTTCGGGTTGGTCGCGGTGGGGACGACGTATTTTGTGCAGACCGGCCAGATATGGGGGGAGGCGTTGCTTATTGGCGCGGGCATTGGTGCGCTCGCGACGAATATTTTGGTGGTTAATAATTATCGCGACGCCGACACCGACGCCAAGGCAGGCAAACGCACGCTGGTAGTGCGTTTCGGTCGGCGGTTCGCGCGATGGCAATTTGCCTGTGGGCACATTCTGGCGAGCGCGACGATTTTGCTGGTAGGCCTACATGGCTGGCGTCCGCAGGTCACGGCGGCGTTTTCCCTGATGGCAGCGGGAGTAGGAATTTGGCAGACCCGCCGGCTTGCGAGGGCGCAAACGCCTGCCGAGTTGATCGAACTGCTCGGGCAGACGGGGGCATACCTGGCGTTTTATGCGTTGCTGCTTTCCGCAGGGATACTTTGCGGAGAATAAAAAAACCCGCCGCGGATGAGGCGGCGGGCTTGGAGTGGCGGAGGGCTGGACCGTTTTAGATTTTGGCGAGCAGTTTTTCCTTGAGGGCGGCTTTGGGCATCATGCCGACGAGGGTCTCGACAAGATTGCCATCCTTGAAGAGGAGCATCGTGGGGATGGCGCGCACACCGTAGGTGGCGGCAATGGTGTCGTTGTCGTCCACGTTGACCTTCGTGATCGTCACCTTGCCGTCGAGCTCGGTGGCGAGCTCTTCAAGAATGGGGGCGATGGCTTTGCAGGGGCCGCACCAAGGGGCCCAGAAGTCCACGAGGACGGGGGCCGTCGAAGCGATGGCGGTCTTGAAAGTGTCGGAATTCAGGTGGGCGATTTTGTCGGACATGATAATCAGCGTTTCAGGTAGATAAGGACGGAAAAGGCGATGGTGACGGCGGCGGCGATGCCGGCGACCACGGGAAGGAACGAGGGGATGTCGTCGTTGCTTTCAGCGATCTTGGGCATCGGCGAAACGAACTTCGGGTTGACGGGTAGTTTCGCGATGGCCGGGGCGGACGCGATGGGCTTGGCTGCGATAGGTTTGGCCGCGATGGGAGCGGCGGCTACCGGGGCGACGGGGACTGGAGCGGGCGCGTCGGCCACGGGCGCAACGGGAGTTGGCTCAGCAGGCAACGTGGTGGGGATCGGCTCGACGGGAGCGGACTCGGGCTTGGGCGGGAGAGTCAGCGGGGTCTGGCCGGGGATGGGGCGGTAGTCGGAGTTATCCATGGGGATTTTTTATCTGGGGGTTGAGTGGTGGACGATTTCGGCAAGTTCGCGGGGATCGACGGTCTCCAGGCGTTTGTCGCGTCGTTTGAGTTCTTCGAAAGTCTTGAGAGTGGTCTCGGTCATGCGACCGTGGGTTTCCTCGGAGCCGCCGACGAGGATGAATTGATCGCCCTTGGTGATGCGTTTGTGGCCGTCTTCGTTGTCGAGGCCGACACCGAGCAGGCCGGCGGCCTTGGCCAGGGCTTTGCGAGAAGGGGTGGTCGGTTTTTTGCTCACGGGGACAACGTGCTGGCTTCCGCCGGTGTTTCAAGCGGGTTTTCGAGATTGGCGGGTTCATCCTCGCGCGCGTCGCAGACGATGTCGGTGAAGGCTTCGTTTTGGCGCAAGCGGAGTTTGCCGAGACGGGTGAGCTCAAGCACGGCTAGAAACGTGGCGACGAGGACGCGGACCGTGACGGGGCCGGTGAACAGCTCGGTGAAAACGAAGGTCTTGCGGGTGCGGGTGAGCAGGAGGAGTTCCTCCATCTTGTCGGACACGGTGACCTGTTCGTCCTGAATCTGGCCGACGACGAGTTTTTCGGCGAGGCGGCGGAGAACGATGTTGAAGGCGTTCCAAAGCTCGATGCGGTCGCCGCTTTTGAGGGGGCGGTCGGACTCGCGGTCGGCGAGGACGGGGACATGGCGGGCGAGCAGGTCGCGCTGGAAAACGGCGAGTTCGTCGAGCTTGGCGGCGGCCTCCTTGAATTTTTTGTATTGGAGAAGCTGGTGGACGAGTTCCCAGCGCGGGTCCATCGCGTCGTCGTCGGCCCCAGGATCGACGGCTGCTAGTCCGCGGGGCAGGAGCATGCGGCTCTTGATCTCCATCAGGGTGGCGGCCATCACGAAAAACTCGCCGGCGATGTCCAGGTCGAGCTGCTGCATGGAGTGCAGCACGTCGATGTATTGGCGGGTGACGGACTCGATGTTGATGTCGTAGATGCCGATCTCGTTTTTCTTGATCAGAAAAAGCAGGAGATCGAGGGGGCCCTCGAAGACAGGGAGCTTGATGCGGTAGTCGGCGTCGGGAACCACGGTTTGAAGATGCTTGGCGGCGGGCGGTGTGCGGCAATGAAAAACTACCGGCGGCGAAGGGGGGCGACGTAATAGCCGTCGGTGTTGTGGGCGGATGGCAGGATCACGCGGGCGGGCGCGTCGGGCAGCGGGGTGAAGTCGGCATGCGCCGAGAGGAAAGCGGCGACGATGGCTTCGTTTTCGTGATGGCTGAGCGAGCAGGTGGCGTAAACGAGCAGGCCGCCGGGGCGCACGTGGCGGGCGAAGCGGGCGAGCAGGCCGCGTTGAAGAATGGCGGCCTGCGCGACGGTCTCGGGAGTGGTGCACCACTTGAGGTGCGGGGCGCGGCGCCAAGTTCCCGTGCCGCTGCAAGGGGCGTCAACCAAGACGCCATCGTAGAGGGCGTCGGGCGCGGGCGGGGCGGAGAGTATCCGGATGTTGGCGAGGCGGGCGCGCTGGGCGCGTTCGCCAAGTTCGTCGAGGGCGTTGCGGCGGATGTCGTGGGCATCCACGCGCCCTTTGGTTCCGAGGAGGCGGGCGAGTTGCAGGGTTTTTCCGCCGGCACCTGCGCAGGCGTCGAGCCAGCGTCCGCCGGGGAGCTCGCCGACTTGATGGAGCAGGAGTTGCGAGCCCAGATCTTGAACCTCGAACAGTCCACGATGGTAGGCTTCGCTGGTTGTGAGATCGGTCTCAGCCAGAACCTCAAGCGCCGAGGGAAGAATGGTGGACGGGCGGACGGCCCAGCCTTGTTCGGCGAACTCGGAGCGCAGAGGCGCCGGGTCGTCGGTTTGCACCCGAATCCAGAGCGGGGCACGGGTGTTGAGGATATCAAAGTCCGGCGAAACGAAAGCGGACGGGCAGTGTTCGGCAAACCACGAGGGGATGAGAAGGGCGGGATCGACGCCGAGGTGGCTGGCTTTGGCGGCGACGGAGTCGGGGGGCGCGGGCCAGTCGCCAACCCATTCCTTGCGGAAGACCAGAGTGGCGGGGGTTTCGGCGGCGAGCCAGGCGGTTGTGCGGATCGCGTCTTCTTCGGACGCGGCGAGTTTTTGCTCGATCCACGGCAGGTGGCGGAGGGCGGTGTAGAGGAGTTCCCGATACAGGCGCCGGTCACGGCTGCCGAAACGTTTTTCTCGGGCGAGCATCTGCTGGAGCCGTGCAGGCAGATTGCGGTCTGTTGCGATGTGCGGGCGCAGCGCCGCAAAGAGCGTGAGGAAAACGCGGCCCTGGCTGGCGGCGGGAGAGCGGCGGACGTCGTCCATCGCGCGGTTTAGAACTTGGCGAGCTCGATTTTCACGCTGAAACCGACCGAGCTCTCGCGCGTGTCACCCTCGCTGAAGGCGAGTAAATAGCTTATGAACCAGATGTTACGAATGTTCTGGCGGATGCCGTAGTCTTGGCGAGTGAACTGTCCCTTGTCCGCATCGTAGGCGAGCAAGCTGATGGCTTCATAGACTTCGTTCAGGAAGTAATGGAGTTCAGCCGTGTATTGCTGGATGCTGTCGATGGATTGGGGCAAGGCTCCGGCGTAAGGCAGGTAAGTGCCCTGCTTCAGGTAGTCCGAGCCGAGGCGCAGCGACCAGACCTTGGCGTCCTTGAAGGTCACGCCCATGTTCAACTCGCGAAGGGTCATGTCGCCGGGGCTGACATTTTGATAGGCGTCGAACTGGATCCAGTTGGCCGGCTTGACGAGAAGCTGGGTTTGAATGGCCGAGAAACGGGCGGCCCCTTGTGGGTCGAGACTCCAGTCGGTCGCCATGTTCAGGTCGACGAGGTTGCGGGAACCGTAGTGGGGGTCGCGCGTCTGGAGAGCATTGTCGAGGCCGAGGCGGAGTATGTTGGTATTTTGGAGCGTGTCGATATCGCGACGGTCGCCGAGGCCAAGCGGCTGGAGGGAAGTCGTGAACGTGTCGCGATCAATGGGCGGAATGTATGGCTGGCCCTTGTCGGCCTCGGGAATGTAGCGGTAGGAAACGTAGGGCGTGACCTCGTGGCGGAGGCCGTCGATGCCCCAGCGCTCGTTCTTGTAGTCGTAGGTGGCGTTCTCGTGGAGTTCGGAGTCGAAGCCGATCTCGCCGAGCATGCGCGAGTAGTTGTCACGTCCGGCCTGCGCCTGGTCGTAATAGGTGAAACGTGCGCCGACCACAGGCTTGATGGACAGCCATTCGCGGGGGGTGAAGGGGCGGGTGAGGGAGTAGTAGGCGTCGAGACGGTCGGATGTCATCGTGGGGCCGGCGACGATGGCGTTGGTGGGTTCGTCGTCGCGCAGGACGGCGAAACTGGCGTTGAAACGGTGATAGACGCCTGCGCCCAGCTCGATGGGGAGTCCGTCAAAGCGAACCTCGGGCAGACGCTGCTGGACCGCTTCCCAGTTATTGGGCTGGAAGCGCGTGAAGGCGGAAATCACGTAGCTATCCTGGGTGTAGGTGCCCTCGAAGAAATTGTCGGGGTTCTGGACGTTCCTGTATTCGTCAGGACGGAAATCTCGGACGACATAGGAGTCCGACCAGTAGTTGACTTCGCCGAGCAACGAGAGGTGCTCGCCGATGGTCTGATAATGTTCCCACGAGACGAAGTCGCGATCCGCGGGGATCGGGTTCTTCAGGACGTCGGTGCCGCGATCACCCTGATCGTTTATGTAGCCGGTGGTCAGTTTGCCGTGGGCGGTCTGGTTGTCGTTGGAAAAATTATACTCCATGCCGGGCCCGATGAGCACGCCCCGGTTGGTGTAGACCCCAAGGTCACCGCCGGCCTTGACTGATGGAGTAATGGGGGCGAGCAGACCAACTTCGACATACGCGCCCATCTTCGAACTGAAGCCGGCGCTGGCAGTCATGTAAGAGAAAATGGGGTCTTTGACCGACTGTTTGTAGGAAGGAATGGGAATCGGCCTGAACGGGCCGACGCCGACCTGGGCATTGCTTGTCTGAACGCTTTTGCCAGGGACGTAGGTCAACGATCCAGCTGTCAGCGTAGGAGTGAGGATACTCGGCTCTGAAAATGTGAGTATGGCATCGTGGATGATCACGGACTCCTGGCTGCCTTCGACGGCGCTGCCGGATATGTAATAGGGAGGAGTGCCGGCGCGGACGTTTTTTACCGTGTAGGTTTTATTCGTGAGATCGTAGGTCATCTCATCGGCCAGCATGCGCTGGGTGCCCCGCGTCATGGAGACGTTGCCGATGGCATGGGCGACTTGGGTCTTCGGGTTGTAGTGAATCTCGTCGGCCAGCAGCAGGAGATTGTCGTAGGTCAGGCGTGCGCTGCCGGTGAACACGGTTTCCGTTTCGGTTGAGCTCGAACGGGGGGCCGAGATTTTGGGGAGGACCATCGCCCCGTGAAGAAGGGAAGCGCTGGCGATGAGGAGGACGGGCAGGAGGCGTCGAATCACGATGGACCGCAGCTAAGGCGGCTGATTCGCGGCAAGCAAGCTCCCACTCGCGCATCGGTTTATGGATGAGAAAGCCGGAGCCTGGCGCACTTTTCGCTTTCAGGTGTTCGTCAAACCTTACACCGTCGCCGACTGCGTCCGAATCATTCCACATGGCCCGCTCCTCCGTCTCCCGCAAATCCACCGCCCTCAAAGAACTCGCCCATCTGCGGGCTGAAATCCGCACGCTGGGAACCGCCCTTGGCCGGGTGATCACGCAAATCGAGGGGCCGGAGACGCTCGCCACCGTGGAGCGCCTGCGAACCTTGGCAAAGTCCAGCCGCGCGGGAGACGCCACCTCAGCCACCGCCCTCGGTGAAACCGTGGCCGCTCTCACCGCCACCGAGGCCTTCAACCAGGCGATGGCCTTCACGCTTTATTTCGAGTTGGTCAATCTGGCCGAGGAAAATTTCCGCATCCTTCTCTTGCGCCGCCGGCGCGCGGCACGGTTTGCCGTGGACCCGAAATCGTCCGATGTCCGGCCGATGCGCGAGTCCATCGAGTCGGCCGTGATCGAGCTCAAGCAGCGTGGCGTCGGCAGTGAAGCCATGCAGCAACTCGTGGATCGCATCTCCATCGAACTCGTTTTCACCGCCCATCCCACCGAGTCCAAGCGCCGCACGCTGCTCACCAAGCTTCAACGCCTGGCCGACATCCTCCGCCAGCGCGGCAATCCCGAGGCGGGCAACCTTTCCTTTTTTGATCCGGCCTGCGTCGACCGGGAAATCGCCTCGCTCTGGCTTACGGATCGCAGCCGCGTTGCCCGTCCCGAGGTGGCGGACGAGGCGCGCACCGGACTTTGGTATTTCCAGAGCACGCTTTACGAGACACTGCCCCGGTTGCACACCGACATGGAGCGCGCGTTGAAGGTTCATTATCCCGAGGTGACGCCGCCCGCCCGCTGGCTGACCTTCGGCTCGTGGATCGGGGGAGACCGCGACGGCAATCCCAATGTGACCGCCGCCGTGACCGCACAGATTCTCGGGCTGCACCGCCTCTTGGCCTTGGATAAAATGGGCAGTGCCGTCCGCGATCTTTCGCGCACCCTGACGGTTTCCGACCTGCGCGAATCCGTATCGCCCGCCGTTCGCCGCTTGCTGAAGGAAAGCCGGCATTTGTCGAAGCACGTCGAACAACTCGGCAGCCGTTACCCGCATGAGCCCTACCGCCTCCTGCTTGGCGGCCTGCGCGAACGTCTGGGTTTGGCCATCGCCGAAATCCAAGGCGGCGCCGTGCTGACTGATGCGGCTGCCGACGAAGAGACTCAGTTGCCTGTCGAGGCGGTGAGGGAAACCTTTGATGTGATCAGTGCCAGCTTGAAGGCGGGCAGAGGAGCGCTTCTTGCCGAGGGAGAGTTGCGCGAAGTCCAGCACAAGCTCGACATCTTCGGCCTGCATACGGCGAAGCTCGACCTGCGTCAGCACTCCGCCCACCACGAAAATGCCGTCGCCGAACTGCTGGGCAGCGAGGACTACCCGAAGCTCGACGAGGCAACCAAGTGCGAGCTGCTGGCCGGTGCCCTCGCCATTGCGAAAATCCTCAGCAAGCCTGCCCTCGGGAAACTCTCGCCGTCCGCACGCAACGTCCTCGATCCGCTCCACGTCGCCGCGCTGGCGGCGGCACAGTTCGGCCCCGATTCGCTCGGCATCTATATCATCAGCATGACGGACGCCGTGTCCGACGTGCTCGAGGTGGCGTTGCTGCACAAGCTCGCCGGCGCGTCGCTGCCCATCGCGCCGCTCTTCGAGACGCTCGATGACCTTAACCGCGCGCCCGACATCCTCGCTACGCTGTTCAACCACCCGAGCTACGCGCCGCTCCTTGCCGCCGGCGGCCGTCAGCAGCACATCATGCTGGGCTACTCGGATTCCAACAAGGATTGCGGCTACTTCACCGCCACTTGGGCGCTCTACAAGGCCCAGGAAACCATCTCCACCGTTTGCCGTGAAAACAACGTGCGCGTCACGCTCTTCCACGGACGCGGCGGCAGCATCGCTCGCGGCGGCGGCCCGGCAGCAAAGGCCATTCTCGCCCAACCGATCGGCCTGCGCGACGGCGGCATCCGCGTGACCGAGCAGGGCGAAGTGCTTTCCACGCGCTACCACGATCCCGATCTCGCGCACCGCATCCTTGAGCAGATGGCCTACGGCGTTCTGCTCGGCTCGCAGGCTGCGCAAACCCCTGTCGCGCCCTCCGCCGAGTGGGTGCAGGCCATCGAGACGATGAGCGACGTCGGTTTCGCCGCCTATAAGGCCCTCGTCCATGACGACCCCGAGTTTCTCGTGTTCTGGAAACAGGCCACGCCCATCGACGAGATCAGCAACCTCAAGTTCGGTTCGCGCCCTACGTTCCGTCGCAACACCACCAGTGTGGAGGACCTGCGTGCGATCCCGTGGGTGTTCTCCTGGATGCAGAGTCGCTTCAACTTTCCCGGCTGGTATGGCCTCGGTTCCGCGCTGCACTCGGTCCTCAAAAAAGGCCCGAAGGCCCGCAAGCTTCTCCGCCGGATGCACGCCGAGTGGCCGTTCTTCCAGACGCTCATCGACAACGCCCAGCTCACCATGCGCAAGGCCGACATGGGCATCGCCGCTCTCTACGCCGGTCTGGTCGATGATCCGAAAATTCGTGCGCGCATCTTCGCCATTCTCACTTCCGAGTTCGAGCGCACCGAGCAGGCCATCCTTGCCATCACCGGCCAGAAACAACTGCTCGCGAGCGAACCGGTGCTGCTGAAATCCGTGCAACTGCGGAATCCCTACATCGACCCGCTCAATTACATCCAGGTCGACATGATCCGACGCCTGCGCGCCGGCAAACTCAGCCGTGCTGACGATGAGTCCACGCGCGCCGTGGTTGATTTGACCATCAACGGCATTTCCGGCGGCCTGAAGAACACGGGTTGATTTGAACGGCGTCAGGGACGCCGTCCTTTTTATCACTTTCACAAAACACGTTCTGGACGTGGTTACGCACGATTGGCACACTTTCGGCAACCCCAACCCAATCGTGATCATAAGCCCCGCCGAACTCGTCTCCTTCATCGAAGCAAAAAACGCCGCTCCTCACGACTTCCTCGGCATGCGTCCCCACAAAAAGGGGAAAATCCAAGGAGTGCTTGTCCGGGCTTTTATTCGTGATGCCAAGGCCTGCGCGGTCGTCGATCTCGTCACAGGGACCGCCGTTGAGATGGAGCTGCTCGCGCCCGAGGGTTTCTTCGAGGTCTTCATTCCGAAGTGCAAGGCCGTCTATGCCTACCAGCTTCGCGCCACGCGGCACTGCGGTGAGATCCGCCAGTTCTACGATCCGTATTCCTTCCTGCCCACGCTCGGCGAACAGGACCTCTATCTCTTCAACGAGGGCAACGAGCACCGCATCTACGAGAAACTTGGCGCCCACGTCCGCAATCTCGGCGGCGTCAGCGGCGTGTCCTTCGCCGTCTGGGCGCCCAGCGCGGCGCGCGTGTCGGTGGTCGGCAATTTCAACCACTGGGACGGACGCTATTTCCCAATGCGCCCGCTCGGGGCGTCCGGCGTGTGGGAGATTTTTATCCCCGGTCTCGGCCAGGGAGAACTTTACAAATACGAAATCCTCGACCAAGCGGGCAATCCGCGCGTCAAGACCGACCCTTACGGCACCTATTTCGAAGCGCCTCCCGGCAATGCCTCCATTGTGCACGATCCGCGCGGCCATAAGTGGAACGACGCCGAATGGATCGCCCGCCGTGAGGCCAGCGCCGGTTCGATCGACCGTCCGCTTTCGGTTTACGAAGTCCATCTCGCCTCATGGAGGCGCAAGGTCGAGGACGGCAACCGCGTCTTCACCTACCGCGAGCTCGCGCCCATGCTGGCCGACTACGTCATCGACATGGGCTTCACCCATATCGAGGTCATGCCGCTCGCCGAACATCCGTTCGACGGTTCATGGGGTTATCAGGTCACGGGATTCTTTGCGCCCACCCAGCGCTTCGGCACGCCGGATGATTTTTCGTTTTTCGTCGATCACCTGCACCAACGCGGCGTCGGTGTGATTCTCGACTGGGTGCCCGCGCATTTTCCCCGCGACACCTTCGCCCTGGCCGAATTCGACGGCACGCATCTCTACGAGCATGCCGACCCGCGTCAGGGCGCTCACTCGGATTGGGGCACGCTCATCTTTAACTATGGCCGCAACGAAGTCCGCTGCTTCCTCGTCGCCAACGCGCTTTCCTGGCTCGACCGCTACCACCTCGACGGCCTGCGCGTCGACGCCGTCGCCTCGATGCTCTACCTCGATTACTCCCGTAAGGAGGGCGAGTGGATCCCCAACAAGTTCGGTGGACGCGAAAATCTCGAGGCCATGGATGTCCTCCGCCAGACCAACGACCTCGTCCACAGTTATTATCCAGGCGTGTTGACCATCGCCGAGGAATCCACCGCGTTTGCCGGCATCTCGAAGCCGGTGCGCGAGGGCGGCATCGGTTTCGACTTCAAGTGGAACATGGGCTGGATGCACGACACGCTGAAGTATTTCCAGAAGGAGCCCATCCATCGGAAGTGGCACCACAACGACCTGACCTTCGGCGCGCTCTACCAGTATACGGAAAATTTCATCACGGTTTTTTCCCACGACGAAGTCGTCCACGGCAAAGGCTCCATGCTCTACAAGATGGGCGCGTGGCACATCCCGGAAAAGTCCGCCAACCTCCGCGCGCTCTACGCACACATGTGGGCGTGGCCGGGCAAGAAACTCCTCTTCATGGGCTGTGAGTTCGGCCAATCCCGCGAGTGGGCCTATGCCGGACAGCTCGACTGGCACCTCTGCAATTACCTGGATCACGAGGGCATCCGATTGCTCGTGCGCGACCTCAACAAGCTCTACGCGAGCGAACCGGTCCTCAGTCATAATGATCTTAATCCGCAGGGTTTTCGTTGGATCAACGCCCACGACGCCGACGCCAGCGTGGTTTCCTACCTGCGCATGGATGAGTCGCAGAAAACCCTCTTCGCGGTCGTTGGCAATTTCACGCCCGTCCCGCGCCATGGTTTCCGCATCGGTGTGCCGCGTCGCGGCTGGTGGAAAGAAATCCTCAACACCAACAGCCAGTATTACGGCGGCACCGGCAGCGGCAACACGGGCGGCGTGGACACGAACGACGTTCCGGCGAACGACTTCAGCCAAAGCCTGAGCCTCACGCTGCCGTCGATGAGCACTACGATCTTCAAGTGGGTCGCGGAAAGCTGAGAGATGGCCCGGTGGCCGAGTTTCTCATTGCGCGAGAAACTCGGCGGGGAGGATCACCTGCACCTTGGTGTTGAAGAAAATGTCGGAGATCACCTGGTTGCCGTTGCGCGTTTTGTAGAGGTCGAAATAGGCCCACAGCGGAGAGCGTTCGTAGTAAAGGACCAGGTAAACGCGGGTGACGCGGGGCGTGATCATCACCTGTCGCATGACTTCGCCGCTTTCGAACAGTCCGTAGGTCGCGTCGGCCTGCTTGAGTGCGGCCAGTTCGCTTTTCAGGAGGGTGTTGCGATCAAGCAGGGAGTTTTGAAGCCAGATTTGCAGGGCGGCGTTGAGGCCGGTCTGCGCGTAGGCATTAAAGCCTTGGTTGATGATGTCCGGTACGGGCTGACGACTTTGCGCGCGGGAAACGGGAACAGCGGCGAGAGCTGCGATGACAAACAGGAGGGACAGGAGTTTTTTCATGGAAGCTGGAGGGCTGCGAGTGTGACTCGCGGCTGCGGCTGGTGGTTCCCTGTGTCAGCAAGCAGTGTGCGACTTCCGTGCAGCCCGGATCATGCGAGCAGGTCCTTGATTTTCTGGGCGAGGGCAGTGGATGCCTCGTCGAGCCAGCGACGGCCCTTTTCCTTGGTAGCGAGGGTGGCGTCACCCATGACGCCGCTCTTGGAAACATCACTGGTTTTCCAGGCGAAGACCGCCGGGGCGGTCTCGGGGCGAAGGTGGCCGGGATCTTCGAGGTGCGCGGGGTATTCACATACCGCGCGGTCTATTTGCACCAACTCGGGTGCTCCGGCCAGCATGAGTGACGTCTCCCATTCGCCGGCATGAAAACCGAAGGCTGCTTCCTGCGGGTTCTGCTCTGCCTTGTAGTAACCGTGCAACATGCCGATGCGAAGAGCAGGTGACATCTGAAGCTCGCGGATCGTGGTGACCAGGACCGCGCTGTTGCCTCCGTGGGTATTCAGCACGGCGATCTGCCGGAAGCCGAGCGCTTGCAACTGCGCGACAAGCACGAGCAACTGGCTTCGCAGTGTCTGTGCCGACACGGTGATGGTTCCGGAGAAGTCGGAGTGTTCGATACTTTTTCCGTAGGTGATCGGCGGAGAGACGTAAACGGGGGTGGCGGCGGAAAGCTTGGGCAACGCGTGCGCGAGCCAGAGCTGGGCGAGCATGGCGTCGGTGCCGAGCGGCAAGTGATGGCCGTGCTGTTCGATCGCGCCTGAGGGAATGATGACGAGCGCACGGCTCTTGTTGGGAATTTCCTCAAGGGCGCGTCGGGTGAGCGCGCCGAGATAGCGTGTCCGGTCGGACGGCCAAGGGGAGGAGTCTGCGAATGACGCGGAAGTTGTGACGACGGGCGGACGTGCCGGACTGCGATGCGCGACGATCTCGATCAAAAGCGCGGCGAGGTGGTTGGCGGTGGCGGTCAGCAAGGCCGGACCATCGAGCGAGGCATCGAACGCCACGGGTTCGGGCTGTCCGTAAAAGCCGGGACGGAAATCGGTGTCCTTCACGTTTGCCGCGATGTTTTTTTCATCGGGGTGGGTGGCCAGCAGGCTGGCGGCCATGGCTTGAGTCTGGCTGCGCGTGGCGTCGGTGGGATGGAAGCCGAGGCCGATTCCGCCTGAGTTGATCACGTAAGTGTACAGGTTCTGACGCACGCGGAGTTCAAGGGCGGCGGTGGAGACCGTCTCGGCATTCCACGGGCTGGTGTTGAAAAAAAGGAGTTTTGAAAACCCTGCGGATTTCACGCCCGCTGCGATTTCTTGAAGACTGGCGAGTGCGGCCGTGGCATCCACGCCGAAGAATGTGTGAGGGTAGGGAGCCAGACCAAAACGAAGCGGCGGCAGCACCAGCACCGGTGCGCCCGGACTGATGGCTTCCACGGCGGAGCGCAGGACGGCGGAGCCGACGATTTCCTCGGCGTCCAACGGCAAGCCCATCCCGTGGTCGGCGAACCCATGCACCGGCAGGATGACGACCGTGGTTTCCTTGTCGGTGCGTCCGGACAATTCACTCCAGGCCCGATGCGCCCAGGCGGTGGAAGCGGCGGCATTGGCGAGCCAGAAAGGGGGCATGCTCCGCACGTTAAGATACCGGCGACGGCGGGCGAGTGATTTTTTGGGTTACGTGGTTGCTCAGGTTGCTTTCTGCGGGACGGCGCGCTTCTTCGGACCTGCTTGAGCACTACCCCGGTCATCCTCTGGTTCCGCCAGGACCTGCGTTTGCAGGACAACACCGCGTTGCATGCGGCCCTGGCGCGCGGAAGTCCGGTGCTGCCCGTTTACATTCTCGATGAGGCAGGCGAGGGCGAGTGGCCGACGGGCGGCGCGACGCGCTGGTGGCTGCATCATTCGCTGGCGGCGCTGGACGCTTCGCTGCGGACGCGGGGGTCGCGGCTGTGGTTGACGCGCGGAGACAGCGTTGCGGTGTTGATCGATCTCATCGCCGAGACGGGCGCGGGCGCGGTCTATTGGAACCGGCGCTACGAGCCCTCGGTCATCGCGCGGGATAAAATCATCAAGGCCGGCCTCGCCGCCTCCGGCGTGGAGGTGAAGAATTTTAACAGCGCGTTGCTTTTCGAGCCGCACACCATCGCCAACAAGCAGGGGAATCCGTTCCGGATGTTCACGCCTTACTGGCGGCATTGCCTCACGCAAACCATCGCCGAGCCGGTGCTCATCAAGAGCGGTCCGATCAGTGCTCCTGCGAAGTGGCCGGCATCACTCGCGCTCGATGAACTGAAGTTGCTCCCGACAATAAAATGGGACGCGGGATTTTATGAGGCATGGCAGCCGGGGGAGGAGGGCGCGAAGAAACAGTTGAAGGCCTTCGTCGTGCGAGCGATGGCTTCCTATGAAGACACGCGCAACCTGCCTGCTGCTTCCGGTACCTCGCGTTTGTCGCCGCACCTTCATTTTGGCGAAATCGGACCGCGCCAGATTTGGGCGGCGGTGCGGGGGTTGTCGAAGGATAGCGGGGTGTTTCCCCCGAGCCGGGGTGCGCAGGTTTTTCTGACCGAGGTGGGCTGGCGCGAGTTTGCGCATCACTTGTTGTTTCATTTTCCGAAGACGCCGACGCTGCCGTTGCGTGAGGATTTCCTCCGGTTTCCTTGGGCGAAGGATACCGATGGTTCGACGCTGCGCGCGTGGCAGAGCGGGCAGACGGGGTATCCTATCGTGGATGCCGGCATGCGCGAACTCTGGCACACGGGCTGGATGCACAACCGCGTGCGCATGATCGTTGCGTCGTTTCTCGTGAAGCACCTGCGGCTGCCGTGGCAACGTGGTGCGGAGTGGTTCTGGGATACGCTGGTCGACGCTGATCTCGCGGGCAACACGCTCGGCTGGCAGTGGAGCGCCGGTTGCGGGGCGGATGCGGCGCCTTATTTCCGGATCTTTGCGCCGGTGATTCAAGGCGAGCGCTTCGACTCCGCCGGCGACTACGTGCGCCGCTGGGTGCCGGAGATCGCGAAACTGCCCGACAAGTTTCTCCACGCGCCGTGGACCGCGCCGGACAACGTGCGCGTCTTCACCGGCATCAAGGGTAACTATCCCGATCCTATCGTCGATCACGCGAAGGCGCGGCAAGAGGCGCTTGCGGCATTCAAGACCTTGCGCGGACACGTCGGGGAACGTTAGAATTGTTCGTTTTGCGCATTCCATGAGGATTCTTTCTTTTTCCAGCCGGATTCGTATCGAGCAGGCGGCCGCCAAGGTGTTTGCGTGGCATGAGCAACCGGGGGCGTTCGAGCGTCTGGCTCCGCCGTGGCAGAAGCTGGAGCTCGTAGCCCGCAGCGGCGGCATTCGCGACGGAGCGACGGTGAGCTTGCGCACCAAGATCGGGCCCGTGTGGGTGCGGTGGGACGTGGAGCACCGCGACTACGTCAAAGGTGTTCAATTTCGCGACGTGCAGATCAACGGGCCTTTCGCGGAGTGGGAACACGAACATCAGTTCGATGCGGCCGACGGCGTGGATCACGCGTGCCTGCTGACCGATGCGATTACCTATAGGCTGCCGTTTGGTTGGTTCGGGCGGATTTTTGGCGAGGGGTTTGCGCGGTCGGAACTGACGCGGCTGTTTTCGTATCGGCACGGTGTTACGAAAGCCGACATCGAAGGCGCGGCGCGGTATATTTCTGTGCGGCCGATGAAGTTTTTGATCGCCGGGGCTTCGGGACTGGTGGGGCGGGCGTTGATTCCGTTTCTGCAGACGCAAGGACACACCGTAGTGCGGCTCGTGCGGCGGCCGGTGCAGGCGGCGGATGAAGCTTTTTGGAATCCGGCGAAGGGTGAACTCGCTGCGGAAGCAATGAGTGGGGTGGATGTCGTCATCAATCTTTCGGGCGAAGGCATTGCGGGTGTCCGCTGGTCGGCGGCACGCAAGGATGCGATTTTGCGCAGCCGCGTGGACGGCACGCACACGCTTGTCCAGGCGATGGGCCAGCTCACGCGAAACCGCCCATTTGTTTTTATCTCGGGATCGGCGACGGGTTTTTACGGCAGCCAAGGCGACACGGTGCTGGACGAGGAGTCGTCGAACGGAACCGGATTTTTGGCCGATGTTTGCGAGGCGTGGGAACGCGAGGCGAGGGCGGCCGAGGCGCTGGGCGTGCGCGTCGTGCGGTTGCGCACGGGCGTGGTGCTGACACCCGCCGGTGGTGCGCTTGCGAAAATGATGCCTGCATTTTTGGCGGGCGTGGGCGGGCGGCTGTCGTCGGGGAAAATGTGGATGAGCTGGATCTCGATAGATGATCTGGTGGGTGCGATTTACCACGCGGTGCTGGACCGGCGTTGCGACGGGGCGGTCAATGCGGTCGCACCCGGTGCGGTGACGAACGCGGAGTTCACCCGCGTGCTGGCGCGGGTGCTAAGACGGCCGGCGATCCTACCTGTCCCGGGATTGGCGCTGGGGGCGATCTTCGGGGAAATGGCCCGGGAGACCTTGCTGGCGAGCACGCGGGTCACCCCAGGGAAATTGCAGGGGGCAAATTATGAGTTTCGCCATCGAACGCTAGAGGAGGCTCTGCGCCATGTGCTCGGCCGGTTTCGGTCTGCGTGATCACGCAGAAGGCGCGGGTTTCCCGATTCGATCCGGGTGGGCAGCCTAGGAGTCTCATGGGGAGTTCCCCTAGGCTCCTGAAGAACCTTACTCACATCCCCTAGGTTACGCTTTCATCGGAGGTAAGGTCTCAGGATGAAAGAGATGAGGAGACCACTCTCTACCTGAAAAAGCCGCGGACGCGTATGGTAAGGCCATGAAAACGGCCACCACCCTCCGCCACCTGATGCTCGCCACCGCGAGCATGGTGTTTGCCTCCGTTCTCGGTGCCGCTGAAAATCCCCGCTCGGGCGAGACTATGACCGCCGCCCTTAACGACGCTCGCGCGCTGGCCGCCAATCGTGCTGATTTTAAAGTAGTAAGAGTCGAGGGGACCTCGATGCTGCCTTTCTTCGGAAACGGTTCCGTGCTCGTCGTGAAGAAGATGTCCGCTGAAAAACTGCGGGCCGGCATGGTAGTGGTTTACACCAACCGCTTCAACGAAACCGTTGCCCACCGTCTGGTCGCCCTCGGCGCCGCCGGCTGGGAGGCCAAGGGATACAACAATGTCGAGTCCGACAGCACAGCCGTAAGCGCGGCCAATCTCATCGGCGTGGTTTATGCCACGTTTCATTCGGATAACCGGAGCGACGCCTCAATGCTGGCCGCCGTTTCATCCGGCACTTCGGTCGCGCTTGCCGCTCCTGCGCGTTGAGCGCCTTGTTTGAGAGGGATAAAATCAGCTTCCCATCAACAGCTGGCGGAGTAAGGTCGGGGTTTTATGTCGAAAACCCTTATCATTCTTAAACCCGATTGTCTTGATCAAAAACACGTGGGCAACGTGTTCGACCGCTTTGAAAAGGCCGGTTTTTCAATCATCGGCACCAAGATGATTCGCCTCACACCGGAACTCCTGCGAGCGCACTATGCGCACGTGGCCGACAAGCCGTTCTATCCCGAGATCGAGGCCTTCATGAGCTCGCGTCCGGTGATCGCCGTGGCCCTTTCCGGCGAAGACGTGGTATCCAAGATCCGCGATCTGCTCGGCCCGACCGACTCCCGCAAGGCTCCCAAGGGAACCATCCGCGGCGACTTCGGCACCGAGATGATGAAGAACGTCGTGCACGCCTCGGACAGCGACGAGAACGCGCGCATCGAACTGGCCCGCTTCTTCAAGCCCGAGGAAATCTTTGGCTGAGATCCCGAAGCTTCGTTTGACTCAACAAAGGGGCCGTCCGGAAATCCGGACGGCCTTTTTGTTGGCTGCTTGGAAGGACGGTCTTGTTCGGGATGTCGGTTCCGGAGTCCTTAAGCCAGAGGATGATCGGGGCGCGGAAGCACGTCGGGCAACAGTCCGCCTTGGTCCGATATGAATTTGGTGATCGGACGGGAGAGCGTGGTGCCCGCCTGCCAGAATTCGTCAACGAGCCAGGAGCGTGGTCGGGAGGGCAGCCCGATCTCGCCGCTTTCAAGCAGCAGCGACAGCATCTCCACGGCCGAGCGACCCAGTCCTGCGTAATCCCTCACCATGCCCGACATACTGGAATCGCGCGTATTGACGCAGAAGAGCGAGATGTCTCTAGGGCACGACATTCCCAGTCGTTTCAACCACGGGCTGAGTATGGGCGCGTAATCGTAATGGATGAAGAGGACGTCCGGTTTATGACGTTTTATCCATTTCTTGAAAGTCGCCTCACTCCACGGTCCGGTGGAGGCCAGCACGGGAATGCGCAGATGCGCAGGCTGGCGCAATTGCGACACGAGATAGGCGGCGTAATAGGTGCCGCGCTGGTGCTGGTTTTGCATGGGCTCGATGGCCATGCCGATACGCTTGTAGCCCGCTTTTTTCAGGAGGTGGATCGCCTCGATCACCTTGTTGTAATCCGAGGTTTCAACGTGGTGCAGGTTGCGGGGGTTCCACAGGGTCCGCCCGATCTCCACGGCGGCGAGGTCGCTCCAGTCGAGATGCAGCCGGGGTTGGAGATGGTCCAGTCTCGGAATGATGACGACGCCCCTTATGCCGCGGGCTTTCAAGACACGCTTCAGCCGACGGTGATCGGCGGGTTTGTCCGACAACACAAAGGACTCAAGCTTGAGTCCGAGTGACTCCGCCCGCTGCGAGGCGGCCGCGTGCATGATTTTCTGGAACTCGGGGCCGGTCTCCGTGGGATATTCAAGGATGAGGCCGATCGTCTCGCGATAACGCGAGCCTGGGGCCTGCCGCGCCAGCGAGAGCGCCTTGGCCAGGATGGGATTGGGTTCATAGCCCAGCTCGGCCGCGATCCGGAGGATATTGGCCCGGGTTTCCGTGGCGATGCGTCCGGCCCCGCGCAAGGCCAGCGAGACGGCGGCGGGGCTCACTCCTGCAAGATGGGCGACGATACGGATGGACGACATGCGCGAAGGAGCTGAACAATGATCAACAGTTTAGCAAGGCTATCGTTGTTCGGGGTGGATGAGGGCTCATCGTCCGAGGCAGTTAAATAACCCCATGTTAACGCCTCCTTTTTTCCTTTCGGCGAACCGTCATTTTCAAACGTGAACGACTGTTTCCACTATCTCTTTTTCACCCTGGATTGCGCCCGGTTTTGAATGCATATGAACGAATCGCTCCATTACGGCACCTGGACTCATGACGACGCGGGGCTGCCCTGTTTCGACGGGCGGTTCGAGGGCCCGGTTGCGATGGACCGGCCGTTCCTGCACGGGATTTCCAGCGGGCGGCTGCAGGCGCTGGTGAGCCGCCGCGGGCTCGTGCATCTGTTCACGACCGAGGGCGGCTACACCGATCTTTCGGCCAACACGTTTTGCGGACGCAGCGGACTTTACCTCGAACTGGAAACAAACGGGGAGCGGTATCCATTGATCCATGATGACCTGGCCGAAGGCATTTCGGTGCGCTATGGAACGGGCTACGCCCGATTCAGCGGCATCTGGCGCGACGGGCAGGGGGGCGCCCTTGAGGTAGAGCAGGTGTATTACGCGGCGCCCGACCGGCAGGCGCGGATTCTCGGACGGTTTCATGTGCGCAATGTCGGTGCGCGGGCGTTGGATGGCCGTCTGCGGGTAAGGGCGGATGTCGAGCCGGGGAAAAACGCAGGGCCGGCGCCGCGCGTCTTGTTTTCCGCCGCGGGAAGCGTGCAGTGGCTCGATTTCCATCCGGAGCTCGGCCGATACCAACTGGCGGCAGAGTCTGATTTTTCCGCATGCAAGCCGGAGGGTGTTTCGCTGCTGCTTTCCGCTCCGCTGCATCTGCCGCCGCGCGCAAGCCGCACCGTGACCGCGCAGGTAGGTTACGGGGTCAATCCGCTCCCCGCCGGGGTGGCGCCGGAGGCGGCGCGAAAGGCGTGGGCCCGCCGTCTGGCCGGGCTCGATTTTTCCGAACACGAGGATTGGATGCGCGATGAAGCGGTCTGGAGCGTAGGCCAGTTGTATGGCCATGAGGCCTGGGATTCCTCAGTGGGGGAGCATTACCTTAATCTTGGAGGCTACGGCTGGATTGGCTTCGGCGTGCGTGAGGTGCCCGAGACGGCCTTGGCCTTGGCCGCGTATGATCCGGACCTGGCGTTCAAATGCCTGCGCTGGGCCGCCAAGGTGCAATACGCCAGCGGCGACATCCCTCATTGCCACGCTTTCCGGCGGCCGGCGGCCGGCGAGACGCTCGACACCGGACATCGGGAGAGTGACAACGAAATCTGGTTCGTCCTCGGGTGCGCCGAGGTTGTTCACACCACTGGAAACACGGCGTTTCTCGATGAAGCACTGCCGTTTTGGGAAGGGGAGGTCGCCACGATATGGGAGCACCTGCGCCGCGCGGTGGATTGGATTTTCTCCGGGGTGGGCTTGGGAGAGCACGGGCTGGTTCGCATCGTGGAGGGTGATTGGAACGACTATCTCTCTCATGTGGGTTCGCGCGGCTTTGGTGAGTCCATGATGAACACCGGCATGGCCTGCCGTGCGCTTGACCGGCTCGTTACGCTTGCCCGGTCGCGTGATCCGGCATTTGCGGACATTTGCGCGAAACGCCTGCTCGCGCTGCGGGCGGCGGCGACGGCTGCATTCGATGGGCGCTGGTTCGTGCGCGGTTATACGGATGATGGCGTTCCCTTCGGCACTCTGGCGGAGAATCGTCTGTTTCTTAACGCCCAGAGCTGGTGCGTTCTCGGCGGCTGCGGCACCCCTGAGATGAGGGAAAGCGCGATGCGCGCCTCACTCGAAAAATGTTACAGCGAGATAGGCCTTACTTTGATGAGCCGTCCTTATCCCTCGCCGCCGCCCGCAGAGATGTCCACCTGCCCGATACCTGCCGGCGACGGCGAAAATTCCGGCGTATGGCCGCAGACCGTGCATTGGGCGATCTGGGCGCTGGCTGAACTCGGTTTGTCGGACGAGGCGCTCGACGTCTGGCGGCGCATCAGCCTTCGCAATCACTCCCGCCTGCATCCCGAGGTGCCTTACGGCATCTTCAACGGTCCCGACTGTTACTCGTCCCACCATGCCGGCGAACGCGAGGGCTGGACCCAGGTGGAGATGCTCGACCGCGCCAAGTTTCCTCCGATGAACCCGGCGGTCGCATGGCAGGCCTTCAGTCTGACGCGCATCGCCAAATCCCCCTCCGGAAAAGCCAGACAACTCGTTACCACATGAAATCCTCCAAGCTACTGCACGCTTTGCTCCTCCCTGTCTTGCTCTCGCTGGCAAGCCCTCTGTTTGCCGCCGGCGGTCCCACGCCCTATCCCGCCCAGACCGACGAGGCCGCCTGGCTCGGAGTCGGCCCGATTCGTTGCCACCCATGGATGGTGGATAATCGTGCCTGGTTCTGGACCCAGCGCGAAAAGGATCAAGGTGCGGTCGTATTTGTAGGGGATTCGCTCATGGGCGGATGGAAAACCCTGCAAAAAGATTTTTCCTCCCTCAAGGTGGCAAATCGTGGTATCGGCGGCGATGTCAGCCGAGGCATGCTCTTCCGTTTCCAAGAGGACGTGCTGGATCTGCATCCGCGCGCGATCGTGCTGGTTGCGGGTAGCAACGATCTTAGCACACAGACCGCGCCCGCCAACGCTATCGCGAATATTTCAGCCATCGTCGACATGGCGCGCAAAGCCACCCCGGCCATTCCCATTGTCATTTGCACAATTCCTCCTCGCAACGCACCGAAAGCGCCCCTCAAACCCGGTGCGCTGAAAGATCTCAACGCCCGCCTGATCGCCTTTGGCGCCGGCAAGGAAAACCTGGTCGTCGTCGATCTCTTCACCGTGCTCGCTACCCCGTCCGGCGATATCACCCCGGGATTCTTCGCGGCGGACGGCATCCATCTCATGCCACCCGCTTATGAAAAATGGGCCGCCTTGCTGCGCCCGGCGCTTGCATCCCTTGGAGTGAAATAACCCCTCTTTCCGCGAAGCGGCGCTTCGTTCGCCGCATCGCCGCCCGGCCCCCCGCGTTTCTAGTTAACTCTTACCCCCCGGATGCCTCGTGTTGACCGGGGTCCCCTGTTTGCCCCTGCCCGTTTTCCCTTGGTTGCCGCTTAACTGTCCATGAACCCCGTCCCCACTGCTGCTCGGCGGAATCAGTCTGGGTTTGCCCTGCTGATCACCATCACGCTGCTCGCCTTTTTGGTGCTGCTGCTGGTGTCGCTCGCCACGCTCACGCGGGTCGAAACGCAGGTTTCCGCCAACAGCCAGCAGATGTCGCAGGCCCGCCAGAATGCCTTGATGGCGCTGAACATTGCCTTGGGCCGACTTCAGGCCGCCGCAGGCCCAGATACCCGCACCACCGGCACTGCCGACCTCGTGAGCGGCCGAGATATCAACAAGAAATACTGGACTGGTGTGTGGAACGCATCGGTCGCCGGGGCCGATAAAAACATCGCCTGGCTCGTCTCGGGTGCTGCTCCGGCCGGATCCGGAGGAGTGACGACCACGTTAGCCGCCGCCTCCGGCAACACCTTGGTCGATCTCGTCGGAGCTAATAGCACGGATATTTCTGTGCCCTTGCTTCCGATACCACCCACGGGCAATCGCGTGCAGGTTGAAACTCAGCCGATCACGGCGGTCGTGGCCGGGCTGGCGGGCACTTCGACTGTGGGCAACTTTGCCTACTGGGTTGGGGACGAAGGCGTGAAAGCCAAGGTCTCTCCGACCGATCCGTGGGAAAGCCCGGCGTCAGTAACTTTGAATGCCACGACGCCCGTAACCACGACTACGCAGGCTAAGGCCTACCGTTTTATCAACGCCCAGCGACTTGGAGTCGAAGGCGTTAATTTTGACGCAACCAACACCAAATTGGCTGGCTATGCGGCTATAGACTCAATTTTCAAAGGGAACCTCTCGAAGGTGCTCTCATTGGCTCAGCTGCCGCTGGCGAATTCCAATGTGGCTGCGCAGGCCCAGTTGACAGTGGCCCAACACAACCGATTCCACGATCTCACAGCCAACTCATACAGCTTGCTCACGGACGTCGTCAAAGGAGGCTTCAAGAAGGACCTCACTGCCTGGATTGCAGATCCTGCGGCTCCTGGTAATCCGGTTTCTTCAAACGCCAGCGACGATTACATCACGCCCGGGGATCCGACTGATTCCTTTAAATACGGACTGCCCAAGTGGGGGATGATCAGGGACTATGCGAATACGCGAAATGCGGACGTTGCCGTCGCTCCCAGGCAGCAGACGGCTTCGCAACAAGGGATATACCCTGTGATGACCTACGCTAGGATTGGTTACAATATAACATGCCCTGCGGGCGGTGGACTATATAAAATAAATATCATGCCGGTGATTGCACTGTGGAATCCTTATAATGTGCCCATTCAAAAAAGCACAAATGCCACCAACACCTACGAAGTTTGTTTCAAATACACTTCCAGCTACGTCAGTGGCGGGGTTCTTAAGCTTGTCATCTATGCGTCCTCACCCAATCCCGGAACGGACTCGTTTAACCTGACCACTATTAAAATGGGGACCACGAATTATGGGATCGGCACCGGGCAGCAATTTTGGCGTTTCAAAGTGCAGCTTTCCAAGGATCTGTCCCCCGGAGAAAGCCGTCTGTTCACGATCAGCGACGATCCCTCGCACGGCGACGGCACTTTGTATTCGAGCGGGCAATCAGTGCTGAGTGACGCAGCTCTGGCCCCTAACAATGCCGTCTACATACCCAGCAGCACCGCACTTACCTCAACTCAAATGTCTGGCTCTATCTTTTGGAACACCGAGTTTGGCCCTCTTTCTCCTCCCTATTTTGTAGAAGTAAGGATTGAGGTCCTTTTAACCAAACCTACGACATCAACCAATCCAGTTACGATTGATTCTGATCTGCGTGGGAATGCCTATCAGACGTTTTTGGGTAATGGTTTCGATTGGAATTGGGAGACCAATCCAAATTTCACGATCCCACCTAGTAATAATGGTGTGGCACTAGTTTATGAGCGTCTGGAGCTGGTCATGTCCACACTGCCAGTGAGCTATCCGGAAACTTACGGGACCAGTACGGGCTCCCCCCGCTGGTTGGCGGAGCTCAATCCGCAGGCATCCGTTTTTTTGCGTTATCCTTCCTCGTCGAATTCAGGATCCACTCCGTCTTATTTGAGGGAACATTACATCCGGGCACCCAGCTATGCATCTCCCCCGTTTGTGTATAAAGCCATTCCCAACGCCAATGGCACCAATGTCTCCGCCGGCACGCGGGTTTCCACGACGGGTTCGGCTCAAAATTTGATCATACGTGAGTTTCAGCCTGTCGACGTTCCGATTTTCTCCCTGGGGCAGTTACAGCATGTCAACGTCTCGTCCATAAATCTTAATCCTTCCTCGGCCATTGGTAATTCCCTTGCCAATCTTTATGTCTCTCGCACCGATGCGAACGGGCAATCCAGCGCTCTCCCGAACGACACCTATCCCGGATGTCCCAACGGCCAGTTCAAGTTCATCTACGATCTTTCCTACCTGCTCAACAAGGCATTGTGGGATGGTTATTTCTTTTCAACCGTGCCGCCTGCTGTGCCAGCCTCCGCGCAGCCTAGCTTGGTGACCAGTCAGGCCGGCGATCCTTATTACCATCTGCCTAATGCACGGCATGTTTTTTATTGGAAGGACGGAAGCGCGAATAACGCCGAGGTTGTCGAGCTGAAGGACGCAAACAAAGCCGCCGCGCACCTGCTCGTTAACGGTGGTTTTAATATCAATTCGACCTCGGCGGAGGCTTGGCGGGCGCTGTTATATAGTCACAACGGTGTCGACACGGATCCGGCAGATCCAACGAATAAAAAACATCCGTATTCGCGTTTTTCGATTCCGGTTGCGGGCGCCCAGCCCAATGCAAGCTGGCTTGGCTATCGTATACTTTCCGATGCCCAGATAGATGCCCTCGCCACTGCTATTGTTGCCGAGATCCACAACCGTGGCCCATTTCTGTCATTGGCTGATTTTGTCAACCGGCGTTTGGCAGCGGATGCGACCGGACTCAAGGGCCCCTTGCAGGCGGCGATCGATGCGACATCAGGCGCTGGATCCGTGAACGGGGTATCACCATTTACAGATACTTCGGCTCAGATTACCACCTATTCACCTGACATAAATTCCGATACGGAACAGAAAACGATTTATATGGGCGGGACGGATGCCACTCAGCCTTCCGCATCACGTGCGGCGTTCGCCCCCGGCTATCTTACCCAAGCCGATTTACTGGCCGCGTTGGGGCCATCCCTGACCGCGCGCTCTGACACATTTCGCATCAGGACATACGGTGATGTGGTAAGCCCGTCCACCGGTGGCATGACTCCCGTGGCGCGCGCCTGGTGTGAAGCGATTGTCCAGCGGCTGCCCGATTATATGGACTCCGCTACGGACTCTAACGCTTACGCTACTCCGACTGCGGCCGTCAACATAGCCATGGGCCGGCGCTTTAAAATCATCTCCTTTCGATGGCTTTCCTCCAATGAAATCTAAAATCAAGTATCACAAGGCACTCGTCTTGATCTTGGGCTTTTATGCCGGGATGGTTCCCGCTCACGCGATCCAATTTCGCCTGCTGGGGTGGACTTCGGCGGATGTAAACCTGCAGTTCGAAATCAATAAAAAGCCGACCGAGGCCTGTGTGTTTACCGATGATTTATCTCCGCTATATAATTTCAAGGCAGAGGGTCCTCTCGTTTTGTATAAAATGGTGGCGGATAAAGAGGGGAAACCCGTGAAGCAGGTCGCTTGCACCGTGCCCATACCAGCTGGGATGGGGCAGGGATTGCTAATCTTGCTACCGGGTGACGACACGAAAGCTACCAGTCGCCGAGTGCTGCCCAATCAATTTGGCTTTGTTTCCGATACCGCCCCGCTGATCTATGACTATATCTGGATGGATGATTCCCAGGCTGTCCGACCTTCGGGCACCATCGAATTTATCAATATGTCACGCGTGCCAATCGCGCTGCAAATCGAACAACAGCAACTCAATATTGCTTCCCAGGCCAAAGCCCAGATACCGATGATTGCAGGCGCCAAACGCATGAATTTCAAGGCGGCGGCCCAAGTTGACGGACGATGGCGGGTTTTTGCGAGCAATCCATTGTGCACGCGCGGTCCTGATCGCATGTTAGTGATCTTGCGCGATGGTCCCGCCGTTCTGAACGCAATCATTCCAAGTGGTGAGCCCAATATTAGCATGATATCTCTTTTCGAGTGGCCACTGCCGCAGCCCGCTCCTGAAATAGGGCCAATGGCGTCGTCAAATCGCTGATGACTTATTTCGATCTCCTCCGGTCTGTATGATAGGACTGGGGGGCTGCGATAGGATGGAAAGCGACATCCGTGAATTCATCGGGTGCTTTATGGACGGCACCGCACTCGGGTGAGAAACAAACGGTTGTGCGCCCCTTGTTGCGCTCTACGTATAAGCCGTTGCCTGTAAATTGGTGCCCCCACGGGGAGTTGAACCCCGCTTTAAGGATTGAGAATCCCTTGTCCTAACCGATAGACGATGAGGGCGTCTAAACGAGCGGGAGAGAGTTGGGGTTTAGTCGCGGGCGTCAAGCGCGGGATTTAGTAAAAGAGATTCCGGTCGAGGCTCCGGTATTGGATGGCCTCAAGCAGGTGCGGTGCCTCGATGCGTTCGGATGCCGCCAGATCGGCGATCGTCCGAGCGACCTTCAGGATGCGGTCATAAGCGCGCGCCGACAGCGAAAGTTGCTCCATGGCCTGCTGCAAAAGGTCTCCCAGCGTGGAATCAATCGGACAATTCGCGCGGATCTGCGCGTGGGTCATGCGGGCGTTGGCGGATGTGCGGGTACCCTTGAACCGGTCGAGCTGGCGGCCGCGCGCAGTCTGCACGCGGGTGCGGATATCGGCGGAAGATTCCCCATGTTTTTCATCGCGGAGCTCGGCGATGGAAAGCGCCGGCGCTTCGATGTGCAGGTCGATACGGTCGAGCAGAGGACCGCTGATGCGCGCTCGGTAGCGTTGAATCTGGGCGGGCGAGCACCGGCACTCGTGTTTGGAGTCACCTAAATATCCGCAGGGGCACGGGTTCAATAACGATTAATTGATAATCAATAACTTAAAAAAATAAGGAGCAAAAAAGGGACAGTGAGCAGGCATTTCTCACTCAGTTGGATTTCTTTTTCTTTTCCTTAATGCCAACCAGACGGGCCATCGG
>FJVV01000432.1_pt1 | contig 28926 bp, 24 predicted proteins | sample 1011911 | NCBI WGS metagenome assembly FJVV01 (sample SAMEA3912450, study PRJEB9761) | metagenome | biome: forest; material: soil | place: USA | collected 2011-06-22 | depth 0.1 m
CCCATCCAGCCGTGGCACTCGTTGTTGCCGCGGTAGCTTTTGGCGGCGACGGTATCGGCGAAGGCGAAAAACTTGGTGGTGTCGCCGCGCTTGGTGGCAAGGCGCTCGATAAGGAGGCCATACTCGTGGTCGAGCATGGTGTTGAGGCGTTCGCGGGAGACGTAGCGCGGAGCCTTGCCGTAGATGGCGTCGCTGAACGTCATGTCATAGGCGGAAATCGATTTGGCGATGGTGCCGGCGGCGCCACCCGCCTGGAAAAAAATGCGGGCGACCTCCTGGCCGGCGCCGATCTCGGCGAGCGTGCCGTATTTGGCGTCGTCCAGGTTGATCGTCAGGGCCTTGCGGTTGGTGGTCAGCAGTTCGATTTGGTCGCTCATTGTGAAAGGTGGGCAGGTATTTTGCGTAACAGCAAATCCCAGTCCGCGGAAGATGAAGGATGTGACATTTTGAAGGCAAACTTTCGCGAGGATCGTCCGGGGCGTTAAAAGCGCTGGCCGGACGCGTCCGGTTGGCTACGGTGAGGAACCTTATGAAACATTTTTTCGCGTCGATGCTGGGAACTCTGGCCGGGTTGGTGCTGGCCGTGGTGGGTCTGGGCGTTCTGGGATTCGTTTTTATCGCGGCAGTTTCGACGCTGGGAAAAAAGACCGCGCTTGTTGTGGAGCCGGGCACCTACCTGGTGTTTGACTTGAAGGCGAATCTCACGGACACGCCGTCGGAATTGGACGAGTCCGGATTAAGCGCCCTCTTCTCGGGCGGCAATGGATCGCAGACGCTGCAACTGCGTCAAGTCACGCGGGCGCTGCGCGAAGCCGCCCACGACAAGCGGATTTCCGGAGTGTTTCTCACGGGCAGCCTAGAGCCGTCGGGCTACGGCACGGGGTTCGCGGCGCTCAAGGAAGTGCGGGCGGCGCTCGCGGACTTCAAGGCATCGGGCAAGCCGGTGATCGCCTACCTCGACTACGCGACGACGCGCGATCTCTACCTCGCCGCCGGGGCGACCGATCTTTCGCTCGATCCCTACGGCACGCTCCTGCTGCCGGGACTGGCGAGCGAGCCGATGTTTTATGCGGGAGCCTTCGAGCGCTTCGGGGTGGGCGTGCAGGTGACCAAGTCGGGCGCCTACAAATCCTACGCCGAACCTTTTGTGCGCAAGGACCTGAGCCCGGAAAACCGCGAACAGCTGACCAAACTTCTTGGCGACATCTGGGGTGACCTTGTGGCCGATGTGGCGGCTGATCGCAAGATGCCGGTCGCAGATGTGCAACGGCTGGCCGACGACGAGGGCATCATCCGTCCGGAAGTCGCGGTGAAGGCGGGCCTGGTGGACCGGCTCGCCTACAAGGACGAGATTATCGTGAAGCTCAAGAAGGCGACCGGCCAGACCGATCCGGAGGATCCTTTCACGCAAATTTCATTGGCCGACTACATCGGCACGCTGACAAAGGACACGGCGGGCGAAGTGGCCTCGTCGGGCGAGCGGACCATAGCGGTGATTTATGCCGAGGGCGCCATCGTGGATGGCGAGGGACAGCCGGGCGAGGTGGGCGGCGACGATTTTTCACGCGAACTCCGCCGCCTGCGGCAGGACGATGATGTGAAGGCCATCGTGATTCGTGTGAACAGCCCGGGTGGCTCGGCCTCAGCGTCCGAACACATCCAGCGCGAGATACGCCTGGCGCAGGAGGTGAAGCCCGTTGTCATTTCGATGGGCAGTTACGCCGCTTCCGGCGGCTACTGGATATCGGCCTACAGCAGGCGCATCTTCGCGGAGCCGACCACGATCACCGGCTCGATCGGCGTGGTGGGCATCCACTTTGATATTCAGAAACTGGCGAACGATCTTGGTTTTACGTGGGACTCCGTGAAGACCGGCAAGCACGCCGACCTGATGACGATTTCACGGTCCAAGTCGCCCGAGGAGCTGCTGATTTTCCAGCGCATGGTGGACTGGATCTACGGCGAGTTTGTGCGCAAGGTCGCGGAGGGCCGCCATCTTGACCAGGCGGTGGTGCGCAAGATCGCGGAGGGCCGCGTGTGGTCGGGAGCGGAGGCGGTGAAACTGGGTCTCGTCGATGAGCTTGGCGGGCTGGATGCGGCCATCGCATTCGCGGCGAAGGAGGCGAAACTGGGGAGCCATTACGAGTTGGAGGAGTTTCCCGGGGCGCAGTCCTGGTCCGAGAAACTGGAGGCGTTTTTTGATCGAGTGCATCCGGTGGCAAGCAGCGGCCGCGGCGTGCTGTCGCAGGTGATGGCCCGCTTCAAGGACGAGGCGAAGACGCTGGAGCAGTTCAACGACCCGCGCGGCGTTTACGCTCGCCTGCCGGTGGATATCATCGTGCGCTGACCTCAAAACAAACCATGTCATCCGAACACATTCTTTCCCGCGACATTCCCGCCACCGTGATCCCGGCGGGTGACACGGTTTCGTTGCCGGCCGGCACTTCGGCCTACGTCATGCAGACGCTGGGCGGCACCATCACGGTGCGGACGGATCGCGGCTTGTTCCGCATTCAACCCGAGCACGCGGATGCGCTGGCGGGCTTCGATGTTTCCACCCTGGCCGTCGCGGCGGCGCCGGCGACAGGGGAGTTTAGCGAGGACGCGGTGTGGGCCGCGTTAAAGACCTGTTTCGATCCGGAAATCCCGGTAAATATCGTGGATCTCGGGCTGGTCTATGATCTCAGTGCCGAGAAAACGCCGGCGGGCGGCCATGTGGTCGAGGTCAAGATGACCCTCACCGCACAGGGCTGCGGCATGGGTCCGACCATCGCTGAGGATGCGCGCCAGAAGATTGCTGCGCTGCCTACGGTTGAATCGGCCAAGGTCCACATCGTGTGGGATCCGATCTGGACGCCGCAGATGATCTCGCCCGACGGTCGCAAGACGTTGGGACTGGAATAGGCGGACAGGGAAAGACTTGCACGGGGCGGTTTTGCTTGGGAGTGTCAGCCGCTTTCTTATGCCCTGCAGTCATTCTGGTTATAGTGGTTTTCGCGCAATCCTCGCGGCGTTGTCCGTGTGTGTGATGGGCGCGCAGGCGCGGGCGCTGACGTTTGATTTTACATACAGCGGTGGCATGGACAGCAATGCGATCGCCGGATTCGTGGAAGCAGGCCAGTTGTGGTCCTCGGTGCTTACGGACAACGTTACCGTGCATATTCAGATTGGGTATCAAAGTCTCGATCCCGGTATTATTGCGCAGACGAGCTCGACGCTCTATTCCTATAGCTATGCTGGTGTTTCTAGTTTTCGGGATGCGCTGGCGGCGGACGCCACGTCCAGCTACGACAGCGCGGCGGTGGCCAGCCTGCCGACTGGCGTTGATTTCCCAATTACGCTCAATTATGTGACGAATCGTTATCCAGAACCAGCGATACCTCCAACACCACTAGTGACAACGGCCACGGCTGCTCCTGTGACCGGCTTTGGCAATGTAGTCATCATCTCACAGGCCAACCTGCGTGCGCTGGGTAATCCGGTGAACGCGACGTTTACGCTGCCGGATGCGAGTATCGTCTTCAGTTCCGGTTTCGACTTTGATTTCAGCCGCACGGGCGGCATCGACGCTGGCAAATACGATTTTGTCGGGGCCGCCGCGCACGAGATCGGGCACGCACTCGGTTTCACCAGTTCGGCTGATGCCATTGACGCCAATGCCGCTGGCTCCACCTTGGATATCGCCCAAGTCGATGCGACCACGCTCGATCTCTTCCGTTATTCTGCGATCGGGGTTCGTGACATGTCGGCAGGCGTAGATGCTTATTTTTCTTACACCAATGGTGCAACCAGCGTGGGAGATTTATCAACTGGCGTGAACAAAGGCGATGGAGCCCAAGCGAGTCATTGGGCAGATAACATGGGACTGGGCATCATGGATCCTACGCTCGCTCCCGGTGAAACGGAGTTCATCACGACAAACGATCTCATCGCGTTTGATGTGATCGGCTGGGACGTAGCGCAGTTTGCAGCGGTTCCGGAGCCGGCGACCACGGCATTGCTGGTCGCGGGCGGCGCACTCGGGCTGGGCTTTTGGCGTCGGCGTTTGCGCCGGGCTTGACCGCTTTCAGGCGGTGATGGTTTCCAGCGAGCAGCCGTCGGCGTCGGCGGTCGGGCGCGCTCCGAAGAAGCCGGGGTGAGTTTAACAATCAGGAGGCATTCTGAAGGTTTGGAATTGAAAATGATAAAACGGATGAGGACATGCGTTTGAATCGGAGTGATCACAGACCTCGCATTCTTCGCATCTGCTCAATCAGCAACAGCCATAAACGAAGACGCCCGCCGCAAAACGGAGGGCGTTTATCGGCGCAGACTTTAATAAAAAAAGCGCGCCCATGGAATTCAGTCCGTGGAGGGGACTTTTAACGCCGGCGGCGATAGATGACCGCGGCAATTGCGGCCACGCCTCCCATCAAGCATGCATAGCTGGCAGGTTCGGGCACGGCGGCTACAAGCGACAGTGAGACGGTGGTTCCCGGGCCGCCTGCCTGACTTACGAGGAAGGCCGAGGGGGCGGTTGTGTTATTATAGAGGATGCCGCCCGCAGCCAGCCAGCCATTCACGTCGCTGACCGATGTGTTTCCGTTGAGGAAGTTGATCACACCGAGCGAACCCAGTGTGAAATTAAAGGGGTGGTTCCCGTTATCCGCTCCATACATGCCGCTGAAGGCGGTGGCCCCGATGTTGATGGTGCCTCCCGAGAAACCGAACGTAGATCCCAGAGAGCCATTCACTCCGGTGATCAATTTGTCCACATTCAGCGTTCCACCGCTCATAGAGCTGCCGCTCAGTGAATTAAAATCAAACTCTGCGCCTGAGCCCAGCGTCACGGTTCCGCCGGTCTGCGTCCAGGTTGAGCCATTTTCCAATACCAGATTGCCGCCGAGAGTCAGCGTGCCGGCTGAAACGAGGACGTTGCCACCTGATTGAACGTTCAGTGGCCCCGCCGACATCGAAGTCGAGCCCCCTGCGATGTTCCAAGTGATGCCGGTGACCGCGTTGACCTGACTGGTGAACGCCGCCGATCCCGAAGTGATCGTAAAGGTGTTACCCGTTCCGGAAATGTTGAAGGGATTATTGCCGGCCGTTCCCTGGCTGAACGAACCGCCATTGACGAGGATATGACCGTTTCCGCCAGCGCCACCCGCACCGAGTTGAATCCAAGCGCCACCAGTGATCTGGGTCCAGCTGCCGTTGGTGACCTGCAGGGTGCCGCCATTGCTGATCGTGTAGTCGCCCGCAGGAGTCGAAGTCGGATCGTAAGTCACAGCGGCGCCGTTGGAGATCACGGCGGTGTCACCGTTCGCGGTGTCGGGAATAACCGAGCCGCTCCAGTTCCCGGCCTTTTTGTAATCGTTATCGACTGCACCGTTAAAACTATAGCTTGCAGCCGATACGTTGAGGGTAAGTGCGAAAAAGCAGGTCACGGCAATCCATGACACGATGGAATTATGGGGATATGTGTTCATTGGCGGGGGTAATCTAAAACAATGAAATTCTATGCACACGAATACGTGTGCGGTCGGAAACAAAGGTCAACTTGGAACTTGAGGCGTGCTTTTCTGAGAGCTGGAGAAGGTGAGAAATTCCGGTGATCAGGGCACAATAAACGGCATTGAATCTGCGGCGGTAGCACTCGCCGGGGAGATTAACTCAGGCGGTGATGGTTTCCAGAGAGCAGCCGTCGGAGTCTGGGGTGGGCGTCTCGCAATTCGGGCGGGCGATGACGCCCGGGTAGGGTTCGTCGGAGAAGATTTCTTTCGGCTTGGCCAACAGGTGACGGTCGCACACCTCGAAGAGCGCTCCTTCGGTTTCGGTGCGGCGCATGTCGTGCAGGAACGCGCCGGTGGCGTCCACGCTCTGGCCGACGAAGTTGAGGTATTTCTTCATCTTGTTCACGTGCATCCGCTCGGGCAGGCCGGGCTGGCGGGTGGCCTCGTAGAGACGCGCGATGTAGCCGCGCACGTCGGCTAGCGTGACCACGGTGACGGGTTTTCCGGCAAAGGCCTCGCGGCACTGGCGGAAAATCCACGGGTTGCGGATGGCGTGGCGGCCGATCATGACGCCGGCGGCTTTGGTTGCGGCGAGAACGCGGACGGCGGTGGCGGCGGAGGTGATGTTGCCGTTGGCGAGGACGGGGCATTTCACGCGGGCCACGGCGGCGGCGATGTAATCGTAATGAACTTCGCTGCGATACATCTCTTTCACGGTGCGTCCGTGGAGACTGAGGAGATCGACGTCGTGTTTGTTGATGAGGTCGAGGATGCGCTCGAAGTGCTCGGTGCTGTCGAAGCCGATGCGCATCTTGACGGTGAAGAGTCCGGGACAGGCGTGGCGGAGGGCACCGAGAATCTCGTCGATCTTGGCGGGTTCGCGGAGGAGGCCGCCGCCGACGTTTTTCTTGTAAACTTTGGGCGCGGGGCAACCCATGTTGAGGTCGATGCCGGCGGTGGGATGGCGAAGGAGTTCGGTGGCGGTGCGGGCGAGGTGGTGGATTTCCTCGCCGATCAATTGGGCGAAGACGGGGCGACCGGTCTGGTTTTCGTCGATGGAGCGGAGGATATGTTTCTCGGGGCGCGACTGGGCGTGGACGCGGAAGAACTCCGTGAAGAAATAATCGGGCGCGCCGTAGTGCGCGATCACGCCCATGAAGGCCAGGTCGGTCACGTCCTGCATCGGGGCGAGCGCGGTGAGCGGCTGGCCTGGCAGGATTGGTGAAGGGAGGATGGCGGGTGTGGCGGGCACGGGCAGGCTTACTTCTCGTCGTCGTCTTCCTCGGAGCTGTCGTCGGCCGGTTCCTCGGCCTGCTGGCGGAGGACGCGTTCCAGGATTTCGGTCATGTCTTCGACGGCGTCGAAGACTTTGCGGGCGACAAAAATCGGGCGCTTGTGCTGGAGGGCGAGGACGGTGGAGTCGCTGGGGCGGGCGTCGATTTCCAGGATTTTTTTCCCGAGTTCGTTTTCCATGCGCAGGAGAATGCGGGCAAAAAAGGTGCCTTCGTTGACGTCATTGATGACGATGTGGTCGAGCTCCACGCCGAGGCCGGTGAAGAGATGGGCGATGAGGTCGTGGGTGAGAGGGCGGTCCTTTTTGACGCCGTCGAGCGTCATCTGGATGGCGTTGCCGACGGAGTGGTCGACGTAGATGACGAAGGTCTTGTCCTCATTGCCAAGGAACACGGCGCAGCCGTTGGAGGTGGGCATCACCCCTTTGACGAGGACGAGAATGACGTCGTTTTTCATGGGGGGAAGGGTGGATGCGGTCGTCGTGCGGCGCAAGTGTGCCGGGACGGGAGATTTTTCAGGCGAAGCCGCGCAGGGAGACGCCCCATGACTTGGCCTGGGCGATGACGGCGGGCTTATCGAGCATGAGGACGCGGCCGGTTTCCAGCACGGCGGCCTTGAGGCCGGCTTCGCGGAGGGTTTCGAGGGTTTTCAGGCCGAAACAGGGGACGTCGAAACGGTAGTCCTGACGGGCTTTTACGGTTTTGACGAAGAGGGCCTCGTCGGTCTTGAAGGTGCCGGCGCGGCGGATCATTTCGTCGGTGCCTTCGAAGGCCTCCACTGCGAGGACGGTGCCTTTGCGGACGACGCAGCCTTGGCCGATGTCGAGGCGGGCGCATTCGCGGGCGATCTGGACGCCATGAGCCACATAATCGTCGTCGATGGGGAAACTGCGGCCGGTCATGCAGCCTTCGTGGGCGAGCTGGTCGTCGAGAAAACTGCGGGCGTCGAGGAGAGTGACGTCGACCTTGGCGATCTCGTTGGCGATGGCGCCGAAGATGGTCTCGGCGTTGCGACGTTTGAGGGAGGCGAGGATGGCGACGGCTTTGAGGTCGGGGTGGAGACCGTGAAAGAGACGGCGGGGAGAAACCTGGCCGGCCATGTAGGCGTAGCCGGCGTCGAAGCGTTTGAGGGCCTTGAGCATGGCGCCGACCTGGCCGACCTTGAGGAGGACGCGGTCGGATTCGGGGAATTCGGCGATCAGCTCGGGCGGGGTTTCCTCCTCCATCGCCACGAGGCGCAGGGGCACACCGGCGGCGCGGATGGCGTTGGCCACGAGTCGGGGATAGAGGCCCTGGCCGGCGATGAGGGCGACGGATTTTTTAGGATCGAAACCGGCTGGTAGGAAAGCGGACAACACGGGGGCAACGTTGCAGGGTTGGGTGAAAGGCGGAAACAAAAAAGGCCGCGTCGGGAAGACGCGGCCCGAGAGGAGGGCGGGTGCGAAGGAGCGTGCGCCGCTTATTCCTGGGTGCCGTAGTATTTTTTGTAGCTCCGGTAATAGCGGTAGTTGGAGTAATATTCGATGCGGCGAGGGGAGAGGCCGTTGAGGACGACGCCGAGCAGCTCGTTTTTGCCGGAGCGGAGGGCCTTGATGTAAAGTCGGATGTGTTTGCGGAAGGCGCGGTTGAAACGGCAGACGTAGATGACCTCGTCAACGCGCTCGGCGATGAGCAGGGAATCGGTGACGGCGCCGAGCGGAGGGGAGTCAACGACGATGAGGTCGAAGTGTTTTTTCAAGCGCTCCAGCAGCTGGCCGAAGACGGGGCTTTCGAGGAGCTGGGTGGGGCTCTTTGAGCGGCCGCCGGAGCTGATGAGGGAAATATTTTCTCCGATGGGAATGATGCCGAGCTGCGGATTCTTGGTCAGATCGCCGTCAAGCTTGGCGCCGTTTTCGAACCAATTGATCAAGCCGGCTTCGTTGGGCTTGTTGAAATGGCGATGGAGCATCGGACGGCGAAGGTCGCAGTCGATGAGGAGCACGGACTTTCCGTGACGGGCGAAACTTCCGGCGAGATTGCTGGAGATCAGGGTCTTTCCTTCACCGGGGATGGTGCTGGTGACGAGGATGGACTTGGGGAAATCGAGTTTGGAGTGGATTTTGACGGAACTGTATACACTCAGGAAGGGTTCGACGCCGGTCTGGTTTTTATTGTCGAGGACGAGGCGGTATTTTTCGTCATCCTTGACGGTGTTGAGGTCGGGGATGATGCCGAGCAGGTTGACGCCGATGAAGGACTCGATGTCCCAGGCGCTTTTGATACGGTCATCAATGAAACTAAGGCCGATGGCGACGCCGAAGAAAACCACGAGACCAAGACCGATCGAGGTGCGGATGATGCGGCTGAAGTCAGGCGTGTAGGGGCTGCCGGCGGGCGAGGCGAGGTCCAGGGGGCGGACGGGGATTTTTTCCAGATATTTGCTGGTGGTCGTCTGGCTGAGACGGTCGAGGATTTGGGTGTAGTTGTTGCGAGCGACGGCCGCCAAGTTCTCCAAGCTCTTGTATTCGACGGAAAGGTCGCGGAGGCGGAGCTGTTCCTTGACTTGGGCCGCATATTCCTGTTCCAGGGACTGTTCGTTGGCGCGGATCTTTTCCAGATTGGTCTTGAGGTCGGCGATGGCCAGATTGAGAGCGGTGTCGAGCTGGTCCTGGGCCACGGAGATGGCGTTGGCCACGTTGATCATCTTGGGGTGACGCTCGAGGTAGCGCTCGGCGAGGAGGGCCTGGTCGCGCTGCAGTGATTCGAGCTGTTTGCTCAGGTCGGGAACCGAGCCGTAGTTGGCGATGGAGGTGATCTCGAGAAGATTTCGTCCGTCCTTGCGGTATTTTTCGACGAGATTGAATTGTTCCTCGACCGCCAGACGTCCCAAGCGGACCTCCTGAAGGGCGGAGTTGGCGGCATTGAGGCGGGCCTGGACGATGTTGGTGCTGTTGTCCAAGGACACGAGATTCTGCGTCCTCATGTAGTCCTGGAGGCGCTGGTCGGCGGCATCGGCGGCATCGCGAAGCTGGTTGGCGCGTTTTTGGAGGTATTCGACGGCGTAGTCATTGCTGCCGCCGACTTTGTCGAGCAGACTTTGAATGAACTGCTGGACGTAACGGTTGGCTAGCAGGGCGGCCGCTTCCGGGTCGCGATGGGACACGCTTACATCGATCAAAAAAGTGCGGGAGCGGGATACGGCGGTGATCGAGCCGAGATCGACGCCGGCAGGAGGAGCTGAACCGGCAGGGAGGTCCTTGAGGTAGGGGCGTTGCAGGATTTGGCGTTCCTGGGGGGTGAGTGATTCGAGGACGCGGGAGCGGATCTTGCCGCTTCGAATGACCTGCAGGTAGGTATTGAGCTCGGCGTCACTGTCCACGCCGGTGCCGACGACCTCCTGGCTGGTCACGATTTTCTCGGGCTTGTCGATCTGCATGGTCGCCGTGCTGTTGTAGAGCGGCGTGGCGCGTGATTGATAGTAGGCGATGCTGATAGCCACCACGAGGGCGAGGGGCAGGGCGACCCAGAGTCGTTCGCGCAGGATGATGTAGTAATCACGGAGCGTGCGGCGCTCGATGATCTCATCCTCTTTGTCTGCCGGTTTGGCTGATGGCGGTGATTTGAAGGCCTCGGACATGGTTATAAAATCAGAAAATGCGTTCGGGAACGTAGACGATGTCCCCGGGTTGAATGACGAGAGAGTTGTCGTTGATATTGGCCTTGTCCTTGCCCTTGATGAGGCTGTCCACATCGACGGTGAAGACTTGTTTTTTGCCGTCGGACGAGATGCGGGTGATATTGACGGCGGTGCCTTTGGCGGTGTCGGTGAAGCCGCCCGCCTTGGTGACGAGTTCGAGGATGCTCATGTTGGTCTCGATCGGGAGGGGATAGCGTCCGGGGGCGCGAACCATGCCTTGGATTGAGACTTCGCGCGAGGCGTAGGACTCGATGTTGATGGTGACTTGGGGATTCCTTAGGTAGCGACCGTCACGGTAGGCGTTTTCGACCGCTTTCTGGGCGTCACGGACGGTCAGACCGACGACACGGACTTCGCCAACCAGAGGGAGGTTGATGGTTCCCTTGGCGTCGACTCGGGACATCGTTTTCAGATCATCCTCCTGATAAATATCGACACGCAGGAGATCGGTGAGCGTCACGGTGTAGGCGAGCACCGTCTGGTTGGATGTCGGGACTTTACTGTCGGCCGCCCTGAGGGAGAGGGAAGGCAGGACGGTCAGAAGAATCGTAACAAGCCGAAGGCCAAGGAGAAGAAAAGTGCGCGGGTTCATGGAAGAATTACCAGCGGGTTGAGAGATTAAGGGTGTAAGAATCCCTGTTATAATTACCCGCAGCCCGGTTGGACCAGCTTTGGTAATAGCTGTAAACAAGGGAAGCCTTGAAGTGGTCGTTGAGACTGTAGTTAACGCCGGCGCTCCAAGTGAAATAGTAATCCCTGCGGCCAGTGTACGTGCCGTTGAGGAAATCGTTTTCGCCGCCGCCAATGGATGAGAAGACGGACCATTTGCCCGTCAGCGAGTATTGCACGTCGAGGGTTGCGCTGAGGCTGTCGATGCTGGCGTCGGTGGCGGTCGTGCTGAAAGCCTTGTTGAGGGTGCCGGTGAACGTGACGCGCCGGTTCATGTTCCAGCTAACCGACGAGGTGGCGGTCCAGCTTTCGAAGGTCTGGTTTGTGGTGCCATCCTGCCGGATCTCGTAGCCTGCTCGTACCGAGCCGTTCACCTTTGGCAGGATTCTGCCGGATATGCCGGCCGTAAAGGAATGATCGATGGTCTGAGTATTGGCGGCGGAGTCGCTCATCGTGATTGCATAGCCGGTGAATAGATCGCGCTCCGAGGTGTAGACGTAAAAAAGGTCAACGCTGGCGCCATAAGTGGTCAGGTTGTAGATGCCGGGGGCGGCATTTTCGTAGGAAATCAACCCGTAGTTGAAGTTGCCCGAAAGGCTGTAGCGATCAATGACCGGATATTTCCAATTCAAGCCGGCCGCATAATTCCATGAATCGGTGCGCATGTTGATAGCGGTGTCCGCGCTGCTTTGGCGGGCGGCGCTGAGCGTAAGGGAACCGGTTGTGCGGCCGCTGCTCTTCACGAGCTCGAGATTCATCGCGGGGTTGGAAAAATTCTGCGAAGTGTCGCTGCCGAACTGGCCCAGATTCCAGGAGAGGCCTGCATTGACACCGATGTAACCGGCACGGCGGGCGTATTCGATGCCGAAGCTGGTTGTCGTGGTGACACTGCCGGCACCACCGTTGCTGGCGGAAATGTTTGAATCAAAACCGATCGCGGTCGAGGCGGTGACGAAAATCTGATCGCGCCCCTCGTTGAATTTGATCAACGCCCACCCCCTGGCTGTTAAAAGACTTGCGGCAGCGGTTCCTGTCGCCACCCATTTCCAGAAAAGCCTTTGACCCATGATGAATTAGTGCGGGGTAAGGACGCCGTTTAGGGCGTGTTGCTGGGAATGGCGGAAGGGCTGACACTGATCGACGGAGGAATGCCCGGGGGGACTACCACGACCGGAGTGAGTTCGTTCGATTCACGCTCCGCCGTTTCAAAATACACGGTTTTGCGCGCCATGCAGGCCATGCTGACCCTGTCGCCCAAGGCGTCTTTTTGATTGGCGGGAATGTCTTGGATTTTGATGATCGGTGGTTCCGACGGAGAATTGCGGGTGATGATGGCCTGTTGGCCGGGCTTCAGGGATTCACCGCCGCCGGTCAGATCTCCTCGCACGGTCACGTCGCCTTCAATGAGGGAGACCGTGGTGGTGTTGCCCGAGGATTGGACGACAACCTTGCGTCCGCGGATAGAGACGCTGGCTTGAGGGGTCGAGTAAACCATGGTGCTGCCGGCAACCATCTTGCCGGTGCAAAGAGCAACCGTTCCTCTGGGGAGAAAAGCAGCGGTCTGGGAAACGGAGGGTTCGACCTCCAAGTCGTTGCGATTGGGTGTAAAAGGCTCTTGGAGGAAGCGTTTAATCTCTAGTTTGGTGTCAGGGTCGAAGAAGACCCCGGTGCCGTTTGATAGGACCAAGGCGTTGTTCGCGTCAGGTTTGGTTTCGATGGTCGTTCCCTCGGCGGAGTAGACGGATTTCTTGGTAAGATCATCGATTTTATCGCCCGTGTTGATGGACGACTCACCTTCGACATCGGCAACGTAAAGCTTGCTCGTGGGATTCTTCTTTTTCCCGTCTCCATCCGCCTTCAACGAGGTTGCGAATACCACGAACCCCATAGCCGTGAAAAGCCATGGTCCCAGCGCGCAAAAATAAAGCAGTTTCGCCTTCATGATTATTTATGGCCTGTTTTACCGAGAATTTGAGGGAATTTATGTTGGGCGTGAGCCTTTGATAAACTTGATCACATTCAGGATGAACTAGGGTCTATACCCTAATTCATGGAGCTTCCGACCATTACTCAACTACAATATTTAAAATCTTACCGGGCACGAAAATCACGCGTTTGAAGGTTTTTCCCGTAAGATGGGGGGCGGCTTCGGCGTGGATTTGGGCGGCGGACAGGGCTTCTTCTTGCGTTGTGCCAACGGGAAGCAGGAGTTCCGCGCGTTTTTTTCCGTTTACCTGAACGATGATCTTTTGCTCGGTTGAAACCAGTTTGGCCGGGTCGAACCGGGGCCAAGGGGCGGTTTGGATGGAATCGGGCGAACCGCTCAGGCGTGACCAGAGCTCTTCGGCGATATGAGGCGCGAAGGGGGCGAGTAGTTGGAGGAAGCCGAGGACGGTGCGGCGGTTGACGCGTTCGACCTTTTGGAGCGCGTTGGAGAAAATCATCATTTGCGAGATCGCGGTGTTGAAGCGCAGGGTCTCGATGTCGTCGCCGACTTTTTTGATGGTTTCGTGGTAGAGCTTCACGAAGTCGGCCGGTTCGGCGGCGTCGTCGGCTAGCGAGATCTTCGGGTTGATGTCCTCGCTGTCGCGGCCGATGCACTCGCGCCAGACTTTTTGGAGGAAACGGAAGACGCCCTCGATCTGGGACATGCTCCACGGCTTCATGGCCTCGAGCGGGCCGAGGAACATGAGGTAGAGGCGCAGCGTGTCGGTGCCGTGCGAGGCGATGAGCGTGTCGGGGCTGACCACGTTGCCGCGGCTCTTGGACATTTTTTCACCGTCTTCGCCGAGGATAATGCCTTGGTGGAAGAGCTTGGTGAACGGCTCGGCCTGCGGCACGACGCCGAGGTCGAAGAGGACTTTGTGCCAGAAACGCGCGTAGAGGAGGTGGAGCACGGCGTGCTCGGCGCCGCCGACGTAGAGGTCAGGCACGCTCCAATACTTCAGCGCCTCGGGCGAGGCGAAGGCGTCGGGATTTTTCGGATCGAGGAAACGCAGGTAATACCAGCAGGAGCCGGCCCACTGGGGCATGGTGTTGGTCTCGCGGCGGGCGCGTATCCAATCGGAGCCGGTGGGTTTGGGCTGCGAGGCGGGGACGGTGGTGCCGGTGGCGAAATTGAACCAGAGTTCGAGCCAGCCGGTGACGTTGGCGAGGGGGCTTTCTCCGTTGCCGCTGGGGAGGTAGGACTCGACCTCGGGGAGGGTGAGCGGGAGCGACTGCTCCGGGAGTGGGAGGGCGAAATGGGTGACGCCGTCGTCACCGACATAGCTCACTGGCGCGGGCAGGTCGGTGCGGCCGGCGGAAGCGCGGGCGTAGTCGGCGGGGTTGACCCAGACGATGGGGAAGGGCTCGCCCCAGTAACGTTGGCGCGAGAAGAGCCAGTCGCGGAGCTTGTAGGTGACGGTGGCCTTGCCGCGGCGTTTGGCGGTGAGGTCGGCGGTGATTTTTTGTTTTGCCTCGGCCCAGGGGAGGCCGGTGTAGCCGTCGGAGTGGACGAGTTTGCCGTCGCCAGTGTAGGGGAGCGCGGACGAGCTGTGACCATTGGAGGAGTTGGCGTCGTGGTCGGGCTCGATGACTTGGATGACGGGCAGTTGATACTGGAGCGCGAAGTCGTAATCGCGCTGGTCGTGCGCGGGCACGGCCATGATCGCACCGGTGCCGTAGCTCATGAGGACGTAGTCGGCGATCCACACGGGAATGCGCGCGCCGTTGGCGGGGTTGAGCGCGAAGGAACCGGTGAAGACGCCGGACTTGTCCTTGGCGAGGTCGGTGCGTTCGAGGTCGCTCTTGCCGGCGATTTTTTTGCGGTAGGCTTCGACGGCGGGTTTTTGGGCTGGCGTGGTGAGGGAGTCCAGGAGCGGATGCTCGGGGGCGATGACCATGTAGGTGACGCCGAAGACGGTGTCGGGTCGTGTGGTGAAGACCTTGAGGTCGCCGAGAGATTCCTTTTCGAGGGCGAAGAGCAGTTCGGCGCCTTCGCTGCGGCCGATCCAGGCTTCCTGCATGCGTTTGGTGGAGTCGGGCCAGTCGACGTCCTTCAGGTCGGCGAGCAGGCGCTCGGCGTAGGCGGTGATGCGGAGGACCCACTGGCGGAGATTGCGGCGCTCGACGGGGAAGCCGCCGACCTCGGATTTGCCATCAACGACTTCTTCGTTGGCGAGGACGGTGCGGAGTTCGGGGCACCACCACACGGGGCGCTCATCGACGTAGGCCAGGCCTTTTTTGAAGAGCTGGAGGAAGATCCACTGCGTCCATCGAAAATATTTCGGATCGGTCGTGTCTACTTCGCGCTCCCAGTCATAGCTGAAGCCGAGGGCCTTGATCTGGCGGCGAAAGTTGACGATATTGTTCTGGGTATTGGACGCGGGATGCGTGCCGGTTTTTACCGCGTGCTGCTCGGCGGGGAGGCCGAACGCGTCCCAGCCGATGGGGTGGAGGACGTTGAAGCCCTTGGCGCGCTTGTAGCGGGCGATGATGTCGGTGGCGGTGTAGCCCTCGGGGTGGCCGATGTGCAGGCCGGCGCCGGACGGGTAGGGGAACATATCGAGCACGTAGTATTTCGGCTTCGACGAGTGGTTCTCGGCGCGGAAGGAATGGTTGTTCTCCCAGAAGGTTTGCCAATGCGGCTCGATCTGGAGAAAGTCGTAGTCTTTGCAATGCGTTGCCATCGGATAAAACCCGCCACGTTGAACAATTCACCCAGTGCGTCAATGACGCGTAAAACCCTTTGCCTGACCGCGCTCGTGCTCGGCCTTTGGGCAACGTCCAACTCGGCTCATGCCGCCATGTCGCGCGGCTTCAACCGCCTGCTCGACGCCGTCGTGCGCATCGACGTGCGCGAGGAGACTTTTGATTCGGGGGCGATCCGTTTCACAGGTAGCATCGGCTCCGGTGTGGTCCTTTCCGATGACGGACTCATTCTGACCAACGCCCATGTCGCCAGTCCGCGCGCGGTCGAGTTGTCGGTGACGCTCGCGAGCCTCGAACGCGTCAACGCCACGCTCGTCGGCTGGGATCATTGGACTGATCTCGCGCTCCTCCGCCTTGATCTCGCCGAGGTGAAACGGCGCGGACTGAAGTTCACGCACGCGGAGTTTGCGGATTCCGACAAACTCTACCCGGGGCAGACGGCCTACGCGGTCGGCACGCCTTTCGGGCTTACGCGCACGGTCACGCGCGGTGTGATCTCGAACGTCCGTCGCTACTTCGCCGATAATCGCGGTGTCGAAGGCTACGAAACCGGTCTCTTCAATACCTGGCTGCAAACCGACGCCGCCATCAATCCGGGCAACTCCGGCGGCCCGCTCGTGGACGAAGACGGACGCGTCATGGGCATCAACTCGCGCGGTTATCTCGGCGCCGAGAATCTCGGCTTCGCCATCCCTGCCAACATCGCCCAGCGCATTGTGGCCGGCCTTTCCAAGGATGGTCGCATCACGCGCAGCTATATAGGACTCGTTCCCGGTTCGTTGCTCGACCTCGAAGGTTTCTATTCGCTCAAGCACAACACCGGCCTGCTCGTGAACAGCGTGGACCCCGGTTCGCCGGCGGCGGTCGCCGGCCTGCGCGGCGGCGACATCGTGCTCTCGATCAACGGCGCGCCGGTGGACGGACGTTTTCCCGAACAGTTGCCACCCATCCAGAATCTCGTCGCCAGCCTGCCCGTTGGATCGACCATCAAGCTCGTGGTGAAACGCGGCGAGCAGACGATCAACTACGCCGTCGTGACCGAAGAGCTGAAGAGCCGCCAAGGCGAGGAGTGGGCCTTCGAAAAATGGGGCCTCACCGTGCGCAAGGTCTCCCGCGCTTACGCCCGCGAGAATCAACTCACCGACGATACCGGCCTGCTCGTGATCGGCGTGCAGCCGGGCTTTCCCGCCGCCGTCGCCGGGCTGAATCGCGGCGACGTCGTCACCAAGATCAACCAGCAGCCGATCACCTCGCTAGACACGGCGAAAAAAGCCTACGTGGCGTTCGCCGAAAAACCCGCGCCCACGCTCGTCGAGGCGCAAAGCGACCGTCAGGTTTCCCTCTATATTTTCAAGCCATGAAGTTTCCCCTCCATTTGCGTCTGCCCGGCCTGTTGCTCGCGTTTATCGCGATGTTCACCTCCGTGCGAGGCGCGGATTTGCCCGCGCTTTTTCAGGAGCGCGTGAAGTCCGTCGTCGCGGTGGAATTTTTCACCGAGACCGAACTTGATCGCCGTCCCACGGTGACGTCCGCCTTCGTAGCCGACGCCAACGGCACCCTGGTGCTGGCGCCCGGCGCGATCGACGGGCGAGTGCAGCCTTCGCAATTAAAAGACTTCCGCGTCTATTTGCCGGGCAAGCCTGCCACCGAATTTTTCCACGCGGTTTATCTCGGCCAAGACCCGTTGAGCGGCTGGCATTTCGTGCGCGTCGAAGAAAAATTACGCGCACAGCTTACGCCCGTGACCGCGTTTGCCGCCACGTCGCCGCTGGCCGAGCCCACGATGGCGGATGATTATTGGGGGATCGGCCTGCGCCGGAAAGACGAAGACTTCCTGCCGTATTTCCTGTCCGGGAAAATTTCCAACGTGCAATCGCTGCCCGAGCGCACGGCAGTCGCGCTGGCGGAAGTGGCCGCGCCGGGCTTGCCGGTGTTCACCCGTGATGGATCGCTCGCTGGAGTCGCCTTGGGCGGATTCGGTTCCACCTATCTTCAATTTTCGCGCAGCGAACGTGGCACGCCCGTCATGCTCATGAACGTGGAGGAAAGCCGCGTATTCCAACTGATCGGCGACGTGCTACCGTGGATGAGCCGCGTGCCGGCCAGCGTCAACGGACGTCCCATCGCCTGGCTGGGCGCCTACGGCATGCAGCCGATGGATCCCGACGTGGCGGCGTTTCTGAAGCTGGGCAACCAGTCCGGCTGCGTCGTGAGCGAGGTGCTGGCGGACAGTCCGGCCCAAGCCTCCGGCATGAAGGACCGCGATATTATTGTGGCCGTTGATGGTCGTCCCGTGCCGAGATTTACTCCGGATCAGGTCACGGTGGGATACCTCGAGCGCGAGATTTTGAAGCGCAAACCCGGTGATAAATTTCCGCTCACCGTGCTGCGCGGTTCCGACCGCGTCGAGCTGGTCGCAACGCTCGTGGACCAGCCGAAGCTCCAACGCGAGGCGGAGCGGAAGTATTTCGAGAAACTCGGCGTCACCGTGCGGGAGTTCGTTTATGGCGACGGCGTGCTGCGGCGCGTCAAGCCGGCCGACCAACGCGGGGTGATCGCCAATTTCGTCAAAAACAACAGCCCGGTGGGCACCGCCGGCCTGCGCCCCGACGATTGGATTCTTGAAGTCGATGGCACCGAGATCAAAGCCTACGCGGAGGCCGTGGCCAAGCTCGCGGCCATCGAAGCGGATGCCACACGCACCGACTTCGTGCTGCTCACCAGCCGCAACAACGCCACCGCCGTGTTGCGCGTTAAACTCAAATAAGAAATCACTTCATCATGTTCACCGGAATCATCGAGGAAACGGGTTCGGTCGTCGCATTCACTCAGGGCGCGGACGCCTGGAAATTGCAGATCGCCGCGCAGGCCGCGCTGCAGGACGCCGCGCTTGGCGACAGCATCGCGGTCAACGGCTGCTGTCTCACGGTCACGCATTTCGACGAGCGGCATGTTTATTTTGATGTGCTGGAGGAGACGCGCCGGCTCACGAATTTTACCACGCTCACGCCGGGAGCGGCCGTTAACTTGGAGCGCAGCCTGCGCTTTGGCGGGAAAATCGGCGGGCACTTTGTCAGCGGACATGTTGACGGACTTGGCGTGATCGAGGTGCTGGAGCCGCGCGGGGGTGATCATTATCTGCGCGTGCGCACGCCGGCGGGGCAGGGACGATATCTCATCCACAAGGGCAGCATCACCATCGACGGGATATCTCTCACGGTGGCGGAAGTTGATGGGGACACGTTTGCCGTGTGGATCATTCCGACGACCATCGCAGTCACGAACTTGCGTGAGAAGCGCGTGGGTTCACCGATTAATTTGGAATTCGACTTGCTCGGGAAGTATGTCGAGAAGCTGACCGCCTTTCACCAGAAGTAATCCGCTTTTCATGCGCACCGCGCTCACCGCCATCACCGACGAACTCAAACGCCTGAAAGCCACGGGCGTGAAGTCGGTCGCCGTGTCGGACGAGAGCGTTTCGATCTTGCGCCGCGTGATTGCGGCGCGTGCGCCTAAAACCGGAGAGAGGAAACCGGAGACCGGGAAGGTTGAGCCGGTGCCGGTTTCGCGTCCGTCGGCTCCCGTGCCGGTGCCGGTCAAATCTGCGCCGAAGGTGGTTGCGGCATCGAAGTTGCCTGCGCCGCCCGTGGTCGTTTTACCTGCTGGCGACAAGGCCGCGCGCTGGGCGTGGTTGCACGATTTGGTGCTCAATCATCCCGTTTGCACGGCGAACGTTCGCCCAGGGAAAAAGGTCGTGTTGGGCGTGGGCTCGCTTGACGCGAAGATCATGTTCGTGGGCGAGGCGCCGGGTGCGGAAGAGGAAATTCAGGGCGAGCCGTTTATCGGGCCGGCGGGGCAGCTACTCACCAAAATGATCGCCGGAATGGGGCTCAAGCGTGCCGACATTTATATAGGCAACATCATGAACTGGCGGCCTCAGGCACCGACGCCAGCCGGCGCGGAGCAGATTGGAAATCGCGCGCCAACGGCGGAGGAGATGGCGTTCTGCATGCCGTTTTTGCGGGCGCAAATCGAGATCGTGAATCCTGATATGCTGGTGGCGCTGGGATCAACGGCGGCGCAGGGGCTTTTGGGAGTGGGCAGTTTCAAGAACCTCGGGGATATTCGCGGGAAGTGGGCCCAGTTTATGGATAAACCGGTGATGGTAACGTATCATCCCAGCTATCTATTGCGTCCGCCTGTCGATAACCGTAAAAAACGGCTCGTGTGGGAAGACTTGCTCAAGGTCATGGAACGCTCAGCGTTGCCCATCTCGGACAAACAACGCGCCTACTTTTTGGACAAATGAAAAAACTCATCCTTCTGACGGCAGCCCTTGCGGGGTTTTCCGTCATGCGTGCGGACGACGTGCCCTTCGATTTCGAGGTGCTGCAATACCGCGCCAAGGCGCTGGCGTCCAGGCCTTACGCGCCGCCGGCCAATCGTGTGCCCGAGTCGCTGCGCAAACTCACCTACGACCAGTATCGCGACATTCGCTTCAATCCCGACGCTTCCTGGTGGCGCCGCGAACAGCTCCCGTTTCAGCTCCAATTTTTCCATCCGGGTTTCCTTTTCAACCAGACGGTGCAGATATCAGAGGTGCAGAATGGCGAGGTCACGCCGATCGCCTACGACAAGAACCTCTTCAACTTCGGCGCCAACAGTGATCTCGGGTCCATTCCGCGGGACATGGGCTTCACCGGATTTCGCGTTCACTGTGCGCTGAACAGTCCCGACTACTTTGACGAACTTGCGGTGTTCCAAGGAGCCAGCTATTTCCGCGCGCTTGGCAAAGGAATGCGCTACGGTCTTTCCGCCCGCGGACTTGCGATCAACACCGCCGAGCCGGGCGGTGAAGAGTTTCCCGTGTTTATCGAGTTCTGGGTGAAAAAACCGGCGGGTAACAGCACGCAAATAACGGCCTACGCCCTGCTCGACAGCCCGAGCGTGGCCGGGGCCTATCGTTTCATCATCACGCCAGGACCATCGACCGTTATGGAAATCAAGACCGCGCTCTACCGGCGCAAGGACGTAGCGGTGTTTGGAGTGGCTCCGCTCACCAGCATGTTCTGGATCGGAGAAAACACCAGCGATCGGCACGGTGATCTCCGGCCCGAGGTGCATGACTCCGACGGGCTCATGATCGAGCGGGGAACCGGCGAATGGTTGTGGCGTCCGTTGACGAATCCCAAGACCATTCAGGTGGCTTCCTTTGTTGATGAAAATCCGCGCGGGTTCGGCCTCGTGCAGCGTGACCGGCGGTTTGAATCCTACGAGGATTTGGAAGCGTGTTATCACCAGCGTCCGAGCACTTGGGTCGAGCCCATCGGCAAATGGGGGGCGGGTGATGTGCGCCTTGTCGAGCTGCCTACGCCGGATGAAACCAACGACAACATCGTGGCGTTTTGGGTGCCGGCGAAATTGCCTGCAATCGGCCAGCCGCTGCAGCTCGAATACAAGTTACACTGGTTCATTGAGGGTCAGGGCGGGCGTAACCCGCCGGCGGGTTACGCATTGGCCACGCGCATCGGACATTCCCAGACCAACGAAGCCGACTTGACCCGTTTCTGGGTCGATTTTGCAGGTCCCTATCTGAATGCACAAAAATCAGATCGCGGCATGTCGCCGAATATTTCGGTGGGGGCGGGCGCAACCTTGGTCCACCAAAGTTTGGAGAAGAATCCGTTCAACGGTTCATGGCGGGTTGCTTTCGCCCTGAAGCCCGATGGCAGCGGGAAGCCGGTGGAACTCCGTTGCTTCCTTCAAAAGCCGCCTCATATTTTGACGGAAACATGGAGCTATCTGTGGAATCCGTAGAGGCGAACCTCGCGACATTTCGTCCCAAGACCGGCACGATGGAGGCATGGAACGCCGCCTACGTGCGTGCGGAGGATTACCTGCGCGCCCATCGCATTCATAACCGGCTGCACCAAAGCCGGCTGATCCACGTGCTGCTTGAGCGTGCAGCCCGTCGCCATGCTGAAAATCCCGCACTCGATCCCACCACGCTCGTGGCCGAGGAAACGGAGCTTTTGATGGATGAGTGGTTTGGCGAAATTCTTGGCGCCAAGGACATGTCGCATGACCGCATCGCCACGGCCGGTCGCGTTGCGCTGCTTCTGAGCGACGGCGCCGAAAAATGGCCTTATGGGTTTCTCGATTCGCGCGCCGCTCCGGCCGAGTTTACCGAGGCGATGCGGGCCGGTTCCATGAAGGCCGGGCCGGACATGGCGGCTTCGAGCATGGTTCCCCGTGACATCGACCTGGGGCCGATCACCGAGGCGGCGGGAGAAACGCTTGAGCGTATAGAGAAGTGGCCGCTGCTGCGCACACTTGTGCTCTGGCTTGTTTTTCTGGCCGCCTTGATGGGTATTTTTTACGCCACCCGCTGACGTATGAGCACACTTCAAAACACGCAGATATCGCAAATCATAACCCCCCAAAGGTTGCGCCGGCGGCGCGCGGTTTTTTATTCCGGCGTCCTGCTGGTCACCAGCCTCGCGACCTGGTTCATGGCCGATCTGCTCTGGCGAAACGACGGCATCAAAGGCATCGAATGGGCGCTGCTCATTCTGTTTGTGATCCTGTTCACCCAGATCGCGGTCGGATTCGTCACCGCCCTGCTGGGTTTTTATGTGATCAACCGGGGTGGAGATCGTCACAATATCATGCGTACGGTGGACTGGGATGCGGATGCGCCTTTGGCGAGCACCGCGATCGTCATGCCGGTGTTCAACGAGGATGTGAGCCGGGTTTTCGAGGGATTGCGCGTCATTTACCGTTCGCTTCAGGAAACCAAAAAATCTGAGAACTTCGATTTTTTCATCCTGAGCGATTCGAACCAGCCCAACCAGTGGATTCAGGAGGAGATTGCCTGGGTCGAGCTGTGCAAACAAGTCGGCGGTTTCGGGCGTATTTTTTACCGGAAGCGCCGCCACCAGATTAACAAGAAGTCCGGCAACGTGGCTGATTTTCTGCGCCGCTGGGGCAAGCGTTACCGTTATATGGTGGTGCTGGATGCCGACTCAATCATGAGCGGCGAGGCCATCGTGAAGCTGGTGGCGATGATGGAAAAAAATCCGCAAGCCGGACTGATTCAGACCGCGCCGCGGCTGGTCTACGGCGAGTCGCTTTATGCGCGCCTCCAGCAGTTCGCCAACCGGCTTTACAGCCCCATTTTTCTCGCGGGGCTCAACTACTGGCAGCAGCACGAGGGCAACTACTGGGGCCACAATGCGATTATCCGCGTGCAGCCTTTCATGGACCACTGCGCGCTCCCCGATCTCCCCGGCCGCGAGCCGTTTGGCGGACGCATTCTTTCGCATGACTTCGTCGAGGCGGCGTTGATTCGCAAAGCCGGCTGGCAGGTGTGGCTCGCCCACGACATTGAGGGCACCTACGAGGAGGGGCCGCCCACGCTCATTGACAGCGCCAAGCGCGACCGCCGCTGGTGCCAGGGCAACATGCAGCACGCCTGGCTAGTCGCGGTGCGTGGATTCCGCCCGGCCAATCGCATCCATCTTTTGATGGGAGTCATGGCCTACGTTTCGTCGCCACTCTGGCTGCTCTTCCTGATCCTGAGCACCATTCATGTGTTCAACCAGGTGCTTGATCCCGTGAGGCGTTTCACGCCTGAAATCTACACGTCTTTTTTTGGAAAAACCATCGAGGTTCCGGAGTCCTTCAGCTTGTTTCTGTTTACCCTTTTGCTGCTGTTTCTCCCCAAGGTGATCAGCGTGATTTCCGTCCTGCAGAACGATGCCGACGCGAAGCGCTTCGGCGGACGCGCCCCGGTTGTGTCGGGTGCGATTTTGGAGACGGCGTTGTCGGTTCTGCTCGCACCCATCCACATGCTCTTTAACAGCAAGTTCGTGTTTTTCACGCTGTTTGGTCAAGGGGTGTCCTGGGTGGCCCAGCGTCGCGGGGCCGAGGATGGCACCGACTGGCGCGAGGCTATCATTACACACGGCGGGCAAACGGCGTTCGGGGTGATCTGGGGCGTCTCGTCCTACATCATCAGCCCGGCGTTTTTCTGGTGGTTAAGTCCGGTATTTGCGGGGTTGGTCGTATCGATCCCGCTGTCGATCGTGCTGAGCAAGGAAAGCCTTGGCCGGCAGACGCGAAAAATGGGGTTGTTGCTCACGCCCGAGGAAACCCAGCCGTATTACGAGTTGCGCCGGCTCACGCAAAATCTGGCGGAGTGCTACAAGCACATGCGTCCGATCGAATCGCTGCGGGCCGACTACGGTCTTCTGCAGGCGGTGCTCGATCCCTACATCAACGCCGTGCACGTATCCATGCTGCGCCAGCGCCGGCCCAGCGAGGAATCCCGCGATTGGTTTTCGTTGCTGAGGCACCGTTTGTTGAGCGAAGGCCCGGAGCAGCTCACGCCCAAGGAAAAACTGGCGCTGCTGCTGGATGCGGAGTCCATGATTTGCCTGCACGAGGAACTCTGGCGTCAGCCGGGGGCTTCACTCGCCGAGTGGTGGAGGCTGGCGATGCGGCAATACAACGTGCTGACGGCCGCTCCGATCACGGCGCTCTACCGCTGAGGGCCGGTCCGGTTAGCCGACGATTTTCAGGAGCTCCACCTGGGCGCGCAGGAAAGATGCTTCGAGCTCGGCGACGAGCTCTCCGACATTCTCCAAACCGTGTTGGCGGGACTTGTGTTCAAGGGTTTCGGCGACGGCGCGAAGTTCAGTGGCTCCCACGTTGCTGGAACTGCCCTTGATGCTGTGCGCGGCACGTGTAAAAGTATTTACATCGCCGGAGGCGAAGGAGGCGTGAAGTTCCGCGATGCGCTTGGGCGTATCGTCCATGAAAATCACCAGGATTTCTTTGAGGAACACATCGCCATCATCAGGGCTTAAAGCGCGAAGATTGGCGATGGCGTCGGGGTCGATGACCGGGCTGTTCGGCATTTTTCAACAGCCTGCCGTATACGGAGTAAGAGGCAATGCGACTCGCGTTTTCAAACGGTCGCCCGAAATCTTTTACATTTAATTAGCGACCTTCGGCGGGCGCAAAGGGAGTCATTCGGATCACGTGGCCCACTCAAAGGAGGTGTTGGCCTCGATTTCCTCGATGGTGGTGAGCCCAAGGAGGACTTTCTTCAGGCCGTCGTAGCGCAAGGGTTTGAAGCCAACCTTGGCGGCGGCGGCGCTGATCTGCTGCACGCTGGCATTTTTGGTGATCAGCGTGCGGATCTCCTCGGTGATCAGCACGAGCTCGTGGAAGGCGACGCGGCCCTTGTAGCCGGTGCCCCGGCAGGCGGTGCAGCCGCGTCCGCGGTAGAAGGGCACGTCGGTGAGGCCTTCTTCTTTGAAGTATTTTTTCAGGACGTCGCGGGTGGGGTAGTAGGGCTCCTTGCAGTTTTCGCAGATGCGGGCGGCGAGGCGCTGGGCGAGCACGCCGATGATCGAGGGGGCGACCATGTAGGGCTCCACGCCGATTTCGATCAGGCGCACGATGGCCTGGGCGGCGCTGTTGGTGTGGAGCGTGGCGAAAACAATGTGGCCGGTCAGGGCGGCCTCGGAGGCGATCTTGGCGGTTTCCAAGTCGCGGATTTCACCGACGAGGATCACGTCGGGGTCCTGGCGGAGCAGGGAGCGCAGCACCGTGGAGAACTTGAGATCGATGTGATTGTTGACCTGTGTCTGGGTCACGCCCGGGAGCTGGATTTCGATGGGATCCTCGATGGTCGAGATGTTGGTGTCCGGCGTGTTGATCTCGTGAAGGGCGGCGTAGAGCGTGGTGGTCTTGCCGGAGCCGGTGGGGCCGGTGACAAAGATGATGCCGCTCGGATTTTGGATGATGCGACGGAAGGGCGTCAGGATCGTCTGCGACATCATCATCTTCTCGAGGGTGACCATCGATTTCTTGCCGGTCAGCGCAAGGATGCGGATGACGACCTTCTCGCCAAACTGGGATGGAATCGTGGAGACGCGGAAGTTGGCGTTCGACGTGCCGACGGGCATGGAGAAGCGTCCATCCTGGGGAAAACGCGACTCGGCGATGTTGAGGTTGCAGACGATTTTGATGCGCGAGACGAGGGCGCGATGGATCTTGCGGGAGTAGGTGAGGACTTCGCGAAGCTGGCCGTCGATACGGAATCGGACGCGGGACTGGCCTTCTAGCGCCTCGATGTGGATGTCGGTCGCGCGCTCGCGGATGCCGTAGTAGACGATGTCGTCGAGGATCTGCACGAGCGACTCGGAATCGGCCAGGGCGGCGAGCTTGTCGGCGGCGAGATCGGGATTTTCGAAGAGGCTGGAGCGGCCGAGTTCGTTGAGGCTTTCCCCGAGGTTTTTCTCGTTGGAATACTGGATGAGGATGGCGTCCTCGATGTCGCGGGGGAGCGCGAAGACCGGGCTGACGGGTATCTGGATTATCTGGCTGACACGTTTTACCAACGCGGCGTCCTCCGGCTTCGACGTGGCGGCGGTGAGGACGCCGTCGAGGATGTAGAGGCCGATCATGCCTACTTTCTTGGCGACTTCGACAGGGATGGCGGCGATCGCCTCGTCGGTGATGAGCGAGGCGAACGGATCGACGTAGGCGAAGCCCAGGGTGTCGGCGTAAAACCGGCAGGCGTCATCCTTCAGGGCCATCTTGGTTTCGATGACGGCCCTGAGCAGGGGCAGGCCGCCGCCGTGCTGTCGTTCGAGCGCGGCCAGTTCGCCTTCCGAATCAAAATGACTGGTCTTGCGGATGAGATCGCCGAAGGAGGTGTTAAGCGGATTTTTTGACACGGCGTTTTTTCCGGTTTTGAAACAGTTTTCCGATTTCGACCTGATGCAGTTTTTCCTGAGAGAAGGACCCGGCGCTGCGTTCGAGCTGTAACTCGGCAAGCATTTCCGGCAGCGAATAATGGATCTCGGTGATCACGGAGGCCGGCTCGGGAGGATTTGAGTCTGCTTCTGGCGATGGGCGTGTGCTCATGGGAAAAGGGATTAGTTGGGCTCTTCCGTATCTGGGTTTTCCGACAGGAGTTGCTTGAGCAGGGCGATCAGTTCGTCGCGAGGGGTGTCTTTCCGGATATAATGCAGTGCGCCCTGGTCGGCGGCTGCTTCCACGGTCTGCCGGGTGGTGAGCGAGGTGAGCATGATGACGACCGCTTCGGAATCGAAACCTCGGATTTGTTTCAGCGTTTCCAGGCCGTCCTGGATGGGCATGTTCACGTCGAGCAGGACAAGGTCGGGTTTTTCCCGTTGATAAGCTGCAAAACCTTCCACGCCGTTGGAGGCCTCCGCAATGGTGGTGATGCCAATCGAACGCAGGACGAGGCTGATGTATTTCCGGACGTGGGGCTCGTCGTCGACGACGAGGGCTTTTCCTATGGAGATCATGAAGGGGGGAGGGTAACGCGGAATTCGCACCCGCCGGCGGGTAGGTTCTCAGCGACAATCGTGCCGTTATGAGCCTCCACAATCTTTCGGCAGATGGCGAGGCCGAGACCGGTGGATTTTTCGCCGCCGGTGGGTTGCACGGAGAGACGGCTGAAGTCTTTGAAGAGCCGGTCGCGTTCGCCTTCGGGGATGCCTTTGCCCTGGTCCCGAACACTGATGGCGTGGGCCCCGAGCGGAAGGGCGCGGAGGCCGACGCTCACCCTGGAGCCGGGGGGGGAGTATTTGACGGCGTTGCTCAGGAGATTGTCCACGACCTGACGGATTTTGTCGGCGTCGAGTGTAAGCGTGGGCGTGACCTCGCAATCATCGAAGAGGATCACGGTTTTTTTGCGGGAGGCTTCACGGGCGTTCATGGCAATGGATTTTTCCATGACATCGGCGAGGCTGACGGGCGCCAAGGCCAGCTTAAGCTCCCCGGCTTCGATGGTGGCGACATCAAGCAGATCGTTGACCAGCGACACCATGTTTTGACTCGCCTGATGAATCAGATTGATCAGCTCAAGCTGGTCGGGCGTGAGGTCGCCGACGGTGCCGTCCCGGAGGAATTCGGAGAGGCCGCGGATCGAAGCGAGGGGATTGCGCAGATCGTGCGCGGCCATGCCGAGGAACTTGTTCTTGGCAGCGTTGGCGCGGCTGAGTTGGTCGACGAGCGTGCGTTGCTTTTCGGACAGGAGGCGGATTTCGAGATGGGTGCCGATACGGGCGACGACTTCCTTCTGGCGGAAGGGCTTCATGATGTAATCAACGCCACCGACGTTGAAGCCTTCCACGACGGACTCCGCCTCCTGTTTTGCGGTGATGAATATCAGCGGGGCGGCGTGGGCTCCATGACGTTTGCGCAATTCACGGCAGGCTTCGAATCCGCTCATGCCGGGCAACAGCACGTCCATGAGCACGAGATCGGGCTTAAATTCGTCGTAAAGGGCGAGGGCGGCTTCGGCTGAGTCCGCTTCGGCGAGCACGAAGTCTTCGCCTTTCAGCATGCCGCGCAAAATTCGCAAATTCAGACGATCATCGTCCACGAGCAGGATTTTGCTCCCTTTAAACTCAACCAGATCAGATTCTTTGACAACGGGGGGCATGTTTCGGGTGATTCAATGATCGGCCCCAAATATCGGCAAGCTCCGAGCTATGGGGAGTTTCCCTATAAGCATGATGGCGGGGTTGGCTGTCGGTGAATATATGTCATATCATAGCATGCGCATATGTTGATATAGAACTTGCGCGGAGGCGGTGGGGATGCTTCGTTTGCCGCTTACTCTTATGGCCAACTCATTCGTTTTTTCCTCCGAGTCCGTGGGCGAGGGGCATCCTGACAAGGTTGCCGACCTCATTTCCGACAGCATCCTCGATGCTTGTCTCGCGATCGACAAAACCTCCCGCGTCGCCTGCGAGACGTTCGTGAAATCCAACATGGTCGTCGTCGGCGGCGAGATCACCATCCCGAAGCTCCAGGACAAAAAGACCGGCAAGACCAAGTCCATCGGTGAGGCCATCAACATCGACAAGGTCATCCGCGACGCCATCCGCCACATCGGCTACACCAACGACGACGACGTGTTTCACGCCGACACCGTTTTCATCAACAACTACCTCACCGCCCAGTCTGCCGACATCGCGCAGGGCGTGGACGCCAAGAAGGCCGCCGGCAAGAAGACCGCCGAGCAGGGCGCGGGCGACCAGGGCCTGATGTTCGG
>FJVV01000856.1_pt1 | contig 28316 bp, 19 predicted proteins | sample 1011911 | NCBI WGS metagenome assembly FJVV01 (sample SAMEA3912450, study PRJEB9761) | metagenome | biome: forest; material: soil | place: USA | collected 2011-06-22 | depth 0.1 m
AGCCAGGGCATGAGGCAGCCGACGCCGACCTCGCTGCGGGCGGGACCGAAGTCGGCGACCTGGGCGTAGGCGGGGATGACGCCGCTGACGTTGGGCGGAAGGGAGGGGTGGGGTGCGGAGGAGGATTTTTTCATGGGAGATAAGCTGCGACGGAGAAACTAAAGACTGGTGCGGGCGGGCCAATGCGCATGAAATCGAATGCGTTCGATTTTTATGGCCGACATTCAACATTGCTCGCTCTTGAAAGTGGCCCGCGCGGCGGGGGTGGCGGCGTCCACGGCGTCGCTGGCGTTGCGGGGGAGTCCGCTCGTGAAGGCGGCGACGACGGCGAAGGTGAAGGCGGCGGCGGAGCGGCTGGGTTATCGGGCCGATCCGCGGGTGGGGTCGCTGATGGCGCGCATCCGGCGGGCGAAGGCGACAAAGGACAGGGAGCGGCTGGCCTTCGTATGGGTGAGCGCGACGCGGGTGGACACGAGGCGCGAATGGTTTTCGAAGGTGGCCTTTGGAGGGGCGAAACGGCGGGCGGAGGAGCTGGGGTGCGCGTTGGAGGAGTTCTGGTTGCACGACGACGGGATGACGGCGGCGCGGCTGGAGAATATATTGGTGACGCGGGGGATTACGGGCGTGGTTTTCTCGGCGCCGATGCGGGACATGGAGGTGACGGTGGAGTGGAACTGGGGGCATTTTGCATCGGCGATCATTGGCAACTCGGAATTTTATCCGTCGCTGTACCGGGCGGGACACTACCACTATCGCAGCATGTGGACGGCGATGGAAAAGCTGCGCTTGGCGGGGTGTGTCCGTCCGGCGGTGATCCTGCACGCGCCGCATCACCGGCGCATCCACGGGGTGCACCAGGCGGCGTTTCTGGCAAATCATCCCCTGCCGGGGCAGGCGCTGGCGATGACGCGCTTCGGACTGCCGGATACCGACGGGGAGACGCGCGTCTGGCTGGCGAAGATCAAGGCCGATGCGCTGATTCTCGTGGTGCGCCCGGCGGAGGCGAAATTGAAGGTGTTGCGGGCGATCCCTGCGTTGAAGCGCATGGTGACGCTTGCGAGCGCGACGGAGGAGCTGCCGGGCATCGACATGCGCGAGGATCTGGTCGCGGCGAGCGCGGTGGACTTGGTGGTCGCCCAGTTGCACCGCAACGAGCGCGGTGTGCCGGCGCATCCGACGACGCTGTTGCTCGAAGGGGAGTGGCGGGAATAGCCGGCGGGCGAAATCACACGGGCGCGACGTAGCCTTTGGGACCGCCGAGCTTCATGAATTGACGATGCACGACGAACGCCATCGCAAGTCCGATAAGAGCCAGCACGCATCCGGTGGCGAAGGTGTAGTGATAGACCTTGCCGGTGGCGTCGATGACAAGTCCCACCAGCGGGGCCATCGTCATGCTGAAAGGCGCCATCATCATGGCGGAGGCGGATGCGTATTGGGCGAATTTCTCCCGGGGGAAGAGGCGCTGGCCGAGCGATGCCGAACTGGTGAAGAAGCAGCCGGAGAGCACGCCGTGCGCGACCCAAGCGACGAGAAACCTGTCGGGGGTCGTTGCATAAAACCATCCCCATGCCGTGACCGCCGCGTAGCCCAGCAGGGCGGCCATCGCGATGCGCAACGGGTGAAAGGCATCGACCAGCCAGCCGATGAAATAGGATAGGCAGAGCGAAATAAGGAAGGTGAGCGCGAGGCATTTGCCATAGGTGTCCATGTCTACTCCGAGGCTGCGCGCGTAGGGGATGGCAAAGACGTTGATGGGGCCGAATGCCAGAATGGAGGCGGTCATCATCAGGAAGACCGAGAGGTAGTAGGGTTTGGAGAAGCACTCGCGGAAATAGATCCGCGAACCATGCCAAAACCCCTGAACGACGCTTTGCGTGGTCGTGTCACGGGGAGGAGGAGGCGGGTAGGCGCCTTCTTTGATCTTGAGGCACACCCAAGTGAAGGCGACGCCATAGATGATGCCGACGATGCCCATGATCAACGTGTAGTGCTCGGGAACCTTGCCGATGATCCAGTAGTTGAAGATCATTCCGTCGATGAGGCTCACGGCGCGGAAAAGGCCGTAAAAGCGTCCGAGCAGTTCCTTCGGGACCACGTCGTTGACGAGGCCGCCAAAGACCGCGCCGCCGATGATGGTGGCGAGTTCGAAGGCGGCCCAGAACACGCCGAAACAGACGACCGCGACAAACATCTCACTTTGTCCCGGGAAGTGGGAGTGCACCCATTTGGCGAGCAAGGGGGAGCAGGCCAGGCCGATCATGCCGCAGGCGGCGAAGGGGGTCGTGAAGAGCAGGAACGGAATGCGCCGGCCCCATTTGCCGCGGTGGTGGTCGGATTTCACGCTGACGATCGGCATGAGCACGAAGGCGAGGGCCGCGGGAAACGAGCTGAGCAGCAGGCCGAACACGACGCTGGGGACGTTCAGATGGTTGAGATACCAATGGGTCATCGGCCCGATCGAGCGTTCGCGCATGGACCAGACGAAGTCGCCAAGGAGCAGCCAGCAGAAGAGGGCGACCAGGCCGGCGCTCGTATAAGTGAGCGTGCCGACCTTCCACGTCTTGGCAGTCGGAGTTGTTGGTGGCAAAAATCCGGATGGCTCTTGCGAAAGAGAAGACGCGTCCGGAGTGGGGTTCATCGTGCGGGGTAGGGCGGACCCGAAGGCCGAAAACGGGTTTGGCCAAGGGTCGCGGGTGTGCGTTTGGCGTGCAAAGCCGCCTTGGGGTTACGCGTAAACCTTCAGCCGCGTCAACGCAGCACGACGAGGGTGATCGCGGCGAGGATGAGGACGGCGCCGGCCAGGCGGCTGCGCAGGATCGCAGGGGCGAGCGTCTGCTCCTCGTTGGCGAACCAGTGGCCGATGAGCCACACCGCGACGACGCTCCAGAGTCCGCGCGACGAATACACGATGTTCATCACGGTTGCGTCGCCGAAGGCGCCGATGGAATAGACGAACATCGAGGATTGCAGCGCCAGCAGGAGGCTGCCGCCGGCCAGCCAGCGCCAGGCGGCGCGCGGGATGGCGCGCAGAGGCGCGCTGAAAAACGGGAGAAAGCCAAACGAGAGCACAGCCATGGCGCCACAGGTGAGCGGGAGGAAGCGGCCCACGCCCCAGGCGGGGGACCATTTTTGCACGAGCACGTCGAAGAACGCGAAGCTCGCCGCCGCGAGCGCGGCGGTCAGCACGGTGCGGCCGACGGCGTGGCGCGGGCGCGATTCGCCGCGGCTGAGCAGCATGATCGCCACGGTGCCCAGGAACGCGGCGATCCACCATTTGAGCGGGATGGGATCGGGCAGGAGCAGCGCGCTGCCCAGCGCGACGAGGACGATTTTAAGTCCCATGACGGGTGTGCCGACCGAAACGTCTCCGTAGTGCAGCGCGAGAAAACCAAAGATCTGCCCCGACAAAAAAAGGAGGGCGACGAGGAGCGGTTGCCAGAGCAACGCGGCGGGCTGGGCATGTCCGCCGAGCAACCAGAACGGCGCGAAGGCTAGGCCGATGGCGATGTTTGAGATGAACGCCGTGCGCCACACTCCTATGCCCCAGTCACCGGAGCGCTTGAAGAGCAGCATCGCGAACACGTAGGCGACGCTGCTCGCCAGAGGAAACAGGAGGTGGAGGGGGAAGTGCATGGGGCCGACCGGGACGTGTTCGTGCGGAGATTAAGATTTTTCTCAAGAGCCTTCATCGCGGCCAGCTCGGTGCCGGGGTCGATGATGCCGGCACAGTCGATCCATTCGCCGCTGAGGCCAGCGGCAGCAGGCGCGGTTGCAGGGGTGACACAAAAGCGCGCGCCCGGGTAAACGCAGGGGCGCGGCTCATTCACGCCCTGCGTGAGGACACAGTTGCTTTTAAATATTCCAGTGCTTGGCGACCTCAGTTTTTGGAGGGCGGCAAGGCGCGCCAGATGAGGCTGTCTTTCATGAAGAGAGGAGCGGACTTGGCTGCCGGAGTTGCGTTGGGGGCCAGTTGAAAAATGGGCAGGATGGGATAACCCTCGTTGGTCTTCCCGTAGGTATCGCCCTTTTTTTCGATGAGAAGGAAGCAGTCGAACGTGCCGCCGCCGCGTTCACCGATGAGGACGTCTATGTCCACGAACTGGCCGGCCCGGAGATCAATCCATTCGCCGGCGACGAGGCGTCCGCTGCCGGCCGGCTGGCCGGGCGGTTCGGGAGACTTCCAATGGGTGAGGGGGGTTTTGACATCCGTGTGATTGGCGACGAGCACGGTCTTGCCGTTGATTCTGACGCAGCAAACTTCGCCGCCGTAACCCCAGAAACGCCAGGAGCCGCTGCTTGGCGCGGCGATTTTTCCTTTGTAGCGAATCAACCAGAGTTTGGGCTCAACAAATTTTTCCTGACCGAAGGCCTTTGGCCCTCCGTCGGCGGGCATCACGGGGATGAAAATCTGGGTGGTGTAGATGGACTGCGGGGCCTGGTAGTAGCGCTTCAGCACGCTTTCACTCCACTGCTCCGAGAGAAACTCATCCACCACCTTGCCGTAGCCAGGCAGGTTCATGCCGGTGGGTTTATGCTGAGGGGTTTGCTTCAGATCATAGAGCCGGCCGACAAGGGTGCCGCCAGTCTGGGCTTCCTTGAAACCGAAGATGGGCATGAGCGGGCCCTTGAGTCCGCCGGCGGAGCCTGGAGCGCCGGAGTTTGTGCTGAGGGCTGGACTGACGGGGCCGGAGTCGGGGTTGGTGGGAAGGTCGGGGAGGCTGACGGCGGAATCGGGGGTGTCGACGGAGAGGCGCTTGGTGAGGGTGTCGAGCTTGGGCTGGGTGTTCGACATCTTGACGGGGTGCTGGACGGCGGAGGCGGAGTTGTCGCCGCCCTTGAACTGGGCCCTGCGCTGGGGCTGCACCGAACTGACCACCCAGACGGTTGCTCCGATGATGATGACCACGTGGACGATGATGCTGATGAGCATCGAGCCCGCGCCCATGCGCTTGATGTAGCGGACGAGCTTGTTTTGGGAGTCACTCATGGGCGAACGGGGCAGGTAAGATCACAAAACCCGTCGTTGGCGGTGAAGGAGTCGTGCATGCCGTGGCTTCCGTATGGGGCGCATAGATCCGGGCACCCTGAAACTGCGCGCGCCGGAAGAACAGGGCGCGCATTTTGGGGGGCGGAGCGGCACGCCCAAGGCGCGCTGCTCCGGGGCATTACTTGGTCGGGCGCGGAGAGTAAGCGGCGGGATCAACCATCTTGTAGGTCGATTTTTCGCCGAGGGCCATGCGGGCGGCGTCCAGATAAAGGATGGCGCCTTCTTCGGTGCCTTTCCACTGAACGGAGCCCTTGTAGTTGCCGAATTTGAAGTAGGGGCCCTTGTCCTTGTCCTCAAACCAGGTCGTGCCCTTGTAATCGACGATCAGCTGACCGTTCTTGTAGAACTTGAGCCAGCCGCCCTTGCCGGGGGCCTGCCAGTTGACCTCCATCACAAAGTCGGTCCACTGATCGCGCATCTCGTCGGCAGTGCCGAGGGAGAAGTAGTCGGCTTTGCTGGTCCAGCCGGTGTCGCCTTGGTGGAGGAGTTTGAGCTGAAGTTTACCCTTGGAAATGGTCATGCTGGTGGGCGGGCCGCCGTCCTTCGGGGATTCTTTGCCGGAGCCCCAGCTGTGCCATTGGGTGATGATGCTGAAGTGGGTGAAGGCATCGAATTCCTTGGGGATGTAAAGGCTCCAGCCGTAGCGGGCGACGCCGTAGGCATCGGAGCGAAAACCGCCAACTTCGGCACGGTGCTGGTTTAGTTTGAGGTTAGATTTTGCGGAAAATTTTCCTTCACGGACGGGACCTTCGCCGGCTTTGACGATGGAGAGATCGCCGCCCTCGGTGCCATGGGACTGGGAGAAATCGCCGGTCTCGAAATCGATCACCGCAGCCAGGCCGGGTGGCAGGGGTTTTGGGGCGGTGATCTCGGACGCGGCGATGGTGGTGATGGTAGCGTGAGGCGCGACCCAGGTCGCGGTGGTTTTGGCAGTCGCCGGGGCCGCAGCCGTGGGAGCGGTTGTTGCGGGAGTGGTGGCCGAGGACTCTGCGGAGGCGGCCGGTGCGGAGGAAGCGGCCGGTGCACCGGCGGTCAGGGAGACCTGGCGAATGACTGTATCGGCAATCCCGATCTTCGGACAGTAGAGCCAGAACTTCATCCACTTGGCGCCGGCGGGGGCGACGGCGATGACTTCGTTGGTCTTGCCGGGGCTGATGCGAAGGGCCTTATCCCCGAGCTGGATGGATTTGAGATCGCCGGGCTTGTTGGGCTTTTTAGGGGCGAAGATGAGATTGATGCTGACGCCCTCGGTGCCGGTCGCCTCGGCGGAAGCGGTGTAGCGCAGGCCTTCCTGAACGGGCACCCATTGCTCGAGACCGAGGCCGTTGTTCTTGTCGTTGTCTTTGAAGGTGAGGCCGCCGCCGGGGGCGGGAGCGAGAACGAGGGTATCGCCGTTGCCGGGAGGATAGGGATTCCATCCGTCGGGTGTGCCGTCGCCGTCGGTATCGGCAAACGTCGGATTTTTCAGGAGATTGCCGGCGGGCACGGGACTGGCAGGTGCGGCCGTGGTAGGCGCGGCAGCGGGAGTATCGGACGCTGCGGCGGTGGCCGGAGTGGCGGCGGCATCAGTGCTTGGGGTTGGGGAGGGAGTTGCCGCGGCCGTGGGCGTATCGGAGGTGAGGCCGACCTTTTGGATGACCATGTCGGCGATCCCGATCTTGGGGCAGTAGAGCCAGAGTTTCATCCACTTGGCGCCGGCGGGGGCGACGGCGATGACTTCGCTGGTCTTGCCGGGGGTGATGCGAACCGCCTTATCCGAAAGCTGGATGGATTTCAGGTCACCGGGCTTGTTGGGTTTTTTGGGGGCGAAGATGAGATTGAGGGTGATGCCGCCGGTGCCGGTCGCCTCGGCGGAGGCGGTGTAGCGTTGGCCTTCCTGAACCGGAATCCACTGCTCAAGGCCGAGGCCGTTGTTCTTGTCGTTGTCCTTGAAAGTGAGGCCGCCGCCGGGGGCGGGAGCGAGAACAAGGGTGTCCCCATTTCCGGGAGGATAAGGATTCCATCCGTCGGGTGTGCCGTCGCCATCTTTGTCGGCAAACGTCGGGTTTTGGATCTGCCCGGCGGTCTGCGCGGACAAGGCGGATGTCAGGACGAGGGACAGGGCGAGCGCCGGGCTGCGCCACTGGCGGAACAATATTGGGTTCATGCGGGGTGAGGTTGGCGCCAACGTGTTTCGACAGGGAGCCACGCGCAAAACTTGCCGAGGATTACGCGTAAACTCATACGTCATTTGCGCGGCGGATACCCCTGCGTAGAACTGCCAGCACCCCGGCGATCAATCCCATCGCGTTCCTTTTCCCATGGCAACCCCCGCAACAACGTCCGTGTTTTCCGCCGCCGGCCACCGGTTGCGGACGACGTCGCGTCGCGGCGGTTTCGCGTTGCTGATCACGGTCACGCTGCTGGCGTTCCTGGTGCTGCTGCTGGTGTCGCTGGCGAGCCTGACCCGGGTCGAGACGCAGGTGGCGGCCAACAGCACGCAACTCGCGCAGGCGCGGGCCAACGCGCTTTTTGCGCTCAACCTCGCGATGGGCCAGTTACAGAAATACGCCGGTCCCGACCAGGCGGTGACGGCGCGCGCGGATATCAACTCTGCGAATACGGGGAACCCTTTCTGGACCGGCGTGTGGGACGCGCGTCCGCCGTCGGCGGCCACGCCCACGCATGCCGCCGCCCCAGCGTCCAATGCGCCGATGGCGTGGCTGGTGAGCGGCAACGAGACCAATGGCACCGCGATCACGCCGGCGGCAGCGCCGGTCGCCGACCCCGCCACCGGCAACGACAACGTGTGGCTCGTGCGCAAGGCTCTCGGAGAGGAACTCAAACCCACGGCCACTTATCCAGAAGACGGCCGCGTGAAGCTGGCGAAGACGTTGATTCAGGTTCCTGCCGGCCAACTCCCGGGTTTTGCCGCCGCCTCAACCACCGAGACGCCCGTCGGCGCGTATGCCTGGTGGGTGGGAGATGAGGGGATCAAGGCGAAGATCAACATCGCCGATCCTTATCGCTCCGCCGCCATTGCCGATCCCGAGGCCACATGGCGGCGGTCGGCGCCGGCGCGGCCCGGCCTGGAGATGCTTGATGCCACGAAGGCGAGCGAACTGAAGACCGCGTTTACGGCCACGACGGATGCGTTCGAAACGAAGCGCGCGGGCCTGCTGGCCTATCAGCAGTTCCCTATGCTGAGCACGAATCTGGCGACGACGACGGGCGTTGCGCAGGCAGGCCGTTATTCCAACGATCTGACGTCGGTCGGCTACGGCGTGCTGGCGGACACGTTGCGCGGCGGCTTGCGCCGCGACCTCACGCGCGGGTTGGCGGCTACGCCGACGGCGGGTTCAACCGCGGCGACGGAGATCGGCGACAGCGTGGCGGTGTTCACCCTCCCAACGCCCGGCTCCTTCGGGCTTACAGCCAAAAGCACCCCCAGCAGCAAACATGTTTGGACGTCCAACGCCGAACCTCCCGCCCCTACTTGGAGCGAAGTGCGCGCCTGGGCCGGTCTGCACGCGGGGGCCGGAAACATCATGGACCCGTTGGCTGCTCCGCTCGTGGGCAGTCCCTGTCCGGTTCCCTCGGGTTGCGCCATCATGCCCGTCCCTGTGATGTTAGAACTCGGTTATGGTTTGGACGTTGAGCCGGATTCGAAGGTGCGATTCATGCTTCGGCCGGTGGTTGTATTGATGAACCCCTACAATGTCTCTCTGCGGAGCGCGACCTACAGCTTAGTTTACAGGGTGACGGCAGCGAGTAGCAAATCGGATCTCGCCTACAGCCTTATTCCAATCAGCGGTTATAGTGGCACTGATGCCAATGGCAAACCGATCACCCCGCCGCCGTTCAATCCCGATCCCCAGTTGACCGATCTAGTGGCCATCGATGGCACTCCGCAAATGGCATTCAACATTACCGATGCCTTTGGGCCGGGTGAGGTAAAGGTGTATTCGCTGCCGGCCTCGGCGAGTGAAGACATTCGGATCGACAGCACGACCAGCATAATGGATTTGGAGCCCGGCATCTCCACGGTGCGCGCGTATTGGGATAACGGCACTGTCGTTCCCGGCAGTTGGTATGACCCGGCCAAGCGAGATAAAATAACCGTCCAACTCGGCCACATGCCCCAGGATTGTCCGTATCTTACCTTATCCTTTGGCAAGGCCGTGTCGGGCAGCATGCCCACTCCCTCGATTTATGCGCGCTATGTCGAGGTGTCCTCCACGATTTACGCGAAACCCTATCCTAGTGCCAAGTTGAGCACCGACCAGGCACGTCAGCTTCGCACCCTGCGCTTCACGTTGAGGCATGCGGGAATGGACGTGACCAACGACGGTGCCTCTGATGCCGGCGCGCAGGGAACCTTGGGCATGGATCTGTCGGCGGACCTTAAATCTGGGGCCCGTTTCCTGATCGACAACAATCCCAGGGCGGTCCTTTCGCAGCGGATCTGCGGCCGCGATGGTGTCGCCCAATTCACGGTCAGCTCAATCAAATCCTCCAGCTATACCGATGTCGATTACGACGCCTCCAATGGAGCTGCGCTCGGATATTGGGGCGGCGGCGGCGACGCCTCGACGGGCTCCACCCACGCGATCCTCTTCGACGTGCTGCGCGATGGTGAGCAGATCGTTTCCCTCGGGCGTCTCGGTCAGGTCAACTGGGGCGTCGACGGCAAGCACCCCGCCTATCCTCTTGGCAACAGCTTCGCATCGATTTTCTATACGTCCACTACGCCGGACTTTGGCTACGCGCTTAACGAGGCGATGTGGGACCGCTTCTTCATGTCCACCCTGCCGGTCTCGCTCGCGACACGTCCGGCCAACCTGCCCGACTCACGCCTGCGCTTTCACGACCCCGCCGGTGCTTCGTCCGCCCTCACTGCGCTTGAAGGTGTGAACGGCTACCAACTCGCCGCCACGCGCCTGATGATCGACGGCGCGTTCAACATCAACTCGACCTCGACCGAGGCTTGGGCCGCTTTTTTCGGCAGCGTGCAGGCGGCCGACTACGCCTATCAAGGCCGCGCGGGTGCGCGCACCGACACCGCCGTGCGTGCGTTCCCGCGCATGGCCAGCTTGCATGATCCCGACCCGACGGCGGCGGGCCAGTCGGGCAACATGTATGAGTGGACCGGTTACCGGCAGCTGGACGCCACGCAGCTCAAGTCCCTCGCCGCTCAGATCGTCGCGGGTATCAAGACCCGCGCCCGTCCTGCGCGCAGTCTGGCGGAGTTCATGAACCGCGACCTCTCGCAGGCGGCGACCAGCGTGCGCAACCAGGAGGGTATCGTGCAGGCGGCCATCAACACAGTGGTGAACACCGACACGCCCGACGCGGTGACGGGAAACGGAACGGGGTTGAGCAATCTCTCCGGGTTGAACACGAAGAAGATCGTCCCCGCCGCCTTTGCCAATGGAGACAACCCCGACGCCGCGCGCGGCAAGCTGCGCGCGACGGGCGCGCCTGGGTTCCTGATGCAAAACGATCTGCTCACCCCGCTCGCTCCCGCGATGTCCGCCCGCTCGGACACCTTCCGCGTGCGCACCTACGGCGAGGTGCGCAATCCGGTGACCGGCGACACCAACGGTCGCGCCTGGTGCGAGGCGGTGGTGCAGCGCATGCCGGAATTCGTGGATCAAGCCGACCCCAATCTCACCGATCCTTCCAAGCCAACCACCGCCTTGGGCAATGCCACCGCTCCGGCCAATACCAACGCCACCAACCAAACTTTCGGCCGCAAATTTGTCATCGTGCAGTTCCGGTGGCTCGGCCCCGACGAAATATGAAAACACTCCATGCCAGCCTTTCACCCCTTTTCGCGGTTCTGTTGACCTTGTGCGCACTCGTCGCGCAGGCGGCGGAGCCGGTCACGCCGAAGCCGCTCGTGATGTTCACGGCATTCGCCTGGGACGCGCTTACGCCCGACGGAAACCTCGTCCTGAACGTGAAGGTAAAGAACAAGATTAATCCCGTGCAGATCGCCTGGCGTGATCGTTCCGTTCCGTTCGTTTACGAAGGAACGGGCCCGCTGGTGTTCACGCAAACCGGCGAGCGCGATGGCAAGCCTGTGGAGGTGCCGGTCGCGAGTGCGGACATCCCCGCAGGCATGTCGCGAGTCCTGCTGGTGTTCGGCCGCAATCCGGCGCACGGGCCGGGCGAACTGCGCTACATCGTGAAAGTGCTCGACGACAGCTACACGGTTTTTCCGGGGCAGTCGGTGCGGTTTTTGAACTACTCGAAGACGGAGCTCGGCGGCTCGCTGGGCGGACAGCCATTCTCGGTGGCGCCGGGGGCCGGCCAGATCGTGCCGGCGACGCTGCCGGAAAAGAACCGGCTGCTGCCGTTCCAACTGGCGCGGCGGGATGTGGCCGGCGCGTGGAAGAAGCTGCGTTCGACGGGCCTGCCCATGACCGAAGGGCTGCGCGTGCTGGTGTTCATGGTCGATGACCGCCAGCATCCCGACCAACCCGAGCTGGTGCTGTTGCGTGACCGGGTGGAGCCCGAGGTCGCGCCTGCGCCGAGGACTGGCGGTGACCCAGGGAGATAGGATTACGGGTAAACCTTCAGGCCCGTTGAATCTCCGGTTCTTGGCCAGTTCATTCCCTTCATACCTCACTGCCATCTCGCATTCTATTTATCATGAAGACCCCACGCTATCCACTTCTTGCCTCGGCCGTCCTCTTTCTCGGCCTTCCGCTTGTTGGTTTTGGCCAGACGACGTGGGACTTCGGAGGGACCCCGAGTAAGAACTGGTCTACGTTTACTAATTGGTCCACAGACGCCGATCCTTCTGCCACCGCCGTTGCCTTCGGCAACACGGGCCTCACGGCCAATGCAACGACCGTCGGCAACATCGTGGACACCAGCTATACAAGCGGCAATTCCCTGACCTCTTTGACGTATGGCAACACCGGAACGACGTGGCAGGTGACGCAGATCGCCAGTGGTCAAACGCTGACCGATGCCGGAGCCTTCCGGGTCGGCACCACCCAGGTCGGTGCGGGTCTTACTACTTTGGCGGCTTTTACTGGAACAGGAACCTTGGCCGTCAACGCATCATCCTCAAGCATGACGGTTGCCAGCTCGTCCAGCACGGGTGCTGCGGGTCGGGCAACGCTGGATATGTCGAATCTCTCCACCTTCACGGCAAACGTCGCCACGTTTAGCATTGGCACTGGCACCAGTGGCAGTGGCACTCTGTATCTGGCCGACAACAGCACGATCACGGCGACCACATTGGCCACGGGTGGCTCGGGGAGCAGCTATGGAGGAGGCGTTACCAATACGACGCTTTTTGGAACGACGACCGTCCTCAATATCGATACGCTGTCGCTGGGTGGGCGCACTTATGGCACGGCTAAATTCAGAGGCGCCACTTCGGGAGCTGCCAATACCGCTGCCGTGAGCGGCGCTACCCTCACCATCCGGGGATCAACGGGAGGCACTTCTCGGATGGGCACCATGACCATTGGCGATTTCACCGGCGGATCACCGTCGGGGGGGAGTGGCACCACCTCGTTGGATCTTACGGGTGGCTCGGTCGATGCGCTGGTGACCAATTTAACCATTGGGACCAGCAATGCGGGGTATACTCAAAATGCTGGTGGTTTGTTAAGTATGGCGGCCGGTACCTTTGACGCGACTACGGTCATCCTGGGCCAAACTACCGCTAACTCCGGCGGCGCAGGCACCATGACAGGCACCCTGAACGTCAGCGGTGGCACTTTCACGGCAGGCTCGATGACACTGGGTAATAATGGCACCGGTGCTTCTAATAATCGTCCCACCCTTGGAAATCTCAATATCTCGGGTGCGGGCTCGGTCAACGTCACTGGCAACCTCGTGATGGGTGTGCGCAGTGGCGCGGCCACCGTAACGCCAATGGTCACGGTCTCTAGCGGCACTCTCACCGTGGGCGGCAATCTTGCCGAGGGCACGGGTGCCGCCAGCATCACTTCCACCGTCAACCTAAGCGGCGGCACACTCGACATGACGCACGGCACCATCACGGTGGACACCTTCGCCTTCACCGGTGGGACGTTGAAGAACGTAACGACGTTCACCGGCAGCTTGAACGTGCAAAATACCGCGACACTCGGCTTCGATCTGGATGGAGCCTCGCCCACGCTCACGCTGACCGGCCTTACGCTCGGTGGCAGTTCAAACCTGGGCCTTTCGCTGCTCAACGGCATCACTCCGGACGCGAGCTACACGTTGGCGAGCGGAACAATCGTGGGCACGTTCTTCACCATCAATGGTGCCGCTTTCGGTTCGGGGAACACCTTTACCTTGAGCAACAACCTCGGAACGTATAACGGCACGCTGACTTACTCCGCCAACGACATCACGCTGACGCTCGCCGCCATCCCAGAACCTTCAACCTACGCAATGCTGGCAGGAGTGCTGGCATTGGGTTTGGGCGTCTGGCGCAGAACACGCAGTCGCTCCGTTGCCTGATGAGAGAACATGAAGGGCGGGCGTGGGGCCCGCCTTTTCATCATTTTGGCGTCCGCCTGGTTTTTGCCGCATGGATTGTGCGCTTGGGTTCCGGGGCGGCTGACGGCAGCGTTTCACCCTCGACCCAAAAACCGTCCGTGAGCACGACGCGCGGGTGTTGGGGGATGCCGGTTTCGTTGTGCTGGAGTTGCGCGACGACCAGATCGACGGCGGCTTCGCCGATCGTGAGGTTGTTCTGGCTGACGCCACTCACGTGCGCTGTGGAGGGAGCGTCGTCGGAACGGCTCAGGGTGACGAGGGCGACATCCTTGGGGATGCGTTTCCCAAGGTCGGGCAGCCAGGAGAGGAACTCAAAGTTGGGACTGATGATGACCTCGGGGCGATGCTTGCGCAGCCAGCCGGGCAGAGCTTCTTCCAAGGGGCCGGGCACGCGCAAGACGGGCAGGCGATCCTTTGCGGGGATGAACTGCTGCCAGGCCAGATAGCCGGCCAGCCAGCTGTGGTTCACGCGGGCGTCGGTGTTGGCGGGAATGGCGAAGCCGATGCGCTTGAAGCCGCGCCGCTCACATTCGGCGATGGCGCGGATCATGCCTTCGCGGAGGTTGGCGGCCGCGCGGTGCAGGCGCGGCTCGGTGAAGCTGTAGCCGATGGTGGCGCAGGAAAAGTGCTCCCATGCGATGTCAAGGCGCGTGCCGGGTGTACCGACGGGCGGGATGATGAGTCCGCGGATGCCGCGGGCGCGCAGCACGCGGGTGAGGGCGGCGCCGGTCATGCGCGGGGCCAACGCCCAGAATGTCTCGATTTTGTAGCCGAGCGCGGCGGCGCGGGCGACGGCACCCTTGTGGTAATGTTTATAGACCCAGTGCTGGGACCAGCCGTCCCGCTCGGGGAATGCCGTGATCCAGGCGATGGTCGAGTGGTAATTGGCGGGGCGCGTGGCGCGAAGGTTCGCCATGAGCGTCTGGACCAGCGGATTTGGCCGGTAGCCCATTTTCTCGGCGAGGGCGCGGATGCGGTCGCGGGTGGCGGCGGAGATTTTCGAGTGGCCGCGCAGCGCGAGGGAGACGGTCATCTTCGACACGCCTGCGACCTTGGCCAGCTCGCCCATGGTGAGCGTGGAGTTGGGGGAATTGGATGGCATGACGCGGGGCGACGCTTTTCGGAGGCTGGGTGCGGGCAGGCCGGTGTCAACGGTCCGCGGGGGCTTCGGGGTGTCGCTACCGCCTTGGTTCAGGCGAGCGTGAGGGCCTTCTCTTCGGAGATGGACCATTGCAGCTTTTCGCCGCGGCTCCAGCGGTCGAACTCTTCGATCATGAGGCTGCCCATGCGGCGGCATTCGCGATCCCGCGAGCCGGCGATGTGCGGCGTGAGGATCACGTTGGGCAGGGAAAACAGGGGGGAGCCCTGCGCGGGTGGCTCCGGCCAGACGACGTCGAGCAAGGCGGTCAGGTCGGGGCGGCGTTGCAGCACATCGCACATCTCGGCCTCGCGCACGACCGCGCCCCGGGCGGTGTTGATGAAGGTGGCGCGGGGCTTCATCAGCTCGAAGTGGCGTCCTTGGATCATGCCCTCGGTTTCCTTGAGCCAGGGCGTGTGCAGGCTCACCACGTCGCATCGGCTGAAAATCTCTTCGAGCGAAACCAGTTCGACGCCGAGCCGGTCCGCCTCGTCGGGCGTCACGTAGGGGTCGTAGGCGAGCACTTCGAGGTCGAATGCGCGCAGACGTTCGCGCACCAGCCGGCCGATCATGCCGAGCGAGATCAGGCCTACCTTGCTCCCGTAGGCGCCTGCGCAGGGCACGCGTTCGGTAAAGCGGCCGAGTCGCTTGATCTCGACCGCGTGAAACCAGTAGTTTTTCAGGCTGAGCAGGATGGTCGCGAGGGTGTATTCGGCCACCGGCACGGCGTTCATGGCGTAGGCGCTGCTCACGACGATGTTGCGCTCCCAGAATGCATCGCTCGTGAAGTAACGGATGGTGCCCGCCCCGTAGAAGACCGCCTTGAGCCGCGCGGCTGTGGAGAGGAAGGCGGCGTCCATCTTGGGCGCGCCCCAGCCGGAAAAAATCACATCCGCCCGGGCCAGCAGGTCGGGCCGGCGCAGCGCCTCGTCCTTGGTCATGGGCTTGGCAAGCAGCCGCACCCGGCGGGAGATCGCGTCCAGGTGTTCCTGGCCGTAGATCAACTCGTAAGCGTGCGAATCGAGGATGATAAGGCCTTCGTGCATGGAAATAGGGATGGGCCTATCGTCATTCGAATGGATTCGGGCAACAACGGCGCCTTAGGTTTACGCGTAAATCCAAGGGACTCTTTGCTCTTTGTTCGTCCGTCTCAGATACACGTTTCATGTTGCGATTTACCCTTTGGCTCTGCGTGTCCGTTGGAATTTTTGACGGATATGCAGCCGCCGGCCAAACCGCCGACGCCTTGCCCGGCGGGAGTCTTTTGGGACCGGCCGCCGGCATTTCGTGGTCGTCGTTTGGCGATGCGACTTTTCAATCCATCGAGGAGGGAGGGGGTGTTGTCTGGAAAATCACGGCGCAAACTCCCGGCCGGCAAACCGGAGCCTATGCCCGCGCGAAGCTGCCGCCGGATGCACCTGCGCTGCTGGTGTGTGCGGACTACAGGGCGACGTCCTTGATCCGGGGAGAAAAGGCGTGGCACAACGGACGCATCCGCGTCGATTTCCTCAACGACGTCGGAGCCAAGATCGGCGAGTCCTACGCCATCGACCGGCTCGAGGGAACCAGCCCGGCCTGGATGCCGCTGTCGCGTCAGTTCCCCGTCCCTCCCGGCGCGACCCGGGTCAACATTGCGATGGAGCTGTTCCTCGCCCAATCCGGCGCCATCGAGTTCCGCGACCTGGTGGTGCGTGCATTGAACCGCAAGGAAGCCGATGCGTGGCGCGCGGAGGCCGGTGCGCGCATCGAAAAATACCGCAAGGCCGAGCTTTCGGTCACGGTCGTCGATGAGGCCGGCCGGCCGGTGCCCGACGCAACGGTTCATGTGCGCATGCGTCGTCACGCCTACCCCTTCGGCACCGCCGTGGTTGCGTCCAAGCTCATCAAGGAGCCCGCGACTGATGCCGAGAAAAACTACCAAGACGCGTTTTTTAACTTTTTCAACTACGCCACGCTTGAGAACGACCTCAAGCAGGGCTCGCTTGAGAAAAACACCATCAGGCCCGCCGTGGATGCGTTCAAGCTGCTTCAGGCGCACGGCATTCAGGCGCGCGGGCATGTGCTCGTCTGGCCCAGCTGGAAGATGAGCGCACCGTCGCTCGCCGCCCTCAAGGTCCGGCCCGAGAAAGTGGACGCCTGGATCAGCGAGCACATCCAGACCACCGTCCGGGCCACGGAGGGTTTGGTCACGGACTGGGACGTGATGAACGAACCCGCCGTCCACCACGACATCATTGATCTCCTCGGCAAGGACAAGGTCGCCGACTGGTTCCGCCTGGCCCGCGAGACCGATCCCCGCGTCTCCCTTTATCTCAACGAAAACAACGTCGAGTTTCACGGCACCAACCAGGATCAGCTCGGCGAATGGCTGGATTTTTTGAAGGCGCAAGGAGCGCCGATCACTGGTGTTGGCTGGCAGGGACACATGTGGCAGCGCACTTTGCCCTACGGCCCCGCCATCCTCGACGACCTGAAGCGGTTTGAGAAATACGGGGTCAAGATCCAGATCACGGAATACGACTGCAACGACCGCTTCGGCGATGAGGACGAGGCGCGCTTTCTGAACGATTTTCTGCCCGCCTGGTTCAGTCATCCTTCGACCGACGGCTTCATCATGTGGGGATTCTATGACGGTGCCAGCTGGACCAACAACGCTCCGCTCTTCGCCCGGGACTGGTCGCTCAAACCGGCCGGCAAGGTGTGGATGGATTACGTTTTCAAGCAATGGTGGAGCGACGCTGACGGCGCGACCGATGTTCGCGGCGGTTTCGCGACGTGCGCCTTCCTCGGAGACTACGTCGTGCAGGTTGTGCACGGCGGGAAGGTCGAGACCGTGGAGGCACGGCTGCCGAAGGAGGGACTGGCCCTTAAGGTGGCACTCACGGCGGCCAGCTCTGCCTGGGACGACTCCCACCGGCTTCCTGATTACAACCCCTACCGCTCCGGCAAGCTGCCCAAGATACTGGCCGTTCCTGTTCCCGTGGCCAAGGCCTCGACCCGGATTGAGATCAGCACCGATGAGGGCAAAGGCGCGGACGCGGTGGTGGGCCCGGCCTCCCCTCTCGGCGGGGAGTCATCGCTCGTCCTGGCGGGCGCACCGGACATGAGGTCGCGGCGGGATCTCTACCTGCGATTTGATCTTTCCAAGCAGGCGAGGGGAATCCTTGCCGGAGCTGGTCTTGTTTTGAAACTGGCGGGCGGACCACCGGCATCGGTGACGTTTCGCGCCAGGGTCTATGCGCTGAGCGATCGCTTCGTGCCCGCAGCCGGCGAGATGGGCGAGAACTGGACGGAGAGTCTTATCGCCGCCGCAAACGCCCCCGGGCGCGAGTCGGTGGCCGCCGACTACCGGCTCGGCGATGCCTCGCTCATTTATCTCGGCGACTGGCAGGCTTCCGCCGCCGGTGGCGTGGTACAGTGGCAATCCAAGGAACTCGCCGCGGCGGCGAGCCATGCATTGGGCAAAACCATCACCCTGCTGATCGTGCCCGACGAAGGCGTGCAGGCGGTTTTCCACAGCAAGGAATATGGATCCGCCGACGCGCCCCGGCTTACGGTCCAATACTAGCCGTGCCTGTGGTTTTGCGTCGATTCGGCGCGAAGCATCCGGCGGTGATTGCGGGGTTGAGTTTTATGCGGCGGGCAGCATGTTCCGTTTCTCTTGAATTCAGCCGGTCCAGAGATTTTCGCGATGATGTTGGCCGTCAGCAACCCGTTGTGGTGGCCGCTGGCGGCTGCCATCACCTTTGGGGTAAGCCTCGGCTTCCTGCTGGTGTGGCTCCTGACACAGCATACGCGCAAGGACGCCGATGAACGCGCAAACGAGCGGCTTGAGGTGGCCAAGCGGGAGGCCGCGGTCGCCGCGCAGGAAATCAAGCAGAAGGCCGACGAGGAGATCGCCGCCCGCCGCGCGGAAATCAGCCGCGAGTTCGACCGCCGTGAAATCGAGAGCGAGGTCAAGCTGCGTGAAATCCGCTCCCACGAGGAATCGCTCGCGCTCCTCGACTACCAACTTGAGCAGAAGAGCGAGCGTCTCGCCCGCGAGAGCGCGGCCATCAAGCAGGCCCGCGACGCCATCCGCACCATGTCGAAATCCGTCCGCAAGCGTCTTGAGGGCGTTTCCCAGATGGATGCGGAGGAGATCAAACTCGCCCTGCGCGAAGAGGTCCAGCTGGAGTGCCAGGACGAGCTGCGCGCCTTGAAGCATCAGATTCTCGACCGCTCCGAGCAGGACCTGAGCAACGAGGCCAAGCGCATCCTGATCACCGCGATGCAGCGGCTCGCTTCGAAGCCCAACAACGACATCACCGCGACCATCGTCCAGTTGCCCGGCGAGGAGATGAAGGGGCGCATCATCGGCCGCGAGGGCCGCAACATCAAATCCTTCGAGGCCACCACGGGCGTGACCCTGCTGATCGACGAGTCGCCTCAGATGGTGCTCATCTCGTCGTTCGACCCCGTGCGCCGCGAGATCGCCCGCATCACCCTTGAGGGACTTGTGAAGGACGGCCGCATCCATCCGGCCTCGATCGAGGAATTTTACGCCCGCGCCAAGGAGGACGTGGAACTCAACGTTCAGCAATCCGGCGAGGATGCGGTGCAGAAGCTGGGCATCAACGGTCTCCATCCGGAGATCATCAAGCTGCTCGGCCGCCTGAAGTATCGTTTCTCCTATACGCAGAACGCGCTCGATCACTCCATCGAGGTCGGCTTCCTCTGCTCGATGATCGCGAGCGAGACAGGGCTCGATCCCAATCTGGCCAAGCGCGCCGGCCTGTTGCACGACATCGGCAAGGCGATCGAGGGCGACTACGAGGGCAGCCATGCGACCATCGGCGCGAGTTTCGTGAAACGCTACGGCGAGACCCCCATCGTGGTAAACGCCGTGGCCGCCCATCACGAAGAGGTGAAGCCCGAGACGGTTTACGCCGGTCTGGTCATCCTCGCAGACACGGTTTCCGCCGTCCGCCCTGGCGCGCGCTCCGAATCGATGACAGGTTACATCCAGCGCCTCGACCGCCTGGAGAAGCTCGCGATGTCCATCGAGGGCGTGCAGCAGGCCTACGCCATCCAGGCCGGCCGCGAAGTGCGGGTGGTGGTCAACCCGCAGAAGGTGACCGACGAGCAGGCCCACGAGCTGGCCAAGGATCTGCGGCAGCGCATCGAGTCAGAGCTGCAATACCCGAGCACGATCAAGATCACGGTCATCCGCGAAAGCCGCTACACCGAGACGGCGACCTGAGTCGGAGTTTTAACCGCGAAATACACGAAAGACACGAAAGACGGACAAACCGATGAGGTTCTGATTTCCGGTTTTTGGTTTTCCTTTTCGTGTGTTTCGTGTGTTTCGTGGTTCTCAAATGGCCGACCCTAAAATCATCGAAACGTTTCCCAATCCCGCGCCGCACCGTGATTTCATCATCGCGCATACGCACCACGAGTTCACCTCGGTGTGTCCGATGACGGGGCATCCTGATTTCGCGACCATCACCGTGCGCTATGTGGCGGACAAGACCTGCGTCGAGCTGAAGTCGCTCAAGCTCTACTTCCACGCCTACCGCAACGAGGGCATCTTTTTCGAGGCCGCGACCAACAAGATCTGCGACGACCTCGGCAAGGCCCTCAAGCCGCGCTCGCTGACGATCATCGCCGATTTCAAGGCGCGCGGCGGGTTCTCGTCGGTCGTCACGGCGGAGTATAAACCCAAGGTGGCGAAACGGCGCTGACGCCTGACGGGCGGGAAAGGCGGGCGGGTCTTCCGGGCGCCGGATGGCCTGACCTGCCGGGACTACTTGCCCGACCACTTTTCGGTCTTCGAGAGGCCTTCGGGGCTGCAGACTTCGTTTACCAATTGATCGCCGACATAGGCGCGGAGCCAGACGCCGTAGAGGGTGTCTTTGATGGCGCTGTTGGTGCCGGTTTTCGTCCAGATGAAGCCGGCCTTGAGCTGTTGCTTGTAGATGGTGATCGCTTCCGTGCGGAAGTTCACGCTGTCACGCACGCCGATGACGTCGATTTTTTTGGAGCCGGGCTTCTGCTTGAGCGGGGCGACCGACGAGTCCTTGCCTGGTTCGTTGTCGGGTTTCACGAAAAGGACGTAGTCCACGCGCGCCCCGGTGAACGATTTGGCGGTGCGATTGACGAGGGTGACGGTGTAGCCCCATTGCTCCTCGGAGACGATGATGCCACCGTCATCCTTCTTCTTGGTGTCGAATTTCCCGCGGCTGATTTGGATGTCAAAGCTTCCTGCCGGAATCAGCGCGGCCTGCTGCTTGGCCCAGTCCTTGACGAATTGCCGGTCGTCATCGCTCAGGGTTGCGAGGGACAGGGCGAAAGTCTGGCCGTCCTCGCGTTTGATGGTGACCTTGTCGTCGTCGACCGAGATCAGCTCGGCTTTGAGGCTGCGTCCCTGCGTGTCGGTGAATGTGTGCATTTCCGCGTGCAAGCCGGAGGCGCCAAACCCCAGGAAAAGACTGATGAAAACAACGAGTTGGGCGAGGCGGTGGAATGATGAGGCATTCATGCGGAGAGGCGCAGCCAACCCGAAAACGGGGGCTTAATGCAAGGCTCTAGACTGAATATAATGTGCTCGCTCATTTCGTGAGGGCTTGTGCCGGGGCAGGCAACGAGCTGTGCTGCCGAGGGTTGCCGACCGGCGCGTTTGCCGGTTCTCCCAATGGTCCGTTTTTACTTATCCCCATGAATCATACGCTCCGATTTTTTATGCTGATGGGCCTGCTTTGCGCCGCGACTTTGCGCGCGGCCGAGCCGGTGGTTCCCGAGTTGCGCGGCATGCTGGCCACCGGCGCCGACCGCCGGTTTGCGCTGGCCACACCGGGTGGCGACCAGCCTGCGTGGGTTGCCGTGGGAGACAGTTTTGCGGGCTGGAAACTGTCCGCCTACCGTCCCGCCGAGGATGCGCTTGTGCTCACCAAGGACGGGAAAGAAGTCCTGCTGAAACTGTCGGCGGGCACCGTCGGCGTGGCGGTCGAAAAGGCCACGCTCGCCGATGCCGAGGCGGTTCTCACCAAAATGAAATTCGAGGCAATGATCGGGAAAATGCTCGAACAGCAAAAGCAGGCCATGTTGGGGATGACCAAGAAGATGACGGGAAACGCCAAAGGGGCGAACCAGGCCGATTACGACGCTTTCCAAGCCAAGGTAATGGATGCGATGTATGCCTCGATGAAGCCGGAGGAGATGAAGGCCGATTTTGCGCGCGTTTACAGCGAGGTTTTCACCAAGGGTGAACTGCAGGGGCTGGCGAACTTCTACGATTCGCCGACGGGCCAGGCCATGATCGACAAGCAGCCCGAGGTGCAGCAGAAAACGATGGCCGTGATCATGCCGCGCATGATGGCCGCCATGCCGAAGATCCAGCAGCTCTCGGCGCAATTCGGCAAGGAGCAGGCGGCGAAAGAAGCCGCCGCTCCGGCAACCCCGGCTCCTGCGGCGACCCCTTGAGTTTTTGACCGTTGATCACTTTGCAGATGAAACCCATCCGGTTGATTTTTGTTCTTCTGGCACCGGCAGTCTTTTGGGCGCCGGTGCGTGCGGAGGATGTCGGGTCCGCCGAAAAAGCTCCCGAGTTGCGCGGCGTGCTGGCCGAAGGCACGGGGAAGCGTTTCGGATTATTCATTCCCGGCAGTGAGCAGACTGCCTGGGCGACGGTCGGACAGACGGTCGGCGGCTGGAAACTCAAAGAGTATCGCGCGGCTGACGACACGCTGGTGCTGGCGAAGGAAGGGCGCGAAGAAGTCCTGCATCTGAGCGAAAGCGTGGTTGGCACCTATCACAAAGGCAGCACGGCCGACGCGGCGGCGTTGCTGAAGGCGATGAAGTTTGGCGAACGTCTGAGTAAGTTCCAGGCGAAGAGTAGGGAAACGCTGCTCAGGGGGGTGCTCGCCGTCAGCGGTCTCGCGAAGCCGACGCCCGCGCAACTGGCGGAGTTTCAGGAGAAGGTCGCTGGAATTTTTAATCCAGTGCAGTTTGAGGCCAAGATGGCGGAGGCAATGGGCGCCGTTTACACGCAGGAGGAATTAAAGGCGCAGGCGGATTTTTATGCCTCGGATGGCGGGCAGGAGGCGCTCGACAAGATGGGGCCGGGCGGTCGAACAAAGAGTGGTGATGAGCCCGCCGCCTTGAAGGAGTTTTATGCCACGCCGGCCGGGCAATCGGTCAAGGCGAAGCAGGCGCAACTAAACACCCAGATAGAAAAAACTGTAGGGGCGTGGATGGGCGGGGAAATAGATGAAATGAAGAAAGCCGCCGACGAGTTTGTCCAATCGCAGTCGCCAGCGCCCAAGGCCGGCGGATAACTTTCAGCCGTTTAACGCCGCGATGGCTTGGGCGTGAAGCGCAGGGCCGGCGGCGACGATGGAGATGCCGAGCATCGGATCGCCGCCCTGCCAGTCGGTGATGACGCCGCCGGCGCCGCGCACGACGGGCACGAGCGCGGCGATGTCCCATGGATTCATGATGGGGTCGCACATCAGGTCGGCCCGTCCGCTGGCGAGCAGCAGGTAGCCGTAGCAATCGCCCCAGGTGCGCACGAGGCGGGCGCGGGATGAGAGCGCGGCGTAGGCCGCGCCGTTCTGGTATTTGGCCGGGTTGAGCGGATCGCTCGTCAGAAAAGTGGCGGACTCGATGCTATCGCACGCGCGCACGCGAACAGCGCGGCCGTTGAGGGTGGTCGTGGTGCCGTCGCCGATCATGAGTTCGCGCAGCACAGGCTGGTGGATCGCGCCGAGCACGGGTTGGCCGTTGTGGAGCAGGGCGATGAGCGTGCCCCAGAGCGGGACGCCCGTGATGAAGGACTTGGTGCCGTCGATGGGATCGAGCACCCACACCCACTCGGCATCGGAATGGGTGTCGGGAAATTCTTCGCCGATGACGCCGTGGGCGGGAAAGCGGGCCGCGATCAGGTCGCGCATCAGCTGCTCCGCGCCGCGGTCGGCGGCGGTGACGGGGGAGTCGTCGGACTTGGTTTCAACCTTGAGGGCCGGATTGTTGAAATGAGCCAGCAGGTAGTCGCCGCTTTTGTGGGCGAGCTCGGTCAGAAACGTGCGGTAGGGAGTGAGGGCCACGGAGAAGGTTGAAACCACGAATCACACGAAACACACGAAAAAAGGCCCGAGGCCGACTAAGTGGACCGTGACAGATAGTTTGGACGAAATTTGACGCAAAAATTAAGCAGATTCAGGTCTGAATCTGCTTAATTCGGCCCTTTTGCCACAATGATAGGCCATGCCTTACAAAAGAATGTCCAAACGCCGCAGCCCGTTGGATGGGATGGCTAGATGATTCGGAAATCTTGAGCTATTCAGACGTGTAAGCGTTGACTTGATTTTCTGAATCGCGAGCCGGGGATCATCCGCCAGCCGGTTTCGCAATCTCATAGACCAGCACTTTAAAGGTGTTGGAAATCATTTTAGGCCGGTGTTCAGGAGCACCCGATGGCACAGCTTCAAACTTGGCTGAGCCGAGGTAGATGCGGTGGGTTTCCGTATCTAGGGCCATGGTCTTGGCTCCGGGTTCGGTCTGCAGTTTTTGCACCACAGTGAACAGATCGGGTGCGTCCTCGTGGATGATCGTGGTTGTGCCGTCGCCACCGGAGGCAAAAGCCAACTGTGTGCCTGGATCGAACACGGTTCCGTCGATACGTTGGCTGATGGGAACAGAGGCTATAACTTTACCATTCGCGCTATCCATCACGACCATCAGCTGATTATCACAGCCCAAAAACAAACGGTGGTGGATCAGGTCAATCGCAAGGCCGGAGGCGGCTTCGCCGGGTGCGATAGGCCACGTGGTCTCCAGGGTGTGTGTTTTAATATCAATTACCCCGACCTCGTTTTTGCTTTCGATGTTACAATAAACCTTGCCGGCCGAGGAATCACAGACGGCAAACTCGGGGTTGCCTGGCAAGGCAATCGTAGCGATGACACCGGCGGACGCGGCGCTAATGACAGTGATGGAGTTCCCTTTGGCGTTAAAGCACCAGACCTCTTTCTGGCTCGGCTCGTAAATAACGATGTCAGGATTTTTGCCTGTATTGATTTTGCTCAGAGTCTTTAGCGTGAGGAGGTCGACTACGCTCGATTTGTTTTCCTTGCCGTTGCTGGTGAATCCCCGACCCAGCTCTGGAGCAATGGCTATATCGTGAGCGCCGGGTGTGTCGTTTATCTCCCCGACGACGGAGGCCTTTTCCGTGTCGATGACGACGAACTTCGAGGCGTGCGAAACGTAAAGCCGGTGGGCCGCGACATCAGCCGTTAAGCAATCCCACCCTCCTTCGCCCCCGACAGGGATTTCACGAGAAAGGTGGTAAGGCTCGGCTGCGTTGCAGCACCACGCACCGCAGAAAACAGTGATCAGGGAAAGGCTTTGAAGATTAAACATATTTATAAGAAAGCTTATCGAAACCGAAGATTTGGCAATGAATGCAGCAACCTTATCCCGCGCTGCGCTGGGTATCCCAGAGAGGCTGCCCGCCACTCGATTCTAAATCTTTCAGGTGGTGAGCCATAGTTTTCTGAGTTCGGACAATACCGCGCCTACCAGATGTAATTGAACCCTATGCGCGTGGTCGTGAGATGATCGGTGTCGTAACCTTCGCTGATAAACACATTGGTGTGCTTGCTCAGCTCGTATTCGAGGGCAACCGCGCCGCTGAGCGTGCTGCTCACCCCCGACTCGGGAGGCGTATTGCCAAAAACTTCCGCATATCCGGTCAATCGCTTAGTAATGGCGTGGTTGGCGGAAAAATCATAAATAAACTGGTTCTTCAATTTGGTGCCGGCCGGTGAACCAAAGGTTTCTCCGGCAGCGTTGGCGTTGAATTCCCAGCCACCAATCGTCTTGCCGAGGATTATGTATGCCGTGTAGTCGGCCTTGCGCGTGCCGATGTTTAGATTTCTGGCTGTTGGGATTTTCACTTTTCCGGCAATGACCACCGCCGGCATGATTTTCCCCTCATCCACGATCCGATACGACAAGGTCAGCTCGGTGTCTCCTGGTCCGCGCACAATCGGGCCGGTCTTCGGATGCTGTTCCTCGTAAAAGAAGGGCTCCAGCAGGATTTCAAAATCATCCGTGGGCGCATATTCTATGGCCGTCAGCGTGAGGATGGTGAGCCCGGACTTGTCCTTCTCGAACTGGATCGCATTTCCGAAGTCACCCTGACCTTTTTTTCCCAGGTAGGCGGTTTCGGTTTCCAAGACGAGGTCGGCGCGCACGGTGGAGATCGTAACGGATAATAGAAGGCCCAGCAGCACAAGGCCGCCGGCAACGTTACGAGGATGGATTTTCATGTGGTTTGGACGAAGAGGATGAAACGGTTGAACCAGAACGCAGGGAAAGTAGGATGGGCAGCACCACGAGCATCACGGGCATCTGCAGGCACAGCCCGGAGACGATTGCGATGGCCAGTGGCTGCTGCATCGCCGAGCCCGCTCCGAGGGCCAGCGCCAGTGGGAGCAGCGCGAGGATCGCCGCGAAAGTCGTCATAGCGATGGGACGCATGCGATTGAGGCCGGCGGTGATCAACGCATCGTGAGGCGGGAGTTCGTCGGGCAGCCCGGCCAGTTCCGACATGTAGAAAATCGCCACTTCGGTCGTGATGCCCACGATCATCGTCATGCCCATCATCGACGAGATGTTGAGTTCCGTGCTGGTGAGCCAGAGACCGATGCTCACCGCCGAAAGCGATAGCAGCGTGCAGACAAGAATGGCCGCCACTGCGCTGAACTTTTCGTAGAGGAACAACAGCAGCAGGCACACCAGAGCCACCGCCCCGCCGAAGACCGCGAGCAGGCCGGCGAAGGCCTTTTGCTGCTCCGCATAGGTGCCGCCCAATTCATAGCGCACGCCCGTAGGCACTAAGCCTGGCTTTGCCAGCGCCGCCTGCACGTCGCGGATGCCCGAGCCAAGATCGCGTCCGCTCAACCGCGCGGTGACGGCGATCATACGCTGCAAATTGTCGCGCTGGATCTGCGGCTGGCCGGAAACCGTCTGCACCATCGCAACCCGTGATAATGGGAAAAAGTGCCCGTCGGGCGCACGCAGACGCAGTCGCGCCACCGTATCGGCTGTCATGCGGTCGCGTGCCGGAATCCACGCGCGCACACCGATGATCTTCGGCCCGCGCTCGATCTTCAGATCGGCGGGCGCGCCACCAAGCAGGTCGCTTAACGCGGACGAAATCGCCGCCGGATCCATGCCTTCCAACGCAGCCTTGGCTCGGTCCACTTCCATCACGAGCGCATCACCCGCCGGCACGATACCATCGCGGATGTCCACGACGCCGGTAATCTTGCCGATGGCGCTAGCCACCCGCGGACCGGCAGCCGCCAGCGCGTCCGCATCGTCAGAGTAGAGTTTGATTTCAACCGGCTGGGGCACGGCGGTGAGATCGCCAATCACGTCTTCCATGAGCTGCGCCATTTCCACGTCGAGCCCGGGAACGGCATGCTCCACGCGTCCGCGCACATCGTCGATCACCTCGTCGATGTCGCGTCGGGGCGGCGGCTTTAGGCGCACAAAAAAATCGCCTTCGTTTGATTCAGTGAGGCCTCCGCCGAGTTGCATGCCCGTGCGGCGCGAGTAGGTCGCCACCTCGGGCGTCGCCTGCAAGGTCGTTTCCACCTGCCGCAAGAGCCGGTCCGTCTCGGCCAGAGAGGTGCCGGGCGCGGCCCGGTAATCGAGGATGAAGCCGCCCTCATCCATCGACGGCATGAAGCCAGAGCCAACCTGGCGATAGCCGATCCACGCCATTACAAGCAGCGGAACCACGCCCAGTAACACGAGTGATGGACGCCCCAGCAGGCGGCGCATCAGCCACTCATAAGACCGGTGCACACGCGCGGTAAGCGCGCCTCCTTCTTCTTGGAGCGCGTCCTTCTCGCCCAAGAACCGATCCGCGAGGATCGGCACGGCCAGCCACGCCACGAGGAAAGAAATGACCAGGCACGATGCCATCGTGAGCGATAGCGCCTTGAAAAACGCCCCCGTCACGCCCGAGAGAAACGCCAGCGGCGCGAAGACGACGATGGTCGAAAGCGACGAACCAACCAGCGGGCGGGTAAACTCTGCCGCCGCTGCCCAGACGAGCCCATGGTGAGGCCGGCCCGCGTGCCCGCGCAGTCGGCGGATGACATGTTCCACCATCACAATGGCGTCGTCGATCACGAGGCCGACCGCCGCCGCCATGCCGCCGAGGGTCATGATGTTGAAGCTGGCGTGGATCAGATAGAGGAGCAGCACGGTTGCCGCCAGCACCGCCGGCACGCAGACCATCGCGATGAGCGTGATGCGGCCGTTGCGAAGGAACAGCCACAGCACCGCCCCCGCCAGCAGCACCCCGATGAGCACCGCGTCGCGCACGCTTGCGGCCGAGGCCGACACCAACTCGCTCTGGTCATACCACGCGGCGATCTTCACGTCGGCCGGCAGCCGCTTGCTCTCCTCCGCGACACGTTCCCGCACATCGCGGGCGATCTGCACGACGTTGCCGTCGGGCTGTTGGTAAAGTTGAAGGATGACGGCGTCTCGTCCGTCGGCAGTGACGCGATGCCAAGCCGGCACGGAAGCGGCGACAACCGTTCCGATGTCGGCCACGCGCACGAGGCCGAGCGG
>FJVV01001011.1_pt1 | contig 28005 bp, 22 predicted proteins | sample 1011911 | NCBI WGS metagenome assembly FJVV01 (sample SAMEA3912450, study PRJEB9761) | metagenome | biome: forest; material: soil | place: USA | collected 2011-06-22 | depth 0.1 m
CGCCTGCTCGGCGACATGCGCAGCTACAATTTCGTGGTGGTGGTGACGCCCGACTTCGAGGGCGCGCAGGTGCGGCTTCGCTCGATGGACTTTGACCAGCAGTCCTACGAGGGGCGCATGAACCTTTACCGCCCGCAGTTCTTCAAGGACAACCAGAAGCTCGCGCTCTTCTGCACGCAGCACCTGCGGATCGAGACGGCGCAGCAATATCAGCGCGAGGAGCAGGTTCTCATCCTCCAGCGCGCGGCGATCATCGAGGACCGCCTCAAGATGCTGCTGGACGCGATGTCGGTGGACGACCTTGCGCCGATGGAGCACGTGCGCGAGCTGCGCACCTCGCTCGCCGAGTATTACCAGCGGGACGATTATCTGCTCTGCGAATCCATGGGCGAACTCGTGCGCGAGAACCTGCGCTCCATCCGGCTCAACGTGGACGCGCTGCTCCCGGGCCGCCCGCAGCAGCTCGACCAGGAGTCGGAAAAGTGACGGCAGAGGCTACTTGACGGGACGGATGACGACTTTGGCGGGGGTGAGTCCGTCGGCGGTGATTTTTACGGTGACGGGGCCGGACGCGCCGGGGTTTAGGCGGATGATGGCGAGGGCCAGACCGTTGAAGGCTTTGCGCTCGGACGAGGAGAACGGGGTGTGATCGGTGGCGTCGCCGTTGTCGGTGGCGACGAGTTCGCCGGGGCCGGTCACGGTGAAGGTAAGGGCATTTTTCGTGCGCGGGACCATCAGGCCGGCGGCGTCGGCCACGGTGACGGTGATGAACGCCAAGTCGCGTCCGTCGTCGGTGATCACGGCGCGGTCGGCGGTGGCGAGCAGCTTGGCGGCGGGGCCGGTGGTCTTGACGGTCTCGGTGGCCCAGGGCTTGCCGTCTTTGTAGGCGACGACCTTGAGTTCGCCGGGGGCGTATTTCACGTCGTCCCAGCGGAGGCGGTATTCAAACTTACCCTTCGTTTTTCGTCCGAGGGACTGGCCGTTGAGGAAGAGCTCGGCTTCGTCGCCGGAGGTGTAGACGTGGACGGGCGTGATCTCGCCTTCGCGGCCGGCCCAGTTCCAGTGCGGGAGGATGTGGGCCATGGGGAGGTCGGCGCGCCAGCGGGCCTGATAGAGGTAGAAACGGTCTTTCTTGAAGCCGGCGAGGTCCACGATGCCGAAGTAGGAGCTGCGGGAGGGTACGAGGATCTTGCCAAGGGCCTTGAGCTCGGCCTCGGCCTTGGCGCGGTCACCGGTGTTGTGGTAGTTGAGAATGTTGGTGGCGTCGTTGCTGTAGGGCGTGGGTTCGCCAAGGTAGTCGAAGCCGGTCCAGACGAACTCGCCGGCGATGAAGGGATTCTGGTCCTGGCCCTTGAACTCGTCGTCCGGAGGCGTGGCCCAACTGGGCGCGTAGAGATCGTAAGAGCTCACCTGGAAGTCGGACTTGCCATCGTCCTTGTTGGCGCTGACGGGGAAGAAATACTCGCCACGGGAGCTGATGCAGGAGGCGGTCTCGCTGCCGAAGAGCGGCTGGGCGGGGTTGGCGGCGCGGAACTTGGCGTATTCCCACGGTTTGTAGTTGTAGCCGAAGACGTCGACGCCGGTCTGGAAGCCGTTGTAGCCGGCGCGGGTGTCGCTCACGCCAATGGTGGTGGGACGGGTGGCGTCCTCGAGGCGGACGATGCGGGAGAGTTCCTTGCCCATGGCGGGGCCCTCGGGATGGCCCTGCTCGATGATCTCGTTGCCGATGCTCCAGAGGATGACGCAGGGGTGGTTGCGGTCGCGGCGGACGTAAGCGCGGACGTCGGCCTCGGACCAGTCGGCGAAGAGGAGGTTGTAGCCGTTGGGCTTTTTGCCGCGTTTCCAGCAGTCGGCGAACTCGTCCATGACGAGGATGCCCATCCGGTCGCAGAGCTCGAGGAGCCCGGGGGCGGGTGGGTTGTGGGAGGTGCGGAGGGCGTTCACGCCCATTTCCTTGAGGATTTCTAGCTGGCGCTCGGCGGCGCGGACGTTGAAGGCGGCACCGAGGGCGCCGAGGTCATGGTGATCGCAGACGCCCTGGAGGGGAACACGGCGGCCGTTGAGGAGAAAGCCGTTGTCGGCGGTGAACTCGATTTTGCGGATGCCGAAGGGTGTCTCGCAGCGGTCCACGAGTTGGCCGTCCTGCTGTATCAGGGTGACGGCGACGTAGCGCTCGGGATGGGCGAGATCCCAGAGCGCGGGGCGGGGCAGGGTGAGGCGGGCGGAAAAGGCGGGCGGCGTGCCGCCGGCGGAGAGGCTGGCCGTCTCGGGGGCGGTGGTCATGAGCACGGGGCCGGCGGGCCGGCCGGAGGTGTCGGCCTTGAAGAGCTGCGTGGCGACGCGGATGGACGCGGACGCGCCGGAGTCGTTGGTGACGGCGGTCTCGATGTTAATGGTGGCGGACTCGGCGGAGATCTCGGGCGTGGTGACGTGGATGCCCCACGGGACGACGTGGACGGCGGAGGTCTTGGTGAGCCAGACATCGCGGTAGATGCCGCCGCCGGGATACCAACGGGAGGAGTCCTTCGGGTTGTCGAGGCGGATGGCGAGGGTGTTGCGTGCGCCGGGTTTCAGGAACGGCGTGAGGTCGAGCTGGTAGGAGGCGTAGCCGTAGGGCCAGCCGCCGACGAGGCTGCCGTTGCACCAGACGGCGGAGTAGGCCATCGCGCCCTCGATCTCGAGGATGATGCGGCGGCCTTGGTCGGACGCGGGCAAGTCGAAGGTTTTACGATACCAGGCGATGCCGAACCACGGGAGTTTTCCGGTAGTTCCGGGCAGGGCCTGATCAAAGGGGCCCTCGATACCCCAGTCGTGCGGGAGGTCGAGGGTGCGCCAGGCGGAGTCGTCGAAGGCGGGCGCGGGGCGGGCGTAGGAGACGGTTTCCCCGGGTGCATCGCCGGCGGGAAGGGCGGCGGGGGCGGCGACAAAAGGGTTGGCGGTGGGCAGGAGCCAAGGCTTGAGGTTGGCGTAGCTCAGGCTGTCGCCGGCGTCGGCGGGGTCGCCCTTGATGAAGCGCCAGCCAGCGGAAAAGAGCAGGCGTTCGCGGGGCGACGTGTCGGTCGTGGCGGCGCGACTGGGGCCGGCGAAAAGGAGGGAAGTGAAGACGGCAAGGCCAAGAAAACGGAGCAGCGGGGCGGGGGGCATGATGTTGTTATGCAAAAGTGAAGGGGCGTGGCGAGCCGGTCCGGATATGACGGTAAGACTGAAGAAGAAAGGGCAGGCCGAGTATCCGTGGCGGGCGGGACGGTTTTGCAGTTGCCCTCGTTTTGGCAGGTGCGCAGTTTTTTCCAGATTCAATTTTAGGCCTATAGCTCAATGGTTAGAGCAGGGGACTCATAATTGCTTGGTCAAGTGTTTCATCCTTTTCAAAAGTCAGAATCAAAGTTAGATTTTGAATCTTCTGTAAGGGGCGATAGCTTAATGGTTAAAGCAGAGGACTCATAATCCTTTGACTCAGGGTTCAAGTCCCTGTCGCCCCACCATTTTAAAACCACTGTCCCTTTTCTGTCCCCCTCTGGCGGTCGTTCATCCCGTTTATCACGCTGCGGTTTTTCGGGGTGGAGGTTCAGTTTTTACGAATGGAACCACCTGAGCAGTCTCGACGAAAGGAGTAATCCCGCCAGCCCCTTTGCGCGTTATCTTCTTAGTGGATACATCAATGACCTAATCTACCAACGCTTGCCGTGAAGCCTCGGAAGTCCTGACTTGGCCATTCTTTTTAGCACCAGTGTAGCGTGTGGCCAATCATTATGGCAAAAGGGCGGAAATTAGGCCGAGTTTAGGACCTGATGTGGCCAATCTTTACGTCAAATCGCGGCCAAACTATCTGTCTAGATCCATATCGTTGTTTTTCCAAAGCAGCGGCCTGAAACGGCCGGTCTGCATCCGAACTGCGGTGACTCTGAAACACGCCCGCGATTTTTAATAGGGGGCTGATTTGTTACGAACAGATAAAATCTTTCTGATGCAGAGATTTAGGGTTGATAGGGTATTAGGGGAGATATTACACAAGAGCTGTGAGTCTTCTCGACAGACACCAGCATCATGGGCGTGAAGGCATCGTCGGTTGCGGGCTTCAACGCGTGATAAGTCAGTTGACTGCAAAAAGCCTCGGCCAAGGCCGATAGGCCCGAATGAGTATAGTCCTGATTCCCCATGGATTTCCCCACCCCAAAGAACCCAACCTGCCGGTCCGCCGTGCGCCGCGTTCCGTTGGCCAGCTCCCTTTCTCTGTCCGCTAACCGCTAACATCATCAGAAATAATATGAACACCACCCAATCAACCGCTGGCGGCCGTCGCCGTCTGCTGGCTTCGTTTCTCGCCGCCGGATTACTGCTTGCCGGTTTGACCGCCTGCACCACGACCCATCAGGTCAAGCAGAGCGACAAGGATTTCTCGGGCTTTCTCGGTGACTATTCGCAGCTGAAACCGGGCGCCGACGGCCAGGCCAATTTCATCTACATCAATCAGGCCGCTTCTTGGAAGACCTACAGCCAGGTTTACATCAAGCCCGTCCAGCTTTGGAAATCCGCCGACCCGGCATCTGCGCTGGGTTCGCTGTCGCCGGATGACCAGCAGATGCTGGTGAACTATCTGCATACCGCGGTGGCGAGTGCGCTGGGCAAGGATTTCCCCCTCGCCAGCCAGCCCGGACCCGGCGTGCTCGTGATCAGTGTCGCGATTACGGATGCCGGCACTTCGATGCCTGTGGTTAATCTGGTCTCCACGGTTCTTCCCGTCGGTTGGGTTCTCAGCGGGGCCAAGACCGCGATCACGGGCAAAGGCGCCGGTGTCGGTGCCGTTTCGATCGAGGCCGATTTCACCGACGGCCAGACCGGCCAGCGGGTTGCGGCGATCGTGGACTCGCGTGCGGGCGGCAAGGCCCTGCGCACCAAGTTCGACGGCACCTGGGGCGACGTGAAGCTGTCGTTCGACTGGTGGGCCAACCAGGCGGACGCCCGCCTGCTGGAACTGAAGAGCGGCGGCGTTGTTCAGCAGTAATCCGCGGTCTTTGTCGCTGCGCAGATACGCACGCAGACAGTCTCAGAGTGGCCGGTGCGGCGTTCGTCGCACCGGCCTTCTCTTCTCTGGTTTGAGAGAAACCGGGATACCCCAACTGATGAAAACCAATTTTATACGCGCCGTGCTTTGCCTTGGGCTTGGCGCGTTGTTCGCGCCTGCGAGCCAGGCACAACTCTTCGGCCCCACGACGCCCAATCGCATGCCCGCCCCCGTGCCGGCACCCGAAGGCATGGTCTGGATTCCCGGCGGCGAATTCTCGATGGGCGGCGAGGCTCCGAATGAAGGCGTCTGCACGCCGGCCACGATGAACGCCATCAACGACGCGCAACCTGTCCACCGGGTTTACGTGGACGGATTCTGGATGGATGCGACTGTCGTGACCAACGACCAGTTCGAGAAGTTCGTCGCTGCCACCGGCTATAAGACGGTCGCCGAGATCGCGCCGACGAAGGAACAGTTTCCGAGCGCGCCGCCCGAGAATCTCGTGGCCGGTTCGACGGTGTTCATGCCCACGGATGCACCGGTGAAGCTGAACGATTATTTCCAGTGGTGGAGCTACGTGCCGGGTGCGAACTGGCGTCATCCCACCGGTCCGGCCGGCGACTTGAAGGGCAAGGGAAACTATCCCGTCGTGCAGGTCGCCTACGCCGACGCGGCGGCCTACGCGAAGTGGGCGGGCAAACGCCTCCCCACCGAGTCGGAATGGGAGTTTGCCGCGCGCGGCGGCCTGGCCGGCAAGAGCTACGCGTGGGGTGACGAGATGCGCCCCGGCGGCAAGTGGATGGCCAACATCTACGAAGGCCGGTTCCCCGTGAAGGACACCGGTGAGGACGGCTTTGCGGGTCTGGCACCCGTCGCACAATTTCCGGCCAACGGCTACGGGCTCTACGACATGGCGGGCAACGTCTGGCAATGGTGCAGCGACTGGTATCGGCCGGATACCTACGCGCGTCTCAAGCTGGCCGCCGGCGCCGCCGTGGTGCGCAACCCGCGCGGTCCGGCGACGAGCTACAATCCCGGCGAGGACCAACCCCAGCGCGTGCACCGCGGCGGATCGTTCCTGTGCACGGACCAGTATTGCACCCGCTACATGGTGGGCACGCGCGGCAAGGGCGACGTCGACACCGCCAGCAACCACGTGGGCTTTCGCTGCATCCAACCGGTTCCTCCCACCGTGACGGCTCCGTGGCGCTAACCTTTTTCCTCCCAAATCAATTTCGCCGCACCGGCCACACCGAGCGGCGGCCAGTTAGTTACCGCTAGTTAAATCAACCAACTCATATGAACCTGAAAACTCCGTTACTCGCGCTCGCTCTCGGGCTGGCGTTCGCCGGGTCCGCCGCCTACGCGGCGGATAAGAAACCCAACATCGTCGTCATCATGGGTGACGACGTCGGCATCTGGAACATCAGCGCCTACCACCGGGGCATGATGGCCGGAAGCACCCCGAACATTGATCGCATCGCCAAGGAAGGCGCGCTGTTCACCGATTATTACGCCCAGCAATCCTGCACCGCCGGACGCGCCGCGTTCATCCTCGGCCAGACGCCTTTCCGCACCGGCCTGCTAAAGGTCGGCATGCCCGCCGCCAAACAGGGTTTGCAGGACAAAGACCCGACGATTGCCGAGCTTCTCAAGCCCTTCGGCTATGCGACCTCCCAGATCGGCAAAAACCATCTCGGCGACCGCAACGAATACCTACCCACGGTGCACGGCTTCGATGAATTCTACGGCATTCTCTATCACCTCAATGCCATGGAGGAACCTTACCAGTCGGATTATCCCAAGTCCCCCAAGTTCCTCGAAATGTTTGGCCCGCGCAATATCCTGGATACCAAGTCCAGTGACGTTGATGACGCGACGGTGGACCAGCGCTGGGGCAAGGTTGGCAAGCAGGTGATCGCCGATGGCGGCCCGCTGCCTCCTCACCCGGGCATGGATCCGCTTGCGAAGACCAACATGGAAGACGTCGACGCGGTGCTCGTTAATCGTTCGCTCGATTTCATTGATCGCTCCGTGAAGGCCGGCAAGCCGTTCTTCCTCTGGCATAATGCCACCCGCTGCCACGTCTGGACCCACCTTTCCAAGCGCTGGGAAAACAAGAGCGGCGCCGGTCTCTTCGGCGACGCGATGATGGAGCTCGACTGGGAAGTCGGCGAGATCCTCAAGAAACTCGATGATCTCGGTATCGCCGACAACACCATCGTGCTCTTCACGAGCGACAACGGCGCCGAGATCTTCAGCTGGCCGGATGGTGGCAATCATCCGTTCCGCGGCGAAAAGGGCACCACCTTCGAAGGCGGTTTCCGCGTTCCCATGATCGCGAAATGGCCCGGCGTCATCAAGCCCGGCACCATCGTCAACGACATCATGGCGCACGAAGACTGGCTGCCCACATTTCTCGCCGCCGCCGGTGAGCCCGACATCAAGCAGAAGCTCCTGACCGGCTACAAGGCGGGCGACAAGACCTTCAAAACCTACCTCGATGGCTACAACTTCATGCCCTTCTTCAAGGGCGAAGTCGCCGCCGGTCCGCGCCACGAGTTCTTCTACTTCAGCGACAACGCCGACCTCATGGCCGTGCGTTACGACCAATGGAAGGTCAGCTTCAAGACCATCAAGGGCAACCTTTTCACCGGCAAAGAGGATTCGACCAACGTTCCCCTGGTTACCAATCTGCGCCAGGATCCGTGGGAGCGCTACCAGAGCGAAGGCATGCTCTATGGTCGCTGGTGGGGCGACAAGCTGTGGACGATGGTTCCCGCTGTGAACATCGTGGGCGGCTTCCTCCAGACCTTTAGGGAATACCCACCCAGCCAGAAATCCGGTTCGCTCAGCGTGACCTCCTTCCTGGACGCCATCTCGGCTGGAGCCGGTAGCCGTTGATTCGATGGTGAAACACGCGGGCCGTCCCTCGCCGGACGGCCCGCTCATTCACCGGCGAATGCCGATTCTTCCCTGAAAAATTCCCCACCAAGCAAACCCCATGAGCACAACCTACCGCAAAATCATCCAACTGGCGCTCGCAGGCGCCATCACGGGCGTGGCCCTCACCGGCTGCGCGACGACCACCAACGACGCCGTTGCTCAGGCCGCGAAAAACGATCAGAATCCGCCTGGCATCCTTGATGTCACGAACATCGCCGAGGAAGCCTTCATCTACGGCCTGCCCCTCGTGATGAACTACGCGGCGAATTATGAGTTCTGGGTGGATAAGACTTCGAGCCAGTATAAATGCGGCTTCAACCAGATCTACAACGAGAGCCGCGTCTTTACCTACAAGGATACGGCGGTGGTCACGCCGAACAGCGACACGCCGTATTCCTTTGGCTGCCTGGACCTGCGTGCGGAGCCGTTTGTCGTTTCGGTGCCGGCTGTGGAGAAGGAACGTTATTATTCGGTGCAACTGACCGACTGGAACACGTTTAATTTCGGCTACATCGGCAGCCGTGCCACGGGTTGCGAAGCCGGCGATTATTTGATCGTCGGGCCGGATTGGAAAGGCGAGACCCCCGTGGGTATTAAACAAGTATTCCACTCCACTTCCCAATTCACGCTGATGATCTTTCGCACGCAGCTTCTCGGCGCGGAAGACATGCCGAACGTGGTCAAGATTCAGGCCGGCTACCAGGTGAAGCCGCTCTCGACGTATCTGCATCAGCCCGCCCCGCCCGCCGCGCCGGCCATCGATTTCCCTGTGATCAACAAGGACCTGGTGAAGACGAACTTCTTCCAGTATCTTAACTTCGCCCTGCAGTTCGCACCCGCCGGACCGGAGGAAAAAGAGATTCGCACGAGGCTCGCCCGCATCGGCATCGGCGCCGGCAAGCAATTCGATTTCAAGGACCTCGATCTCGGGCATAAAATCGAGGTGGGTTCGGGCATGAAGGTCGGCGATCAAAAGGTGGACGCACGGGTCGCCACCATGGGCAAGAACATCAATGGCTGGCGGGTGGGCTCGGCGTTTGGCGACCGCCAGTATTTCAACGGCGACTGGCTCTTGCGCGCCGCCGCCGCCAAGGCGGGTATTTACGGCAACGATGCCGTCGAAGCGATGTATCCCATGACTCGGGTGGACGCCACGGGTGAGACGCTCGATTGCAGCAGGCGCAACTATGCCCTTACCTTCCCCGCCGGGCAGCTCCCGCCGGTGAACGCCTTCTGGTCGGTGACGATGTATGACGGCAAGAGCCAGCTCCTCATCGAGAATCCGATCAACCGCTACCTCATCAATTCGCCCATGCTGCCGTCGATGAAGACCAACGCGGACGGCTCGCTGACGATCTACATCCAGAAAGACAGCCCCGGTGCCGACAAGGAGTCCAACTGGCTCCCTGCACCCAACGGCACCGTCTACCTCGTCATGCGCCTCTACTGGCCGAAGACCGAAGCGCCTTCGGTCCTTCCCGCCGGCTCGGGCACCTGGAAGCCGCCCGGCATCGTGAAGGTGAAGTAAGCCGCCCGCGCATTCATCATCAAGCTCCGCCCCATTCTTCTAAAACCATTTCTACGTTCCCCTGGTCCGCTTCGGGATTCGCGAAAACCAAACAGACAAAACCAGACACCCGTTCACCTGAAAAACAGACCATCATGAAAACCAAAACATCCTACTCCATGCGCCTGCTGTTCGCGGCAACCGCCTTTGCCAGCGTGGCAACCGCCCAAGAAGCCGCGGTCGCTGCCAAGCCCGCCGCCATGACTCCGGCCGAAACGGCCGCCATTCCGCCCGCCTCCTCCACCGAGGAGCCGTGGTCGTTCGGCCTCACCGTTCCCCTCTGGGCGCCGCAGGTCGACGGCAACGCCACCCTCCGCGGTCGCACGGTCGATGTGGACGTCAGCTTCAACCAACTCGATCAGCATCTCGACGAATCCATCGCGCTGGGCTTTGATGCGCACAAGGGAAAGCTCGGGTTCTATGGAGACGTCAGTTACATGAAGTTCTCCTGGGCCAGCCCCGGTGCCTTGGGTCTGAATCAGTCCGGCGGCTTGAAATTCGCCCTGGCCAACGCCGGCGTGTCTTATCTCGTCATCAAGACCGATGAGGAAAAGCCCTTCATTCTCTCGCTGAACACCGGCGTCCGTTACTGGTATACGGATAACAGCATCAACATCGCGCCTCCCGGCGGCCCCTCCATCTTCAATGCTAGCAAAACGCGTAGCTTGTATCAGGGCGTCATCGGCTTCCGCGCCAGCAAATACCTCACGAAGAAGCTGCATTTGGATGTCTCCGGCGACATCGGTGGTTTCAACATCTCCCACGACACGGATTGGAGCTGGTCCGCGACCGGCATGGCCAGCTACGACTTCACGAAAGTGTTCACCCTCTCGGCCGGTTACAAGGCACTGGGCCTGGACGAATCCGATGGCAACGGAACGACCAAGGAAGGTCTGGACGTCGTTTTCCACGGATTCCTGGTGGCCGCCCGCTTCAATTTCTAACCGGAATCGTGCGCTCCCGATGGTAAAACACGCGGGCCGTCCCGATGAGGGACGTCCCGCTCATTCACCGGCGAAGCCGCTCTCTTTTTTAAGATCATGAGTTCCCTCGTTCTTGGCTCGTTCGTTTTCGCCGGCCTCTCCGCATCGGCCATGCTGGCCATGCGGGTGAGGATGAGTCTGCCTGCTCATCACTTGAGCAGCGCCACGCAGGACACCATGAAGCTCGCCATGGGCTTGGTCGCGACGATGACCGCCCTCGTCCTCGGGCTTCTCGTTTCCTCGACCAAGGCCACCTACGACACCGAGAAGGTGGAGATAACCCAGATGGCGGCCAAAATCATTTACCTCGACCGCGTTCTTGGCAGCTACGGCCCTGAGTCGGCGGAAGCGCGGGCGACGCTCCGCCAGGGCGCCGAGAGTGCCATCAAGCGCATCTGGCCCGAGGGTGAATCGCAGCAGGCGTCGCTGGCCAGTTTTTCAGCGAATTCTAGCGAGGCGCTGCGCGACGCCATCCAGAAGCTTGCGCCGCAGACTGACACGCAGCGGGCCGCCAAGGGTCAGGCCGTGGCGGTTGCCGCCGATCTCGGACAGATGAGCTGGCTCCTGTTCGAGCAGTTGGACTCGTCGATTTCCGTAACCATGCTGGTCGTTGTAGTCTGCTGGCTGGCGATTCTCTTCTTCAGTTTCGGGCTGTTCGCGCCCGCCAACGGCACGGCCCTTGGGTCGTTGTTGGTGGCGGCGATTTCCGTGTCCGGTGCGATCTTCCTCATCATGGAACTGGACCAGCCGTTCCAAGGCTTCATCCAGATTTCCAGCAAACCCATGTATACCGCACTCGCCCATCTCGGGCGGTAGCATGCGTGCGAACGATTCCCTTTCCCGATCAACCCCGGCCAAAACCAACAACCATGAACCCCATCCGCGGCATTTTTGCCCTGCTGGCGATTGCCATCGCCGGCCTCACCGCCGCCCGCGCCCAAGACCCGCTTCCCTCGTGGAATGAGGGCAAGTCCAAGGAGGCCATCCTTGCCTTCGTTGCCAAAGTCACGAAGGAAGGTTCGGTCGACTTCGTCCCGGTCTCCGCGCGCATCGCGACCTTCGACAACGACGGCACGCTCTGGTGCGAGCAGCCGTTGTATGCGCAGCTGTTCTTCGCGCTCGACCGCGTGAAGGCGCTCGCGCCGCAGCATCCCGAGTGGAAGGACAAGGAGCCCTTCGCCTCGCTCCTCAAGGGCGACATGAAAGCAGTGCTGGCCGGTGGCGAACGCGGACTGATTGAAATCGTCGCGGCCACGCACGCGGGCATGACCACGGATGAATTCAACAAGATCGTGAAGGACTGGATCGCCACCGCCAAAAATCCCGCCACCAAGCGGCCCTTCACCGAGATGGTTTATCAGCCCATGATTGAACTGCTGGCCTACCTCCGCGCGAACGGTTTCAAGACCTACATCGTCTCCGGCGGCGGCGTCGAGTTCATGCGTCCGTGGACGGAGCAAGTCTACGGCATCCCGCCCGAGCAGGTGATCGGCAGCTGCGGCAAGCTCCAGTATGAAATGCGCGACGGCCAGCCGGTAATCGTGAAGCTGCCCGCGATTGATTTCATCGACGACAAGGACGGCAAGCCCCTCGGCATCCAGAAATTCATCGGCCGCCGCCCCATCGCCGCCTTCGGCAATTCCGACGGCGACCTGCAGATGCTCCAGTGGACCGCCGCCGGTCCGGGCGCGAGCTTCTGCCTCTACGTCCACCACACCGACGCCGAGCGCGAATTTGCCTACGACCGCAAATCGCACATCGGCACGCTCGACAAAGGCCTCGACCAAGCCGCCGTCAAAGGCTGGACCGTCGTGAGCATGAAAGACGACTGGAAGACCATTTTTCCGACCGCAAAATAACCAGCCCAACCACAACCAGCGCGTTCATCAAAACACACACCCATGAAACCTAAACCAAAATACGGCGGCTTATCCGTGGTCATGACCACGGCGATGCTGTTCGTCGTCCAGCCCGCATGGGCTCAGCAATTCAACGGCCCCCCCGGAGCGCCCAGCACCACCGTCACGATTGACGGAAAACAACTTCCGGCTCCCGCGATGCCGTTTGGCGGCGTGATCAAGGAAAGCGCGCTGGACTCCAAGCAATATTGGCCCGCTCGGATCGTGCCGCCCAAGGGCGCGCCGAACATCCTTCTCATCATGACCGATGACCAAGGCTATGGTGTTTCGAGCACCTTTGGCGGTGTCATCCCGACGCCCGCGTTGGACCGTGTTGCCAAGACGGGTTTGCGCTACACGCAGTTTCATTCGACCGCGCTCTGTTCGCCCACGCGCGCGGCCCTCATCACCGGCCGCAACCATCACTCGGTCGGCTCCGGCGTGATCGGCGAACTCTCCACCGGTTTCCCCGGGTATGACTCCATCATCGGCGTGGAAAACTCCACCATCGGCACGATCCTGAAGGATAATGGTTATTCCACGTCGTGGTTCGGCAAGAACCACAACACGCCGAGCTTTCAATACAGCGTGGCCGGACCTTACGACCAATGGCCATCGGGGATGGGCTTCGAGTATTTCTACGGGTTCATGGGCGGCGAGACCGACCAGTGGGCGCCCTATCTGTTCAAGGACCACTCTCAGATATTCCCGTTTGTCGGCAAGAAGGACTATAACCTCACGACCGATCTGGCGGACGAGGCCATCAAGCACATTCGAGACCTGAACGCCGCCGCGCCCGACAAGCCGTTCTTCGTTTATTATGTGCCCGGCGGCACCCACTCGCCTCACCAGCCCAAGAAGGAATGGATCGAAAAATTCAAGGGCAAGTTCGACATGGGCTATGAGAAGCTGCGCGATGTGATCTTCGAAAACCAGAAGCGCCTCGGCGTGATCCCGGAGGGCACACAACTCACCCCGTTGCCGCCCCAGCTGCCGAAGTGGGACTCGCTTTCCTTCGTTGAGAAGAAGCTCCTGGCCCGTCAGGCCGAGGTATTCGCCGCCTATGCCGCGTATACCGATTACGAGATCGGCCGTGTCATCCAATCGGTCGAGGACATGGGCAAGCTCGACAACACGATCATCATCTACATCTGCGGCGACAACGGCACCAGCCCGGAAGGCACCCTGACCGGAACCTATAATCAGCTCACCGCTTACAATGGCATTTTGAAAGCCCCCGAAGCGCTCCAGATGTTGCACTATGAAGAGTGGGGCTCGGACAAGACCTACCCGCACATGTCGGTAGGCTGGTCATTGGCGTTTGATACGCCCTTCCAGTGGACCAAGCAGGTGGCCTCGCATTTCGGCGGCACTCGGCAGGGCCTGGCGATTGCGTGGCCCGGTCACATCAAGGATGTCGGTGCGATCCGCAGCCAGTTCCACCATGTCATTGATATTGTGCCTACGCTGCTTGAAGTCACCGGCATCAAGGCCCCGGTCACGGTTGATGGCATTGCCCAACGACCGATTGAAGGCGTGAGCATGGCCTACACCTTTGACGAGGCCAACGCCAAGGCACCTTCGACGCGTGACACGCAGTATTTCGAAATGGCCGGCAATCGCGCCATCTACAACAACGGCTGGATCGCCTGCACCACGCCGTTTGCCCCACCTTGGGAACTCGCCACCGGCAACCTGCCCGATGTGACCAACGGCTATAAGTGGGAGCTCTATAACATCAGCGAGGATTTCTCGGAGAGTAACAACCTCGCCGACAAGAACCCCGAAAAGCTCAAGGAATTGCAGGGACTGTTCCTGAAGGAGGCGGCGAAATACAATGTGCTGCCTTTGGATAACACAGCTTTCTCCCGCCTGCTGACGCCGCGCCCCAGTGCAGTCGCCGGCAAGACGGTGTTCACCTACACGGGTGAGAATGTAGGCATTCCCCAGGGCAATGCTCCCGGCATACTGGACAAGGATTACACGATCACGGCCGATATCACCGTCCCCGAGGGCGGCGCCGAGGGTATGATTGTGACGCTCGGCGGTCGCTTCGGCGGCTACGCCCTGTTCATGCAACACGGCAAGCCGGTCTTCGTTTACAACCTGCTCGATCTGGAGCGATTCCGCTGGGAAGGCGGCGTCGGCGGGATCATCGGCGACGACTTGTTTGGCCGTGCACTCAAGCCGGGCAAACATACGATCATGTTCGACTTCAAATATGACGGCCCCGGCCCCGGCAAGGGCGGCACCGGCGTGTTGTCGGTCGATGGCAAGGAACTGGCCCGCAAGACCCTCGAGCACACCATTCCCCTCATGATGGCGATTGATGAGACCTTCGACGTCGGAATGGATACCCGCTCGGGCGTGGATGACAGCTATGAGCTGCCGTTCAAATTCACGGGCACGATCGACAAGCTGGTCTTCAAACTCGGGCCGTCCCAATTGTCGCCTGCAGAGAAGAAGGCCGGTGACGAAGCCCTCAAGAAAGCCACGGACTAATCCGCGAGGTTCCACGAGGCAGGCGGCCCGCGAGGGCCGCCTGCCTTTTCCTCATTTCAGGCCAAAGTGTACTCCTATTTCCACGCATTCCACATGAGCAAATTCGGCCAAAGCGTAAGGCATCTCGTGATCGAGATGATCCCTCCCGCCCTCTTTTTTTTCATCGCGTTCCTGCTCCTTGCCTTAACGCGGTCGCTGATGCTCAAACAGTATGGCGTCGAACCGACAACCTTTGTGGTGGTCACCATCGGCGCGCTCGTGGCCGCGAAAGTCGTGGTGCTGGCGAATCTGCTGCCGTTCATAAACAGGTTTCCCACCCGTCCGCTCATTTGGAATATCGGCTGGAAAACGCCGATCTACTTCCTGGCCGCCTTTGTGGTGCGGTATATCGAAGAGTTCATCCACTTTTACCGCCAGCATGGCGACATCATGACGGCCAACCGGCACTTGCTGGACGAGGTCATCTGGACCCGCTTCTGGGCGATCCAACTCTGGCTGATGGTGCTGCTGCTCGCCTACTGCACGCTCAGCGAACTGGTGCGCGTGGCGGGCTGGGACCGCGTGCGCGAACTATTCCTCGGCGTTCCCGGCAAGCCTGCGTCCTTCGCCACTGCGGACGCGACCCGATCAACCCCTCCAACGAAAGAACCATGAGAAAATTACTGATCGCGACGGCGTTTATTGAAGCGGGCGCCGGGCTGGCGCTGCTGGTTTTCCCCTCGTTGACGGTGATGCTGTTGCTCGGCGCGTCGCTGGATTCAGCCGTGGCCGTCATGCTTGGCCGCGTGGCCGGCGCCGCGCTGTTCACCCTGGGCCTCGCCTGCTGGCTCGCGCGCGATGACGCCCAGAGCCGCGCGGCGAGGGGACTGGTCGCCGCGATGATGGCGTATAACCTCGCGGTGGTCGTGATCTTCACGTTCGCCGACCTCGACTTAAAAATGGGCGGCATCGCACTGTGGCCGGCGGTCATTGCCCATGGGGCGATGATCGTGTGGCGCATGGCGAGCCTTCGCGGCGGAGCTGCCTCGGAAAAGTAATCAACCAAATCATGAAAATCACGCGCATCAGTCCCCTCATTGCCACCGCTGCCGTCTCGATGTTTATATTGGCCGGTTGTGCAACTAGGGTGCCCGCGCAGCCGCAAACGTAATTACAAGGCGTTGTGCCAACTTCCAATCACCATCCTGACTGCAACCGGCCGCTGGCGGACGACACCCTCGTCGCCTGCCTCGAATGCGACCTGCTGCAGCGCATTCCGGAAGTCCCGCCGGGGGCGTCGGTGCGCTGCCAGCGTTGCGACATGGAACTGTGGCGGCACAAGCCGGACACCCTGAACCGCACGCTTGCGCTGACGCTGGCGGCCCTGGTGCTTTACGTCATCGCAAACTCCGTGCCCATGCTCGGTCTCACCGCAGTGGGCCATCAGGCGTTCACGACCGTGGTCGGCGGCGCGCAACAGCTTTGGCACGACGGGCAAAAACTTGTCGCGGGGCTGGTGTTTTTCGCGGCGGTGGTCGCCCCGGCGCTCCAGATCGGTTTCCTGCTGCTGATCCTGGCCGGCTGCAGCCGCGAGCGGCCGCCGTTCTGGGTCGGGTTGTTTCTGCGCAATCTGCACTTCACCCGCACCTGGAGCATGATCGAAGTCATGCTGCTCGGCGTGCTGGTGGCGCTGACGAAGATCGCGGACTATGCGCATGTGATCCTGGGGACGGCATTGTTCTCGTTGTTCGGCCTGGTGGTCCTGCTTGCCGCCATTCAATCGTCCTTCGATCCGCGCGAGGTGTGGAAACGCATCGAGTGGGCGGAGTCGGACGTTCGTCGCAAAGCGGTTAAAACCACGCGTCCGGAGGTGGCCCCGTGAACGAACCGGCCCCGACCGCGATGGAGCATGGCCTGCAAAGTTGCCACGGCTGCGGACTGCTTTCGCGGCCGGCGCCCGGCGTGAAGGAGGGCCGTTGCCCGCGTTGCGACGAGGAACTCGTTTATCGAAAGCCCGACAGCCTGCAGCGCACGCTGGCCTACCTGATCGGGGCGGCGGTCTGCTACATTCCCGCCAACCTGCTGCCGGTGATGCAGACCATCACGGCCAAGGGCAGCGACTCCGACACCATCATGCAGGGCGTCGTGCTGTTGTGGTCGCCCACGGGCTGGCCGCTTTCACTCATCGTGCTGTTTGCGAGCGTCATGATTCCCAGCGCGAAGATCCTGGCGCTCCTTTACCTCGTCATCACCGTCAAGCGCGGCTCGATCCAGAACAACGGCCAGCGCGTGCGTCTTTACCGGATGGTGGAGATCATCGGGCGCTGGTCCATGGTTGATGTCTTCGTGGACACGTTCACCGTTGCGCTCATCCAACTGCAACCGCTCATGTCCGTGGTGCCGGGTCCGGGTCTGCTGTTCTTCGCGGCGGTCGTGGTGCTGACCATGATGGCGGTGGAGTCGTTTGATCCACGGTTGATCTGGGATTCTGCGAGCGCTAAGAAATCTAAAAAAGTCCAACATGCCTGACACCGAACCATCCATCCCGAACGTGCCCGAGGCCCGGGCCGTCCCCAAGAAACGCACGCGGCTCTCGTTTGTCTGGATTGTCCCGATCGTCGCGGCCGCCGCCGGCGTCTGGATCGCCGTGACGGCCATCCTGAACAAGGGGCCCGAGATCACGATTGTTTTCCAGTCCGCAGAGGGACTTGAGGCCAACAAGACCAGGATCGAATACAACGGGCTGACCGTCGGCACGCTCACCTCGTTGCAATTGATGGCGGATCACCAACGCGTGATCGCCAAGGCGGCGATGAACCCCAAGACGGAGGAATTTCTGGTCAAGGACACGCTGTTCTGGGTCGTGAAGCCGCGGGTCTCCGGACTGAACGTCACCGGCTTGGGCACCCTGCTGTCGGGCCACTACATCGGCGTGCAGCTCGGCAAATCAAAGGAGAAAGAACACGCCTACACCGCGCTGGAAGCCCCGCCGATGGCGGCCAACATCGCCGGGCGCATCTTCATGTTGAAGGCCCGCGAACTGGGTTCGCTCGGCGCGGGCACGCCGATTTATTTCCGGCAGCTGCAGGCCGGCCAGGTGCTGTCCTACGAGTTGGACAAGGCCGGAGAATCGCTGAATGTGAAGATTTTCGTGCAGTCACCGTATGACCAATACGTCAAGCCGGACACGCGTTTCTGGCAGGCGAGCGGAGTGGATCTTTCGCTCACCGCGAGCGGCCTGCACGTCCAGACCGAGTCCGTGATGTCCATTCTTGCGGGCGGCATCGCGTTCGAGACGATCGCTTCCGAATCCCCGTTGCCACCGGCGGCGGCGGACACGGTATTCGCCCTGTTTGATGGTCGCGCCGACGCCTTCAAGCCGAACGCCATCGATCCGCAGACCTATCGACTTATTTTCAAGCAGTCGGTCCGCGGGTTGACGGTGGGTGCCCCGGTGACGGTCGGGGGCATCACCATCGGCGAGGTGACGCAGATCAATCCGCAATTCGACTTGAAGACCATGGATTTCACCGTGCCGGTGATCATCTCCGTGGATCCTGCGAGATACGGGGTCAAATTTTTGGACATGGCAGTCGGCGAAAACGGCGTGCCCCCCCACAAGCTGGTCATGAACAGCCTGGTGGCGCGCGGGCTGCGAGCGCAGTTGAAGACTGGCAACCTTCTCAGCGGGGCGCTGTTCATAGCGATCGACATCGTTCCTGATGCTCCTCCGGCCACCCTCGATTGGGCGCAGAGCCCGGTGCAACTCCCGACCGTCTCCAGCAAGATCGATGCGCTGGAAGACAGCGTCGCCAGCCTGCTCAAGAACCTCGACAAGACCGTCACCACCACGCGTGGCACGCTTACGAACGTGGACAGCCTTGTGCAGAATTTAGACAAGACGGTGACCACGACGCGCGGCACGCTTACCAATGCCGATACCCTCATCAGCAACGCCAGCATTCTTATCGCGCCGGATTCCCCGTTGAACGCGGGTCTGGTCAACATGCTGGAGCAAAGCGGCGGTGCGGCGCGGTCGTTGCGCGCGCTGGCCGATTATCTGGAGCGTCATCCCGAGGCGCTCATCCACGGGAAGACAGGGGAGGCAAAACCATGAAAATATCCATCCATCATCTCATCGCCGCCGCGTTCGTCGCGCTGGTCGCCGCCGGCTGCACCTCGGCGCCGTCGCGGTTCTACACGCTCAGCTCCACCGCTGCGACCGACGGTTCACCGGCCTTGTCCTGTGTCGTCGCCATTGACCCGGTTTCCATCCCGGCGGAAGCGGACCGGTCGCAATTCACGGTCCAAGTCGGGCCAAACCAGGTGGAGGTCAATGAATTCAACCGTTGGGCGGCGCCCTTGAACGAGGCCATCGCCCGCGCCATCGCCGGCGACCTGTCGGTACAGCTTGGAACACCGCGCGTGGCGTCGGCGCAACTGGCGAACTTCAATCCCGACTACCGCGTGGCCATCAGCATCCAGCGTTTTGAATCCGTCTCCGGCAAATCGGCCCTGGTCGAGGCGCTGTGGGTGGTCCGCAAGCAGGGAGCCGCCGCTGCTGTTTCCGGCCGCACGATCGCCAGCGAGACGGTCGCGAATGAGTCTTTCGACGCCCTCACCGCGGCCCACAGTCGCGCGCTTGCGAAGGTCAGCTCCGCCATCGCCGCCGCGATCCGCGCAAAGGCGGACGAGAAACCGACGCCCTAACCGATTCCTCGCACGATGCCCTCATCAACCCGGCCAGCTGCATCCGACCTGACGCGGAAGCGGCGCTCGCACGCCGTGGTCCGGCGTTATCCCGTGGCGACGTTTCTTGTCGCGCTGGCTTTCTCGTTCGTGGTCTCGCCCTTCGAGGAGCAGATGAAAGACGGCGCCATCCTGGAAGTCGGCAGGATGACGCTGGTATTGCTCGCCGGTTTGCTGGCGCTGAGTGATCGCCGCCGGCCCTTGTTTTGGGGCATCGGCTTTGTGTCCGTCGCGCTTGCGGTCAAATGGATGAATCATCTGTGGCTGGACGTGGTGCCTGCGTGGATATTTCCCGTGTTGGCGCTCCTGTTCGCCGGCTTTGTCGTGCTGCACCTTTTCCAGTTTATTTTCCGGTCGCCCAAGGTGAATTCCGAGGTGGTCTGCGCGGGCATCGCCGGCTACCTGATGCTGGCGCTGATGTGGGCCATGGCCTATGACTTCGTGGGGCAGCTGGACCCGCACGCCTTTGTTTTTTCCGTCGGGCCCTCCGCCAGCCAGGTGATGAAGGGCTTCACGGCCCTTTATTTCAGCTGCGTCACGATCTGCACGGTCGGCTACGGCGACATCGTGCCCGTGACGGGCGCGTCGCGCATGCTGGCGATGGCGGAAGGCATGACCGGCACGCTCTTCATGGCCGTGCTCATCGCCCGGTTGGTGGCCCTTTATTCAACAGAATCCAACGATCAGAAAAACTAGACCGACCCCATGACAACAAAACTCCCGCTCGTCACCCTGGCCTTCGCGCTTGCGGCTTTCACCGCATCGGCCCAAACCACCGCTCCAGTCTCTGAATCGGCGGCCGCCACCGAGCAGGCCAAGGAGGCTGAGCTCGCCAAGAAACTCCAGAACCCGGTCGCCAACCTCATCAGCGTGCCCATCCAGAACAACTGGGACTTCGGCATCGGGCCGGCCGGCGCAACGAAATACACCGCCAACATCCAGCCGGTCATCCCGTTCACGTTGAACAAGGATTGGAACCTCATCACGCGGACCATCGTGCCAGTCATCGACGCCGAATCGCCGGTCAAGGGCGGGAAGGACCATTCCGGCCTGGGTGATATCACGCAGAGTTTTTTCCTTTCTCCCAAGGAGCCGGTTGACGGGTGGATTCTGGGCGGCGGGCCGGTGCTGCTCTATCCCAGCGCCACCGAAAATCAGCTGGGTTCGGGCAAGTGGGGCGCCGGCCCGACCATCGTGGCCCTGCGGCAGGAACACGGGTTCACCTATGGCCTTCTGGTAAACCACATCTGGTCCTACGCCGGGTGGGGGGATAAAAACGTCAACGCCACCTTCGTCCAGCCGTTCGTTTCCTACACCACGAAGACCTACACGACTTTCGGGCTGAACACCGAGTCCACCTATGACTGGACCCAAGACCAATGGACGGTGCCGGTGAACCTCACGGTCCAGCAGTTGGTGAAGATCGCCGGGCAGCCCATCGCCTTCCAGTTCGGTTACCGCTCCTACGTCGATGCGCCCGCCGGTGGCCCGAATTGGGGCCTGCGCTTCGCCGTGACGTTCCTGTTTCCGAAAAACTAAACCGCCCCTTACTAACAAAACTAGAAAAACAAATCATGAGAAAAAACCGTAATTTTAAATGGGCGATGCTCGCCTCGTGCCTGCTGGCTTCACTCTTGTTGGCCGGCTGCGCTTCGACCAAGGTTGAAGACCGCGAGATGCTCGTGACCGGCTCCATCCCGAAGCCCGGCACCATCTGGGTGTATCCTTTCGCCGCCACCGCTTCCGAGTTGCCCGCCGAATCCGTGCTCGCCGGCCACCCCGACCTGGACGCCACGCCCCAGACTGCGGTGCAGATTGCGGAAGGCCAAAAACTGGGTGCGCAAATGTCCACGGAGCTGGTCATTGATATTCTCAACCTGGGCATGCCGGCGGCCGTCGGCACGGCTGACACGAAACCGCAGGTCAACGATATCGTGATCCGCGGCTATCTGATTTCCGTCAAGGACGGCAATGAGCTGAAGCGCGTGACCATCGGCTTTGGCGATGGCGCCTCGGACTTGAAGACCGCGGTCGAAGGTTTTCAAATGACGACCAAGGGACTGCGCAAGCTTGGCTCCGGCACGATTGATGCCGGCGGCGCCAAATCTCCGGGCGGTGCCTTGGGGCTGGCCGTCCTCGTCGCCACCCACAACCCGGCGGGACTCATCGTCAGCAGCGGCATGAGCGTTTACGGTGAGAAAACCGGCAGCAGCAAAGTCGAGGGCCGCGCCAAACAAACCGCCGCCGAAATCGCCGATGTGCTCAAGAAGCGGTTTCAAGGACAAGGTTGGATCAATTAACGCGGCTCCGGCCATCTGCATGCGTTGACCGGTCAACGCATGCAGATTCTATGAATCTACGGGAATCGTCCCCGATGAAATCTCGAAAAATCCTATGCAGGACCTCAGGTGTTTTGCTCTGGGCCGTTCTTGGCTTGGTCACGCTCTGGGCGGTGGCGGCGCTGTATTTTGACGTCAGGATCTCGTGGCTGCGGGTTCCGCTGGCGGTCGGTTATGGCGCGGGGATTCTGGCGGTGTGGCTGCGGGTGCGCCGTCCGTTGAAAATGGCGGTCACGGCGGTGGCTTTCGCTGTTGTCCTTGCATGGTGGCTTGCGCTGAAACCCTCCAACAACGGCGACTGGCAGCCGGACGTGGCCGTGCTGCCCTATGGCGACATCGCCGGGAATGTCGTTACGCTGCACAACATCCGCAACTGCGACTACCGCACTGAAACGGATTGCGACGTGCGGCACTACGACAGGATTCTTGATCTCGACCGGCTGCGCACGGTGGATCTGTTCATGGTTCATTGGGGATCTCCGAACATCGCTCACACGATGATCAGTTTCGGTTTCGACGGCGGCGAACACGTCTGCATGTCCATCGAAACGCGCAAGAAAAAGGGGCAGGGCTACTCGGCGCTGAAAGGCTTGTTTCGCCAGTTTGAGCTTACGTATATCATCGCCGATGAGCGCGACGTGGTGCGCCTCCGGACCAACTACCGGCAGGCCGAGGATGTTTATCTTTACCGCCTGCGCGCGACGCCAGAGCAGGCGCGGACGCTGTTTATCGACTACGTGCGCCGCGCCACCCAGCTGCGGGAAGCCCCTGAGTGGTATAATGCGCTCACCGGAAACTGCACGACAGCCATCCGCACCCAGCGTGCCACCGCCGACCGCGCGCCCTGGAATTGGCGGATGCTGGTCAACGGGCATCTCGACACGCTGCTTTACGAACAGGGGCTGATAGACACCCGCTTGCCGCTTGAGGAAGTGAAGAGGCTGGGGCATATCAACGAGAGGGCGCGCGCGGCGGATCAGGCGGCGGATTTTTCGCAACGCATCCGTCAGGGCGTGCCGGCCCCATGAAAAATATCCGCACACGACTTTCCCTGCCTGGTGGCGGGCTCAGCCGGATGATTCCGGGTCTGGCCGCAGCTCTTGCGACCGCGCTGTTCGCGGGCTGCGCCAACATGCCGATCGGCACGGACAAGGTGTCGCCGGCCGCGGTCTACAACCAAGTGGAAAAATCCGCGCTCGGTTCGGGCGAACTCAGCGCGAGCACGACGGCACTGCTGAATCGCTACGATTTGCAGGCTCTGGCTCAGGCCGACCCGGTGAAGGCGCTGGGCTTTTTGCATCAGAAGGCCGTGGAGACGGGCGACCGTGATCTGCTTTTTGCGTTGGCCGAGTTGAGTTACTGCGCGGGCCAGTGGGTGAGGGCGGAGTCGAAGCCCTGGGCCTGCGGCATCCGACAGGACCGGACGCCGGAAAAATTCGGACTGCGGGAGACGCGTGATGCGCGCGATTATTATCTGGGTGCGTCGGTTTACGCCTACCTGTTCCTCTTCGGCGAGGCGAAGGGAGAAAAGCCCGATGCGTTCGACCGCCGCTACCGGCTCGCCTGCGATCTCTACAACTACGGGCTGGGCCTGGCGCTCACGGAGCAGGACGACACCGGTGCCGTCGTTCGCTACGAAGGGGGCGTGCGGCGGTTGCCGTTCGGACAGATCGAGCTGCGGTTGGATCCGTCGCATTTCTTCCCGTCGCTGGCGGACGTCGAGGAGTTCCTGATGGCGGATCAATTCAGCGTGCACGGGGTGAGTGTGCGCAATCGCAAGGCCGGGCTGGGGGCGCCGCTCATCGCCATCGGCCATCAAGATCCCGGCCTGCGCCTGCATCGGGCGGTGCCGAGCACGGTGTTTTTGCGCCTGCCGGATTCGCTGGGCGAAATTGCGAAGGGACAGGCCTCCGGTGTGCTGGAGCTTTTTTCGACGTTCGATTCCGGGACGGTCGTGATCAACGGCGCCCAGGTGCCACTGGAGGCTGATTTCACGGCGTCCCGCGCCTATGTGCTCAACCAGTCTTATGCCTGGAAGAGCGGACGCATGCAGTTTTTGTCACCGTTGAAGGCGCTGAAAAGCCAGTTGATTTTATCCGAGCCCTATCGGAAGGGCTGCGTGCCGCTGGTGCTTGTGCATGGCACGTTCTCCAGCCCCGTGTGGTGGTCGGAGATGGTCAACACGCTCAACGCCGACCACGTTCTGCGCAGTCGTTATCAGATATGGCTTTTTCTCTACAGCAGCAGCCAGCCGATCCTTTTTTCGGCCGATGAACTGCGCGGGGAACTGACGGCGACGGTCAAACGGCTCGATCCCGAGGGCAAGGATCCGGCGCTCCAAGAGATGGTCGTGGTCGGCCACAGCCAGGGTGGGTTGCTAGCCAAGCTAACGGCGACCGACACGGGCAGTGTCCTGTGGCAGCAGTTCAGCAAAAAAACGCCGGAAGAACTGAACATGACCGAGGCGCAGCGCGAGACGATCCAGCGCCTGGCGTTCTGCAAGCCGCTGCCCTTCGTGAAGAGCGTCATCTTCATCGCCACGCCGCACCGAGGCAGCTACCAGTCGGGCAACTTCGTGCGTAACCTCGGGCGCAAGTTGATCTCGCTGCCGCAGGCGACCATCCAGACGACCAGCGATATTTTGACTGGCGTGCAAGGGATCGATATTCCCGACATGTTCCGCGGGATCATGCCCAGCAGTCTTGACGGCATGTCGCCGAAAAACCCGGTGATGCTCGCGCTGGCCGAAATTCCCGTGGCCCCGGGTATTGATGCGCACTCGATCATCGCCGTCGAGGGCAACGGCGATTTCCGGAAGGGCAACGACGGGGTGGTCGCCTATTCGAGCGCGCATGTGGATTATGCCCAATCGGAGTTTATCGTGCGCGGTTTCCACTCCTGCCAGTCCATGCCGCCAACCATCGAGGAGGTCCGCCGCATTCTGCTGGATCATCTGGCCAACCTTCCGGCTGCAGACACAAATGCCGCCTCGACGCAGGCCGTGAGTGGGCAGATTAAAGTTCAATCCACAAAGGACATACCATGAGATCGCTTCGCACCCTGTCGTTACCCCTCTGGCTGTTCTCTCTGTTTGCGTCGGTCGCGGCCCTGTCGGTGGACGCCCAAACCGCCCCGGTTGCCGCGGAATTCGCTCGTGCGAACCCGGTGGCGAGGGATCAGGAAGAACTGGCGGTCGTCATAGTGTTCAACCGTCCGGTATTCGTGGTGCGCGCGCCCTTGATGGGTTACAGCCCGCCCGTCCGCGCCAAGGCGATCATGGGGCGCATCGACAAACTCATTGATCAGGAAATTTACGGACCGGTGACGACCGAAACCCGTACGGAGGGCACAATCGTCATGATTGACGGACATTTGGCGTTTTCGATTCAGCCGGGCGACGTGGATTCAGTCACAGGCAAGACCCTGGATGAAACCGTGAGCGAGGCCGTGAAATTCCTCACCACGGCCCTGGCCGAGGCCGCGCACCAGAACAGCCCGGCCTACCTCATGAAAGCCACCGCGAAGGCCGTGGGCGCGACCCTTGTGTTCGCCTTTCTGGCATGGCTCCTGTTGAGCATCTACCGGTGCATCCGGCCCCATATCCTGCGGCTGACAAAACAGGGCGGGGATCGTCTCATGGCGCGCGGGCTTTTCTTTTTCGCCCAGCTTTTGCACGGCTTGCTCGGGCTGATCCAGCTGGTCCTGTGGCTCGTGTTGCTGGGCATCGGCTCCGAGTGGATTACGCTTTGCCTGAAATGGTTTCCTTACACCCAGCCGTGGGGCGAGGCCTTGCAGGAAAATCTTCTGCACGTGATCGGCGGGATATTCAGGACGGCGCTGGTCGCGCTTCCCGACCTCATCGTGATCGTCTTCATCGTCGCGCTCACCCGCGGCGTGCTGGCCATCATCAAGGGATTTTTCAGCGGCGTGGAAAGCGGCCAGGTCCGCTTGGACTGGATGAACGTGGAGGCAGCGCGGGCGACGCGGCGGATCGTGACGGTCATCGTCTGGCTGTTTGCGATCGTGATGATCTACCCCTACATCCCCGGCAGCTCCAGCAGCGCCTTCAAGGGCATGAGCGTGTTTGTCGGCGTGTTGTTCTCGCTGGGATCATCCAGCGTGGTCGGGCAGTTCACCAGCGGGCTGGTGCTGATGTATTCGCGGGCTTTGCGGCCGGGCGAATACGTGAGCATCGGCGACCGGGAGGGGACCGTGGAGTCGCTGGGGTTTTTATCCACGAAGATGCGGTCGCCGAAAAACGAGGAGTTTCATATGCCGAACACGGTGATCCTGGCGACGTCGATCAAGAACTACAGCCGGCTCGCGGAGAAGGGCGGCCTGTTTGTCTACACGACGGTTTCGATCGGCTACGATGCGCCCTGGAGGCAGATCCATGCGCTGTTGCTCGAGGCCGCCAGACGCACACCCGGCCTGCTGCCGGTGCCGGCACCCTTCGTCCACCAAAAGTCGCTCTCGGATTTTTACGTCGAATACCAGATCAACGCCTGCGTGGAGAAACCAGGGGAACGGGACGTGGTGCTGGCGGTGTTGCATGCGAACATCCAGGACCAGTTCAACACCCACGGCGTCCAGATTATGTCCCCTCATTATTATCAGGACAAGGACCGGCCGGTCGTGGTCCCGAAGGCGAAATGGTTTGAGGCCCCGGCTGCGCCGGATTCGTGAGCGGGCGTCGATCAGCGGCCCCGCCTGCGTTCGCCAGTGCGGGGAATTTTACTACAGCAATCTCATGTTTCGCGCCGATGGGAAAGGGGAAGGCGTGATCGTTTTTGCGGGCGAAATTCGCCTCGTTTGCTGCCTTGGATTTTTGTTGGGCGCGCAAAGATTAACCGTTTGCTGTCAAATAATTTGCCTGGGGAGAAATAGGAGGTGGAATCGCTTCTGTCCAGCCGTCCGCCCCTTCTTCGACTGATCACCCCGTCCGCCTACTTTTGCCTCATGAAAACGTCTCTGTGTGCTTGTTCGTCGGATGCCATTGCTCGACGTCCGTCCTCGTTGCTTGTTGCCCTGTCTCTGCTGGCGCTGGTTCCGTGCGTTTCAGCGGCGGTTATAACCCATACATTGACCTCGACCGGCTCCAACACATGGAGCTCGGCGACATGGACGAATGGCGCCCCGACCACCTCGCAAGGCCCCGGTGACACAGCTGGCATCACTTTTTTGGGCTCTGTGATTACGGATCTCAATACCGATGTCACCCTCGGCACGCTCAGGAGCACAGTCACTGGCGGTGGCGCCTCATGGACGATCAATTCAGCCAATGGCAGTGTCATCACTCTGAATAACACCGGCAGCGCCGGGAACTCTTTCATCGGGACCACCGGTTCGGGCAGCATCACCGTAAATACGAATCTTCTGCTCACGACCACCGACCTCACTCTGGGCCAGGACACCGGCGCGGTGGCGAACACGTCCGTGACCATCGGCGGCACCGATCACGGCGAGGACGTCGCAGGGTGGTCCGCGGCCACCGCCCTCTCCAAAGAGAAGTGGGCGCAGGTTCAAAAATGATCCCCCTCCTTGCTCCGGTGCCATGAAAACAAAAATCAAACCTCCATGGTTCGGACTTGGCGGCAGGGGTGTCTGCGGTGTCGTAGATTTAAGACCGGATGTCATCGTATCTTTTGCGTCCAACGCCCCTGGCTTTCCCAGTCTCGATATTTGCTGGTTATGCGTAAATATATGAAAGTGGAACTCGTTATTTATAATGATGTAAAATCAAGACGAACTTGGCGTATTTGTATAAATATATGTTTACTTGATTCTATAATTACGGGGTTGGATAGGAACGTTGCCGGGTTATTTTTAGGTGTATAAAATAATAAACAACTACTTTATTATGTTAATGTTACGCGCTTAATTAATGATTAATACTTGCGCGGAATCACGGAGAGCTTTCGGCTCTGTATGCTACTTATCGGAAGTTTATTAAAGCATATATCGAATCGTTGTGAAAATTAACATGAAACAGATCAAAACATCCAAGGGCTTCACCCTCGTTGAAATCATGATTGTC
>FJVV01000643.1_pt1 | contig 27825 bp, 24 predicted proteins | sample 1011911 | NCBI WGS metagenome assembly FJVV01 (sample SAMEA3912450, study PRJEB9761) | metagenome | biome: forest; material: soil | place: USA | collected 2011-06-22 | depth 0.1 m
GCGCCCGCCCGCCCAACCCGCCGATTCCGGCGCGCACCAGAGTCCCCGTGCCACCGAGCACGCGGGGAATTTCAAAGCCGCCGGCCACGGCCAGATAAACGCGCGCACCCCGGTCGATTCGAGCCAGCGAGATCGTCTGCCCGGCCTTCACCTTCAAGGGACGCCAGCCTTCGACGCCCCCGACGTGCGCGCCGGTTATCGCGATCCACGTGTCGCGTAAAAATTTCAACTCGGGCCCGACCAAGGCGGCTTCAAGCAGCGGATCGTCCTCGGCATTGCCGAGCAGCAAGTTTGCGATCCGAGCCGACCGGCGGTCCATCGCCCCGCCCGCCGGAATACCCAGGTGCTGCCAGCCCGTGCGTCCCAAATCCTGCACCGTGGTCAGCACGCCGGGCTTGATCACCTCGAGCACCGCCGACTGTTTTGGCAGCTTCGAAGGAATGACCGGCTTCGGGAAACCCACCTCTTTGGCCTGCTCCTTTTCCGTGATCGGCTTGAAGCGCACAGTGTCGCCCGCCGCCAGCAACGTGGGCATTGACGCCTCTTCCGGACGAAACAGCCGCAGCGATGTCCGCCCGATCAACGACCAGCCTCCCGGCGTGGCCAGCGGATATACCCCCGTCTGCGTCGAGCCGATGCCCACGCTCCCAGCCGGGACATCAACGCGCGGCGTTGACCGCCGTGGCATGTGCAGCTTGGGCGGCAATCCAAGCAAATAGGGAAAACCCGGGGAAAAACCCAGTGCCGCCACGCGGTAAACCGCCGTGCTGTGCAGGCGGATCACCTCCGCTTCCTTCAACTTGGCGTGCTTGGCGACCTCCGCCAGATCCGGTCCATGTTCGCCACCGTAACACACGGGAATCTCCACTTCACGACCGCCTTTGTTTTTGCGTTTAACGGCCGCAGCAGCAGCCAGCTCAATCGCCGTCATCATCCGATCCGCCGGCGAGCCGGGCCCCGGAGGAATAAGCGCGGGATCATAATGGACCGTAATCGTCGCGTAGGCCGGCACGATGTCGGTCACCCCCGGCATCGACGCCTCCGCCAGCGACTGCGCGATGCCCGTGGCCTTTTCCAAGGCGGCGATCTCCGTCTTCGCATTGAAACCGACCAGCACTGCTCCGTCACCCAATGGCGTAAGTTGCATCGCTTCATCTGAAAGCATCTCCGGCCTCAGCTCAAGACTCGGCATAGCGGAGGGCCAAAACGAAATGTCAAAAAATACGGAGCCTAAACGTCCGGCATATGTTAGTGGTGAAGCGTCCTTTTTATGAAAATCATCCCTGCGGTTTTGTTTCCGTTCGCCCTTGTTGCCATGTGTTACGGCCAGGCTGTCCGCGCTGACGTTGCCGCCGATGCCCAGACCATCGCCACCGGGAAACACCTCTACCAAAACTGCGTCGCCTGCCATCAGCCCACCGGCTTGGGAGTGCCTTCGGTTTTCCCGCCCCTCGCCGGCTCGGAATGGGTGTCGGGCAACGAAGAACGCATCATCCGCGTCGTTTTGCACGGCATGTCCGGCAAAGTCGCCGTCAAGGACTCCTCCTTTAACGGCAACATGCCCGCCTTCGGACAGGGACTCGGCTTCAACTGGACCGACGACAAAATTGCCGCCGTTCTCAGCTACGTCCGCCAGTCATGGGGCAACTCCGCGCCGATGATCACCAAGGAAAAAGTGACCGAAATCCGCACCAAAGGCGCCGCCGGACGCAAGACCGCCTGGACCCCGGCCGAACTGGAATCGTTCAAATAAGCGTGGCCGCGCACCGGCCGTGCGTCCGTTTATAACAGGGAGGATTGGGTTGCAGTTTCCACACTAATCCCGGAACTGTCTCCGCTAATGTTTTTGCGCTCACTCCTCCCTGTGTCGGCTTCGCTTGTCCTCCTGCTTGCCGCAGGCTGCCGCGACGAAAAAATCGCGACCTATCGCGTCCCAAAGGAAACAGTGGCCGAGACACCGCCATCCACCCCGTCCGCAACCGCGCCCGACATGGCCTCCACGGCGGTTCCGACCGCATCGAGCGACAGTCTGGTATGGACCGCGCCCGCCACATGGGAATCGCGCCCCGCTTCCTCCATGCGCAAGGCCACCTACGTCATCTCGGGCGACGCCGGCGCCACCGCTGAACTGGCCATCACCGCCTTCCCCGGCGATGTCGGCGGCACCCTTGCCAACGTCAACCGCTGGCGCGGCCAGCTCACCCTCCCGCCCATAGGCGCCGACGCCCTCTCTTCCGCGCTCACGCATGTTGATTTCAACGGACTCCACGCCGATGTCGTCGAACTTGCCGCTCCCGACGGGGCGAAACGCGTGCTCGGCGCCATCGTCCCGTTCAACGGCGCCACGTGGTTCTTCAAGCTGACCGGCTCCGACGCGCTCGTCCTCCGCGAGAAACCGGCCTTCCTCGCGTTTCTCCAAACCATCAAAGCTCCCTGAGCCATGCGTGACACCTGGGATTCCTTCGTGAAGTTTTTCGTCTCGCTCCAGCTCACCGTGGTGTTGCTGGCGCTGTCCATCATCCTGATTTTCGCCGCGACGCTCGACCAGGTGAACCTCGGTATTTGGGCCGTGCAGGAAAAATATTTCCGCGCCTTCTTCGTCCTCTGGAACATCAAGGGCTTCCCCGTCCCCGTGTTCCCCGGCGGCTACTTCATCGGCGGACTCCTCTTCATCAACCTCATCTCCGCGCACGCCTATCGCTTCAAGCTGTCCTGGAAAAAATCCGGCATCTTCCTCACCCACTTCGGACTCATCCTGCTGCTGCTCGGCGAACTCTTCACCGGCCTGTGGCAGAAGGAATACCAACTCCGCCTCGATCAGGGCCAGACCCGCAGCTACTCGGAAAGCTACCGAGACAACGAACTCGCGATCGTGGACGCCTCCGATGCCAAGTGGGACGAGGTTGTCGCCATCCCCGAAAAACGCCTGGCCTCCGGCGAGCCCATCCAGGTCGCCAAGCTGCCGTTCCGTATCGCCATCCGCTCCTACTACGCCAACGCCACGGTGCAGATGCGCGACCAGTTGCCCAATGCCCCGGCCGCCCCCGCCACCCGCGACATCGGCGCCAAGCTCGCCCTCTTTCCAATGGCGGTCACCTACAAGCAGGATGACCGCAATCTTCCCGCCGCCGTCATCGAACTCGTCGGCCCCGAGGGTTCGCTCGGCACCTGGCTCGTCTCGACCATGCTGATGGAACCGCAGATCTTCGACTACGCCGGCAAAACCTGGCGCCTCTCCCTGCGCTTCACGCGCAACTACCATCCCTACGCCATCACCCTGCTGAAGTTTTCGCACGACCGTTACCTGGGGACCGACATCCCGAAAAACTTCTCCAGCAGAATTCACGTCCGCTCCGACGACGGCACGACCGACCGCGACGTGCTCATCTCCATGAACAATCCGCTGCGCTACGACGGCATGACGTTTTACCAGCAGAGCTTCGCCAACAACGACAACACCTCGATTCTCCAGGTCGTGCGCAACCCCAGCTGGCTGCTCCCCTACGTCGCCTGCATTCTGATGGGCCTCGGACTGCTCGTTCAGTTCGGCATCCACCTCTTCGGTTTCTTCGCCAAACGCCGCACGGCCGTCTCGTCATGAAACGCCTCATCCCTCTCCTCGTCCTGCTCCTCGGCGCTCTCTTCCTCGGCGGTTCTCTCCTGCCGCGCAAACAGGCGTCCTCCTTCGACCTCGACGCCTTCGGTCGCCTCCCCGTCCTCACCAACGGCCGCATCAAGCCGCTCGACAGTGTCGCTCGCAACTCCCTGCTCCTTCTTCAGGGACGCCAGAGCGTCAAGACCCCGTCAGGCGAATCGCTCACGCCTACCCGCTGGCTGCTCGACGTTTTCTTCCGCCCCGAACTCGCCGACGCCTACCAGCATTTCGAGATCGTCCACCCCGACCTGCTGGAACTCTTCAACCTCAAGCCGGAGGACGGCGCCGGCAAAAAGCGTTTCTGCTACAACCAGCTGATCGATCATCTCCAGGAAATCGACCGGCAGGCCACGCTTGCCGAGTCCGTCGAGGCCCCCACGCGCAACAGCTACCAGCGCGCCGTGCTCAACCTCCGCGACCACGTCATCCTTTACCAGCAGTTGAAGCACAGCCTCGTGATGCCCGATGGCAGCGACTTCCTCGGAACGCTCACCTACCTGCAGGACCACGCTGCCGCCGCCAAGGACGCCGTCCGCGCCCGCGAAGCCAAAAAACCCTACGACGAAAAACTCGCCGCCTTCGCGCTTGATACCGGCGCCAGCTTCCTGCGCATGGCCCAGATCGGCAACCTGCTCCCGATTCCTCCGTTGCACGGCGGCGACAGCAAAACCGGCTGGCAGCAAACCGGCCAGTCCCTGCTGGAAACTTTCCAGACCGGCAGCGTCAACCCCTACGCCCTCACCTACGCCGGCCTCGCGCACGCCTGGACGCAGCAAAACCCGGAGCCGTTCAATACCATCCTCGGCCTCTACCGCTCCGAGCTCGAAAAATCCTTCCCGTCGCTCCTGAAAAAAACCGACGTCGAGACCGCCTTCAACGCTGCCGCGCCTTTCTACAACAGCATGTATCTCTACGTGCTCGCGTTTCTCCTCGCCGTCGCCTCCTGGCTCAAGTGGCCCGACGTCCTGCAAAAATCCGCCTTCTACCTCGTGCTGCTCGCGTGGGTCACCACCACCGGCGGCATCATCGCTCGCATGTGGCTGGAAGGCCGTCCGCCCGTGACCAATCTCTATTCCTCCGCCCTCTTCGTCGGCTGGGGTTCGGTCGGACTCTGCCTCATCCTCGAGCGCATTTATAAAAACGGCATTGGCAGCGTCACCGCCGGCCTCGCCGGCTTCTGCACGCTGCTCATCGCCCACCACCTCGCGCTCACCGGTGACACGCTGGAGATGATGCGCGCCGTGCTCGATTCCAACTTCTGGCTGGCGACCCATGTCGTGGTTGTCACCACGGGTTACGCCGCGACGTTCCTCTCCGGATTCCTTGCCATCGTCTACGTAGTGCGTGGCGTGTTCACGCGCTCCCTCGACAAAGCCACCGCCGACGCCCTCACCCGCATGGTTTACGGCATCGTGTGCTTCGCGACGCTCTTCAGCCTCGTCGGCACGATCCTCGGCGGCATCTGGGCCGACCAGTCGTGGGGCCGCTTCTGGGGCTGGGATCCCAAGGAAAACGGCGCGCTCATCATCGTCATCTGGAACGCCATCATCCTCCACGCCCGCTGGGGCGGCCTCGTCCGCCAGCGCGGACTCATGGCCCTCGCGATCTTTGGCAACATCGTCACGAGCTGGAGCTGGTTCGGCGTGAACATGCTCGGCGTCGGCCTGCACAGCTACGGCTTCATGGACGCCGCCTTCTGGTGGCTCATCGCCTTCGTCGCCAGCCAGCTCGTGCTCATCGCCCTCGCCAATCTGCCCGCCGAAAAATGGCGCAGCGCCCAGGCCCTGGCCCGCTGATTCCAATCCGTTCGGAATTTAAACGCGGAGCGCGCGAAGAGCACAGAGGTTAATACCGAGAAACTTTGAGCATCTTTTGCTTACCCCTCCCCCCTCTAATTCGAATCGTCTCCGCGTTCTCCGCGCCCTCCGCGTTTAAATTCCGTCTCCTCTTCATCCTCCCTCGCCCCGCGCACGACTATTGACGCGCCCCCCTGCTTCGCCGATGAAGATTGACCACATTCAATGAGCAACGGCAACGGTTCCTCCTCAGCGGCCTCGACCCCGACAATCAAACCCACCGATCTCCGGGGGATTTTGAAATACGTTCCGCGTTTCCAAGGCCAGATCTTCGTCCTCGCCATCGACGGCGCCATCGTGGCCGACGAAAATTTCGGCAACCTCCTCGTCGACATCGCCGTCCTCCGCAGCCTCGGCATTAAGGTCGTGCTCGTCCACGGCATCGGCGAACAGATCGTCGAACTCTCCACCTCGCGCAAGATCGCCATCACCAACGCTGACGGCACCGGCGTGACCGACTCCGCCACGCTCGACCTCGCCATCCGCGCCTCGTCACGGGTCTCTCATCTCATTCTCGAAGGCCTCACGCAAAACACCTTGAAATGCGCCATCACGAATGCCGTGCGCGCGCTCTCCATCGGTATCCTCAAAGGTGTGGACCAGCAGTTCACCGGCAAGGTGGACCGCATCGACAAGGACTTCATCACCCACCTCGTCGAGGCCGACATCATCCCAATCATCCAGCCCATCGGCTACGGTCCCGACGGACGCTCGCTGCGCATCAACTCCGATCTCCTCGCCGCCGAGGTGGCCGAGGCGCTCGGCGCGTCAAAGATCATCTACCTCACTCCGCAGGCCGGCCTTGAGATCAACGGTGAAATCAAGCGCGACATCGCCGTGGACGCCCTCCGCGCCATTCTTAAGGAGCACCCCGAGCAGCTCAGCGAGCTCTCGCACAGCAAGGCCATTCACGCTGTGCGCGCCATCGAGACCGGCGTGCCTCGCGTCCACATCGTGGACGGACGCACCTTCGACGGCCTTATCAACGAGATATTCTCCAGCGAAGGCGTCGGCTCGCTCATCTACGCGAACGACTACCAGCAGATCCGCAAGGCCACCAAGCGCGACGTGCGCTTCCTCTACAACCTCACGCGCCACGCCGTGAAGCGCGAGGAACTGCTTCACCGCACCCAGCAGGCCATCGAGAAAAACATCGACCAGTTCTACGTCTTCGAGATCGACGAGAACATCATCGCCTGCGTCACGCTCTACTTCTACCCGGACAAACCGCAGTTGGCTGAAATCGGGTCGCTCTACGTGCTGCCCTTTTACCACAACCGGGGCGTCGGCCGGAAGATGGTCGATTTCGCCTGCATGCGCGCCAAAGAAAAAGGCGTGAGCACGATCCTGGCGCTCTCCACGCAAAGCTACTCCTTCTTCATCTCCGTGCTCGGCTTCGAGGAAACCGAAAAAACAGCCCTCCCCGAAGCGCGCCTAAAGTCCTACGAAGAAAGCGGCCGCAACCCCAAGGTGCTGGTCAAGCAACTTTGATGCAGGCCCCGACCGCTGGTCGGGCCTGCGCACTCAGCCCTTCAGCTCGACGATCAATTGGATCTCCGTCGTCGAGTTCCTCGGCAGGCCGGCGACGGCCACCGCCGCGCGGGCGTGCTTGCCGGCATCTCCAAAGACCGCGACGAGCAGGTCGCTCGCACCGTTGATCACCGCCGGACTGTCGGCGAAACCGCTCACGGCATTGACGAAGCCGTTCACCATGACGACGCGCGCCACGGAATCGAGCGAGCCGGTCGCCGCCTTGATATTGGCGAGCGAGTTGAGCACGCAAACCTTGGCCGACTCGTAAGCCGTCTGCACGGTGTGCTCCTTGCCGACCTGGCCCTCGTGCGTCATCTTGCCATCGGCAATGCAGATCGTACCGGCGCAGAATAACAGATTTCCGGTGCGCACCGTCGGCACATAATTGCCGGCCGCAACCGCGGTGGCGGGAAGTTTAAGACCAAGTTCGGCAAGCTTTGCTTCGGGATTCATGGAGAGAAGTTTGAAATCGAAATCACGAGCCCGACGCAAGACGCAGCAACCGAACCGCGTTTCCGCCCAGCACATTTTTAGCGATAGCCACCGGCAACGTCGCCCGCACTTCCGCCAGAAACCCAGCCATCGTCTCAAGTGCTTCATCGCGCGGATAAAGATCGAGAGGGTAATCCGTGCCCCACAGCACGCGGTCCGCTCCGCAAGCTGTCACGCCCTCGCCAAACACCGTCGGTGCGTAGAGCAGCGGAGACGCCGCCGTATCGAACCAAACATTGTCCGGCAGCCGCACACCATGCCGCCACCAGCACCCGCCCCAGTGCGCGAGGGTGAACTTCACCTTGGGAAACGCCTGCGCCAGCAAAACAAAATCCACCAACGGTGTCTCCACGCGACCGTGATAGTTGCCCGTGGCCGGCGATGGATCGGTGACGTGTAGATTGATCGGCAGGCCTAGTTCGCCCGCCAGCGTCAGCACCGCCCGCCAGCGCGGATCATCCACCGCGATATGTTGCGAGTGAGGCGACAACTCCCCCAGCCCGATAAGGCCGTCGCCATGCACCCGCCTGATCTCAGCAAGAGCCGCATCGCCCGCCGTCGGATACACCGTGGCAAACGCCGACAACCGGTCCGGATGAGCCCGCACACACTCTGCATAAAACCGGTTCTGTATCACGCAGCTCTCATGGTTTTCCCAATACCACCCGAGCAACACCGCGCGATCCACACCCGCCGCATCCATCGTCCGGAGCAGTTCGTCTGACGACGGAAACGCCTGCACAGGCCGGCCGTTCTTTCGTTTCCTCGCGCACAGGGTCGCCCAATGCGGCTCGCGGTGTGCCGCCGCCCAACCCACGGGATCGCGGTTCAGCCCGGGGGGATACAGATGGACATGCGCATCGATGACCGGCACGCGGCAAAAATCGTTCGTTGCGCGAAGCAGGGCAATCCGCAAGTCTCTCCAGCGCCCGTCATGTCGAAGATCATTCCATTCGCCTCCGCCGCCGAGCCCAATCCCGAGCCCGATTTCACGGCGCTCATCGCGGAGCTGCAGCATGCCACCGGCAGCGTGCTCGCTCCGCAGGTGCTCGACGAACGTCCGCTCTACGGCACCACGCTCTACCTCGCGACCTGTCCGCTGGACACGCGTTACGGCCCGTTTCGCGCCTATATTTTCCAGGACATCATCGACAAGCACTACGTCATCGCCCTCGCGCATGGAGACATCTGCAAGGCCACGACCCTTTACACGCGCCTGCATTCCTCCTGCGTGACGAGCGAGACGCTGCGCGGCTGCGACTGCGACTGCGTGCAGCAGCTCGAAGGCGCGTTCAAGGTCATCGCCGCCAAGGGCAAGGGCGTCCTCTTTTATCTCATGCAGGAAGGCCGCGGCGTCGGCTTCGTCGGCAAGGCCCGCGACCGCATGCTTGTGCAGGCATCGCTGGACCAGATTTCAACCTTCCAGGCCTACGCCGCGATGGGCCTTAAAAAAGACCACCGCAACTACGAGAGCATTTCCCATATCTGCCACCTGCTCGGCATCACCGCCTCATTCACCGTCCTCACCAACAACCCCGACAAGATCGAGGCGCTCCGCGCCCAAGGCATCCCCGTGGCCGGCACCGAGCGGCTGGAGATCGAACCGGGGCCGTTCAACCTCGCCTACCTCACCTCCAAGGCCGCGGGCGGACACATCCTGAAACGCCCGTCGGCCAGCGCCGTAAAACGCGCCCTGCCACCCGAGCCCGTCGTGCCGTTCAAGCCTCACGCGTTGCCCGAAGCGAAGCGGTTCATTTACTCGGCCAGCTATTTTTTGCCAATGCAGCCGGTGGACGATGACATCCTCCTCACGGAGACGCAGTTCAAGGAGCTTTTCCACAAGCAGTCCATCGAGCGCTACATGGCCGGCCCGAATCCGCTGGTGCTCGGCTACCAGCTCATCCGCAACAACCGTTTCTTCGTCAAAATCGCCGCCTGCAATCTCACCGCCTTCAAAAAGGAAAACCCGCAGGACCCGATCGTCGATCTGCTGACCACGCCTTACTGGTTCCGCGTCCACGTCTACTACGACCTCGTGACGAGTCAGGATTTCGTCGTGCTCACCCACGGCAACCCGACGCCCAGCGACATCCCGGTCGTGCGCGTGCACAGCGAATCCATCTTCAACCGCTTCCCTCTCCGCACCACGGAAAACCGCGACAAGCTCAAGCAGTCGGTGAAGCACATCGTGACCTACGGCTCCGGCGCGATGCTTCTCCTCCACAACGACGGTCGCGGTGCCGGCTTCGGCGCACACGCCACTGATGCCATGATGGCCGACACCGGCCAGGCCCGCTCGTCGGACGACGCCTACCGCCAGCTTGGCGTGGATTACGACAGCCGCGACTACGACGCGTCCATCGTCCTGCTGAAGCATCACATTCCGAACGAGAAAATTCAGATGGTGATGAACTCGCCCGACAGCCTCGTGAAGAAGCCTGAATATGCCGAGGCGCTCAACCGCCACCGCATCGACGTGGATCGCTGGATCTTCCTCGACTGCGAACCGAACTGAACCGGCTCAAGCCGGCGGCGAAATTCCAAACAGCCCGTAGACCCGGGTCGTCCAAGCTTCCGGCAGCAACGTGTCGAAGAGCAGCTTCACGTTGAGCGCGATGATCACGAGCGTGATGGTCCAGCCCAGCAGCTTGATCCAAAGCGGATTCACAAATTCGCCCATCTTCGTGCGATCCCCCGTGAACCGCATGAGCGGCCAGCACGCGAAACCGAGCTGCATGCTCAGGCACACCTGGCTGGCCACGAGCAGCGCCGTGCTCTTGCTCTCGCCAAAAATACCGATGACCACCACGGCGGGCACGATGGCCACTCCGCGCGTGATGATCCGCCGCAGCCAGGGCCGCAGGCGAATATTGAGAAAACCCTCCATCACGATCTGGCCGGCCAACGTGCCGGTGAGAGTGGAGTTCTGGCCCGAGGCAAGCAGCGCGACCGCGAATAGCGTGCTCGCGAATGTCACACCCAGCACGCCGTCGAGCAGATGGTAAGCTTCTTGGATCTCGCCCACGCCTTCGTGTCCGTTGCCATGAAAAGAGGCCGCCGCAAGGATCAGGATGGCGGCGTTTATGAAGAGCGCGAACATCAGCGCGACGGTTGAATCGATGGTCGCGTATTTAACCGCTTCGCGTCGGCCGGCCGGACTGCGCTCGTATTTGCGCGTCTGCACGATGGCCGAATGCAAATAGAGATTATGAGGCATCACCGTTGCCCCGATGATGCCAATGGCCACGTAGAGCATTCCGGAATGTTTTAGGATTTCCAGACGCGGCATGAATCCGCTGAACACGCCGCCCATGTCCGGCTTGGCGGCGATCATCTCGACCACGAAGCACGCGGCGATGGTGGCGATCAGCGTGATGACCACCGCCTCGATGTAGCGAAAACCCTTCTTTTGCAGCAAGAGCACGATCAACACGTCGGCTACCGTGATCAGGCAACCCCACACCATCGGGATTCCAAAGAGGAGCTGCAGAGCGATGGCCGAGCCGATGACCTCGGCCAGATCGCACGCGGCGATGGCCAGTTCGCAGAGAATCCACTGGAACCAGACCACGGGCGTCGAGTAGTGGTCGCGGCAAGCCTGCGCGAGGTCGCGCCCGGTGACCACGCCCAGCTTGATGCACAGATGCTGGAGCAGAATCGCCATCAGATTCGAAATCAGGATGACGGAAAGCAGCGTATAACCGAACTGCGCCCCGCCAGAAAGATCGGTGGCCCAGTTCCCCGGGTCCATGTAGCCGACGGAAACAAGGAAGCCCGGACCCGCAAAGGCCAGGCACTTCCGCCATACCGAAGCTCCGGTGCCGGGAACTCCCACAGTGTTGTTCACCTCGGGAAGGGATGCGTTGAGTGCGTCGCGCCGCCAAATGCGGGGTGCGTCCGTCTTCGTGTTGTCAGGCAAGGATGACATGATGATTAAAAATTAAAGAAGTCCTCAGAACCACCGGGCCACGCCCACGAACGGATTCCAATCGGGAGCGGCGTTGCGTCACGCCAATGTTTACGCCCCCGTCGAACTGCGTGTTTTCGCCGATGCCGTAGGTGAGGCCGAAATCCGCCAAACCGATCCAGTCAGTCCCTGGCTCCGCGCTGATTTCGCTGTAAAATTTCACATAGCCGGCCAGTTCCCCGACGATGCCGTGGCCCGCCGTGATCGTGTTCACAAACGCCGCGTGAGAGCCCGAACCGCGTTCATCACGCAAACAATCCACCTCCGTCATCGCACCAAAATCCCAGCCGCCGGGCAAGCTGACCGCCAGGGGAAGAATCACCCCACCCTCGACCGAATGGTTGCCCACGCCGTCCTGGCTCGTCGGAAACTTCACAAACGGCATGATTCCGAAAGCCGTCGTGCCGCCGTCATTGCCCCGGAAATTATGCTTACCGCGCACCGTCACGTCGCCGAAACCGTCCTGGCGAGTCACTACACCCGTCACGCGGTCCTTGATAAGAACCTGATTGTAAGTACCGATCACCACCTGCACGTCCGTATCCGGGGCGAGATCCGCTTTCAGATTCATCGCCGCAAACGACCATGCATCCGTGCTGATATCCGCTCCGCCGGATTTGTCGCGGTCGCGGGTGTAATTCGCCAAATCCGTCTCAACTTGAAAATGCCCCGCATCGATCATGAAAGGACTTTCCGTGAGATCCGGACGGTCCGTATTCAGAGGGCGCAGGCGATCCGCAGGAACCGGATTGAAAAGCGAATAATCCGACGAGGCGGTCGCGACTGACACCCATATGAATCCCGTCGCCAAGCCGGCAAAAACGGCCTGCAGCGACGATCTTCCCGGGAAAATGGAAACAACCATGCCGCCAAAAAGCCCTCGGTCATTATTATGGTCAAGTAACAAATTTAGCCTAGACTATATTTCAAGCCGTCAGCCTGTTTTCCGCTGGCCTTGACAAGCTTCGTCCTTGCCCCGTTTCGCGCAGGCCAACCACACTGCGGGCGATGTCACAGTCGTTTGCCCGGCTGGTTTTTTTCGTCACGGCGCTCTTCTTCGCCGTGTTTTTCATCTGGCCCATAATCCAGATCCTCAAAGGCGGCTTCATCGACGCCGACGGCCATCTCACCTTCGCCTACGTCGTCGCCCTGCTCAAGGACCCGATCTACCTCGGCGGCATCGGAAACTCCTTCCTGCTCGCCTGCACCACCACGTCGCTGGCGTTCCTCATCGCCCTGCCGCTCGCCTTCATCAGCGACCGTTTTCTTTTTCCCGCCAAGGGTATCCTAAGCTCGCTCGTGCTCATCCCGATGATCCTGCCACCCTTCGTCGGCGCCATCGGCATCAAACAAATCTTCGGCCAATACGGCGCGTTCAACGCCCTCCTCATCCAACTGAACCTCCGCCCCGAGGGATGGACTTACGATTGGTTCGCGGTGTGTCCGTTTCTCGGCATCGCGGTCGTCAACGCGCTCTCGCTCTACCCCATCGTCTACCTCAACGCCGCCGCCGCGCTGGCCAACGTTGATCCCGCGATGGAGGAAGCCGCCCAAAATCTCGGCTGCACCGGCTTCCGGCGTTTCTTCAAGATCACCCTGCCTCTCATCAAGCCGGGCCTTTTCGCCGGCGGCACGATCGTCTTCATCTGGGGTTTCACCGAGCTGGGCGTGCCGCTGATCTTTGATTACCCACGCGTCATCTCGGTGCAGATTTTTTACGGACTGAAGGACATCGGCGGCAACCCGTTCCCCTACGCGCTCGTCGCCGTCATGCTTGCCTGCACGGTGATCCTTTACGCCGTGGGCAAGGGCCTCTTCGGACGCCAGGGCCACGCCATGATGGCCAAGGCCACCAGCTCCGGCGGCCCGCGTGCGCTGCCCGCGTCGAAGGCGTGGCTATGCACCGCTCTCTTCGGTGGCATCACGTTCCTCGCCGTGCTGCCACACATCGGCGTCGTCTTGGTGGCATTCTCGCGCGACTGGTATGCGAGCGTCTTTCCCGCACACCTCACGCTTGAAAACTTCAATCTCGCGCTCGGCAACAACCTCACGGTGTCGGCCATCGCGAACAGCCTCAAATTCGCCAGCATCTCCACCGTGGTCGACGTGGTGCTCGGCATCGCCATCGCCTACGTCGTGGTCCGCTCAAAAATCCCCGGACGCCAGGTCCTCGACTTCTTCGCCATGCTCCCGCTCGCCGTCCCCGGACTGGTGATCGCGTTCGGCTATCTGGCAATGAGTCAGGAGGGAAAGTTCTTTGCCTTCCTCAATCCTGTGCGAGATCCCACCATTCTGCTCATCATCGCATACTCGGTGCGCCGCCTGCCCTACGTCGTGCGCTCGGCCGCCGCCGGTTTCCAGCAGACCAGTGAGACGCTGGAGGAAGCCGCCCAAAACCTCGGGTGCCCGCCGCTCAAAGCCACCTTCAAGATCACGCTTCCTCTCATCGCAGCCAACCTCATCGCCGGCGGCCTGCTCGCGTTTGCCTTCGCCATGCTGGAGGTGTCCGACTCGCTCGTGCTCGCACAAAAACAGGCGTTTTATCCGATCACCAAGGCCATCCTCGAACTCTTCCAGTTGCTGGGCGACGGCAAGTTCATCGCCAGCGCGCTCGGCGTATGGTCGATGGTTTTCCTCGGCGTGACCATCGTGGGCATGAGCATCGTCCTCGGAAAAAAGATGGGGGCCATTTTCCGGGTTTGACCGGCAGGTCAAAACCCGTGCGTGTCGTTGCGCAATGCTTTACCTTCTCGTCGTTTCCCTTGTCTGGGCCTTTTCATTCGGACTGATCAAAGGGCAGCTCGCCGGACTCGATCCCACCGCCGTCACCGTGGTTCGACTGGTCTTTGCACTGATGGTCTTCCTCCCGTTCCTGCGCCTGGCGAAAATCCCCCGCAAGTCCATCGGCTGGCTGGCGACGATAGGGGCCATCCAATTCGGAGCCATGTATGTGCTCTACCTGACCTCGTATGGCTACCTGCAAGCCCATGAAGTCGCGCTGTTCACCATCCTGACGCCGCTCTACATCGCGCTGCTCGATGCGGCTCTGGAAAACCGCTTCCAACTGCGCCACGGCGCAGCCGCCCTTTTATCCGTCATCGGCGCCGGCGTGCTGCTGTGGCAGGCCACTCTCAGCTACGACCTGATGAAAGGGTTCATCTTGGTTCAACTGTCCAACCTGTGTTTCGCCGCCGGCCAGATCGCCTACAAGCGCACGCGTCCGCTGCTTGGTGAGGCGGGCGAGGCAAACGTGTTCGCCGTGATGATGACCGGCGCGCTGCTGACCACGGCGGTTGCCTCCGCGTTTATGGCGCCATGGACGCAATTTCACCCCAACTTAAAACAATGGGGCGTGCTCGCCTACCTCGGCGTGCTCGCGAGCGGACTGGGATTCTTCGTCTGGAATCTCGGGGTGACCCGCGTCAACACCGGCACGCTCGCGGCCTTCAACAACGCCAAAATACCTTTGGCCGTCGCTTGCTCGCTCCTCTTCTTCGGCGGACAGGCCGATCTGCCCCGTCTCGTCGCCAGCATGGTCTTGCTCGGCCTGGCGGTCGTGGTGGCGGAGCATAAACAAAAAGCCCGCCCCTGAATCGGGACGGGCTTTGAAAGAGCTGCTGCTCGTGCGCTCGCGTGAGCGGCGCAAGCTCAGCGGCTGGAGTAGAAGGCGTTGATCTTGTCCGCGACATCGCGGAAACCAATGTCGTCGCTGTAGATGATCTTGAACTCGTTGATGGCCTCATCGGCTTTGCCCATCGCCTCGTAGCATTCGGCCAGCTGGTAGATGACATCCTTCTTCAGGTCGTCCATCCCGGGAATTTCCGCCTTGGCGATCTGGAACTGGGCGACCGCGAGATCGAACATTTTGCGGGCCTTGAGCGCCTTGCCCATGCCGGTGATCGCGCCGATGCGGACCTTGGGATTCTTCTGGGCCTGCTGGTAATTCGCGATGGCGTTCTGGTAATCGCCCGTCTCAAAGAGCAGATTGGCCAGCGTGAAACGGCCCTCGTAGTCGTTCGGGTAACGCTCCACGTAGGCCTTGGCTTCGGCGATTTCGAAGGCCGAAAAATCGGCCTTGGCCTTTGTGAATTCCGCCTTGAGCGCGACATCATCAGGTGCGGCTTCCAGACGGTTCTCCAAGTCCTTCAACTTCGCCTCCAGAATGGCGGCCCTCAGGTCGTTTTCCTGTTTTTCAAGGCTGGTATCGGCCGCGCCACTGGGAAGTTTTCGCGCCTGCTGCACATAGTTGATCGCCTCGGCAAAGTTGCCGAGCTTGCGATAGCCTTCGACGACACTGCGGTAGTGATTGAGATTTTCTGGCTGCGCCTTGAGGCGTTCGAGCGCCTCGCCTATGAGGCGCTGGGTCATCTCGTCGGATGTGAAAACCTTGGAGGCCTGCTCCAGGGAAACCGATTGGGCTTCGTCACGAAGCTTTTCGCGGAAGGATCCCTTGTCCTCCCAGTTGCCTTGGGTGGTGGTCTGGGCGATGGCGGCCTTGCGCATGACCGCCAGGGCGTCGCCATCCTGCGGATGCATCTTGAGCAGAGTGTCGGCGGCGCGAAGGGCTTCCTTCGGCTTTTTGGCGACAAGCAACGCCTCGGCAAGATTGAGCAACGCCTCGCGGTCGGTCGGGTTCTGTTCGTGAATCGCCTCCCAGGCGAAGGCCGCGGTTTCCGGCAGATCGAGGGCCAAGGCGGCTTCCGCCAAAAGTTTCAGGCCAGGCACGCTGGCAGGATCACCGGCAAGGAGCTTCTCCGCATGCTCCATCTGCCTTGCGGGATCTTTCTTGCCGCCGCCAAAAAGGAACCCGGCCTGTGTCACGGAACCAAAGGCCCGTGAGAATTTGCTCTTGGAGTTAAACTGGCGCAACTGGGCCACGCGCTGAAGCCTCCGGACCGGAAGGCAGCCGGGGACGGTTTTCAGCACCTGCGCGGTCACTTCGAGAACGTAGTCGAGATTGCCTCGCTGAAGCGCCACTTGAGCGTTTTCAAGCTGCTTCTGGAGGCGTGAGTCCAACAATGAAACGGGGATTTCTGGCATAGGGGATTCACCAAACAAATGGCCTCCACGGAAACGGTCAACGCTGGAGTGCCTTTTTCAAAGCACTTCCAAGTCGGCCTCGGCCGCCGTCGCAAGCCGTTCGATACCTGCCCGGACCACCGACTCCGTCGGACCCTCCACCAACAAACGCAATTTGGCCTCAGTGCCCGAAAAACGGACCAGCACCCTCCCCTTCGCTCCCAACTCCATTTCCAAAGCGGCAATCTCCGCCGTAAGCACGGCGCAGACTGACAGCTCGCGACGTTGGCGGACCTTCAGGTTGCGCGTCGCCTGGGGGAATTTTTTCATCGCGGTCCGCAATTCCGACAGCGGCCGTCCGGTGGCGATCATGACCTCAAGGACCTTGAGCGCCGCGACCAGACCGTCTCCCGTGGGGGCTATCTCCGCGCAGATGATGTGCCCGCTAGACTCACCGCCCAATTTCGCGCCCTCCGCCAGCATGCGCTCGATCACATAACGGTCGCCCACCGAAGTGCGAACAACCCGGCCACCGGCGGCTGTGACGGCTGAGTCCACCCCAAGATTACTCTGCACGGTCACGACCAAAGTGCCTGCCGCCAACGTGCCTTTGTCCAACGCATGCACCGCCAGCAAGGCAAGCACTTCGTCGCCGTCCAGCACTTGTCCGTGTTCGTCGCACAGGATGCAACGATCACCATCACCATCGTGCGCAATGCCAAGCCGGGAGCCGGTCGCAAGGACCTTGGCCGCGAGTTTTTCCGGATGTTCGCTGCCCACGCCGTCGTTGATGTTGTTGCCATCGGGCTTATCGCCAACCGGGAAAACCTCGGCCCCGAACGAGCGCAACACCACAGGACTTGTCAGCGCAGTCGCGCCATTCGCCGTATCCAAAACAATTTTCCATCCGGCCAGCGACTGCGCCGGCAGCAAGGCGCTCGCCGCCGCAATATAGCCGGCCACCGCCGCCCGATTCTCAGGCACCGCCACAACCGGCAGCTGGCCTGACTCCTGAGCAGGCATCAACTGCTCGATACGCACCTCGTCGGCGTCGGTGAGCTTGATGCCGGTGCTTGCGAAAAACTTGATGCCATTGTCGGACGCCGGATTGTGCGAAGCGGTCACGACGACTCCAAGCACCGCGCCCTCAGAGCGAACGGCACCCGCCACGGCCGGAGTTGGCAGCACGCCCAGCGAAACCGGTTCAAGTCCGGCGGCGACCAGTCCCGCCGCGACGGCGCGGACCAACGACTCGCCCGAAGCTCGTGTATCGCGACCGATGACCACGCGCCCGCGTCCGCCCGCCCACTGCCCGGCCGCCTGCCCGAGACGAAAGGCGAACGCCTCGTTCACTACGGGACCGCCATAGGGCCCGCGCACTCCATCGGTCCCGAAATATTCACGTTTCATGCGTGGAAAAACTCCCTGGTTGCGGCGATTTTCGCCCTCACCTCACCGCCCAGTAAAAGCTCGCGGGCCGGGTCAATGCCGTCACGCAACGATGCGGTGCGCCCGGTGATCCACATCGCGGCGGCGGTGTTGAACACAATCGTGTCCACCAGTCCGGCCGGCGCACGACCCGCCAGCAACGCCTCGACGATCGCCTTGTTGGTCTCCAAGTCGCCGCCCTGAAGATCGGCAAAAGGCGCGGGCGAAAACCCATAGTCTTCGCCGCTCCAGCGTCCATCGACGGAGCGCAGCCGCCCGATGCCGCGCACGCGATTGGTCGTCGTGGTCGTCAACTCGTCGATGCCATGTCCCGGTGCGATCACGCCATGCGCAGCCAGACCAGCCTCGGCCCCTAGCAGATCAAAAACATCCGCGAGTTTCACCACCCACGCCTCGGAAAAAACCCCGAGCAAAATATTGGCCGGACGTCCGGGATTGATCAGCGGCCCGAGGATATTGAACACCGAACGCCGCCCTTGGCTGGCGAGAAGCTTCCTCACCGGCCCGATGTGCTTGAAGGTCGGATGATAAGCCGGCGCGAAAAAAAACGCATAACCAAGCTGGTCAAGCGCCGCGCGCTGCTTTTCCGGCGGCGCCTGCAAATCCACGCCAAGCGCGGAAAGCAGATCGGCGCTGCCGCACTTGGAGGTGACGCCGCGATTGCCGTGTTTCATCACCGGCACACCGGCGCAGGCCAGCGTAAGCACGACCATGCTGGAAATATTGAAACCTCCGGCGAGATCCCCGCCCGTGCCGACCACGTCGATAGCCTTCCCGGCCCATGCCCCGACGCCCGGATCAATCGCCCGCGCGCGGAACTCACGGGCAAACGCCGCCACCTCGGCCGCCGTCTCACCCTTGTCTGCAAGCGCAATGAGGAACGCTGCCTTGCCATCGTCCGCGACTTCAGGCGAGGCCAGTGCGGCGGTGGCGGCGGCCACTTCGGCGGACGTCAGCTCCTGGTTCGCCGACAGGCGGCGCGTGAGTTCGGCAAGTTCGGACATGAGGGCACATGGAATCGAAAAAGCTCCCTGAGTGGAAAGCATAAACTCGACACCGTTTCGTCCTTATGGGAGCAACGCGCGTGCTTCGCTTCATATCCTTTCTCGGACTCTGCCTCGCGCTGATCCCTCCCTGTTTCGGCGAATCCGCCACGGAAACCGCGCCGGCCAAAGCCGGCCCCGTCGCCGAACTCCGCACCAGCGACGCCATCATCCTCGGTGTCATCGAAGGCATCACCGAATTCCTGCCCATCTCCTCCACGGGGCACCTCATCATCGCCAACACGTTTCTCCATCTCGACGGCGAAACGCCTCTCAACGGAGCCGACGGACAACCGCTCTGGTATAAGAAGCCCTCGCCAAAGAACCCCGAGGGCGAACCCCTCACGCTCAAACTCGCCGCCGACACCTACGTGGTTGTAATCCAGTTCGGTGCCATCGCCGCCGTCGCCGGATTGTATTGGCGGCAGATTCGATCCATCCTGCTCGGCCTCGTTGGCCGCGATTCGGCCGGCCTCGTTTTATTTCGCAACCTGATTATCGCCTTCGTTCCCGCCGCCGTCCTGGGACTCACCTTGCACGACTGGATCGACAAGCACCTGTTTTCAATCGAAGCCGTCGTCACCGCACAAATCAGCGGCGCGGTCCTGATGTTTGCCGCCGAACGCTGGCGCAAAAACCACGCCTCCACCAAACCCATCGCCGACCTGTCTTCGCGCAACGCCCTCGGCATCGGCGCGCTCCAGTGCGCTGCGCTCTGGCCGGGCACCAGCCGCTCGATGACGACCATCGTGGGCGGCTACTTTGCCGGACTCGATCCGCGCAAGGCGGCGGAATTCAGCTTTCTCCTCGGCTTGGTGACCCTCACCGCCGCCACCATCTATAAGAGCCACAAATCCGGCGCGGCCATGATCGCCGTGTTTGGCTGGCCCCACGTGCTGCTGGGCTGCGCCGTGGCGGCGATCACGGCCGCCCTCTCGATCCGCTTCCTGATTCATTACCTCACTCGGCACGGGCTTGGTCTTTTTGCCGTTTACCGTCTGGTGACCGCGGCGGCGCTGATTGCGTGGTTTTTGATCTGATTGCACCATGCCGGTGATAGCGCTTGACGATGGAAAGCGCGGCCCTCTACCTTGACCCTTTACCACTCAACCACGACCTCGTTAAACGAACGTCACCCACACCTTTAATCCACACCGACCATGGCTAATCCGAAACGCAAGCAGTCCAAACGCCGCAGCGCCAACCGCCGCGCAGCCAACGCTTTCAAGGCTCCCCAGATCGCCAAAGATCCGACCGATGGCACGGCTTTCCGCCCCCATCACGTGAATCCGACCAACGGCACGTATCGCGGCCGTCAAGTGGTCAACGTCGAGGTCTAAGCCTCGCGTAAGCAGCCAATAATTCACCATCCAGGCGATGGTTACCCCATCCGGTGTATCCGGGCGTATCGCGGTTGACGCGATGGGAGCCGATCTCGGTCCGACCGAGGTTATCGCGGCTGTAAAGCTCGCCCTTGACGAGTTTGCAGACCTCAACCCCGTCACCCTTGTGGGTGACGAAGCGGTGCTTAAGCCGCTGCTCGATCAGCACGGCCTGAGCGACCATCCCAAGCTCGGACTTCTCCATGCGTCCGAAGTAGTGACGATGGACGACAAGCCTCTTCTCGCGCTCAAGCGCAAGAAGGACGCCTCGATGTTCAAGGCCATTGAGTTGGTCAAGTCAGGCGAAGCTTCCGCCGTGGTCAGTTGCGGCAACACCGGCGCGCTCATGGCCGGCGGCACGATCAAGTTGCGCACACTCGAAGGCGTCGCCCGCCCCGCCCTCGCCGCGATCATTCCGAGGGAAAACGGCTATTTTATCCTCATTGATGCGGGCGCCAACCCCGAGTCCGAACCCGAGCACCTCGTGCACAACGCGATTCTCGGCACCCACTACGCCCGCGTCGTGCTGGGCATCACCAATCCCCGCGTCGGCCTGCTCACCATCGGCACAGAGGAAGGCAAAGGCAACGCGCTCATCGCCGCCACCCACGACCACTTCAAAAATCTCGGTGACCTCGTCAACTACGTCGGCCCGACCGAAGGTTTCCAGGTGTTCACCGATCATTGCGACGTCGCCGTCTGCGATGGTTTTGTCGGCAATCTTCTGCTCAAAAGCTGGGAGTCCCTCGCTCATTTTTTCTCCGCTACGCTTAAGACCGAACTAAAGGCCAATCCGCTGCGCCTCACCGGAGCGATCCTCGCCGGCGGCGCATTCAAGGCCCTCAAAAAACGTATTAACCCCGAAACCTACGGCGGGGCACCGCTCCTCGGCCTGCGCGGCAACGTCCTCAAGGCCCATGGCTCCAGCAGCCGTCACGCGATCAAAAACGCGATTCGCGTCGCCAGCGCAGTGGTCAAAGCCGATATGATCCATCATATCGAAACCGATGTCGCCCGCGCCAACCTTGTCATAAGCCCGGCATCCGCCGAAACTCTCTGACCGCTTCACATGGGTTCCCCCGCTATCGCCATCCTCGGCACCGGCTCTTACGCCCCGGCCAACGTCCTCACCAATGAGGATCTTTCTAAGCAGGTGGATACGTCCCACGAATGGATTTTTACCCGCACGGGCATCTGCGAGCGCCGCATCGCCAACGATGAGGAAACCACCTCGTTCATGGCCGCCGCCGCCGCGCGAATCGCCATGGCGGATGCCGGAGTAACCGCCGCGGACATAGACCTGATCATCGTGGCCACCATGACTCCGGACATGCCCATGCCGGCCGCTGCCTGTTTCGTGCAGAATCTCCTCGGGGTTTCCCCTCGCGCCGCCTGCTTCGATGTTAATGCGGCCTGTTCCGGGTTTCTCTACGCGCTGGACACCGCGTGGGCCATGCTGGGCTCGGGCCGTTACCGGCACGCCCTTGTCATTGGCGCCGAGAAACTCTCATCGGTGCTCAACTGGAAGGACCGCACCACCTGCGTGCTTTTCGGTGACGGGGCCGGCGCCGTCGTGCTGGGCCCCACGGGCGGCACCGCGCAAATCCTCGGAGCCCGTCTTTACGCCGAAGGCGCCCACACCGATCTTCTCTGCATTCCCGGCGGCGGCTGCCGCGTCCCGGAACCTGCCGCCAATCCCGAAGGCCCGCAGCGCACCATCTCCATGAAAGGTCGTGAGATCTTCAAGGTCGCCGTCCGCGAGATGGAACAGGCCGCCCGTGAAATTCTCGCCGAGCACAACCTCAGACCGGACCAGATGGACTGTGTTATCCCCCATCAGGCCAATCTGCGCATCATCCACGCCCTCGCCGAATACCTTGAACTGCCCCGCGACCGGCTGTTTGTTAACCTCGAACGCTACGGCAATACCTCCGCCGCCTCTATTCCCCTCGCCTTGGACGAAGCCCGCCGCTCCGGCCGGATCAAATCCGGCGACCTCACGCTCCTCGTCGCCTTCGGGGCAGGCTTGACCTATGGGTCCGCGCTGGTTCGCTGGTAAATCTTTTCCGACATGCCCACCTTGCCCGCCCGCGCGTTCTCCGCGCTCTGTGCCATCAGTTTCGTTCTCGCGGTTTTCACGGGCTCCGCCCGGGCCGATCTGGTCTGGACGCCCGCGACCGGATGGAAAGTCGAAGGCGACAGCGTGCTCAAGGGCATCCTGCCCGAGGAAGGCCGCAACGCCCTTGACTCAATGAACAAGGCGCGCGCCGCCGAGGAAAACGGCCAGCGCTCCTCCGCGATGAGCAGCTACGAGAAAATCGCCAAGAAATATCCCCACTCGATCTACGCCTCCGAGGCCCTTTACCGGGCCGCCAAGATTCGTCTGTCGCGCAAGCAATACTTCAAGGCGTTCAACGAATTCCAGGACGTCGTCACAAACTACCCGAACTCCAGCCATTTCGACGAGATCATCGGCGAGCAATATCGCATCGCCGACTCCCTGCTCGGGGGAGCCCGCAATCGCTATTGGGGCATCATCCCAGGCTTCAAAAACCGGGCCAGAGGCATTGAGTATTTCGAGAAGGTCATCGTGACCGCCCCCTACAGCGACTATGCCCCGCTCGCCCTCATGAACATCGCCCAGGGGCACCAGAAGCTTCACGAGCCCGACGAGGCCATTGATGCACTGGACCGCATGATCAACAACTACCCCCAGAGCCTGCTCAGCCCCGATGCGTATCTGCGGCTCGCCCAAGCCCACGCTTCGCTCGTCGAAGGCCCTCCCTACGACCAAGCCTCGGCCAAGCAGGCCATCACCTACTTCGAAGACTTCATGATCCTGTTCCCCTCGGACACCGGCGTGAAAACCGCCGACACTGGACTCGGCAACATGAAGCAGGAGTTCTCCGAGAGCAAAATCACCATCGGAGATTTCTATTTCTACAAGCGCTCCAACTACAAGGCGGCCCGTGTGTTTTACAACGAGGCGATCACCTCCTACCCCGATTCCGCAGTGGCCAAAGTAGCCCGTGCCCGTCTCGACGCGGTTGATGCCGCCGAGCAGAAGTCCAAAAACCCGCCGCCGCCCCACAAGATCGGTCCCCGTTTCTGGATGTTCTAAGCAGTGCCTATTCATTCCCCTTCCATGCGCACGTTCCTCTTTTGCCTCACCGGTCTCTTCGCCCTATCCGGCTGCGCCAACTACAATTTGGGCAGTGGAGGAACCTTGGCCTTCCAGACCATTTACGTCGCCCCGGTCGTAAACGAAAGCAACCTGCCCCAATCGGTCGCCGTGGTCAGCACCGTCCTGCGCGAAGCCTTCCTCAAGGACGGGCGAGTCACCCTCGTCAACACTCCCGATCAGGCCGACGCCACCCTTACGGTCAAACTTGTCAAATACAGTCGCGCCGTCACCGCCAGCCAGTCCAATGACACCGGTCAGGCCCGCAAATTCGACGTCACGCTCAACGCCGAGGCCAGCCTCCGCGACAACCGCCAGAACAAATTCCTTTTCGAGAAGCGCCAGGTCGAGGCCGTCCGCGAGGTTTTCACCGACAGCGGCCAGCTCCAGTCCGAGTATAACAACGTTCCCGTTCTGGCCGAAACGCTGGCCAAAAACATTCTCAACGCCACGCTCGACGTGTGGTAAATCTCCCGCCGCCCGAAGGGGAATATCCTCTTCCTGTCGAGTGGCCCGGAATTCGGCTTCCCATTTTATGTGCTTAGCCCTGATGTTTCGCACGTGAAGCACGCCTCTGTTCTCGCCCCCTCGATTCTGGCTGCCAACCACGCCAATCTGGCGGCTGGAGCCAAGACCGTCCAGGACCTCGGCCTCAAATGGGTCCACCTCGACATCATGGACGGTCACTTCGTGCCCAACCTCAGTTTCGGCCCGCAGACCGTCGCCGCGTTGCGCAAGGTATCCTCCCTCTTTTTTGACACGCACCTGATGCTCGACGAGCCGCACCGCTACATCGAGGCCTTCGCCAAGGCTGGTTCCAACCTCATCAGCATCCACATCGAGCCCGCCTACGACCATGCCGCCACGCTCGCCCGCATCCATGCGCTCGGCTGCCAAAACGGCATCGTGCTCAACCCCGGCACCCCGGCCGAAGCCATCGAACCCTTCCTTTCCCAAGTTGACCTCGTGCTCGTGATGACGGTGCAGCCGGGCTTCGGCGGACAACCCTTCCGCCGCGACATGCTTCCGAAAATCGCCCAAATCGACCGCTGGCGTCAGGAACGCGCCCTTTCCTTCCGCCTGGAAGTGGACGGCGGCATCGATCTCGCCACCGGACACGAATGCCACGCGGCCGGCGCCGACACCTTTGTGGCCGGCACCTCGTTCTTCGGCGCCGCCGATCAAGCCGCCGTGGCCAAGACTTTCGCGTCCTGGTAGCTCATTTTAAAAATGAAACAACATCGCACGTTCTGGCGGCGCACGGGCGCTCTTTTCATAGACGGGCTGGTATTCTCGCCGCTCACCCTTGCACCCATCGTGACGATGACGCTCGATCACGGTATCAGTTTCTCTTCCTACCTCGCCCTGAGCGGACTCACGACCGTGGTTTCCGCCGCCTATTTCATCATCCTGCCGGCGCTCCGCGGACAAACCCTCGGCAAGATGGCCACCGGCGTCCGCATCGTGAAAACTGACGGCGGCGCGATCACCGTGAAGGAAGCCTTTTTACGCTACCTGCCCGGATTGTTGCTCGGGCTCCTGATTTCGATTCCTACGTTCATCTGGCTTTCCCGTCTGCCCTCCATCGATATGGCATCCATGAGCGCGCTCCCCCAGTGGATAAATTGGATCAACGGAGCCTGGTTTCTGGCCGAGTTGATCACCGTCTTCTGCAATCCTCACCGCAGGGCCATCCATGACTTTGTCGCAGGCACCGAGGTTGTCGTCATCAAAGCCCTGCCCTCCGTGGACGATGCCCCGCCAGCACTGACCGTCGTCTGAAACGGCGTTACTTTGCTTTCTCGGCCATCTCCTCCGCCTTCAGGTATTGGCGGCGGAAATGGTTGCCCAGCTCGTTGGCGAGATTGATTTCGTCCACCTTGTTTTTCGACGCGAGCGCCGTCTTGATCCGCCCGCTCGCCATCTCGTAATCCACCGCCGAGACATCCTCAAAAACCGCCAGCGCCTCGGGCGGCATGCCGGCATCGGCCAGTGCACGCCAGGCCTTTTTCAACTCTGGCTGGGTATCCAGGCACATCACCCGCACCGCAAACGCCAGTTCGCGGAAAAGCCTCCCCGTCCACTGCGGACGGTAGATAAGTCGCTCCTGCGACGCGTAGGGCAACTCCTCCGGATCGCTACGCAGCGCGGCGATACCGGGAATCGCATAAAAATCCTTCCGCACAGGCAGCCGTCGCAGCGCAAAATACTCCGGTCCACCCGGCGCACCCGCTTTCAAATCCCACAGTTTCTGCCCCTCCATCGTCAGCGTGAACTCGATGAAGGCGACCGCCACTTCGCGATGCGGCGCTCCTCGCATAAGCGCGATAGGATCGACCGAGGCCACCGCGCCGCCGGTCGGGGTGATGTAGATTAGCCGCTCATCCGCACCCCGCCGCCGCACCGCTTCCTGCTGCTGGCGTCCGTAGAAATCGATACACATACCCGCCGCACAATCACCGGCCGCGACATCAATGGGAACCTTCTGTGCAGAGTCGGTGAAATACCTCGCATTCGCGCCGATGGCCTGCAGCAGGCGCATTCCCATGATCCAGCCCTCATGCACCGCCTGTTTTTCAAGCGCCTCGGGTTTCGTCGAGGGATTCGCCGCCTGCAACTCCAGCAAACGTTTCTGTATCTGCTGTTGGACGACGTTTTCAAATGCTTTGTTGATCGAACCGCTCTTCGTGGGATCGGCCAGCGCGACCTCCCCGAATAATCGCGGATCCTTCAAGTCCTCCCAATGCGCGGGCGTCTGCGCAAGCCCGAGTCGGTTGAGCGAATCGCGATTCGCGATGATGCCAAACGAACTCAACACCGTCCCGATCCAGCGCCCCTCTTTGTCCCAATATTCCTCCCCGGCGAATGTCCGGGGAATCACCTCATCCGCAAACCACTCCGGGTGCAATTTCATAATCCCGCTGTCCACGATGCGCCCGGCCTGCGCCTGGCTGGAAAAATCATACGCGCCGCCCCCCCAAAAAAGATCAAGCCCGCTGCCCGCGTCGGACGCCAAAAACGCCGCCCGCGCCTCACGCGCCTCCGCCGAGGCATCGGTCGGAAGCCGCCCGTTGGCGAAAGACGTCAGCACGTCGTTGGTCCACTTTTTATGCAGCGTGTTGACCCAGTGATTCTCGAACGATGCGACGTATTCGCCGTTGATGTAGCGGGCGATCTCGGACGTGCCGCCGATCAACCGCCAGTCGATCACCGCCGTGCGTCCGGTGCGCTCTTTATACCAGCGCGCAAAAGCCCGCGCGAACTCGTAGCGGATGGCTTCGTTGTGCGGCGTGATGATAACCACCGTGTCGTCGGCGCGCGCCGCAGCCTCCTGCTTCGGACGCAGCGCAAACGGAAGCGCCAGCGTCACCACCAGAAGCAGAATGATGACCGCCGTTTTAAACATCGCTCAGGTTCCCGCCCGTCACGCCACGAGCACCACAACATCCCGCGGCTCGACGCTTGCATAAAGATCACTCTCAGCCGCAGCCCCGAGGAACCGCGGATTCAGCTCGTAGATTTTCACTGTCTTTCCGCCGCTCACGAAATCGTATTGGGCGACCTCCCCGAGGTAAACCGCATCACCGATGCGTCCACGCACCGTGTTGGTGACACGCGCCTCGCGTCCGAGCGTCCAGCACTCAGGCCGCACCGACAACGTGACCGCGTCGCCCACGGATGGCTTCAGCGCCGGATCGCCCAACACTCCGTGAAACCGTCCGATCTCCGTCTCTACCACCGTGAACTCACCCTCCGTGCCCAGCACGCGTCCCTCGATAAAATCCGTCTCTCCGATGAAGTGGGCCACCGTCCTCCGAGTGGGCCGACGATACACTTCCTTCGGCGAACCGACCTGCAAAATGTTTCCTTCCTCCAGAATCGCCATGCGATCGGAGATGGAGAGCGCCTCCTTCTGGTCATGGGTGACGTAGACAGTCGTGAGCTTGAACTCCTTGCACACCCGGCGGATTTCCGTGCGCATCTCCAGACGCAGCTTGGCGTCGAGATTGGAAAGCGGCTCGTCCAGCAGGAGACAACGCGGACGGATCACCAGAGCACGCGCCAGCGCCACGCGTTGCTGCTGACCGCCCGACAATTGGTTCGGCTTGCGCGCGGCATACGTGGCCATGCGCACCGATTCGAGCGCCTCGCCAACCCGGCGCTTGATCTCGTCGCGCGGCACCTTGCGCTCCTCCAGACCGAAGGCGACGTTCTCCGCCACCGTCATGTGCGGCCACAGGGCATAGC
>FJVV01000361.1_pt1 | contig 27057 bp, 25 predicted proteins | sample 1011911 | NCBI WGS metagenome assembly FJVV01 (sample SAMEA3912450, study PRJEB9761) | metagenome | biome: forest; material: soil | place: USA | collected 2011-06-22 | depth 0.1 m
CGCGCCCTCGCCAAGGCCGGCCGCAGCCTCTCCCTCGACGACCTCGCCGCGCTCCTCTCGCCCGCCGCCGCGCCTTTTCTTGAAGAAATGGCCGCGCAAAGCCACCGCCTCACCGTCGAACGCTTCGGCCGCACCATGCAGCTCTACGCGCCGATGTATCTCACCAACGTCTGCGCCAACATCTGCACCTATTGCGGCTTCAGCGCCCAAAATAAAATCCCGCGCAAAGCCCTCAACGACGACGAAATCCTCGCCGAAGCCGACGTGCTGGAGCGCCACGGTTTCGAGCACGTCCTCCTCGTCACCGGCGAGTCCACCCGCTACGGCGTCCCCTACCTCGAAAACGCCCTCCGCCTCCTCCGCACCCGTTTCTCCAACCTCTCCATCGAAGTCCAGCCGCTCGACCAGCCCGACTACGAAACCCTCGTCTCCGCCGGCCTCAGCACCGTCCTCGTTTACCAGGAGACCTACGATCCCGCGACCTACCCGAAGCACCATCTCAAAGGCCCGAAGTCCGACATGGCCCACCGTCTCGAAACGACCGACCGCCTCGGCCGCGCCGGCGTGAAAAAAATCGGCCTAGGCGCCCTCTACGGCCTCTCCGACTGGCGCGCCGAAGCCTGGTTCGCCGGCCTCCACCTCGCGTATCTTGAAAAAACCTATTGGCGCACCCGCTACAGCCTCTCTTTCCCTCGCCTGCGTCCGCACGCCGGCGCCGAAATCGCCATCACGCCCTTCGGCGAACGCGATCTCGTCCAAACCGCATGCGCCTTCCGCCTCTTCAGCCCCGAAGTCGAGCTGTCGCTCTCGACCCGCGAAAGCCCGCACTTCCGCAACCACGCCTACAAGCTCGGCTTCACCTCGATGAGCGCCGGCTCAAAAACCAACCCCGGCGGCTACGCCAGCGGCGAAGAGTCGCTGGAGCAGTTCGCCATCAGCGACGAACGCAGCCCCGAAGAAGTCTCCGCCTTCCTCCGCGAAAACGGCTACGAACCCGTCTGGAAAGACTGGGACGCCACCTACGACGGTCAAAAATCTGCACGTGCCAACGATGCCGTTCACGCCTGACGAACTCCTCCGCTACCAGCGCCACCTCTCGCTCTCCGGCTTCGGCCCCGAAGCGCAGGAAAAACTAAAACGCGGCTCCGTCCTCGTCATCGGTGCCGGCGGACTCGGCTGTCCCGCCCTCCTCTACCTCGCCGCCGCCGGCGTCGGCCGCATCACGATCATCGACGCCGACACGGTTGATGTCTCCAATCTCCAGCGTCAGGTCCTCTACACGACCGCCGACACCGGCCTGCCCAAAGCTGAAGCCGCCGCCGCCCGCCTGCTCGCGCTCAATCCACTCCTCGACATCACGCCCGTCGTCACCCGCTTCACCCACGACAACGCCCTCGCTCTCGTCTCCGCGCACGACGTTGTCCTCGACGGCTCCGACAACTTTTCTACGCGCTACCTCGTCAACGACGCCTGCGTGCTCGCCGACCGTCCGCTCGTTTACGGTGCGATCCAAGGCTTCGAGGGCCAGGCCAGCGTCTTCAATCTCCGCGGCGGCCCTACCTACCGCTGCCTCTTCCCCGAACCGCCCGCGCCCGGCACCGTGCCCAACTGCGCCGAAGCCGGCGTCCTCGGCGTCCTCCCCGGCCTCATCGGCACCATCCAGGCCACCGAAGCGATCAAGCTCCTCACCGGCCTCGGCGAACCGCTCTCCGGACGCCTCCTCCTCTGGAATTCGCTCACCATGACCTCACGCACCCTGCGCTTCTCCGCCGATCCCGCCAGCCGCGCCATCACCGCACTCCCCCCCGAAGGCTACGGCGAAACCTGCTCCGTCCCCACCACCACCTCCGCGCCGGATGAACTCTCCGCCGACGAACTCCGCGCCCGCCTCGCCACCGTACAACTCATCGACGTGCGCGAAGATTGGGAACGCGCCCTCGGAGCGATCCAGCCTTCGGCTCACGTTCCCCTCGGCACCCTCGACACCGAAGCCGCCCGCGCCGCGCTCGCCTCACTCGATCCACAGCGCCCCACCGTAGTCTACTGCGCCGGCGGCGTCCGCAGCCTGAAAGCCCTGCCCATTCTTCGCTGCAGCCACGGTTTCACTTCCGTCATCAGCCTGCGCGGCGGCTACAAAGTCTGGTCGGCCACGCCATCGGCCTAAAAAAAGCCGCGTCCCCCGAACGGAGAACGCGGCTCGCCAAAAGCGTATCAGTCGCCGGACCGATTATCACCGCCACCCATAGCCGTAATGACGGCCGTAACCGTAGGACACCGGCCGCCCCCACGCATCAACATAGACTACCGTCTGGGGTTGCTGCACATAGACGACTCTCGGGGCCTGCTGATAAACGACCACCTGCTGCTGAGGAGCCGTCGTTTGGACATAGACCACTTGCTGCGGAGGCGGCGTGCAAACTGGCGTCGATTGCACATAAACCGTGCGCGAACGGCTGTTGTCCGCCGCATTGCCGATCAATGCTCCGGCAACAGCGCCAATGATGGCGCCTTCGCCCGCATGACGACCGCCTGAGTTGTTGCCGATGATGGCACCGGCGACACCACCGAGAACCGCGCCTTGCGCAGTTCCGGAAGTATAAATTTGCGCATGGGCGGAAACGGACCCCGCCAGCAGCGCGACCATTACCAAAAGCGTTGTTTTCATAGCATACTCTAAGACGCCGAATCCGCCCGGATGTTGTCCCGCCGGGCCCCGATTTCCACAACCGTTTTCATTATGAGCCGGTTATCCCCTATTATTTACACGTCTCGAACCCTAAAAATACAAAAGCCGCCTCATTCGGGAGACGGCTCTTGTGACCTGACACCAAGCAAACCTAAGAACTACAAAACATAAAACTGACTACATGGGGATAGACGCGGCTCTTCCTCAAACGCTCAAAAAAAGTTAATCAAAATTTATCTTTTATAACAAGAACCCTAAATAGCTGTTCATCATAATATAAAGAATTGTGAATTGTTTCCATGTGACAACCCAAACGCCCCGTCATGAATGATCCCATTTCTTTTATGACCACTTCCAGACCTCATCTTTTCGGTATGCTCGCCGGCCTTTTCATGGCCGTTTCCCTTTGCTTCACTGCCTTGGTTGTCGCCGGTGCCTGGACTCGCATTAGCGAATCCCAAGTCATCAACGTCATCGGCTCCGCCCACAAGGACGTCCGCTCCGATCTCGCCCTCTGGCGCGCGAGTTTCTCTACCGAGGCCGCCACGTTGCTCGACGCGCACCAACAGTTGAAAAGCGACTCGGCCAAGGTCGAAGCGTTCCTCCACGCCGCCAGCCAAAATAACTACATCCTCAAGCCCGTGCAGGTTTCCCCTGTAGTCGAACGCACCAAGACCGAGGACGGCGAAGTCGCCCGTCGCATCGGCTATCGCATCGTCCAAACCATCGAGGTGCGTTCGTCCGACGTGGACGCGCTTCCCAAGCTGGCGGGCAACGCCGCTCAACTCATCGAGCAGGGCGTCACCCTTTCGTCGGACGGTATCGACTTCATCTATACCAAAGCCGGCGAGGCCAAGGTCGAGATGATGGCCGAAGCCACCAAGGACGCCCGCAACCGCGCCGAGCAGATCGCCACCCAGGGCGGTCGCACCCTCAAGGAACTGCGCGCCGCCAAGGTGGGCGTGGTGCAGATCAACCCGCTCTACTCCAGCGCCACGAGCTGGGAGGGAAACAACGACTCCTCCTCCCTCGAAAAAACCATCACCACCACGGTGACGGCCACGTTTTCGCTGAAGTAATCGCCACACCCCGCCCGCCGCCTCAGCCGTGAAGCTCTTCGTGGAGCTTTACCGGCTTGGCCGCAGCGTCAGAGACCAGCGTCGACGTCAGCGGATACCGGAACGTCTTTCCTTCGTAATTTTTGAAGACCACCTCGGTGTCGGTGATCTTCTCGATGTAGTTCGGATTGACCGGCACCTTGCCGCCGCCACCGGGCGCATCGATCACGTATTGCGGCACCGCATAACCGGTCGTGTGGCCACGCAGCGCCTGAATGATTTCCATGCCCTTGCGCACATCGACTTTGAAGTGAGAACCCCCGGTGATGAGATCCATCTGGTAAAGATAGTAGGGCCGCACGCGCATCCGCAGCAGCCGATGAACGAGCGCCTGCATCACCTCGGCGTCATCGTTCACGCCCTTCAGCAATACGCTCTGGTTGCCAAGCGGCACGCCCGCAAAACTCAACCGCGTGCAGGCATCGCGCAGCTCGGCGGTGGCCTCTTTCGGATGGTTGACGTGGATGCTCATCCAGATCGGCCCGTGCTTCTTGAAAATCTCGCACAGCTCCGGCGTGATGCGCTGCGGCAGGAACGTCGGAATGCGCGAGCCAATGCGAATAAACTCCACATGCTTGATCGCCCGCAAACGTCCGAGCAGGTGGTCGAGCTTCCGGTCGGAAAGCAGCAACGGATCGCCGCCCGACAGCAGCACATCGCGGATTTCCGGATGCGACTCGATGTAGCGCAGCCCCTGCTCGTATTCCGGGTGGAAGTTGTAGTCCTGCGCGTTGGAAACGAGCCGGCTGCGCGTGCAGTAACGACAGTAAGCCGCGCACCGGTCCGTCACGAGAAACAGCACCCGGTCCGGATAACGATGAACCAAACCCGGCACCGGCGAGTGTTCGTCTTCGCCGAGCGAATCGAGCATTTCTTCGGAGTGAAGCTGCGCCTCGCCCGAACGCGGAATCATCTGCAACCGGATGGGACAGTTGGGATCATCACGATCAATCAGGTTAAAAAAATACGGGGTGATCGCCATCGCCAGCTTGTGGCTCGCGAAGAGCACCCCGGCGCGCTCGTCAGGCGTGAGCGTCATGTAGCGCTCGAGGTCCTCCAGCTTGGTCAGGCGGTTTTTGAGCTGCCAGCCCCAGTCATTCCAATCGCTTGCGGGAACGTGCTGCCAATGTCCCTGGCCTTCAAACCAGGCGGAACGGTCTTCGGAGTAAGCCATGTCGTTGGGTTTGAAGTGAGGTAAGGGAGGCCCGTCGTCCTGTCAAACGGTGGCATCAGATGGACTCCCGGCATCCTGCCTGATGCCAAGGCTACCCACTCATTTTCAAATTGTTACAACAACCATTAGAACTTACTCCACAAAACCCTTGGCAGGCGTGGGGCGACGCCTTTTCGTTCAGCTTTAATGTCCACGTTCAAGCCCGCAGTCCTCGCCCTCGAAGATGGTTCCGTTTTCCACGGCCGCGCCTTTGGTGCCGCCGCCACCATTTCGGGCGAATGCGTCTTCAACACGTCGATGACCGGCTACCAAGAGATCATCACCGATCCGTCCTACTTCGGCCAGATCGTCACGATGACCGCCCCGATGATCGGCAACTACGGCGTCAATGACGAGGACACCGAGGCCACCACGCCGAAAGCCAGCGGCTTCGTCGTCCGCGAACTCTCCCCCATCGTCAGCAACTGGCGCAGCCAGTCCTCCCTCGAGGACTACCTCGCCAAATACGGCATCCCCGGCATCAGCGAAGTGGACACCCGCGCACTCACCAAAAAACTCCGCGTCAGCGGCTCGTTGAAGTGCTGCCTCTCCACCCTGCCGCTCTCCGATGCCGACGCCGTCGCCAAGGCCAAAGCTTGGCACGACATGGCCGGCAGCGACTACGTCAAGGACACGACCTGCAAGGCTCCCTACATTTGGAGCGGCACTGATGCGGCCAACCACAACACCGTTTACGTCCCCGTCGGCACGACCCTCGGCCTGCCCAACACGCCCGCGAAACGCTTCACCGTCGCCGCCTTCGATTTCGGCGCGAAGCACAGCATCTTCCGCAAGCTCATCAACCACGGCTTCGACGTTAAGGTTTTCCCCGCCACCGCCACCGCCGAGGAAATCAAAGAACACGCCCCCGACGGCGTTTTCCTCTCCAACGGCCCCGGCGATCCCGCCGCCCTCCCCTACATCCACAAGATGGTAACGGGCCTCGTCCCCCACTTCCCGATCTTCGGCATCTGCCTTGGCCACCAGATGCTCACGCACGCCCTCGGCGGCACCACCTTCAAGCTCAAGTTCGGCCACCGCGGCGGCAACCAGCCCGTCAAGAATCTCGAAACCGGCAAGGTCTCCATCACCGCGCAAAACCACGGCTTCGCGACCGACCCAAAGTCCCTCGAAAAAGGCGGCTCACTCGTCACCGAGATCAACCTCAACGACAACACCGTCGAAGGCCTGCGCCACAAGGATCTCCCCATTTTCTCGGTGCAATACCACCCCGAAGCCGCCCCCGGCCCGAACGACGCCGACCCGCTCTTCCTCGACTTCTACAACCTCGTCGCGAAGCGCAAGGCCGGCAAAGTTTGACGTCTTTCAGCGGCCGTCCTTCAGCGTAATCGCCTCAGACGCCAGACCGCTGCGACCATCGCCGCGCCGTCCCGCCACACCCGCAGCGAGCCGCCCGACCGGCTCACCCAGTTTACCGACTCCTCCTGCACCCGCGCGCCTGACAGGACGGCGCGAAAAAGCAGCTCCACGTCGAAGGCAAACCTTCGCTCGCGCAGGTCCGGCCGGATCGCCCGATAGACCGCCACCGACATAAACTTACACCCGCACTGCGTATCCTGCACCGCGAGCCCCGTGCACCGGCGCACCCACGAGGCAAACATCGCGCTCAACCCGCTCCTTAACCACGAGCGCCGCACGATTTTCCCCGGTACCGCCCGACGACTGGCGATCACGCATGCCATCGGATCATTCGACACCATCACCTCTCGCATTAGCCTAACCACTTCGTCGGGCGGCACGCTGCCGTCTGCATCGCAAAACCCCAGCCACCGCACATCGCCGGCCGCATCCCAGCCCGCATACACCGCCGCGCCCTTCCCTTCGTTCACTGGCAACACACGCAAGGGACGCCAGCCGGACCACCGCGCATGCAGCCGCTCGCACAACGCCGCCTCCGCAGCACGATCTTCCGCCGGCGAACCGTCATCGACCACCTGCACCTCGACCGGCAGACGCGATTCCACAAGCACGACAAGCAGCGCCTCGGCAAAATCAGCGAGCCGCCGGCCCTCACGGTAAGCGGGGATGACCAGTAGGAACGACATGGGGTAATCTTGCCCGACCTTGACGATCTCGGAGTCACAAGCCCATCCCAGACGCGCGTTTCTTCCAGACTCATTAAGATAGGGGCAAGCTTGCGCGCGTCTTCTGCGTCTGGCAGAACCACCCCGACTCCGAAACCAACCCCAGCCCCTTCGCCCCATCTCGTGAACCCTTCCTCGACGACCGTGTTCGGCCTCACCGGCGGCAACCTCGCCTTCATCACCCTTCGCCTCTGGCTCGGCGGCCGCGCCCTGCTCACCGGCCTCGAAAAATATTCGGCCAAGATCACCATCCAAGAGCCGTTGCTCGACGCCACCGGTGCACCCGATTCGAGCGGCGCGATGGTTGAAATCGAAAAGAAGGTCTACGGCCTCTCCCATTATCACGCCGTCCCCGACTCGTTGCAGACCAAGTTCGCCGCCGAGCCGCTGCTCCCCGATTTTCTCACCAAGATCTTCTACGCATCCCTCGGGCCCGCGCTGCTCCTGTTCGGCATCGCCCTCATCCTTGGCATCGCCACCCGCATCAGCCTTTTTCTCACGGGCCTGCTCTACACCAGCCTCACTCTCGGGCTGATCCTCATCGGCCAGGATCAAGGCGTCTCATGGCTCGCCATTCACATCGGACTGGTGGCGCTCGCGCTCTCTTTGGTTGATCACAACCGCTTCGCCGTCACCCGTTCATGAAGCCGACGACCGCTCCCTCAGAGACCGCTCGTCCAGGCTTAACCCGCCGCGGTTTCCTGACCTCCTCCGCCGGTGCCGCTCTGGCCCTCGCCGTAACTCCTCGACTCTTTGCCATCGGTGAATCCCTGTCCGGAAAGCCACTGCGCATCGCCGTCATCGGCTTCGGCGCCGAAGGCCGCGTGCTGGTGGACTCCATTCTCAAGATTCCCAGCGTCCAGATCGTCGCGATCTGCGACATGTGGGACTACGCGCGCACCTACGGCCAGCGCCTGCTCAAATCCAGCGGCATCGAGGTCAACGCCTACGCCGACATCGACGAACTCCTCGCCAAGGAAAAAGGCCTCGACGCCGCCATCGTCGCCACGCCCGACGTCTTTCACGCCCCGCACACCAACGCCTGCCTCAAGGCCGGCATCAACGTTTACTGCGAGAAGATGATGTCCAACACCATCGAGGGCGCCCGCTCGATGGTGGAGACGATGAAGGAAACTGGGAAACTTCTCCAGATCGGCCATCAGCGCCGCAGCAACCCGCGCTATCTTTTCACCCGCAACCGCGTCATCGGCGAGGCCCGCATCCCCGGACGCATCACCGCCGCGCAGGCCCAGTGGAACCGCGCCGTCTCCGAGGATCTCGGCTGGCCCAAGAAAGCCGCCATCCCCGCCGACGTCCTCGCCCGCTACGGCTACCCGGACATGCACACGTTCCGGAACTGGCGCTGGTTTAAAAAATTCGGAGGCGGCCCACTCTCGGATCTCGGCGCGCACCAGATCGACATGCTGAACTGGTTCCTCGACGTTGCGCCCGTGACGGTCATCGCGAGCGGCGGCAACGACTACTACAAGAACCACGAGTGGTTCGACAACGCCATGGTCATCTACGAATATCCGCTGGCCACCGGCACCGTGCGCGCATTCTACCAGGTGCAGACCACCACGAGTTCCGGCGGCGGCTACTTCGAGCAGTTCATGGGCGACGAGGGCACCGTGAAGACCTCCGAAAATCCCGCTCTCTGCGCCATCTACCGCGAAGCCCGCGCGCCGTCATGGGAAGAATGGGTGCGCAAAAATTATCTCCGCGCCAACGTCGCCCCTCCACCCGACGATTCCGACTCCGCCAAGGTCGATGCCCGCGAGACCGCCGCCCTCGCGACCTACAAAATTCCCGTCGTCCTCAACAAGGCCATCCACCAGTATCACCTGGAAAACTTCTTCCAAAGCATCCTCGGCAAGGCGAAGCTGAACTGCCCCGCCGACGAGGCCTTCAAAAGCGAATACGTCATCTTCAAGGCCATCGAAGCCGTCGAAACCCGCCAGCTCGTCTCCATCCAAGTCCCCTCCGTTTGATCCCATGAAACGCCCCAGCCTCCGCTTTCTTACCGCCGCCCTGGCCTCCGTCATCGCCGCCACCGCCTTGCACGCCGAGGATAAGATTCCCCTCCAGACCGAGCTGCCGAAGCCGCTTTTCGTCGGCACGCCCGTGCCGGTCAAAGTCGACAACCTCGAACCCGCCCGCACCGGCAAGCGACCCGACTTCCTGATCCCCGCCTCCAGTAAAAATCTCGCGCTCAACAAGCCCGTCACCGGCAGCGACTCTCTTCCCCTCCTCGGCGATCTCCCCCTCATCACCGATGGCGACAAGGACGGCAGCGAAGGCAGCTACGTCGAACTCGCCAAAGGAACCCAGTGGGTGCAGATCGACCTCGGCGCCCCCGCCGTCATCGACGCCGTGCTCGTGTGGCATTTCCACGCCCAAGTGCGCGTTTACCTCGGCGTCATCGTGCAGGTTTCCGATGATCCCACTTTCGCCACCGGCGTGACGACCGTCTATAACAATGACGCCAAAAATCTCCTCGGCAAAGGCGCGGGCAAGGACCCCGCCTACATCGAGACCTACGAAGGCCGCCTCATCGACGCCAAGGGTGCGAAGGGCCGCTACGTTCGCCTCTACAGCCAGGGCAACACCGCCAACAACCTGAATCATTACATCGAGGTTGAAGTGTGGGGCACACCGGCAAAGTAACCTACGCGGCGCGGCGGCACGCCTTCGGCCTGCTCCTTCCCTTGCTGGCCTTCGTGGCCGCCCTGCTCGTCCGCCTGCCCGACTTGGAGTCGCGCCCGTTTCACACCGATGAAGCCATCAATGCCTTCATCATCGAGGAAACGCTCTCGGACGAGGGCTACCACTACCGGACCAACGACCATCACGGCCCCACCCTGTTTTACCTGGCCGGCGCCGCACTGAAATCCGCCGGAATCACACACGTCGAGCAGATGGACGCGTGGATGCTGCGACTCGTCACCGCCCTCGCCGGCGCCGCGCTCGTCGCGACCGTCTTTTTACTGAGACCCGCGCTCGGATCTGCCGCCACCCTCGGGGCGGCAGTCTTCATCGGTCTCGCTGCTCCCTTTGTCTATTACAGCGGCATCTTCATCCATGAGACGCTCCTGCTTCTCCTGCTGACGGGATTCCTCGCCGCCTTCTGGCGCTGGCGAGAATCGGGCGCCATAGGTCTTGCCGTGACGGGCGGCATTCTCACCGGCCTCATGCTTTCCACCAAGGAAACCGCCGCGCCCATCCTGCTCATCACGATTCCCGTTTTTCTCATCGGAAGTCCTCTGCCATGGCGGCGGCGTCTCACCGGCTTGGCCGCAGCCACCGTGGTCGCGGCAGTCTTGGTGTTTTTGTTTTTCAGCGGCTTCGGCCGACATCCGGAACGCGCGCTCGATCTTCTCGCCGCCGTCCATCAACAGATCGGTCGCGGCCTCGGCCACGAACACGCCCACCCATGGTGGACCTACTTGAGCTGGGCCGGCACACCCACTCGAGTAGGCATTCCTTGGAGCGGATGGCTCATCGCAGGCTTCGGCGTCATCGGACTTTGGTGTGAACGAGGAAACCCGTTCGTGCGTCGCCTCGGGCTTTGGGCGCTGTTGCTGTTCATTTTTCAATCCGTCCTGCCCTACAAAACCCCGTGGCTGATGCTGGTGTTTCTTCTCCCGCTGGCCCTCCTCGCCGGCTCCGGTGCGGCCGCCGTCTGGCGAATGATCCCCTCGCGCCGCCTCGCCATTGCCACCACCGCGCTGGTCGTCGCCTTGCTGGGCGCGGAAACCCACGCTCGCTGCCTGCTCCATTCGGTCAATCCCGCCAATCCGCTCGCCTACTCCCCAAGCAGCCACGATCTCAACCGCCTGCAGCGCGATCTCGACACCCTTGCCGCCGGCTCGCCGGAAGGCCGTGATCTGCTCGTGCAAGTCGTCGCCAAAGACTACTGGCCGTTACCGTGGACACTGCGGCGTTTCCCGCACATCGGCTATTGGTCGGAGCCTCCCGCCGATCTCCGCGCCGGAGTGGTGCTTGTCGGACCCGAGGCAATCAATCACCTTCCTTCCCTTACAACGGCGCCCTACGAACTTCGCCCGGGCGTATGGATTTTCCTCGGCCAGCTTTCCACCCCATCCTCCGACACCCCTCTTCATCCATGAACCCTGCCCCACCCAATACCCCGCGCCCCAACATGATCGTGTTTTGGGGCTGCCTGATTGCGCTCATCGCAACGTCGTTCGGCTTCATCACCCGCATGCTGCTGATCGGACGTTTCCAAACCGACTTCGGCTTGGACAAGGTCCAGGTCGGCGAACTCCAGGGCGCGGGCATCTGGCCGTTCGCAATCTCGATCATCCTCTTTAGCCTGATCATCGACCGCATCGGCTACCGCATCGCGATGATCTTCTCGTTCGCCTGCTACGTCGCCTACCTCTCGCTCGCCTCGATGGCGTTCGCGTCGATCCAAGGCGTGACCGGCGACGCCCTCCACGCCGCCCAGGCCAAAGGTCACGCGCTGCTCTACTGGGGCAGCATCATCCTCGGCCTCGGCAACGGCACCGTGGAGGCCTTCGTGAATCCGCTCATCGCCACGATGTTTCGCCATGACAAAACCAAGTGGTTCAACCGCCTCCATGCCGGCTGGCCCGCCGGCCTTGTCTTCGGCGGACTCATCACTATCGCGATGGCTTCCGCGACCAGCCACGGCGACTGGCGCCTCGTGCTCGGCCTGATCGCGATTCCCTCGGTCATTTTCTTCGTCCTGCTCATCGGAGCGCGCTTTCCCATCAGCGAACGCGAGCAAGCCGGCGTCTCCTACCGCGACATGCTTGGCGAGTTCGGCATGTTCGGCGCGCTGGTCGCCTTCGGCCTCATCTTCGCGCAACTCGGCCAGGTTTTCAGCTGGTCGCAGGGTGTCACCCTCGCCCTCACCGCCGCCGTGGTCGTCGGCTTCGGCCTTTACACCCGCCGCTTCGGCCGAGGCATCCTCGCGCTTTTGATTATCATTATGATGCCGCTCGCCACCACCGAACTCGGCACCGACGGCTGGATCAGCAGCCTCATGGAACATCCTCTCGCCGCCGCCGGCTTCAACCCGGCATGGGTGCTCGTTTACACCTCCGCCATCATGATGGTCCTGCGTTACACCGCCGGTCCGCTCGTGCACAAGCTCTCGCCCGTCGGCCTGCTCATGGCCGGCTGCACACTGGCGATCATCGGTTTGTTTCTGCTCTCAAAATGCGACGAGGCTCCTCTCCTCGCCATCTTCGGCGCCGCCACGCTCTACGGCGTCGGCAAGACCTTCTTCTGGCCGACCATGCTCGGCATCACCGCCGAACAAAGCCCCAAGGGCGGCGCCCTCACCCTCAACGCCATGGGCGGCATCGGCATGATCGCCGTCGGCGTGATCGGCTTCCCCTTCATCGGCGCCCTCCAGGAAAAAACCGCCTCGGCCACCCTCGCCCACGAGTCGCCCGCCCTCGCGCAATCCGTGCTGATGCAGAAAACCTACCTCCTCGGCGGCTACGACGCCATCAACCCGGAGAAAGCCCAAGCCCTCACCGACGCCGCCAGCGTCAAGGCCGTCGCCTCGGCCAATCTCGCCGGCCAGTTCGATGCGCTCGCCCGCATGACCATGCTGCCGGCCTTCGTGCTCGCCTGCTACGTCGGGCTGTTCCTCTACTTCCGATCCAAGGGCGGCTACCGCCCTGTCGTGCTGGCCGACAAACCTGCCAGCCCCTGATCGCGTGTCCGCCGGTCGCCCGACTCCAACCATCAGTCGTCATCGCCATGAAGCGATGGCAACTTCGTTCGAGTTGCATCTGGTGACCGACGACGCGGCCTACGCTGGTCAGGCTGCGCTCGAAGCCTTCGCTCTGGTTGACCGTCTCGAAAACCTGCTCAGTCGTTTTCGCGAAGACAGCGAGGTCTCGCAGATCGGCCGGCTCGCTCCGGGCGAAACTCTGCGCCTGAGCGCAGAGACCTTCGCCTGCCTGCGACTCTCGCTCGACCTGCACGCGCTCACCGACGGCGCATTCGACCCAGCCCTCGGACACCTGGGACTTCCCTCCGACACACCACGCGGACGCCTCGTCTTGTTTCCTGAGGATCGCACCGTGCAATGCGAGGCCGGCTCCGTGCAACTCGACCTCGGAGCGATCGGCAAGGGCTTCGCCCTCGACCTCGTCGCCACGTTCCTGCGCGAATGGGAACTGCCCCGCGCCCTGCTCGTCGCGGGTGGCAGCAGCCTGCTGGCGCTCGACGGTCCCGCCGACGGCACGGACTGGGAGCTCACCCTCACCAAACGTCAAAGCATCTGGATCGCCAATGCCGCCATCGGAGCCTCCGGCGCGACTGTCCAAGGTGCGCATATCCTCGATCCTCGCAGCGGCGAGCCTTGTCACCGCTACACCCGCACCTGGGCCTGCGCCGGATCAGCCGCCGCTGCTGATGCCCTCTCGACCGCGTGGATGCTGCTCGACCGCGACGAGATCACCACCGTGTGCGAACGCCAGCCGGACACAGGCGGCGCCTTGCTCGCAAGCGAAGAACGTCCCGAAGCCATCGAGTGCTTCGGCGAATTTCCCGCACCAGTCTATTTTTCCGGAAAATAACCGCGCCGCGTCACGGAGCGGCTGCGGCCGGAACAGCCGGTGCCGAGACCGGAACTACGGGAGCAGGCGGCGCTACGGGCCAGCGCAAAGAATCCTTGCCCCGTTTACCCGCCCAAAGCTTTTCCGGCGTCCGCGTGTACCTGGGCGGCACCACGTTGCCCCGCAGAAGATCTGCCAACGGCGCGGCCATGGCCCGGTTGAAATACTCAACGCACAAGCCCACGTTCTTTTCGAGATCGGGGGTGTTATGTTCGTATTCCACCAGCACGACTCCGCCAAAATGCTGCCACCGCAGTTCGGCCAGCTGGCCTGCCGCATTCGAAGCACCCGTGCCCCACGGGACATCATGGGCACCCTTCACGTTCACTTCGTTCAGGTCCTTGAAATGCACCGACACAATACGTCCCTCGGCACGGTGAAGGTTTTCAACCGGGTCATAACCGGAGCGCACCCAGTGCCCCGTGTCGGCGCACAGCCCGACGTTCGAGCCGAACGGCTTGATCGCCGTCAGCGCCGTGTCGAGGTTGGCGTAGATCGAGGGCGTCGGATGGTTGTGCAGCGAGATCGCGATGCCAAACTCCCGCGAAAGCGGCTCGATCTCGGCAAGCGTCTCCGGCTTCGGCTCGGTCGCAATGCTGTCCATGCCCATTGCCTTCGCGAAAACAAAAATCTGCCGCCACTCGGCCGCATCGCGTCCGCCCACCACACCGTAGCTGACGAGCTTCACGTCCTCGCCCTTGAGCAGCGCCAGCACCTTGGCCTGCGTCGCGGCGTCCATCGTGTGATGGAAATTACCCGCAAGATCGCCGCCCAGTCTTTGACCGGGATAGGCCTGCAGATAATGAATGCCCAGCCGGTTGGCGGTCTTCAAGGTGTCGGAAAAAGTCAGGCTGCGGAAGGTCCAGGCCTGCAACCCGAGCCGCAGCGGGGATTCCTGCATCGCCGGCGTCTGCACGCTCCGGCAGCCGGCCAGCCCCAGGAGGGCGGCTAATATAAACCCAAATTTTGAAAATGCTTTCATGAGGGTAACGGGGTCAGAACAATCGGTAGTTTTTGTGAATGAAACGATTCGCCTCCGGCATGCCGACGCACTCGCCCTTCACTGGGTCCCATTCGATGGGCTTACCCATGCGGATGGCCAGATTTCCCAATGATACCATCTCCGTCAGATCGGCGGAGTGATCGACGATGTTGGAGCCGGGAACGGGACCGCCCTTGCAGCCATTGATCCACTCCATGTGCGGATCACCCTTGGGAATGCGCGGGATGGTTTTGGGCGGACGATTCGTAAACGCCCGCAACTTCTCCTCGGGAATGAGCCGGGGCGACGCGCCATAATCATTCTCGTTCAAGATCGTGCCCTTGTCGCCGAGATAGATGACTCCGCCCTTGCCGAGCTGCTCGTCTTTGCCCATCTCCTGCGGCAGCGGAGGTTTTTTATCCCCGTCAAACCACTTGATCTTCACCGGCGGCAGGGAACCACGCGCCGGAAATTCCCAAGTGACAATCGACCACGCGGGGCAGCTCGTGGCGGTGTTCCCCTCACACTCCGCCGAAACCTTGACCGGCCCCCTGAGATTCAGCGCCCAAAACGGAGCGTCCAACAAATGGCACCCCATGTCGCCAAGCGCGCCGCAGCCGTAATCCCAAAATCCGCGCCACTTGAACGGCGCCATCTGCGAGCTGTAGTCGCGGACCGGACCGCATCCCAGCCAAAGATCCCAGTCCATGGTGGGCGGCACGGGTTCCGTCGCCGGCAAGACGACCCCCTGCGGCCAAACCGGCCGGTTCGTCCACGCATGGACTTCGCGCACGGGCCCGATCACGCCCGCTTCGACCCATTCTTTCAGCATACGGGTGCCCTCGTTTGCATGGCCTTGATTGCCCATTTGGGTGACCACCCTCGCCTTGAACGCGGCCGCCTTCAACACGCGCGCCTCACCAATCGTGTGCGTGAGCGGCTTTTGCACATAGACATGCTTGCCCATCTCGATCGCCATCAGGGCCGCGGGGAAATGGGTATGATCCGGCGTCGAAATCGTGACCGCATCGATCTGATCGCCCATTTCCGTCAGCATCTGACGGTAGTCCCGATAGCGGGCGGCATTGGGAAACTGGCTGAAAATTCTCTCTCCGCGCACGAAGTCCACGTCGCACAGGGCGACGATGTCCTCGCTGGATGAATTCATCACATCGCTCAGGCCTTTGCCACCGAGTCCGATGCAGGCGAGCCGGAGCTTCTTGTCCTTCGCGACCAGATTTTTAAAACGATGCGGCGAAGGAATCTGCGCCCAGGCGGGCGTGCAGGCCACGGCCAGCGCCGCAATTGAAGCCGTCCGGATAAAATGACGGCGAGAAACAGTAATCGAGGGGGGCATGAGGTGTGGGAAAATCGTTAGCTTGTTAAGCGACGCGTTTACTTGTCCCAGCCATGAGATTTGACGAGCTGGGTCAACTCCTGTTGCGGAGCGGAATCCGCCGGGACGATCTTGAACTTCACGAGAAACTGAAAGGCACGAAACACCGTTTTCACTTCGCCCTCCTTCGCCTTGAGCTCGTCCGCAGACAAGGATGCCAAACCCGCGACATACCGGGCCTGCCAGGTTTTCACCTGCTCAAGCGTGGCGGCGTCCTGCTCGTAAACCAACGACTCGGCGAGGCGCAGCATTGAGGCGGTGGTTTTGCCGTCCATCTTCGCCGCGTCGGCGCGGATGCCGGCGGCGATTTCCTTGCGCTTGGCCGCCGTCGCTTCAACGGAAAGCGGACCATCGGTGCCGCCCTCGACGGCGCGCGCAGATAACTCGCGATACCAGATGTTCCGATAGCGAACAGGATTGCCGTGATCCTGAAGCTTGAGCGGTCCCTTTTCAGGGAAAGGCCCGGCGACGGCCCTCGTCCTGTGGCCGGTCGGCCCCTCGATCTGGGTGTGATCCTGCACCAGCACCCCGTTGCAAAAAACCGTAACGTAGCCGGGATCGATCACCCTGCCGTCGCGGTAAACAGGCCGGCGAAAAACGATGTCGATGACCTGAAACTCCCCCGGTGGCCGGAGGGCATTCGCCAAAGGCGGACTGCTCCCGTAAGCCGCGCAGGCAAACCCGTCGGCGTAGGTGGGATTGTTATAATTATCCAGCACTTGGATCTCGTAGATCCCCATCAGAAAGATGCCGCTGTTGCCGCGACCCTGGCTGTCGCCCTGCGCCTTTGCGGGTGCCGCCCACTCCACGTGCAGCTGGCAATCGCCGATCAACCGCTTCGAGCGCACGTAGCCCGATTTGGGCACACACTCCATCGCGCCGTCGCGGGCAATCCACTGGGTCGGCGCGCCTTCGTTTTTATCCGACGCCCAATTGGCCAGCGATTCCGCTGTCCCGTCGAAAAGCACGATGGCATCAGAGGGCGGTTTTCCTGGCTGATCCGCGGAACTGAACGTGCCAGGCGTGACCACCGGTGGCTGCGGCCGGTTCTGATCGTGAATCGCCCAAGGATGGCTCTGGTCGGGGGCATCCCCATAAAACGGAGACCCCGTGGAAGCGAATATCGGCACGGCAAAAGCGGCCAGCAAAGAAACCGAACTTAACGCAAAACGAACGGCAGGGGAAACCATGGTAAGAGGGGTAAGACGCGAAGCCTTCTTCGTAAGAAACAAAAAACCCATCCTAAAATGCGTTGCCCCAGACTCGTCAGTCCGACGCCAATGCTAGCCCAGCCACTGCTCGAACTTCACCGCGTCCTCCAGCGTGTCCACGCCGATGGTCGGGTCGTTCGTCACGCCACACACGATCTCGTAGCCGTTCTCGATCACGCGGAGCTGCTCCAGCTTCTCGATCTGCTCGTAACGCCCGGGCGGCAGTTTGGAGAAACGCTCGATGAGATCCGCCTTGTAGGCGTAAAGCCCGAGATGTTTGAAGCACGGGTTCGCCTGTACCCAGGCATCATCCACCTGCCCCGCCCGATCACGCGCATACGGGATCGGCGCCCGCGAAAAATAAAGCGCCCGCCCGCCACCCGGCGCGAAGACGACCTTCACCTGGTTCGGATTGGTAAAATCCGCCGCTGTTGTAAACGGCGTGCCCAGTGTCGCCATCGCCGCCGATCCGCCAATAAGCTCGGCCAGCGCGAGAATCTGCGCACGTGTCACCAGCGGCTCGTCCGCCTGCACGTTGATCACGTGGTCGGCCTTCACCGTGCGGTTCGCCTCGGCAATGCGGTCGGTGCCGCTCTGGTGTTGCACGCCCGTCAAAACCGCCTCGAACCCAGCGGCTCGCAGCGGGGCCGCAAGCAGGTTGTCATCCACCGCAAAAAACAGCGGAATCTCCGGCGCCTCGCGCCGGATACGTTCGGCCACCCATAGTAACAAGGGCTTTCCCTTTATGAGATGCAGCAACTTGCGCGGAAACCGGGTGGATTCGAGCCGACAGGGGACGATAATCGCGATCTTGGGCATGATAGCTGCAAAGTGGACGCCGGGTTTTTGAGTTGCAAGCAGCCCTCTCATCCCGGACTTTGTAAACCAAATCGAATGGACAAGAACGACACTACCACGACCGGCCAGCAGCACATAAAAGAGCTGGTGGTTCAGAACAAGATGGGCATCCACGCCCGCCCGGCCGCCATGATTGTGCGCATCACAAACAAGTTTAAGGCCGATGTTTTCGTGGAAAAAGACGAGGAGCAGGTCAATGGTAAGTCTATCATGGGCTTGATGATGCTCGCCGCCGGCAAAGGCTCGAAGGTCAAGTTCCTCGCCACCGGCGAAGACGCCCCGCAGATGCTCGGCGAGCTGGAGCAGCTCTTCACCCGCAAGTTCGACGAGGCCTGATCGGCCCCCCTTGAACATACCGGTATCAGCATTTTAAGCGGCCCATTTCCGGGCCGCTTTTTATTTTCGGGTGTTTACCGGGTTAGATTCCAAAAAAGCCCCGTGCCGTCTTCGTGGTCGTTTCAGCCAGCTCAACCAGACCAACCCCGAACAACTCCGCCGCATACTCGGCCGTATGCCTCATAAAAGCCGGTTCGTTCGGTTTTCCACGATTGGGAACCGGCGTCAAATAAGGCGCATCCGTCTCCAACATGAGCCGTGCAAGTCCCTGAATCTTGGCCGCTTCTCGAACATTCTCCGCATTTTTATAGGTCACTACGCCGGTGACCGACCCGTAGGCACCGCGCTTCAACAGCTCGCTCATCTCCGCCGGACCTTCGCTGAAGCAGTGAAAAACGACTTTCTGCCAATCCACCCCACTCGCGTCGATCATCGCGACCGACTCGGCAAACGCCCCGCGAGAATGAACCACCAGCGGACACCCCAGCCGCTTCGCAATGCCCAACTGCACCTCGAACGCGGCCCGCTGCCACGCGAAAACCTGCTCCGCCTTCACCGCATCATCTTTCGGCAGATGAAACCGATCCAAACCGCATTCGCCTAACGCAACGGGCTTTTTCCCGCCACTCCAGAATGCCTCGATCTGCGCCACCTCGTCCGCCCAGTTCTCACGCACACAACACGGATGCAATCCGACCGAGTAATGAACGACTCCCGGATGAGCCACCGCCAGATCGCGGATCAACGTCCAATCGTCGCTCTCCGTGCCGATGGAAATCATTTCGGTCACGCCCGCCTCTCGCGCCCGCGCCAGCACTGCGTCGAGCGTTCCGGCACGCGCAAAACCATCCAAGTGCGTATGAGTGTCTATGAGCGTCATGGCCTCAGTTCACTTCAAATAGAGCGGCGCATACCGTTCCTGCAAATACCGCAGCAGGTATTTCGGCGTAAGCTCCTCGCCGGTCACCTGCTTCACCAACGCCAGCGTGTCATAACGACGGCCCTGTTCGTGGATGTGGATCCGCAACCAGCTGAGCAATCGCGAGAAATCGCCCTGCTCAAAATCCGACTCCAAGCCTGGCAGCGTTTTGAGCACGGTAAACCAAAGCTGCGCGGCAATCATGTTACCCAAACAGTAACTCGGGAAATACCCGAACGCCCCGCCCGACCAATGCACATCCTGCAGCACGCCGACCTTGTCGCTCGCCGGCGTGAGGCCGAGCAGTTCCTGCGACAGCGCATTCCACGCCGCCGGCAGATCGGCCACCGCGAGGTCACCGCGAAACAGCCGCTGCTCCAGTTCGAACCGCAGCAGAATGTGCAGATTGTAATGAACCTCGTCGGAATCGACGCGAATGAGCGTCGGCGCGACTTCATTGACCGCCAGATACAGCTCCTCCGACGACACCGCCGCGAGCTGCGTCGGAAATTTTTCGCGAAAGCGCGGCTCAAAAAACACCCAGAACGCCCGGCTGCGTGACACTTGGTTTTCCCACAGACGGCTCTGCGACTCGTGCACGCCCATGCCCGCGTTTTGTCCGAGCGGCGTGCCTTGCAACGCGAGCGGCAGACCTTGTTCGTAAAGCCCGTGACCCGTCTCGTGAATCGACGAAAAAAGCGAATCGAGCGGATTGTCCGCATCGAAACGCGTGGTCATGCGGATATCCGCGCCCGATCCTTCGCAGAACGGATGCAGCGACACGTCAATGCGCCCGCGCCGGTAGTTGAAGCCGAGCCGTTCGGTGACATCGCGCAGAAAATCGCGCTGCGCCTCGACCGGGAAGCCCTTGAAAATATCCGTGCGCGCCTTGACCGGCGAAGCCGCGATGGCCCGCACCAGCGGCACGAGGCCGGCCTTCAATTCCGTGAAAAGAGCGGTGATTTTCGCGGCCGTCATGCCGGGATCATGCTTGTCGATCGCGTAGTCGTAGGGCCGGTCGCCCCAGCCCAGGTAGGCCGCCTCGCGCTTCGCCAACGCGAGATGCTTTTCGAGATAGGGCGCGTAGGCGGCGAAATCCGACTTCCCCTTGGCCTCGGCCCACGCGTGGTAGGCCGCGCTGGAGAGGCGCGCCTTCTCCGCGACAAACTCCGCCGGCAGCTTTGTCACCCGGTCATAATCCCTCCGCGCCTCCCGCACGACCACCTCTTGATCAATATCTAATGCAATTTTGTCACTTAATAAGTGACAAACTTGATTTTCGAGTTCGGTCAAAAGAGAGCCTATTTCGGGGTCAGTGGCGGCGGCGTGTTGGAGCTCGGCCAGCAGGGCCGACTGCTCGGCTCGCTGGTCGGCGCTGTCGGGCGGCAGATTCACCTGTTCGTCCCAGCCAAGCAGGCCGGCGACGGTGCCGAGGACGTGGGCACGTTTGAGTTTGGTGACGAGAAGTTCGTAGGAATCAGACATGGGCGGATCGACGGACACACAAACACACCTCGCGGATCGGGCGAAGCGCAGAATCACCCAAAAACGCGGCGACCCGCGTTACTGTTGCGACAGCTTGGACGGATCAGCCACGTCCGCCGCCGGGATCGGATCGAGCCCGCGCACGAAAATATTACCGCCGTTGGCATCAGCCGTGATGAGCGAGCCGCCGCCATTGACCGTGCCCGTCAGGCTGGATTTTCCAGGACCGCCGCCGGTTGCCTTGATGATGAGGTTGCGGACTTTCACCCGCCCGAAAATCGACGCACTGAGATCCAGCGTGCAAGCGCTGATCGTTTCCATCACGAGGGTGATTTCCCCGCCCGATGTCGTGATTTTGGCCGGTTTCGTGATGGGAGGAACGAAGCCCACCTTCGCGTCGGTGCCGCTGCCGTGAACGACCACTTCACCCGCCGCACGCTGCAGCTCGATGTAGCCGCCGTCGCTGGAAAGTTCGGTGCGGCCGAAGGCGCGCCCCACAGTCACGTTGCCCGTGCGGGTGTGCGCCTTGATGGCGCCGGTGCAGGCAGTAATCGCAATGTCGCCGATGCGGCTGAGCACCTTGATGTCACCATCGATTTCGCCCGTGAAAATCGGCCCGCTGTCGTTGGCGAGGTCGAGTTTCCCCTTGATCGAGCCTATCACGATGCCGCCGTCGATCGTGAGCACCTCGACGTCGCACTGCGCCGGCACTTTGATTTCGTAGGTGATCAGGAGAGGTGGCCAACCCTTCCACGACCAAGTCGCCTTCTTTTTGTAACGTGCAAAAATGTTCACCCCCGTGTCCGTCGCAGTCATGTGCAGGTCGAAATCCTTCACGCGGGCATCCATGTCGGCTTCCTTTTCGACGTCGGCCTGCTCGATCACGGTTATTTCGATGGCCTGGCCGGTTCCCTTGGCAACATGCACTGCGCCGCTAAACGTATCTATTTTCAAAGACGCGGCCGCAGGCATTTCGAAACGCCGCTCCACCCGACGCTCAAGGAGCGCAAAGGCATCCGTAACGGATAAAACGACAACAACGACTGCGCTCAAAAGCCGTAAGGACATCCGCTTTCAGATAGGGTAAAACACCCATCTTTCAAGACCCCAATTCAGCCCCTACCAACCGTCATCCGGTTTTCTGGGCGTTGTTGCTCACGTAATGAGCAAGCGAACGGTTCATCGTGTAAGCCTTCAGGGAAGCGTCGCTGGCCTTGTCGTTGCGTTCAACGAGAAACCGGGGCGAACGCTGCAACGCGACCTGCTCTTCCTCCGCCGCCGTGGAGATGAGCAGTAAAATTTCCGCGCGCGCAGGCAGGCGCGCCGCCGGAAAGCCCGCATAAGCGGAGAGCCAGCGGACGGTAGTGAGAAAAGGAGTGGAGACAGGACGAGTCACTCCGGAATCCTGCCGGAAAAATCCGGCGCGAGTCAACGGGCGTAAATCCTGCATTGCCAAATATGGCCAGGCTTTGGCCCCGTAGAATGGAGCAACCCACGCCGGATCAACCCAAGACACGCTCGAAGCATCCGCCGGTCGCACCCGTTTCATTCATACCCGCATGTCCTCAAACGCTTCTCCGCCCCCCTTGATCGAGTTCGTGCCCATCAGCTTGAAGAACATGCTGATCCGAGAAGCCGCCATGGTCTTCGTCCGTCAGCGACTCATCCAGGCGATCCCCATCGCGCAAGCACGCGAACAGGAAGTCCGGGCGACCCGCTCGCCCTTCATGGTCATCCTGCCGACCAAGGCCAACCAAGAGTTCCGCGCCAACTTGGAAGGTTCGCGACAAACCCTCGATGTCCTCCAAAAAGCCCTGGCAAACCTCACCACACGCGAACAGCAGCTGCTTTCTCTTGTTTCCTACCGCTTGGAAACCCATTGGCGGCGCAGCTCCAAAGATTATGTGAACGGCCTTGCCGGCTACCGCTATCCCGACGACTGGCTGCGCATCAAAACACGGCTGGAGGATGGCATCTGCACCTACCACGAACCGCTGAAGACGCTCTCCGCTCTCTGCCTAGGCATTCCTGCCGGCAAAACCGTCGAAACCCACCCGCCCTGCCATCAACTGACCGTCCGCGCGATCGCCTGGGGCGAACGCCTTGAGGACGAAGTCCGCTTCATCAACAAGATTGCCGATGTCCAGCGGGCGCACACCGGCCCCGGAGGTTTCACCCTCAAGCGCCAGACACCCGTCAACTGGAAGGAATGCGCCCAAGCGTTGCTCACCATGGACACCGCCGCCTGCTCTGCGGCACTCGAAAATCTCATCCCCGATTCGGAAGCGATCTCGAAACGAATCTTGGCCGACGTCTCCGCCGAACAACAACTGGTCCTGCACTCCCCTGGTCACGGAACATCTCATTTTCACGCCGAACAGTGGACCGCGCTGCGAGCCGCCGCCGCCTTGAAGGTCAATCCGGCCGAGTTGGAATCGTTGACCAAAGAAACGGAAACCCTGCTCGAAAACGGAGAGCTTGAGACTTGGGCGCTCCTCGATGAACCACCGCCAGGCACGCCACCGTCCGCAGCTCCTGCGCCCTCGCAACCACCCTTCCCCGTAACGACCGCCCCGTTCGCCAAGCCGGTCCCGCCGCCAACTCCGCGACCCGGCCTCGTCTTGAAGCTGCCCTCGCGGATCGCGACCCAGCCTCCCTTCACTCCCCCCAAGCAGCCGTAAGTGCCCTCGCAACCGGCGCCCTTTACTTGACCAAAGCGTCGCCCCACACCGCTTCGTCAAACCCGACCAGACCGGTAGCTTTGCTCAACGCGAAAGGCCGCTTCACCAGATTGCCGTTCGTCGCAAGCAACGCCAGCGCCTGCGCCTCAGCCATCGCGGGAAGTTTCTCGCCAAGCTTCAGCTCACGATAATCGCGTCCCGAGGTGTTGAAGAGTTTGCGCAACGCCTCCGCGCCTCCGAGATGCGCGAGCATGGCCCGCAGCTCCGCGACGGATGGAGGCGTTTCGCGAATCGGTTTTTCGGTGAATGCGATGCCTTGGGCGCGCAGCCATTTCACGGCGCGGCGGCAGGTGTCGCAGTTGGCGTAGGTGTAGACGGTCAGCGTGCTCATTTCACCCACTCGATGGATTTTACGACAAACTGCCAGTTGCCTTTGTATTGGCCGAGCTCGCCGTAGAATTTCAACTGCCCGCCATTCTTGCGCTGCTCAAACAGCGCGTCGCGGATTTTCTTGTCGGGACTGAACACCTCGTAGACATCGCCGAAGGCGCGAACCTTGAGGTAGCGATCCTCCACCGTCTCTCCCTCGACGCGGAAGAGTTTTCCGGACCAGGTGCCGTCGCGGAGGCTGGCCCCGGCGGGAAGCTTGTCGACGGTGATCGCGACGGCCTTCACGTCCACCTTGTCGTAATCGCCCTTCGAGGAAACCGGGGCGCTGTCGTCATCCTGCCCGGCCGTGCGGTCAAGCGGCATGAATTTGCCGGGCTGGTTGTCGTCCACCGTGATGAACTTCGCGTAGATCGGAAAATGGTCGGAAAACCCATGGCCGGCCGGACCCTCGCTGCTCCAGCGATTGGGCAGGCCGCCGGCATCGGCGTTGAGCCCGGGAAACTTCGCGACACCGAAGGAGTTGTCCACGTATTGCACGCCGCGGCGGTCATAGAGGCCGCGCGAAACAATGAGGTTCATCAACGTGCCCCACTCGCCCTTGAAGGTGTCGCTCCCGCGCTGGTCGACCGGAAGCTCGAACCACAGGTTGTAGATATCCTTCGCCGGACCGCGGATGGCCAGCTCGTTGCCCTGTGAACCAAGGATGTCGTTGATCCCCGTCTGCTTCATCGTGCGATAGCGACGCTTCTGGTTGTATTGGGAGTTGAGATCACCGCCGATGATGATGTCGGCGTTGGGATCCGCCTTCAGCAGCTCATCGAGGCGCGTGCGCAGCGTGCGGGCGTTCTCGATGCGAAACACCTCGGTCTTGGGATCGCCCGCGCCGGATTTCCAATGATTGTCGAAGACCGTGAGCGGATAACCATCCACATCGAGCTGCACCTCGAGGATGTTACGCGCGTTAAGCGTCGGATAGCTGTGCACCGCCTTCACGGGAAACTTCGTAAAAATCACGGTCTTGATCGCATGGCCATGGCCGTCCTCGTGTTTGCCGGGCTGGTCGCCGCCGGTGACGACCGTGTAGCCGGTGAGCCCGTGGTCGACACACGCCTTCAGGAGCAACGCCTCCGCCGGCAGATCGCCGATCACCGGCGTGAAATCCGCACCCAGCATCCGGTCGATGGTCGTGCCTGCGTATTCCTTGAGGATCGCCGGATAATCGGGCGGTGACTTGCCGGGAGTCTGGTCGATTTCGATTTCCTGAAACAGGACGATCTCGGGCCCCTTGCCGCCGTTGAATTTCGCGAGCACCGAGGCGACGTTGTTCACCTTGGTCAGCGCATGGGCGTGGGTGTAAACCGCCGGCTGGTAATCGTCGTAGATCGCCACGCCGTCTGCGTCGTGCATATTCTCGACGTTGTAGGCGACAACCGTGAAGGGACGCGCCGCCAGCATCGCCGGCACCCACAGCAAACCGAGGGCTAATTTCAACATATGCATGATCCGATCAGTCTGCAGGAACCGTGCTCTGGCAAAGCCAAACCTGTGATTTTCGCGTGACGGCCCGGCGGCCGCAGACAACCGTAAGCCCATGCCTGCAACCGCCCCCCTGCTCAATATCCATGGCCTCGCCGTGATGCGCGACCGCACCACGTTGCTGCAAGACGTGGCTTGGCGCGTCGGGCGTGGCGAGCACTGGGTCATCCTCGGTCCCAACGGCTGCGGCAAAACCTCGCTCCTCAAGGCGCTCACCGGCTACCTTACGCCCAGCGCGGGCGAGATCGAACTCCTCGGCCGACGCTATGGTGAAAGCGACTGGCGCGACCTGCGCCTCGAAATCGGCCTCGTGACCAGCGCCCTGCAGGCCAGCGTCCCGCCCGACGAACCCGCGCTCGAAACAATCATCAGCGGCAAATACGCCCAGCTCGATCTCTGGATGAAAATCACACCCGCCGACCGCCGCGCCGCGCAAAAACTCCTGCGCTTCACCGGCGCGGGCGCGCTTGCCGAACGTCTCTGGGGCCAGCTTTCCCAGGGTGAACGCCAGCGCATCCTCATCGCCCGCGCCCTCATGGCGAAACCGAAGCTGCTCATCCTCGACGAACCCTGCGCCGGACTCGATCCGATTTCGCGCGAGCAGTTTCTCCACTTCATCGAAACCCTCGCCCGCCAGCCGCGCGGACCCGCCCTCATCCTGGTGACACATCACGTCGAGGAAATCACGCCGGCCTTCACCCACGCCCTCTTGCTCAAAGCCGGACGCGTGCAGGCATCCGGCCCGCGCAAAACGACGCTGGTTTCACGCAACCTCTCGGCCATCTTCGGCGCGCCGCTGAAGCTCACGGCGCGCGGCGCGCGCCTGCACCTGCGTCTTCCCGCCAAGACACAGGGCGCGTTTGAGGTGTGAGCTTACTTGGCGAAAATTTCGCCGAAAAAATCCTGCATGTGCTGCCACGAGCGATTGGCCGCCGCCTCGTTGTAACCAATGCCGGTGAGTCCGGTCGTCTGGGCAAGGCGCGTCGCGTTGGGATTGGTGAACGCATGAACCGCTCCGGCGTAGCTGACGAATTCGTAGTCAACCTTCGCCTTGTCCAAGGCCGTCAGAAGACCGTGCAGTTGCTCGGGCTTGATGAACGGATCAATGGCCCCGTGGCAGATGAGCACCTTGCCCTTGATCGCCGCCGCCTGTTCGTCCGTCGGCACGACCGGACCGCCATGGAAACTCACGATGCCCGTGAGCGGCACACCCGTGTAGGCCAGCGCCTGCACTGTCGAACCGCCAAAACAATAACCGATGGCCGCCACCTTGCCCGGTGCGACCAGACCCGTCGCCAGCAACTGGTCGAGACCGGCCTTCGCACGCTCGGCCATGAGCGGCTTGCCGTAGAACGGCGAGGAAAGCTCAGTCGCCTTTTTCGGATCCTCGGTGTTCACACCGGCGCCATACATATCCAGCGCAAAGGCGACGTAGCCGAGCTTGGCGAGTGCCTCGGCCCTGCTCTTCGCGTAGTCGTTGAGCCCCCACCATTCGTGAACCACCAGCACGCCGGGCGC
>FJVV01000539.1_pt1 | contig 27037 bp, 22 predicted proteins | sample 1011911 | NCBI WGS metagenome assembly FJVV01 (sample SAMEA3912450, study PRJEB9761) | metagenome | biome: forest; material: soil | place: USA | collected 2011-06-22 | depth 0.1 m
ACAGGATGGTGGCGGCGCGGCGTTTTGCGGAGGCGAATGGCTACCCGGTCGTGCTCAAACCCGATGTGGGCGAACGTGGCGCGGGCGTGGTCATAGCTCGGGATGAGAGGGGGATGAAGCGTGCGTTGTTTGAGGATGCCGGGCCGTTGATCGCGCAGGCCTATGTGCCGGGCGTGGAGTATGGAATTTTTTATTACCGGCATCCGGACGATGAAAAAGGCGGGATTCTTGCGATCACCGACAAGCGGATGCTGGATGTTACAGGTGATGGACGGAGAACTTTGGAGACGCTGATTTTGGCGGATGAAAGGGCGGTGTGCATGGCGGATTTTTTCATGGAAAAATTCGCGACACGGCTGGATCGGATTCCCGGGGTGGGCGACCGAGTGATGCTCACGGAACTTGGCACGCATTGCCGAGGCGCGTTGTTTTTGGATGGAACGCATTTGCTTACATCCGAGTTGAGCGCGTCAATCGAACGGGTGAGCCGGACATTCAAGGGATTTTACTTTGGGCGTTATGATGTGCGTGCGGCTTCGGAGGAGGCTTTTCGCAGGGGCGAGTTCAAGGTCATCGAGTTGAACGGGCTCACCTCAGAAGCGACGAGCATCTACGATCCGCGCCATTCGGTATGGTTTGGGTGGAGGATGCTGTGCCGGCAGTGGAGGCTGGCCTTTGAGATCGGAGATGCCAACCGTAAGCGAGGCGCGCATGTGCTTGCCGTGCGTGAAATTTGGGCGTTGGTTAAACGTGAATCGTAATTCCATGCCGCCCGTTGTTGAATCCTTGGCAGAAACTGAGCGTTACACCCTGCATTTGGCCTTTGAGCCCGCGCAGGTGAGGGCTGCGCAGCGTCTGCGCTTTGAGGTCTTCAACCTTGAAATGGGAGAGGGTTTGGCGACCTCGGCGGCCACGGGCTTGGATGAGGACAAATTCGATGCGGTCTGCGAGCACTTGCTCGTGATTGAGACGGCTTCCGGTGTCGTGGTGGGCACCTACCGCATGCAAACGGGAACCAACGCGGCGGCTCATCTGGGTTATTATAGTGCCCGTGAATTTGATTTTCAGCCTTTTGAGGCGGCACGCGGAGAAATTATGGAGTTGGGCAGGGCTTGCGTGGCGGTCGCCCATCGTAACCAAAGCGTATTGGGCCTCCTCTGGAAGGGCATCGCCAAGTATGCACAATCGCAGAAGGCGCGCTATTTGATCGGGTGCAGTTCTCTGACGTCACAAAATGAAGCCCAGGGACTGCGCACTTACCTCGAGCTCGAAGGGCGTTGCTTGGCTCCGCTTGCATGGCGCACGGTTCCGATTGCAGGGTGGCAGTGTGCGGCAGGGAGTGCAGCACCGGAAGTGGTGCCTGTGCCTCGTTTGATGTCTGCCTATCTGGCGGCTGGCGCTAAAATCTGCGGTGAACCGGCGATTGACAGGGAATTCGGGACCATTGATTTTTTAACTTGGATGGATTTGCAGTCGATGCCTGCGAGAGTCCTGCGCAAGTTCATGGGATGATTCTCATGGGCAAATTTGCATGAGCAGACTATGGTGTTTTGTCCGAGGAGGCTGGCGTCTTTTCGCGATGCTGACAGTGATCGCGTGGTCGATGGCGAACTACGGCTTGGATCGGCGCAACCGGCGTGATGCCCTCAGCAAGGCTTTGTGGCTCCAGCGGGTGTGTCGTCGCGTCTTGAGGGTGTTGGCCGTGTCGGTGGAGTCGCGCGGCGAGCCGGCCCATGGTGCGGTCATCGTTTCCAATCATCTCAGTTACATGGATATTTTGATTCTTGCGGCAACCGCGACGGTGGTTTTTGTATCCAAAAAAGAAGTTCGCGACTGGCCCCTTTTCGGGTGGTTCGCGGAAAAAGCGGGAACACGATTCATTGATCGGAATAAACGCGGCGACGTGAGGAGGATAGCGGAAGAAATCGGCCCCGTGATGCTTGCCGACCTGACGGTCGTGCTTTTCTTGGAGGGCACGACGACTGATGGAAGGAGCGTGTTGCCATTCAAGCCGTCATTGCTGGAGCCGGCTGTGATTCAGGGGTGGAAAATAGTGCCGGCGGCTTTGGGGTATATTGTTCCAGCCGGCCGATCGATGGAGCGGGAGATTTGTTGGTGGGGGGACATGACTTTGCTGCCACACCTGCTGAATTTTACCACGTTACCTTGGGTGCGTGCGACGGTAAGTTGGGGGCGGCCGGTGTTGGCCTCGAAAGATCGCAAGATTCTGGCGGAGGAATTGCACGGGCATGTGGTTGAACTTAAAGTAGGAGTGGACGGCAGCGGAGCTGACGGCGCAGGTGTTTATCAAGCATAACCGGTTTGGGTGAGAGTAAGAAAAGGATTCGTGGGGACGCAGGTATCTGGAGGGCCTAACGGAAGAGATTTTCAGTGATTCGTCGGATATGGAGATATTGTTTACGACCAGCGAAAGTTCCGGATGTGAAATTTACTAAGCTTGAGCTTGCTCACGGGGAATATTCCCATATTTTATTGCCAGCAGTATACAACTGTATCGGACAACAAACTCTGCACATGAAAAAATCGTTCTACTTCCTATTAATTGCCGCGGTATTTTCCCTTGGGTCTCTTTGCGCCTATGGTGCTGAAGCAACCGCCCAAGCGATTGTGCTCAAGATCAAGGGCTCTGCCAACGTAGTTTTTGCGGGTCAAACCCAGCCGATTGCCATCAAGGTCGGCGATAAGCTTCCTCAGGGTGCAACGATCACCACCAGTCCCAATTCGGAGGTTGATGTTCAAGCCTTCAACGGAGCGGTGGCCACGATTAAAGCTGATAGCACTGTTAACTTGGAAAAGCTTTCGGTCACCACTTCTGGAGGGGCTGTTACCAAGCAGACCGCTTTGTTGAATCTTAAAGTGGGCAGCATTCTTTCCAACATCGATCCGGCCAATCACAATATTAACGATTACGGCATCCGCACCCCAAAGGGCGTCGCTGCAGCCCGAGGCACCGTTTTCTTCGTGCACGTTAGCGAGAACGGCCAGGTTCAGGTTTTTGTAACCCAGAGTGCTATTATGTTCCATCCCCTCGGTGGTGGTAAACCAGTGGAGATTCCGGCCGGCTACTCTTTTTCGGTTAATCCTGATGGAACTCTCGGTGTGGTCACGCAAGTTACCGATGCTAATCCGGCACCTGAAGGGGCCACGACAATTCCAGCAATTGATCCTGGTGAGCAGGTAATTGTGAGCCCGATGCGGTGAGAATCGTGAATTGATTGATTTTACAAAACCGGCACCTTGAAGGTGCCGGTTTTTTATTTGGCCTCGTCGAGGAAAGACGTTTGCCGCTGGGCGGTCTTGGCTGCCTGTGTAGCGGCTTCTTCCTCCGGTGTCGCCGAAAGATGTTTTGGCGGGCGGGATACCCGTTGGGCGACCGCAGTTTCTCGATCCGCGACAATACGGTCGCACATTTTGTGGATTTGCAGACGCAGCCACTTGGTTGTCTGGCTCTTTTCCGAGTAGTCCGCCGGACCGTAGTGGTCGATGCGGCCAACTTGGCGCAGGCGGTCGTTTTGCTCGAACTCGGCGGTAGAGTCTGGGTTGTAGACGGCGTAGGCCTTGCCCCCGCCGCTTTTGACCACGGAAAAACTTGGGATGTCACTCGGGCCGTCCGCGATGTAGATCATGTTTTGCAGCGGGATGCGGCGGTCCTCCGGTTTGATGTTCGAGTTGACGTCGATGGCCGGATTTTTGTTGGTGCCCTTGTTGATTTCGAAGATGGCTTTGGTCTTGGTCGTGTTGTCGATGACCATGCCGATCTGGGCGATTTGGGCCTCCGCGCGGATGTCCATTTCCTTTTGCTTGAGGAATCCGGGTTGAAGAGGGTTTTCCACGAATTCGCACCCCCAGATTCCGTCCACGTCTGCAGCCGCCTTACTGCCGCGAATCATTTCGGCCAAGCCGGTGCTGACGATGTAATGCTCCAGGGAAATCTCGTGTTTGGCATGTTCCGGTTTTTCTTTAACGAAGGCGCGGCTGCGTTTGAAAAAATCGGGCATTCCCGGGTAGAATTCTATGTCTTTGCCGCATTCAAGAAGTAGGCGGTTGTTGAGCCGTGGCATCTGGCCGGCGAGCACGTAGGTGAGAATATGATTCAGGTAGGCGATTTCCCCGGAAAGGTGGTAGCCGCGCTTCTGATAATGGGACATCAGACTGTTGGTCTCGGCCCAGAAATTGGCTTCGCTGACACCATAGCGGCGAAACAACGGGGACTGCATGTATTCGGGGATTAAGGTCTTGTCGAAATCCCAAATGCACGCGATGATGTTCTGAGTGAAAAGAGTCGTGGCCATTGCAGATCAACACCGCTAGGCATAATCGCCGCGCATACGGTGGAGTGGGCTGAAACAAGCCGCTCGCAAGGGTCTTCGCAATGCGCAAATAACCCCGGTCCAGCCGCATTTCACTGAAGTTTTAATGGATTCTTTGCCTGACATCATCCCGTTCCAACGTCGCCTCGATGAACTTGATGCGCAGATGGCTGACCCCGGCTTTTACGCGAACGCGCGCAAGGCTGCCGATGTTTCACGCGAACAACAAAAGCTGGGGCAACTGGTCGCGGACTATCGGTCTTATGAGAAGCTTGGACTGGAATTGGACGAGGCTCGGGCGTTGCTGAAAGATCCGACCGGCGATGCTGACATGAAGGAGCTGGCTGCCGCCGAGTTGCCTGAATTGGAAGCACGTCGCGCCGGTCTGTATGCGACCGTGCTCGGAGCGATGATTCCTCCTGAGCCAAGTGATTCGCGCAACACCGTGGTGGAAATCCGCGCCGGCACGGGCGGCGAAGAAGCCGCACTTTTCGCCGCCGAGCTCACGCGCATGTATCAGCGTTATGCGGATAACCGTGGATGGAAGATCGAGCCGATGGGCAGCAGCCTGAGCGAGCGCGGTGGATTCCGCGAGGTGAGCTTTCTTATCACCGGACAGGACGTATACCGGCAGATGAAATTTGAAAGCGGAGTGCAGCGAGTGCAGCGCGTGCCTCTCACCGAGGCCAACGGACGTATCCACACGTCCACCGTGACCGTCGCAGTGCTGCCGGAGGCCGAAGAGGTCGATATCCATATCGATCCGCAAGAACTCGAAATCAGCGTCATGCGGGCCAGCGGTCCGGGTGGGCAGGGGGTCAACACCACCGACTCGGCGGTGCGAATCATCCACAAACCCACGGGCATGATGGTCTATTGTGCGGACGGACGTTCGCAGCAGAAGAACAAGGCGAGCGCGCTCGCCGTGTTGCGCTCACGTCTGCTCCAGCTCAAGGAGGAAAAGGAACGAGCCAAGTATGCTGACGAACGTCGCAGCCAGATCGGCACGGGCGGACGCAGTGAACGCATCCGCACCTACAATTTTCCACAAAACCGTCTTACGGATCATCGCATAGGTCTCACGCTCTACAACCTGCCGCAGGTCATGGAGGGTTCGATCAACGGGATCATCGAAGCCCTGCAGCGTGCCGACTTTGAAGAGAAATTTGCCGCACTGACTGGCCAGCCTTACGTTTCGCGCCGCGCTGCCGTGCCTGACGAGGACTGAGCAGCAGTAATAATACACACCACCCATGTTGCCTCTTCTTGAAGTGATCCAGAAAACGGCGGACTTCTTTGCGAAGAAGAACGTGGAATCACCGCGGCTCAATGCCGAGTTGCTCATAGGTCATGCGCTCGGCCTTAAGCGGATGCAGCTCTATCTGCAGTTTGAACGCATGCTTTCCGAAGCCGAGCTGGAGAGCATCCGACCGCTGGTTAAACGACGGGGGCAGCGCGAGCCGTTGCAATATATTCTGGGCGAGACGGAGTGGTCTGGACTTCGACTGAAGGTTGATCGTCGGGCGTTGATCCCGAGGCCGGAGACGGAGTTGCTTGTTGAGCTGATTTCTTCGTTCGTCACGGCTCCTCCGTCTGCGATCCTTGATCTGGGCACTGGTAGCGGTGCAATCGCGCTGGCGTTGGCGAAACGATATGCCGACGCACGGGTGCTGGCGGTCGACCTGAGCGATGAGGCTTTGGCGTTGGCACGTGAAAATGCGGATGCATTGGGTTTGGCGGAGCGGGTGACTTTTTTGCGATCCGATTGGTTTAAATCGATGCCGGCCGGCGCCGGTTACGATCTGATCGTATCGAATCCTCCTTATCTGACTCAGGCTGAAACCGAAGCTGCCGAGCCGGAAGTGAAGACGCATGAGCCGATCTCGGCCTTGGCTGCGGGTGAAGCAGGCATGGCTGATCTGCGTAAAATTATCACAGACACCCCGACGTTTCTGAAAGCCGGTGGGTTATTGGGCTTGGAGACGGGTATCGATCAGCATGCGCTTTTGAAGCCCATACTGGAGGCGGCTGGGTATGTCCGGATCGAGTCCCGTCAGGACTTGACGGGGCGAGACCGGTTCATATTCGCATGGCGTTGAATGCGAATCTCCGGTTAAGGCGCCAGCGAGGGCTTGGGGATGACTTGGGCGGTATGCATTGCACGCTCGGCCATCTCCTTTGCTGCGGGGTCAATTGTGATTTCGTCGGTGAGAACGCGCAGCGCTTCACGCAAGGGAATGTCCACAGGTGTGTAGCGTTCGTTTTCGTCTACGTTCAAATCGTCATCCTCAGAGGTGTCGTCATCTTTTTTTACCGCTTTGATACGGGGAGGCGGGGGCGGTGCGATCGTGACTTCGGTGAATTTGTAATCACCTAGGGCGAGTTTTTTGCGCTCGGCATCCATTTGTTTTTTGAAAGCGACGTCGTCCTTTTTTTCCTTTGTGCGGTCCTTGAGATTCAGCGAAATGGCTTTTTCGTCTTTGCGCTCCTTGAACCAGGTGATCGAGCGCTTGAGGTAGTCGAATTCGGGCAGCTTCTCCTGACGTGCCAGACTGGTGGCACGCAACGGAGTCAAGAAGGCGGGCATCAGGGGCTTGGCGTCAAAGGTGCTTGATGGGATGACGTCCCAAGCAAGTGCGTGCGGCAGGTCTGATTCACCAATGGGTAGATAATCGTCAATTGACGGGAGTACGATGTCGGGCACCACACCCTTGAGCTGGGTGGACGCACCGTTGGGCAGATAAAATTTCTGGACGGTGACTTTGGTGGCTCCCGTCTTATCATCGGAGGAAGATGCCTGTTTGGGGATGAAGTTTTTCATCTCCACGATGGTTTGCACCGTGCCTTTGCCGTGGGTGGAGCTGTCGCCGATGATTACCGCACGTCCGTAGTTCTGCAGCGCGCCGGCGACGATTTCCGAGGCGGATGCGCTGAAGCGAGAAACGAGCACGACCAGTGGGCCGTCGTAGGCAACGGACGGATCCTCGTCTTCATCCACCTTGATCTCGCCTGAATAGGAGCGCACTTGGACGACGGGGCCCTGCTTGATAAACAGGCCGGTGAGTGAAATGGCCTCGGACAAAAGGCCACCACCATTGCGACGGAGATCGAGGACGATGCCTTTTACGTTGGCGGCCTTGAGGCGTTTGATGAGTTCGGCAATGTCTTTGGTGGCGCTGTTCTGGGCTTTGCCTTCGCCTGACATGTCGGGACCGTAAAAGGCTGGCAGGGTGATCACGCCGAGGGGGGCGTTTTTGCCGTCGGCATCGGGAACCTCGAAGACGGCCGCATGGGCACGGGCTGAGTCCAAGTTCACGACGTCGCGGGTGAGCACGACTTCCTTTCGCGTAGCCGATCCGCCGGCGGCGGCGGGTTCGATCGTGAGATGGACACGGGTTCCTTTGGTTCCTCGGATCATATCGACGATTTTGCGGAGCTTCATGCCGATGACTTCGACCGGTTCCGCGCCATCCTGGGCGACGGCGACGATTTTGTCGTTTGGCTTGAGTTGCTTGTCGAGGTCGGCGGGCCCGCCGGGGATGATTTCCTTTATGAGACACTCATCTTCTTCGAGACTGAGCAGAGCGCCGATGCCGACCAGTTGGAGGCGCATCTGGATGCCAAAATCTTCATACGTATCGGCCGAGAAGTAGGTGGAGTGCGGATCGTAGAGGCCAGTGATGGTGGTGAGAAACATCTCGGAGAGATCCCGGCTTTCAATATCGCCGAGATTTTTCAACAGGCGTTGATAGCGCTTTCGGACGATCATCTTGGCTTCTTCTGGGGCCTTCTTGTTAAGGATTTCCTTGATGAGCTCGAAGCGAAGACGCTTGCCCCAGAGTTCGTCGGCCTCGGCTGGAGCTGCCGGCCACTCGGCCTTGGTCCGATCGATCATGTAGGTGTCCTTGCCCGATAGATCCAATCCCTTGTCGAGTGCGGTGGAGATCCAGGAGACCCGTTCGGTCACGCGCTTTTGATAGATGTCAAAGATTTCGTAGGCGGGGTCGATTTTCCCGAGAGAGCGGAGGTTCCAGTAGAGGGATTCGGGTTTATAGCGCTCAACGAATGAATCCTTGTCGCTTTTCAGGAAAAACAGGTGCTGCCCGTCAAGGTCTCCCATGTAGTCCGGGATCACTTCCGAGTAGCTTGCCGAAGTTACGGCATCGCGGTTGTAGTGAACCTCTTCAAGCAGGCGTATGAGGGTTTGGATTTCACGCTTGAGCGTATCCGAGGTTTGAAAGGGCTGGTCCGTTTTGGCGGGAAGCTGGGCGGGCAGGGTGGTTGACAGGGCCGTGAGGAATATCAGGCCGCGCGCAAGACGGTTCAGGAGGTGCATCAAGATTTTGAAATAAATTGGGACTGAGGTACTGCTCAACGCCGGCTGAGCTGATCCCTGGCGTTGTCTAGCAGGCGCTTTTCCTCGGGGGTGAGAGCTCCGAAACCTTCGCTGTTGATTTTATCGAGAATACGGTCGATCTCGGCGCGCAGGGTTTCACGGCTGGCTACGTTGACCTGATAAACCGGTGCGGGTGCCGTGCTTTTTTTGGCTTTGCGGAACCATTGAGGGAGCTCGATTCCGACCGGATCTGCGGAGGTTTTCCAGTCGCGCTGGTGAATGAAGCGGAAATAAAGCCAGCCTGCCAGCATGCCTCCGAGGTGGGCGGAGTGGGCGATATGCAGGGAGTTTGTTCCCGGGAGTTCTAGGAAAAGCAGGCCAAAGAGGTCAAACGCCAGCAAACCCAGGGCGAGGTATTTGGGCTTGATGGTTACCGGCAGGAAAAAAAACAGCAGCAACGTGATTGGCCGGTCGGGATTGATGCAGGCGAACACGATGAGCAACCCGCAGACCGCAGCCGAGGCGCCTATGAGTTGACCGCCATGAGCCCAATTGCAGCCGAGCCAAGCGAGCCCACCGAGGATGATCGATCCCAGGCAAATTCCGATAAATCGGCGCGAGCCGAGAAGAGGTAAGAGTTCACGCCCCAAAAAGTAGAGAGCGAGAAGGTTGCCCAGAATATGGACGAACTGATCGGGATCGTGCAAAAGACCGTAACTCAACAGGGTCCATACGAAGCCGCGGCGAAAGGTTTCGGGGTTAAGCACCAGCGCGTGCAGGAATGAACTTCCGACCATAGGATTGCTAAACCAGCGCAGGGCTATGCTTTCCACGATGAAGCCAGCCACGATGGCACAAATAATCCATGCAAGGGCGGAGGTTGAGTGGCGCCCTTGGTCGTCTCGCATGTAAAACCGGTCTGAAAGCATGCCAGACGAAAATAGTGACCGGTTTCCGCAAATACAAGCCGCCACCCCTGATTGAGAGGTCTTTTCGAGGCGATTCAAAGGCTGTTATAATTTTATCACGGGACAGCCTGCCCGCTTGACAGGCCGAGGCATTCCTCTTTGTTGCCCAAAGCATGGCCAATAAAGCAGACAAGTGGGACCAAAACACCGGCGGGAAATTTTTCGTCGACCAACAGTGCATTGATTGTGACCTGTGTCGCGAGACGGCGCCGGCTTTTTTTACCCGTCACGACGAGGGTGGCTATTCTTTCGTGCACAAGCAGCCCACCACCGAAGATGAAGTGGCGCTCTGCATGGAAGCCTTGGAGGGCTGTCCGGTCGAGGCCATTGGCAACGACGGCGATACCTGAGGCCTCAGCAGCTTAAAATTTTGAGCCCCGTAGCCACTACGGGGCTTTTTTGCGTCTGATTGCGCGGGAATGGGTGATTGTTAAGCATCTTTTGATTTCGGTTAACGATAGGCTTGTTTTACTATCCATGGCCGGGTTAGCGTCGGGCCGTGGATTTAATCGCCCAGTCGTGTTTCAAGTCTGCGCGTGCCGATGATTTATCGGACTCGCCATGATGGTGACGTCTCCAGTGCTTTCCGCCGAGGCGGTTGATCGTCGGCATGTATGGCATCCGTTTACGCAGATGCAGGAGTATTGGGCGCAACCTCCGTTGGTCATCGCTTCGGGTCGGGGTGGTTGGCTGACCGACACGGAAGGACATGAGTATCTGGATGGGAACGCTTCCATCTGGACCAATGTTCACGGGCACAACGATCCCGATCTTAACGCGGCTTTGCAGCGTCAGCTTGGTCAGGTCGCGCATGCTACCATGCTGGGACTCACTCATGAACCAGGCGCGAGGTTGGCGTCAGAGCTGGCCGGGCTCGCGCCAGAGGGACTAAGCCGGGTGTTTTTCAGCGATAATGGCGCGGGGGCGGTCGAGATAGCGCTCAAGATGTCTTTTCAATATTGGCAGCTTGCCGGCAAGCCGGAGAAACGCAGGGCGGTCGGTTTGGCGGGCGGTTACCATGGGGATACCTTTGGAACGATGTCGGTGGGCGATAGCGGTTTTTTTCACGAACGGTTCAGGGCGTGGGGATTTCCGGCGGATCATTTTCCCGCTCCAGTTTGCCGAGAGTGGGCAGGCGTGGTGCAGACGGCGGATACGAGTGCCAGTCTGGAAGCACTGGAGGCTCTGTTGATCGAGAAGGCCGACCGTATCGCCTGTCTCATTCTCGAGCCTTCGGTACAGGGGGCGGCAGGGATGCGTTTGCAGCCCCCCGGGTTTGTGAGCGCGGTGGCAGCGCTCTGCCGGAAGCACGATGTGCATTTGATTTTGGACGAGGTGTTCGTCGCCTTCGGGCGGCTTGGATCGATGCTGGTTTGCACGGAAGAGGGAGTAATGCCGGATTTTCTGTGCCTGGCGAAAGGATTGACGGGCGGATATCTGCCGCTGGCGGCGACGTTGGCCCGCGAGGAGATTTTCGAGGCGTTTCTTGGGACGTATGAGAGCAGACGGGCCTTTTTTCATGGCCATACTTTTACGGGCAACCCGCTGGCGGCGGCGGTTGCGCTGGAAAATATCCGCAAGCTGCGCTTGTTGATCGCCGACGGGACACTGGCGGCGCGGGCGGAGTGTTTTGGACGGCTTTTGGCGGCCGCGTTTGCCGATCATCCTCATGTGGGTGAGTTGCGGCATCGCGGGCTTACGGCGGCGGTCGATCTGGTTCCTGCAGGCGGTGAGACCTATCCAGTCGAAGCGCGGGCTGGATTGCAGGTGTGCATGAGAGCCCGAGAATACGGTTTGCTGCTGCGTCCGTTGGGCGACTCGCTGCTGTTGGTGCCGCCCCTTTGTCTTTCCGAAGCCGAGCTCGGCGAACTAGTGAGCCGCACGCTGCGCGCCATCGACGACGTCCTTCCCACTTTCCAATACCATGCACAACGCTCCTGACCTGACCTCCATCCGCGCCTTGTATGACCTCCCGCTGCCCGAGCTGATGTTCCGGGCCCAGACGGTTCATCGCCAGCACCATGATCCGGCGGCCGTGCAACTTTGCACGTTGCAATCCATCAAGACCGGTCGCTGTCCCGAGGACTGCAAATATTGCCCGCAATCGGCGCATAACTCCACGGGGCTTCAGCCCGAGCCGCTGCTCGACACGGCGGAGATCGTGGCGAGCGCGAAGGTGGCGCTGGCCGGTGGCGCATCGCGTTTCTGCATGGGCGCGGCGTGGCGTGAGGTGAAGGATGGCGCGCAGTTTGACTCGGTGCTCGCATCAGTTCGCGGGGTATCTTCGCTCGGTTTGGAAGTGTGCTGCACGCTCGGCATGGTGACCGAGGATCAGGCGGCCCGGCTCAAGGATGCAGGTTGCGGCGTGTATAACCACAATCTCGATACGTCACGCGAATACTATCCGGAGATCATCACGACGCGCACTTATGATGAGCGCCTTGATACGCTGGCGGCGGTGCGCCGGGCCGGTCTGCAGGTGTGCAGCGGCGGCATTCTTGGGCTGGGTGAAGCGGTGGATGATCGTCTGAAGTTGTTGAAGGAACTGGCCTCGCTCGAGCCCCAGCCCGACTCGGTGCCGGTAAACGCGCTCGTGGCGGTTGAAGGCACACCGTTGGAAGAGCAGACGCCGGTCGATCCGATCGAATTTGTGCGGATCATCGCTGTGGCGCGTATTCTTATGCCGCGCTCGATGGTTCGGCTGTCGGCCGGCCGCACGGCGATGAGTCCGGAGCTGCAGGCGCTGTGCTTCATGGCGGGTGCGAACAGTCTCTTTCTCGGTGATCGTTTGCTCACGACACCGAATCCCGAGCGCTCGACCGACTTCCAGTTGTTGGAGCGGTTGGGCATGCATCCGCTGATCCCAGCGGCGGCAGAGACGTGCGGAAAGGCCTGATGCGCACATTGTTTGTCACCGGGACAGACACAGGGGTTGGCAAAACCCAGGTGACGGCCGCGCTCGCGCGGCTGCTCGCCGGGAGCGGTGCGTGCGTGCAGATCGTGAAGGCGGTGGAAACCGGTAATCCGCCGCAGGGTGATGCAACTCGGGCGCGCGAAATGGCCGGAGTGGAGGCCGATGTCTTTACGCTCGCATCGTTTGCCGCGCCCTTGGCACCTCTGGCGGCGGCTTCGTCGGAGGGAAGAGTGTTTTCGCTCGAGATGGTGACGGCCGCGCTGCGCGCTTTACCGGCATGCGACTGGCGCATTGTCGAAGGCGCGGGCGGAATCGCCGTGCCGGTCGATGCGGATGGACGTGATTGGGCGGATTTCGCCTTGGCGAGCGGAGCGGAGCGGGTGGTGCTGGTTGTCGCCGACAGGCTGGGAGCCATCAACCAAGGGCGTTTGGCCTACGCATATGCGGAGCAACGCGGGCTGAAGGCTGGCCTGTGGCTTAACGCGGTGACGCCGGTTGATGGGCTCGTGGAGGCGTCCAACCGTAGTGGTTTGGTGGCGGCAGGTGTGCGCTTGTGGGCGTCGCAGGCGTATGGGGCGGTTTGGCCTGAAGCATCGGATGTTGTATTGAAGCTTTTACTGGAGCCAGTCGCCGATGAAGGAGATGTCGAGTCGCAGGGGGTGTCGGAGCGTTGTCGGGCGGCTTTGGCCGTGCGCGAAAAACGCGGGTTGCGGAGGCGGTTGCGGGTGTTTTCGGACGATGACGCGGTGCTGAATCTGGCGGACAACGATTACCTGGCTTTGGCCGGCGATCCGGGAGTGGCTGCTGCGGTGAGCCGCGCGGCACGGGAGCACGGGACTTCGGCTTCGGCATCGCCGCTTATCACCGGCTGGAGGAAACCGCATGAACAGCTTTTGAGTGAACTGTGTGCATGGCATGGGCTGCCGTGCGGGTTGTTGTGGACGAGCGGGTATGCGGCAAACGCCGGGGTACTGGGCGTGTTGCCCGCGCGAGGGGATCTCGTGCTGGCGGACCGGCTCATTCACCACAGCATGATCGCAGGCTTGCTGCGCAGCGGGGCGCGGTTGCAGCGCTACCGGCATCTCGATCTGGATCAGTTGGAGGAGATGTTGGCGGGAGTGGAGGGGCGCACGGTGTTCGTCGTCACGGAAAGTGTTTTCAGCATGGACGGGGATTATCCCGATATGCGGCGCTTGGCGGTGTTGAAGCGGCGGCATGGCTTTTTCTGGATCGTGGACGAAGCGCACGGGCTTGGCTGGTATGGCGCGCAAGGCGCCGGGCTGGCGCGTGCGGCGGGAGTGGAGGACGAGATTGATATCTTGGTCGGCACGCTTGGAAAGACGCTCGCCTCGGGAGGGGCGTATACGCTTTTCCACGACGAAGTGGTGCGCGACCACGTGATGAACATGGCGGGCGAATTTATCTACTCGACGGCGATGCCGCCCACGGCGGCGGCGGGAGCTTCGGCGGCACTGGCGCGGGTGATCACGCTGTCGGTCGATCAGGCGTCCTGGCAGGGCAGATCACGGCATTTTCGCGAGCAGTTGCAGGCGGCGGGTTGGGATGCGTTGGCGGGAGATTCGCCCGTCGTGCCGGTGCGCATCGGCGATGCGGCGCGGGTGGTCTCGCTGGCGAATGCGTTGCGCGAGGCGGGGATTTGGGCGGGGGCGGTGCGTCCGCCGACCGTGCCGGAGGGAACCAGCCGGCTGCGTTTTTCGCTCAAGCGAACGTTTAAGGAAAGCGATACCGAGCGGGTTCTCGCCGCCATGGACGCATGGAGGCGAAGCCAGTGAAGATGGGTTGGATCATGGGCTGGGCGGTTCCGGAGGCGTGGTTCGCGGCGCAGGTGAGGACGGTTTTCCCGCAGGATGAACACGTTTTTATTGAACCCACCGAATCGGCGTTGGCTGAACTCGAAGAACGCGGGTCGTTTCATCGTGTCGTTGGCTATTCGTTGGGCGCACATCTGTTGCTGGCCGAGGCGGCGCGGGTTAACGCGCTTGGCGCAAAGGTGACGTTGTTGGCGCCCTTTCCGGCATTTCCCTCGGAGGAGGGAATGGGCGGGCGCGTGGCGCGGACACAGGTGAAGTATCTGGCGAGGTGGGTGCGGCGTGACCGGGAGGTGGCGCTGGCGGATTTTTATACGAGGGCGGGGCTTGAGGTGACTCCGGAAATGGCGAGTGGCATTTTGTCTGAAACACTGGCGCAGGGATTGGTGCGTTTGGAGCAAAGCCGGGTGGAGCCGTCGGCGACGGAAGAGTGGAGGATGTTTGCAGGCGACCAAGACGGGTTGCTCGATGCGGTGGTTGTGGGGCGGTACCTGCCGTCGTTGGTTATTGTCAGAGGTGGCACGCACCATCCGGCTGCGTTGTTGCGCGCGTGGAAGGAGGCAGGGTTGTGAAGACGGTTTCCCTTGGGGTAGTCGAGGCCGGGTTTACTCGTGCGGCGGGCACTTATGCCGGACATGCAGGTGTCCAGACGGCGGCGGCAGAGTGGTTGGCGGAGTGGTTGCCAGCGGCGCGCACCGGACGGGCGCTCGAGGTAGGGGCAGGGCCGGGGATTTTCACGCGGCACCTGTTGCCATGGTCGGGGCGGTTATTGGTGACGGACGCGTCGCGGGCGATGTGCGAAAAGGGGAGGGCGGCATGGTCCCAAGTTGAGTGGAAGCCGATGTTGGCGCAGGCTCCCGAGGCGGGGCCGTGGGACTGGATTTTTACGAGTAGCATGTTGCAGTGGGTAGACGATCCGGTTGCGGTGTTTTCCGCCTGGCGAGATACTCTGGCTCCTGGCGGCAGGATCACTGGCGTGTTGTTTGTGGAGGACAGCCTGCCGGAGCTTCGTGCGCTGATGGATGGTTGGTCCCCGGTGACGTGGCGGATGCCGGAGCAATGGCGGTTCAACCTTGAGCGCGGAGGTTTGCAGGTTCTGCGAATGGAGACGCAGCGCAGGGAGTTTTGGTATGCATCGGCGAGGGATTTCTTGCGGAGTTTGCACGGGGTGGGGGCGACGCCGGTGAGGCGGTTGTCGGCCGGGGCGCTGCGTCGGCTGATGAGCGACTATGAAGGGCGTCATGGCTCGAAGGACGGTGTGGTTGCGACCTGGGCGTTTTGCCGTTTTGAGGCGCAGCGGGCGGATTAGGCCACTTGCGGTTTGACAAGAGCGGCGGTCGCTTGGTCATTGCGGCTGTGTCCATCAATCCCTTTGTCGCTCCCGATTTTGAAATCCACTGGTCGCAGCATACGCCCGAGCTGATCGTGCCGGCCATCAAGGGTGCGCTCGCTCGCGCGCAGGCGGCCATAGATGCCGTCGTGGGGCAGGATATGGGGACGTTGACTTACGAGAACACTTTTCTCGCGCTTGAAAACGCCACCGACGAGCTGACCCGCGCCTGGGGTAAGGTCACGCATCTTCAGTCGGTCGCCGATTCGCCGGCGGTGCGCGAGGCACACAATGCGCTGCTCCCGGCGGTATCATCTTTTTATGCGCGCATTCCGCTCAACGCGGCGCTTTGGGCACGGTTAAAGGCGTTCGCCGCTACAACTGCGGCGGCGGGGTTGACAGGCATTAACCGGCGGTTTCTCGACGAGACGGTTGCGGACTTTCAGCAGGCGGGTGCGGATCTCCCGGACGACAAACGCACGCGGCTGGAAGCGCTGCAGGGGGAACTGGCCCAGTTGACCCAGAGATACAGCGAAAACGTGCTGGATTCTACCAATGCCTGGCAGCTCATCGTCGAGGATGAATCGCGTCTGCGTGGCCTTCCGGTGCATGCAGTCTCGGCGGCGAAACGCAGCGCGGAAAGCAAGAATCTGGGCACACCGGAAAAGCCTGTGTGGCGTTTTACGCTTCAATTCACCTCAATGGAGCCGGTCATGCTTTACGCCGAGGACGAAAGCCTGCGGTGCGAGGTCTGGTCGGCTTCGGTGGAGATCGGCTCGAAAGCACCGCATGATAACGGGGCGTTGGTGCAAAAAATCATCACGTTGCGTCAGGAGAAGGCGGCGTTGCTGGGGCGGAAGAATTTCGCCGATTTGGTGCTGGCGCGGCGCATGGCGGGCAGCGGCAAACGGGCGCTCGCGTTCGTCGAGGAATTCGAGGGGCGGGCGCAGGCGGGGTTTGCACGGGAGTGTCGCGAACTTGAAGAGTTCAAGGCGGGGAAAAACGGCCAACTTGCCGGTGTGTTGAAGGCTTGGGAGGTCGGCTACTGGTCGGAGAAGCTGAGGCAGGAGCTCTATGTTTTTGATGATGAGATTTTGAGGCCTTATCTGCCGATGGATCGCGTGATCGCGGGATTGTGGGAACTGGCTGACCGGGTGTTTGGGTTGCGCATCGCGGAGCGCGCGGCGGGCAGCGTCGAGGTCTGGCATCCGGAGGTGAAGTTTTATGATTTGCACGATGCGCGAGGGCGTCATTTGGGGTCTTTCTATGCGGACTGGCATCCGCGTGAATCGAAGCGCGGCGGTGCCTGGATGGGCTATCTCGTGACGGGCGGTCCGCAGCCTGACGGTTCGCGGGCGCCGCATCTTGGCTATATCTGCGGCAACATGACGTCGCCCGTTGACGACAAGCCTGCGCTGCTCGCGCATCGTGAGGTTGAGACGATTTTCCACGAGTTCGGGCATCTGCTGCATCACTTGCTTGGTGAGGTGGAAATCAAGTCGCTTAACGGCGTCAATGTGGCCTGGGACTTCGTCGAGCTGCCGTCTCAGATCATGGAGAACTGGTGTTGGGAGCGGGAAAGTCTCGATCTTTTTGCGCGGCATCACGAGAGCGGCGCGGTCATTCCGACGGACATTTTCAACAAGATGACGGCGGCGCGTAATTTCCGGTCGGCGTGCGCGACGATGCGACAGGTGCAGTTTGCCAAGATGGATCTGGGGCTGCATATGCATGCCGCCGAGTTTGCAGATGGTGATCTGGAGACGAAGACGCGGGCACTGACGGCGGATTGCATGATCCCGACCGAGCCGAAGGCGCGGACGATCGTGAAGCGGTTTAACCACCTCTTCAGCGATCCGGTCGGATACGCGGCCGGCTACTATTCCTACAAGTGGGCCGAAGTGCTCGATGCGGATGCTTTCACGCGTTTCAAGCGCGAGGGGATTTTCAATGCGAAGGTGGGCGCGGAATTCGTCGAACATATCTTGAGCCGGGGCAATTCCGAGGCTCCCGATGTGCTCTACCGGCGGTTCATGGGGAGGGACCCGCAAATCACGGCGTTGTTGGCGCGTGCTGGTCTTGCGCCGGTGGCATAGGCGTTGAAGGGCGTGGTTACAAAACGCATCCGCTGTTTCCAGCGTATCGGGTTACTCTTGCAACAGCTGACGCGCGAATGCTTTGAAGCGTCTGCTCTTCTGCGGGGTTCGGGTTGCTGAACCTCGTCGCCATCGTTTACTGTCAGTCAACTCTAACTCGTTCTACTTACACTATGCTTATTCCCATCCTTATCCTTTTCATCATTCCGATGCTTTTTGGTCTGTATGCGCAAATGCGCATACAAAGCGCCTACCGGAAGAATCTGCAGATCGAGTCGCGCGGGCGTATCACCGGTCGTGAGGCGGCTGAGGCAGTCCTGCATTCTGCCGGCATCACCGATGTCGAGGTTGTTTCGGTCGAAGGCACGCTATCCGATCACTTTGATCCGGTGCACAAGCGTCTTGCGCTGTCCGAGCCCAATTATCATGGAACCAGCCTGGCCGCACTGGGCGTTTCGGCCCACGAGGCGGGGCATGCCATCCAGCAAAAGGTGGGCTTTGCCATGATGAACGTGCGCCAGACGATGGTTCCGGCCACGCAGATCGCGTCGGGTGTATCTCAATTTGTGATGATCGCCGGATTTTTTGGCGGAGCGATTCTGGGTGCGGCTTTCAGCCATACTTTGCTGCTCGTCGGGGCGGCCGCGCTTGGGGTCGTTTGTGTATTTCAGTTTGTAACGCTGCCGGTCGAGTTTGATGCGAGCCGACGGGCCAAACAGCAGTTGGTGACCCTCGGGATCGTGGACCGCGACGAGATGGAGGGTGTGAACGAGACCCTCGACGCGGCGGCGCTTACCTACGTGGCGGCGTTTGTGGCCTCGCTGGGCACGCTATTGTATATCCTGATGCTCATCTCGGGCAACCGACGCAGCGACTAAGCGAGCAGGCCAAAGAGGTTAAAGACGGTACTAAGAAACCGCGCCCCTCAAAGGGCGCGGTTTCTTAGTGAAAAATGGGGCTTAAATAAACGGTTAGAGTGCCGTCCACCTTACGAAAAGATTCACCATGGAGTCGTAGGAGCGGCGGAAACGGAAAGGGGAATGGCTCTCTGATTCCAATGACTGACCGCTCATTTCCTCGGTGGAGGTTGAGGAGCGACGACGACGTACTCGGAAACGATTTACATGCGGATCTATGACGTGCGACGTGTTCTGCTGACTATCAATTTCACTCTCTAAGACTTTGTTGGTCTTTAAGATATCAGCCACACGTGATCTAATATAGTAAACTCTAGCGAGAGATTCCTCGCCATTTGCGTCGCAAAGAGCCTTCCCGTAGAGACCTCGGTCGTAGGTTTGCAGGTTCAACTCGTCCACTGCCTGCGCGTAAATGGGTAGTATGCTTTCTTTCATCTAGGGTAAGGGGGTACATACCCTAGATCAGCAAAGGATCTTTAAATCAAGCATCATGAATCCGCTTGCTGTTAAAATATGTAAGAAAGTCCCCCTTTGCTATTGATGTTTTTTTGCATGAACCCCTTCAGGCGGCTATGGTAAGCGCCTCTAATAGGGAACATGATGTAACATTTGGGGGAGTTTGGAGGACGTATCCATTTTTTGAGGCTACGCGAATCGGGCAGAGTGACGGTCTGGAACCACTCGAATTGAACTGAGCTTACAACCTTGGCCAAGTTGGTCCGAGAATCGCTATATTGTGATTAGGGTTAACTCCTTATTATCCATGTCGACGACCAACGATGACGCAGTTTCTTTATCCAAGCGGGTGCTCGTGGTGGATGATGATGTGCCGATGTGTGAGATTTTGAGTCATTTGCTGGAGTATTTGGGGTATTCGGTGCGGTGCACTCATTCCGCTGCCGCCGCCCTTGAGGTATGGGCTCGGGAAGGGGACAGCATTTCCTTTGTGTTTACGGATGTGATGATGCCGGGTATGGATGGTCTGACTCTGGCGCGATTGTTACGCCAGAAGACGTCCAAGGTGCCCATCCTCTTGTTGAGCGGGCACCTTAATGATGATTCCCGCTGGATTGTGAGCGAAGAGGGGTTCTGCTTTCTGCAAAAGCCATTTACCTTGGAGGAACTCAAAGGAGCGATGAGCATGATTGCCACGAACGGGAACGGAACGGCGGATTAACCATCATCCCATGGACGAAAATCTTCTTCTTACGGCCGAGACACTCGTTCTTAGTTCGGATCTGCAGAAAAGCCGGGTTTCCGATGGAGGATTTGTCCTGAAGAATATCCCTACTCAGACTTATCTTCGGGTGAGCGAGATGCAGTGGCAGGTGTTGCAGATGTTCTCAATTCCGCGAACGGTCCCTCATTGCCTGGAGGCGAGTATTCAAAATCGAATATGCATTCCGTTGTGGGAATTCTACGAACTCATCGTCAAGGCCCAGCGTGCGTCGGTGCTGTGTTCCCCGAAGGCTCTTCCGTCGAAGAGAAAAGCATGTCATTGGCCGTTGGCCCTGCGGGTGTTTCCGGTGTTTTGGCTAGGCGTTTTGTCCGTGGCCGCCACGGCTAGTTCACTGATTTTATTCCCGCCGACCGCCGTGGTTTACGAGTGGGCTCATTGGCTGGCGGGCTGGGCGCTCTGGGCGGTGGCGTTGAGCTTGGGCAATGTGATGGCCGCCAGCGTGCTCGCCCGGAAGGGGGGCGAAGTCTACCGGCCGCGTTTCCTATGGCAGCGGCCGGTCCCACATTTTTCGGTGGATTTGGCTGATTCCTGTCTTCAGGCGGCGCGGGTGCGGGCGACTTTGGAACTCGCCAAATACACTCCCCTTTCGCTGATGACGGCCGGGGCATTGTATTTGGGCGGCGGCTGGGCTTTGCCGCTGCTGGCGGGTTTTTTCTTTGCCTTTCGTCCGCTTGGCAACGGGATGCCGGGACGGGTGTTCGCATTAATGCGACGTCATGCGCAATTGGACACAGCTCATTCTTTCGAGTTTTCGCTCAACCGTCGCCCGGCAATTTATTGGCGCGCCTGGTGGCAGGGGATTGACTGGGGTTTGATCGGGGTGGAGTTGGCCTATGCCGGGGCGTGGACATTCGCGGTTACCTGGGTTGTTTTTGGCTCGCTCGGAATGTCTGCGCGGGAGGTGCTGGCCGATTGGAGCTATTGGCAGCAATGCCTGCCTTGGCTTGGTGGCGCGGTGGTGCTCATGTTCGTCTACATTCTTGTCCGGCAGCTTTACGAGTTGTCGCTGGAAAAACTCAGGCAGGCACGCCGGCATCTGCGGTTGGCTTGGGCTCGGTGGCGTGCCGAGGTGAAGTTTCCGGATACGGAGGCAGCGTTGATGAAACTGGTCAGTTCAAACGTGCTTCTAGGGCAGTTGAACCTTTACGATCAGGCTTTAATCGCACGCGAACTTCGGCCGGTGCATTTCAAGGCATGGAAGAGCGTAGTGGCGTTTGATGAAACGCCGAAGCGGGTCGGGCTGATTTTTTCCGGGCGGGCTGTGGTATGCGATCATCTCAAAAGCGGACGAAGGGTTCCGCTGGTCGGACTCGTTGAAGGGCATATCTTCGGCGCCCACGCGATGGTGGATTTGGCCCACCCTTCGCTGGAGATTCGCAGCTGTACCCCCCTGGGGGTCATGATGATTCCCTCGCACGTATTTCAAACAGTGGTGGTGGGGAAATTGGGGGCCGCGCTAGTCTACGATTTAACGCATAAGTATGCCTTTCTTTCGCGACTGCCGTTGTGCGGGCATTGGTATGGGCATGCCTTGGGGAGGTTTTCCAGACTTTCGAAGGTAGTCGATTTCAAGGATGGAGAGCGGATCGTCATCGAGGGAAGCGATCTCCGTGCGTTTTTTATCGTTTACGAGGGGCAGGCCTTGGTAACCCAGAGAGGGAAACAGGTGGGGATGCTGAAGGCCGGAGACTATTTTGGAGAAATAGGCCTTCTGCAAAACAGCAGCTCGGTGGCCGAGGTCTCGGCTGTCGGAGAAATGCGCTGCCTTCAGATCGGCAGGGCTGAATTTTTACGCTTCGTCGCCCACAATCACCATGTGGCCCTGCAATTGGAACAAGTCAGTTCCAAGCGTCTGGGCAGGCCTATTTTTCCGCTGATCAGGTATTCGTTTGATGAACGCTAGACGCTGGTCGGGTCGAGGGGGCCGAGTCGTTTTATTACGCGAGGCTTGGCCGTAACGATGTAGTAGAGAGAGTCGTATCAAGGTAATCTGACCGCACCTTTAAGAGTGTGTCATCCACTCGAAATACCCACGGGTATTCCTCTGGAATCTGCTCGCCATATCACTCCGCCACTCCGCCTTCGACTGCATCGTTACGGCTCAGGATGGCGTAGGTGCGCTTGCCTTTGCGAAGAAGGATGTGCTTGCCGTAGAGGAAGTCGGAGGACGTGAGCGTGCGGGTGACGGCGGTGGCGTCCGCCTTGATGTTGTTTACGTAAATGCCGCCGCCTTCGATGTCCTTGCGGGCCTGGCCTTTTGACGGGGCGAGGCCGGCGTGGACGAGGGCTTCGGTGAGCGGAAAGCCAGGGGTGGCGAGCTGGGCGGCGGTGATGTCCTTGGTCGGAATTTCGCCGACGACGTCGCGGAAGGTTTCTTCGCTGGTGTCGCCGATTTCGGCGCCGAAGAGGATGTCGCTGGCCTTGAGTGCGGCATCGAGCGCGGCCTGGCCGTGGACGAGGCGGGTGACTTCGCGGGCGAGGGCTTTATGGGCTTCGCGCGGACCGGGGTTGGCGGCGTGTTTCGCTTCGAGTTCTTCGATTTCTGGGCGGGAGAGGAAGGTGAACTTGCGGAGGTATTCGGAGACCTTGGCATCTTCGGTGTTCACGAAGAACTGGTAGAGTTTGTAGGGGCTGGTCTTTTGCGCATCGAGCCAGACGGCGCCGCTGGCGGTTTTGCCAAACTTGGTGCCGTCGCTCTTGGTGATGAGGGGAAACGTCCAGCCCCACGCGGGCACACCGAGTTTTTTGCGGATGAGGTCGGTGCCGGCGGTGATGTTGCCCCACTGGTCGCTGCCGCCGATCTGGAGTTCGCAGTTCAGCGTGGAGCGCAGGTGGTAGAAATCGTTCGCCTGAAGGAGCTGGTAGCTGAACTCGGTGAAGCTGATGCCGCCTTCGTTTTCCAAGCGGGACTTCACGGAGTCTTTCGCGAGCATGACGTTGAGCGAAAAATGTTTTCCGACGTCGCGGAGGAAATCGAGGAGACTCACGGGCGCGGTCCAGTCGGCGTTGTCCACGAGGCGAGCGGGGTTGGCGGGCGCGTCGAAGTCGAGGAGGCGGGAGAGCTGCCCTTTGATACAGGCGATGTTGTGCGAGAGCTGTTCGCGCGTGAGAAGGTTGCGCTCGGAGGAGCGGCCGGAGGGGTCGCCGACCATGCCGGTGGCGCCGCCTGCGAGGGCGAGGACGTGGTGGCCGGCGAGTTGGAAGCGTTTCAACGTGAGTTGGCCCATGAGGTGGCCGACGTGGAGCGAGTCGCCGGTGGGATCGAAGCCGCAATAGAGCGTGACGGGGCCTTCGGTCAGGCGCTTGGAGAGCGCGTCGAGGTCGGTGCAATCGGCAAGGAGGCCGCGCCACTGGAGGTCGTCGATAAAGGTCATGGGAGAAACGAGAAAGCTGAGGGTTGAGAGCCGCGGGGTGAGAGTCCAGAGCGGAGAATACGCGGCGGATGAGTGGGCGCCTATAAGGGGAATGAAAGCTGGCCATTAGTATGACAAACCAGCAAGCGTTGCGGGACTACCCCATGAAATTCCTGCGTAGTCTTTATGTCCGGGTGCTGCTCGCAATCATACTGGGCGTCGTTCTTGGCGTGGTGAATCCGGAATGGGGCGCGCAACTCAAGCCGCTGGGCGATGCCTTCATCAAGCTGATCAAGATGCTGATCGCGCCGATCATCTTCCTGACGGTGGTGGTGGGGATCGCCGGAATGGGAGACATGAAAAAGCTGGGGCGCGTGGGGGCGAAGGCGCTGCTTTATTTCGAGGTGATCAGCACGCTGGCGCTCGTGATCGGCATGGTGGTGGTGAATGCGGTCAAGCCGGGCGAAGGCATCAATGCCACTGCCGCTTCACTTGAAGCAGGTGCCAAATCGGTGTCCGCCTACACCACGGCGGTGCCGCATGACACCACCGTTGATTTCCTGCTGCACATCATCCCGAACACGTTTGTGGGGGCGTTTGCCAACGGGGAAATTCTACAGGTGTTGCTCATCTCGATTTTGTTCGGCCTCGGTCTGTCCAGGATCGGCGAACATGCGCGGCCAGTGGTGAATTTTTTGCACGGGGTGTCACAGGCTTTTTTCGGGATGGTTTCCATCGTAACCAAGATCGCTCCGGTGGCAGCGTTCGGGGCAATGGCGTTTACCATCGGCAAGTATGGACTGGGCAGCCTCGTCTCGCTCGGGCAACTGATGCTTTGCGTGTATCTGACGTGCGCGCTGTTCGTGTGCGGCGTGCTCGGCCTCGTCGCGCGTTTGCACGGGTTCAGTATTTTTAAACTGCTCGCCTATATTAAAGAGGAACTGCTGATCGTGCTGGGCACTTCGTCTTCGGAAACCGTGCTGCCGCGCATGATGCAGAAGATGGAAGATATCGGCTGCGCGCGGCCGATCGTGGGCATCGTGCTGCCGGCGGGGTATTCATTCAACTTGGATGGCACTTCAATCTATCTGACTATGGCGGCGATCTTCGTGGCGCAGGCGACGAACACGCCGCTGACGCTCACGCAGGAGTTAACCGTTCTTGGCGTGCTGATGCTTACGTCCAAGGGAGCAGCGGGGGTAACAGGAAGCGGTTTCATCACGCTGGCCGCCACGCTGGCCTCGGTGAGTCATATTCCGGTCGCGGGACTGGCATTGTTGATCGGCGTGGATCGTTTTATGTCGGAGGCGAGGGCGCTGACCAATCTTTGCGGAAACGCGGTCGCCATGGTGGTGATCGCCATGTGGGAAAAGGCGTTCGACCGCTCGAAGGCGGGCGCGATTCTGATCCGTCAGGACAGGGCTGAGAAGCCTGTCGAGGCGATCATTACGTAATCAGATCGGGCGGGACGTTGGAGAGGGCGTCTTCCATGGTGGTGAGGCCCATCTTGACCTTGAGCATGGAGTCTTGGTGGAGCGTCTTCATGCCGGTTTTCATCGCGATGCGTTTGAGCGTGGCGACTTCGACTTTCTTGTTGATGGCTTCGGTGAGCTCTTCGTTGTTGATCATCAGCTCGTGGATGCCGACGCGGCCTTTGTAGCCGGTGCCGCTGCACATTGGGCAGCCTTGGGGGTTGGCCTTGAAAATCTGGCCGCTCCAGCCGAGTGCCTTTTCCATGATTTCCTTCTCACGGCCGGCGGGTTCGTAGGGTTGCTTGCAGTTTTTGCAGACGCGGCGAAGGAGGCGTTGAGCGCACACACAGACGAGCGAGGCGGAGATGTTGAAGGGTTCGACGCCCATCTCGCCGATGCGCGAGATGGTGGAGGGCGCGTCGTTGGTGTGGAGCGTGGAGACGAGCAAATGGCCGGTGAGGGCGGCTTCGACGGCGATCTGGGCGGTTTCCTCGTCGCGGATTTCGCCGACGAGGATGATGTCGGGGTCCATGCGGAGGTAACAACGCAAGGCGCGGGCGAAGGTGAGGCCGATGGCGCGGCTCATCTGCATCTGGTTGATGCCGGCGAGGGTGTATTCGATGGGATCCTCGGCGGTCTGGATGTTGACATCGGGGGTGTTCACTTCGCCGAGGGCGGAGTAGAGGGTCATCGACTTGCCGGAGCCGGTGGGGCCGCAGTGCAGGATCATGCCGTAGGGCTGGCGGATGCACTCGCGGTAGCGGGTCAGGTTTTCCTCGGAAAAGCCGAGCGCAGGCAGGGGCAAGGTGCTCTTTGACTTGTCGAGAATACGCATGACGACTTTCTCGCCATGATTCATCGGGCCGGTGGCGACACGCAGATCGATATCGATGTTTTTCTTGGTGTATTTTTTGAAGACGATGCGTCCGTCCTGCGGCAGCCGGCGTTCGGCGATGTCGAGGTTGCACATGATCTTGAGGCGGGTGACGAGGCCGTTGGCGACCTGGCGGGGGAGACGCAGTTTTTCCTGGCAGAGGCCGTCGATGCGGTAGCGGACGATGAGCTCTTTCTCCTGGGGCTCGATGTGGATGTCGGACGCGCCGCAGATGTAGGCATCCTCGATGATGCGGTTGGTGAGCTGGATGATGGGCGCGGAGTCTTCGCTCTCCAACTCGGCCGCGCTGATCTCGCTCGTGCCATCGACGCTGTAGGCGCTGCTGATGACGTCGGCGACTTTGGAGATGTCGATGTCGCCTTCGCCAGTGCCGGCCTTGGCGTCATTTTTGAAAAACTTTTTGACGAGCGCTTCGATGAGCGTGGCCGAGGCGACGTGGATGTCTTCGATGATGAGCTCGGTGGCCTGCTGGAACGCCTCGCGCTTGGCGTAGTCGAGTGGGTTGGTCATCACCACGGCGACGGAGTTGGGCGAGAGACGCTTGAAGGGAAAGATGCCTTCGCGGCGGATGATGGCGTCGCCGATGGACTCGACGAGGAGCTCTTCGATTACGAGCTCCTCGGCCTTGGTGATGAGCGGGTGATTGGTGAGCCGGGCGATGAACTTGGCGGTGTCATCGGCGCTCAGCTGGTGCTTTGGGTCCTGCATGCGCTGCAGGAGACTGGCGGAGTATTCGGCCACCTCCTGGAGCAGGGCGAGATCTCCGTCTGAAAATTGGCAGTTGATGTCGGCGGAAGGCTCCTTGTTGAGGAGCTGGATGGCGCCGATCACGACGTTGTTGGTCTTGAGCGGCACTGTGAGCATGGAGCGCACTTCGAAGCCGGTCGTCTGCGCCATGGACAACATCATGGGGGCCTGCGTCTGGCTGTTGCGGAAGAACACCGGGTTGCCGTCGGCGATGACCTTGCCGACGATGCCTTTGCCGATGGGGAGTTTTAGCGTGAGCAGCTTGGCGGCGGTTTCCTTGAATTTAGCTTCGCTGGCCTTGTCGCTGCCCCAGAGACTGGGGGAGTAGTAAACGTGTTTGAAGACGATGTCGTTGCCCTCGACGAGGTAGAGGGTCATCGACTGCGCCTGAAGAGCTTCGACGACTTTGGAGGCGGTGAGTTCGACGACCGAAGCCATGTCCTCGCGGCTCGGCGCGGGCTTCGATATGACCTTGATCAGGAGGGAGCGACGAAGGGTGTTTGAGAGGGAAGCCAAAGCCATGGTGGGAAGGCGCCTCTGTCGCGGCGCGTTGGGTCTGGAATTGCCACCGGNGGGNCATTGTCGCAATGACAATCCNAGNGTGTGTCT
>FJVV01000806.1_pt1 | contig 25821 bp, 8 predicted proteins | sample 1011911 | NCBI WGS metagenome assembly FJVV01 (sample SAMEA3912450, study PRJEB9761) | metagenome | biome: forest; material: soil | place: USA | collected 2011-06-22 | depth 0.1 m
TCGTTGCCGGCGGCGGCCACGAAAATGATCCCGGCCTTGCGGACGCTGTCGATGGCGTCGTAGAGCGCGGTTGAGGTGAAGTTGTAGCCGCCCCAGCTGGCATTGATGATTTTAGCGCCCTTTTTGCGCGCATAGGAAATGCAGGTGATGGCGTCGGAGATAGATCCCTGCCCCTGCGAGTCGATGAACTTGCAGGCCATGACGGGCACCTGCCAGGCGACTCCCGTGATGCCCACGGTGTTGTTGCCCACGCCGCCGATGATGCCGCTCACGTGGGTGCCATGACCGTGGTCGTCGTTGGGGTTTCCCGTGCCAAGAATCGCGTTGATGCCGTGGACGTCGTCAATGTAGCCGTCGCCGTCGTCATCAAGTCCGTTGGAGCTTTTGTCGATGCCCATGCCGGGCAGCCAAGGGCCGCTTTCGCCGGGATTGACCCACATGTTGGCGGCGAGATCCTCATGCGTGTATCGTGCTCCGGTGTCGATCACGGCCACAACGATGGCCGAGGCCGTGTGTTGTAGATCCCAGCCTTGCGGAGCGTGAATGTCCGCTCCGGCCACGCCGCCATAGATGCCGGTGTTGTGGAGATTCCACAGCGATCCGTCCTGGTAGCGGAAATCGTTCGGCTCGAGCAGGGCCCTCACAATGTAATCGGGCTCCGCATACTTCACCAGACCGCTTTTCCGGTAGGCCTCGAGCATGGTCGCAATGTCGTCTCCGTCGGGCAACTGGAGAATCTCCAGTCCGCCCATATCCGGGAACAATTTCAGCATCGTCACGCCCAGCAGGGTGTTGAATTTGAGCAAGGATATCCCCGGCAGTGGTTTTACCAGAATTCTGTCCGGACGGAAGGTTGCCGGAGCGGCCGGATCCAGTGTCAGCGGCTGGGCGGAAGACGAAAGAACCAGGAGACCGCAAGCCAGCAGGGCAACAGTGGTCAACAGGGCTTGGAACGGTCGGTTGCTCCACGCGCGACAGGAGCGAGGCATGGCGCCTTCGGAGGCAAGAAGGGCAGGGAATGTTTTCATGGGGAGGGTCGTCTTGGTTGACGGGCAGGGGATACCTTCGCTGTTTCGGGTCATTTTAAGGTGATCCACGCGCACCGGGCAGTAGGTGCGCACCTGAAAGACGGGAGAGATCAACCCCACGCGGGCCGTGTCACCGGTTCGGAAACGATGCCGGCCGCGGCCCGTGCATAAACCTCCAGCGTGGCGGCGGCGGTGCGGTTCCAATCGAACCGGCGGGCATGTGTAAGCCCTGCGCTCCGCAGGCGCTCGCGCAGCGCATCATCACCGGCGATTCGCGCGAGCTGTCGCTCGATGTCCGAGATGCTTAGCGGATCGACCGGTTGGGCGGCGTTTCCGACCACTTCCCCGAGCGCCGCACCGGTGGCGGTGACCACCGGGCAGCCGCAAGCCATGGCTTCCAGCGGCGGCATGCCGAAACCCTCGAAGAGCGACGGATAGACAAACGCGCCGGCCGCGCGATACCAGGCGGGCAGATCCTCGGGAGGCACAAACCCCAGGCGAAAAATATCATCGGAAAAGGGGGATTGGCGGATCAGCGCATGGATGGCCTCCGCCCCGTGCCAGTCGCTTCCGCCCAGCGCCAGCAGCCACGGCGAACGCGTCGCGGTCTTGAAGCGGTTGAAGGCCTCGATCAGGCGCGCGTGGTTTTTGGCCGGGTGTTCCAGGCGCGATACGTAAAGGAAGAACGGATGACGCAGACCATGCCGCTGCGCGATGCCGGCCCGGGCCTCGGCCCGGTTTCCAGGCGTGAACCGGTCGTGGTCGAGCCCGTTGTGAATGACGGTCACCTGTTGCGGAGACAGGCCGAAAAAGGCGTGCAGATCGTCTGCGGTGGCGCGACTGACGGCGATGATTTCATCCTGACGGCGCGCCAGACGGCGCACGACGACACGCCCGTAAACCATGCGCTTCCAGTCGTATTTTTCAGGCAGGCGGAAGGGCGCGAGATCGTGGATGGTGGCGACCAGCGCGCAGGGCCGGGGCCAGAGCAGGCGCCGATAGCTGGGCACATGAAGGACATCCAGCCGCGCTTGCCGGACCAGGCGCGGCAGCTCGGTCTGGTGCCACAAGATATTTTTCACCGGCGGGCGATGCCGCTCGGGAACGGGAACCAGCCGGATGCCGGACGCCGCGAAGGAGAACAGTGGCATATCCTCCTCAAGCACGTAGAGCGTGAATTCGTGCGGGCCCGGAGCGGCGGCCAGCGCGCGCACGAGCGCCAGCACGTATTGGCCCACGCCGGAATGACCGCGCTGGATGACGGAGGTGGAGAGCCCGATCCTCATGCCGCGTCTTGCAGCAGCACGCTGTCGAGCCGGGCCAGTTGCAGCACGTTGAGCACGTTGGGCTGCGGATCGGCGAACCGGACGTCGGTTTCATGCTGCCGGCCCCAGCGGTTGATACGCAGCATCAACCCCAGTCCCGAGCTGTCGATGAAGCGCAGCTGCGACAGGTCGATCACCATCGGGAGACGGATGGCTCCGAGGGAGCCCAGGAGACCGGTGGTGTGCTGCCAGACCTGTTCGATGTTGTCAGCCGTGACTTCCCCCCGCCATGCCAGCGGTCGCGACCCGCCTTTGAACGTGACCGGGGATGCGGAGGGCGGGACGGTCCGGATCATCCGCTGCGCCTCCGGCCAGTCCGCGGCGATCAGGAAGTGATCCTGCAGTCGCAGGTCTTTCAACGCCCCCCTCATTGCGACGCTGGGCGCGAGCAGCACGAGCTGGCGGCTCCTGGCGTGGAGATGCTGTTGCCAGCGTGCGAGCAAGGCCGCGCCGGTGCTGTCGATGGCGGTCACCTGGGAGAGGTCCAGCAGGCAGTGATGATTCTCCCGCGACGTTTCCTTCCAGAACCGCGCCTCTTTCATGAGTGAGGCGGCGGTGAGGGTCTCGCCGGCCCAGATATGTATCCAGTTTGATGCGAAGAACAGGGCATGGCGCGCCGGGGGAGCGGCCTGACCAGGCTTCGCCGACAAGTGGCGCCATTGCGTGGCCAGCGCCGGAGCGAAGCGAAGGATGTCGTTGGCGTAGCGGCGAAACAGGCGGCGAGGCTCCTGCATCAGGCGGTAGCTCCATTCCATCCCGCAGCGTTGCATCCAGAGCGGCGCGCGTCGCACCCGATTGGCCAGAAAATCAAGGGTTGCACCCACGCCGATGACCACCGGCACACCGAGCGAACGGTAATGCATGGCGATCCATTTTTCCTGCTTGGGGCAGCCGAACGATACGAGCAGCACGTCGGGGTTCGCCTCGCGGATGCGTTTGACCGTCTCTTCGTGATCCATCTCCAGCAATGCGCTGAAGGGGGGAGAGTGGTGTCCGGCGATGATCAGCGAAGGATATTGCCGCCGGAGCCGCTCGGCAGCCTCGCCCGCCACGCCTTCGCCGGCGCCGAGCAGAAAAATACTGTGTCCGTGATCCGACGCCTTACGGATAAGGCGTGGCACGACATCGGATCCGGCGACGCGTTCGCGCAGCGGATTGCCTAGCAGGCGGGAGGCCCATACCAGCGGCGTGCCATCGCATAGGACGAGGTCGGCCTCGAGCAGGATGCGCCGGAGTTCGACGTCTTCGCGCGCCTGCACGAGGAAGTCCACGTTGGCCGTGACCACGTAGTGCGGGCGGCGTTTGCAGACCATGGCGATGATCCGCTCGACCGCCCCGTCGATCGTCACGTTGTCGAACGGCACGCCGAGAATGGAGACGGGCCAGTCGTAGGTGGGCGGTCGAAAGGCCACCTGGGCGGAATTGAGACGGATGGGCCGGGAGGTTTCCTGAAAGGGTGAAGGGAGCGTGGTCGTCTGGCTTTTCATGCGCCTATTTAAGCCCGGGCTGCGCACCGCAAGTATGGGGTGAGATACTTCTAAAAAATCATAGGGCAGTGAAACCCGCGGTGATTCTGGGGTTCGCACCCACTGATGAAGGCGGATGCGGACGTGTAGCATGATCGACGATTCCCATGTCCCTCGAAACGCAACCGCCCGCTGATCTCGCCGAAGCCTATCCGCTGTCCCCACTGCAGCAGGGGCTGCTGTTCAACGCCCTCGATGACCGGCGCTCCGGGGTGGATATTGAGCAGATCTTCTGTGATTTGGACGAATGTCTGGAGGTTGCGGTTTTTGAACGGGCCTGGCGAAAAACCGCCGAGCGCCACGCCGTGCTGCGCACCCGCTTCCTGTGGAGCTCCGGAGGCGGTCCGCTGCAGATCGTGGAGTCCGTGCCGCGGGTGCGGGTATCATTGCTTCGTTGGGAATCGTGTCCGGAGTCGGAGCGGACTGAAAAGTTCGAGGCGTTCCTGCGGGCCGACCGCCGGGCGGGGTTCGATCCGTCCGCGCCGCCGCTGTTCCGACTGGCGCTTTTCCAATGGGGACAGGACCGCTTCAGGTTTGTATTCTCCTTTCACCATCTGCTGCTCGACGCCCGGGCGTTGGTCGTGGTGCTGAAGGAGGCCTTCGCCTTTTATGACGCATTGATGGCGGGTGAGGACTTGTTCCTGCCGGCGCCACGTCCCTACCGCGACTACATCGACTGGCTGCAAACGCTGGACGGAGCGCACACGGAGCGGTTCTGGCGGGATCAACTTGCGGGTTTTGAGACGCCGACGCCGCTGCCCATCGCCGACGCGTCCATGGGTGGAGAGACGGACGTGAAGTCTCTCCCGCAGGGAGAGCGGGTGCTGGAGTTGTCCGTCGACGAAACCGCCCGGCTCCAGGCGTCCGCGAGGGAAAATCGCGTCACGTTCAACACGCTGGTGCAGGCGGCGTGGGCGTTTCTGCTGGCCCGTTACAGCGGGGAGGACGACGTGGTGTTCGGAGCGACCCGCGCCTGCAGAAGCATTCCCGTGGAGGGTGCCGATGCCATCGTCGGCCTGTGCGTCAACACCGTGCCCATGCGGGTGCAGCTGACACCGGACCTGACGCTGTCATCGTGGTTGCAGGACTTGCGCGCCCGGTGGAGAGCACTGCGTCCTCACGAGCATACTCCCCTGTCACAAATCCGGCGCTGGAGCGGCGTGCCCGCCGACGGACCGCTTTTCGAGACGATGGTTAATTTCCAAGATCCCACATGGGAGGCGACGTTGCAGGCTCTGGGCGGCCGGTGGGCCGACCGGCGTTTCGGTATTCGCGGCCAGCCGAACCAGCCGCTCGTCGTCGATGCCTATGGAGGGTCGGCCCTGGTGATCAAGCTGCTCTATGATCGTCGGCGGTTTTCGGACGAGGCGATCACGAGGCTGGCCGTCCATTACCGGGCGGCACTCGAGGCGATGGCCTCGGCTCCGAACCGCCGCCTTGGCGAGTTGTCTTTGCTCACCGCGCGGGAGCGCCGGCAGATCTTGGTCGAGTGGAACGACACCGGGGCGGACTATCCGCGTGCGACGTGCGTTCATCGGCTGTTTGAATCCCGCGCGCTCGCAGAGCCGGAACGGATCGCGGTGACGGATCCGCTCAACGGCCTGAGCTACGGCGAACTTAATCGCCGGGCGAACCGGTTGGCGCACCGACTTAAATCGCTGGGCGTGGGGCCCGATGTGCCGGTGGCGGTTTGCATGGAGCGCTCCGTCGCGATGGTGGCCGCCTGGCTGGGCGTGCTCAAAGCGGGCGGAGCGTTCGTTCCGCTGGATCCGGCCTATCCTCGCGCCCGGCTGGTCTTCATGCTGAAAAATTCACGGGCGAAGGTATTGCTGGTCTTGGAGGACGCAGTGTCGCCATCATTCGTTCCTGACGAGGGACTTGAAATCCTGAATTTGGACGTGGATTGGGACTGTCTTCGCAAGGAACTGAAGACGGATCCGGAGCCGACCGCCGGTCCGTCGGACCTCGCCTATCTCATCTATACGTCGGGCTCTACGGGCAACCCCAAGGGGGTGGCGGTCACCCACCGTTCGCTTGTCAATCTCGTGACCTGGCACCAGCGGGCTTACGGTGTCGGTCCCGATGACCGGGCGATGCAGATTGCCAGTCCCTCCTTCGACGCGGCCGTGTGGGAGCTGTGGCCCTATCTGGCCGCGGGGGCGAGCGTTCATCTTCCGGAAGGGGAAGTGCGGATATCCCCGCCGAAGTTGCTCGACTGGCTGGCGGCGGAGCGGATCACGTTTGCCTTCCTGCCCACGCCGCTGGCGGAGGCGGTGCTTGCCGAGCCGTGGCCGGACGGGTTGGTGTTGCGGGCTTTGTTCACCGGTGGCGAAAAATTGAACCGGCGCCCGCGGGAGCAGCCCCCTTGTCTTTTCGTCAACCATTACGGCCCCACGGAAACCACGGTGGTTGCGACTTACGCGCGAGTGGAGCCCGGCGCGGACAATTCCCCGGCGCCGGCGATCGGCCGTCCCATCGCCAACACCCGTGTCTACGTGCTGGACGCGTGGCGACATCCGGTGCCTCCGGGCGTGCCCGGCGAGTTGTTTATCGGTGGCGACGGGGTGGCGCGGGGCTATCTGCACCAGCCCGGGCTCACGGCGGAAAAATTTCAACCGGATCTGTTCTCGGATGATCCCAAGGCGCGGCTTTACCGGACCGGCGATCTCGTTCGCTGGAGTTTCACCGGCGAGCTGGAGTTTGTCGGACGCATGGACGATCAGGTGAAAATCTTCGGCCATCGGATCGAGCCCGGCGAGATCGAGATCGCGCTGCTTCGGCATCCCTCCCTCCGGCAGGCGATGGTGACGGTGTGCGAGGACGCCCGTGGCAGGCATCTGGTCGCCTGCCTGGTGCCGTTGGCGGAGGCCCGCGCCGAGGTCGCGGAGCTCCGGAGGTTTCTTCAGCAGAGCCTTCCGGGCCACATGGTGCCGTCGCGTTTCATCTGGTTCGATCAGCTCCCCATGACCGCGAACGGGAAGGTGGACCGAAAGTCGCTGCCCCAACTTGTGGACGATGTCGCGCAACAACCGTCCCGGATGGTCGCGCCGCGCACGCCGGTGGAAAAGATGTTGGCGGTCATCTGGGCCGAGGTGCTGGGGGGCGCCGACCTGGGCGTTTACGACAATTTTTTCGAGCTGGGCGGTCACTCGTTGCTGGTGGCGCAGGTGGTCGCCCGCGTAGGCGCGCGGCTCAACGTGCAGCTGCCCTTGCGCGCCTTGTTCGAGCATCCGACGGTGGCTGCGCTGGCTGCCGTGCTCGAACGCTCCCGGCGCGAGCCAAGGAAATCGACGGAAGCCATCAGACGCCGGACGCCGCACCGCGTGCGCGCCAATTTGCCGGTGAAAACCACGCCGCAGCAGGCGGAGACGGGGAAACTTGTGACTACCGATCAATAATGATCCCATGCATATGAACAACCGGCACCACGGAGCAAACGGCCATGTAGCCACGAACGGATCCGCGTTTCCCGATCACGCGGGATCCGCCGCCACACTCGATGAGGCCGCGCCTCTGTCCTTCGGCCAGCGCCGGCTTTGGTTCCTCGATCAGATGGAGCCGGGCAGCGCGCTTTATCACGTTCCCTATCTGGTGCGCCTCCATGGACCGCTCGATCAGGACGCTCTGGAGCGGTCTCTCGCAGCGATCATCGGACGCCATGAAGCGTTGCGCACCGCGTTTATCCCGGACGGAGACGAGCCGGTGCAGGTTGTCGCACAGGGACGGATATTCCGTTTGGAGCGAACGGATTTTCGCGCGACAAACGAGGTTCGTCACGCGAGCGAACTGGACCGGCTCGTCCGCGAGGAAGCCCTGCATCCGTTCGACCTGCGGCGCGATCTCATGCTGCGCGCACGCCTCTTTCAGCTCGGCGAAACCGAACACGTCCTGCTGCTGGTGCTGCACCATATTGCGGCGGACGGCTGGTCGATGGCCGTGCTGTATCGGGAACTCGGGGTGTTCTACACGGCTTTTTCATCAGGAGGCATCCCGCTGCTGCCGGAGCTGCCGATCCAATACGCCGACTATGCTTCCTGGCAGCGCGAGCATTTGCAGGGCGAGACCCTGCAACGTCTGGTGGAATTTTGGCGGAGACGGATGGCGGACGCCCCGCCGCTTCTTTCGCTTCCAGCCGATCGTCACCGGCCCCCGGAGCAATCGCACCGGGGCGCCGTGTGCACGGCGATCTTTCCCTCGGAGCTTTTGGCAAGGCTCCACGTTTTTGGCCGGGGACAGCGCGTGACGCTTTTCATGACCCTGCTCGCGGCCTTCAAGGTGCTGCTTCATCGCTACACCGGGCAGGAGGACCTCGTGGTGGGCTCCCCTCTGGCCGGGCGTGATCGCGCCGAGACCGAAGGCCTGGTCGGGCTTTTCATCAACACCCTGGTGTTGCGGACCAACCTGGCTGGAGACCCGACCTTCATTGAATTGCTGGGCCGCGTGCGTGACACGATGCTCGCCGCCTACGATTACAAGGAGCTTCCGTTCGATAAACTCGTCGAGGAACTCCAGCCGAAGCGGGATCTCAGCTACGATCCGGTGTGCCAGGTTGTCTTCGCGCTGCAAAACATGCCGGCCTCGTCGCTCGAACTGCCCGGTTTGAGCACGAGCATCGAACCGGTCTACACGGGCACGGCCAAGGCCGATCTCAGCGTGTGGGCGTCCGAAGAGCCGGCGGGGCTGTCTGTCTGCGCCGAATACAACACCGATCTCTTCGACGCCGGCACCGTCGAGCGCCTGCTCGGCCATTTCCGCACGATTCTGGAGGCGGTCGTGGCAAGTCCCGCCCGGAGGATTTCGCTGCTGCCCTTGCTTACGCCGCCCGAACGAAACCGGATGCTTGACGACTGGAACGCGACCGAGGCGGACTACCCACGCGACCGGTGCGTCCACGAGCTGTTTGCCGAACAGGTGGAGCGCACCCCGGAGGCGACGGCCCTGGTTTTCAACGACGAGGAACTGACCTACGCCGACCTGAACCGTCGGGCCGACGATCTGGCCGCCCGGCTGCGGGCGCGTGGCGTCGGACCCGATACTCCGGTCGGTCTGTGCGCCGGGCGTTCGCTGGAGATGGTCGTGGGCCTTCTGGGCATTCTCAAGTCCGGCGCGGCCTACGTGCCGCTCGATCCGGCCTATCCGAAGGAACGTCTGGCTTTCATGCTCGAAGATTCCGGTGCCCCGGTGTTGGTGACGCAGCATCGTCAGCGGAGGCTGTTCCCGGAGCAAACCTCGGTCATCTTCCTGGACGATGATTTCGACGGCGGCCACTCGGAAACCTGCAACGGTCGCGTCCATCCGGACGGCGGTTCGCCGGGTCCGGAAAGCCTCGCGTATATCCTCTACACTTCCGGTTCCACCGGTCGGCCGAAGGGCGTGATGGTGAGCCACCGCAACGTGCTCAACTTCTTTGCCGGGATGGACCGCGTGCTGGGCGGCGAACCGGGTGTATGGCTGGCGGTGACGAGCATCTCGTTCGATATTTCCGTGCTGGAGCTTTTCTGGACGCTGACCCGCGGCTTCAAGGTTGTCATCTTGTCGGACCAAGCCGGCCTTTCCGGCGCGGCGTCCTCGGCGCGGACCGCCTCCTCCACGCGGTCTCTCGACTTCAGCCTGTTTTATTTTGCGAGCGTGCCGCGGGAGGCCTGCACCGACAAATACCGGCTGCTGATAGAAGGCGCTAAATTTGCCGATGAAAACGGGTTCGCCGCGGTGTGGACGCCGGAGCGGCACTTCCACTCGTTCGGCGGGCTGTATCCGAATCCGGCGGTGGTCGGGGCCGCCCTCGCGACGGTGACCCGGCGGGTGCAGATCCGCGCGGGAAGCGTCGTGCTGCCGTTGCATCATCCGCTGCGCATGGCCGAGGAGTGGTCGGTGGTGGACAACCTCTCGCACGGTCGTGTCGCCGTTTCGTTCGCCTCGGGGTGGCACGACCGGGATTTCATCCTGGCTCCGCAAAACTACTCCATCCGGAAAGAGGTCCTGCGCACGGGGATTGAGACCGTGAAAAAACTTTGGCGCGGCGAATCGTTAAAAGGCGCTGGCGGACGCGGTGACGATGTGGAGGTGCGGATATTTCCACGGCCGATCCAGCCGGAGCTCCCGGTCTGGATCACCGCCGCCGGCAACCCGGAGACCTTTCGGCAGGCCGGCGAATTGGGAGCGAACGTGCTCACCCATCTGCTGGGTCAGAGCATCGAGGACTTGGCGCAGAGGATTCAAATTTACCGTGCCGCCCGTAGCGCCCGCGGTTTTGGCGAGGGCCGGGTGACTCTGGTGCTGCACACGTTCATCGGCGAAAGCGTCGAGGCCGTGCGTGAAACGGTGCGGCGTCCGTTCTGCCAATACCTGATCGACTCGGTGGACTTGCTCAACGGCCTTTCCCGGAGCCTGTATCCGGGAGTCGATTATAACGGACTGTCCACGGAGGAGCGGGAGACGCTCGTCACGCAGGCCTTCAACCGGTATTTCGAGGGTAACGCGCTGTTCGGCACGCCGGAATCCTGTCTGCGCCTGATCAACCGGCTCAAGGCCGTCGGCGTCGATGAGATTGCCGGGCTGATCGATTTTGGCGTGGATACCGAACTGGTCTTGAAGAGCCTGACCTCGCTGAAGGCGCTGAAGGAAGAGTGCCATGGCGTCCGGATCGGCGAGGAGTCGAATCGTTCGCTGGAAGAGCAGTTGGTTCGGCACCGCGTCACCCACCTGCAATGCACGCCTTCCTTCGCACGGCTGCTCATCCGGATGCCGGACGCGTTGGGAGCGCTCCGTCCGCTGAGCCGCCTGCTCGTCGGCGGCGAAGCGCTGCCCGCGGATCTGGCGGAGGCGCTCGGCCGGGTCGTCGATGGCGAGGTCATCAACATGTATGGGCCGACGGAGACCACCGTCTGGTCCACCGTTCACAAGGTGACGCCGTCCGCGGCCGTGTCCGGCACGGTGGAGATCGGGCGTCCGATCGCGAACACGCAGGTTTACATCCTGGACCGGAATCGTCAGCCCGTGCCCGCCGGTGTGCCCGGCGAACTTTACCTGGGCGGCGACGGACTGGCCCGCGGCTATTGGCGACGGCCGGAACTCACCGATGAAAAATTCATCCCGCATCCCTTTTCCAACCACGGGGCTCGTCTCTACCGCACGGGCGACCTGGCGAGGTATCGGGCCGACGGCGTGATCGAGTTCCTCGGACGCATCGACCATCAGGTCAAAATCCGCGGACACCGCATCGAGCCGGGCGAGATCGAGGCCGTCCTGGCCCGGCATCCCGATGTGCGTCAGAGCGTCGTCGTGGTGCGCACCGACATTCCGGATGATCCCCGGCTGGCCGCCTACATCGTGCCGGGACCGGCGGGAGCGAAGGATGCGGACACGCTGCGGGATTTTCTCCGCGCAAAGCTGCCCGGCCACATGGTGCCGGACCACTTCCTGTTTTTGGAGAGCCTGCCCTTGACGCCGAACGGCAAGATCGACCGCCGGGCCCTGCCTGCGCCGCCGATGAAAAACGTGGCGACTGCCGTCGCCACGTCGCTTCCGCTCGCCGGACTGGAACAGGCGATCGCCGCCATCTGGAAGGATATCCTGTCGGTCGAGAATCCCGGCGCGGACGATAACTTCTTCGATTTCGGCGGACACTCGCTCCAGGTCGTGCAGGTGCAGAACCGGCTGCGCGAGTCCCTCGGCGTGGAGCTGCCCGTGATCAAGCTCTTCCAATATCCGACCATCCGTTCGCTGGCGGGATTCATCGGCGAGGGGACGAAGGCGGACACGTTTCTCCAGAAAATACATGAACGTGCCCAACGCGGGCAAAGCGCGGGGGGCAGACGGCGTCACGACCACGGGGCGGAGGTCACGACATCATGAGCGCCCTCGACACACAGGGAGATGCCGTCGCCGTCATCGGGATGGCCGGCCGTTTTCCGCAGGCCGCCAACCTCGGCGAGTTCTGGCGCAATCTGCGGAACGGGACGGAGTCGGTCTCATTTTTCACCGACGACGAGCTGAGATGGTTGCCGTTCGACGAGCCGCCGACGACGAACGATCCTAATTTCGTGAAGGCGCGCGCCGTGCTCGAAAACCCCGAGTGGTTCGACGCGGAGTTTTTCAACCTGACGCCCCGGGAGGCGGCGATCATGGACCCGCAGCACCGGATTTTTTTGGAATGCGCGTGGGAGGCGCTCGAAAACGCCGACTGCAACCCCGACGCGTGCGAGGGGCTGATCGGCGTTTTTGCCGGCGCGAGCATGAACACCTATTTGCTCGCGAACCTGCTCGCCAACCCGTCGTCGCCCGTGCGTGGCGATGCGTTTCAACTGCTGCTCGCCAGCGAGAAGGATTTCCTGACGACCCGCGTTTCCTACAAACTGAACCTGCGCGGGCCGAGCGTGAACGTGCAGACGGCCTGCTCGACCTCGCTGGTGGCGGTCTGCCTGGCCTGCCAGAATCTGCTGTCCTACCAGTGCGACTTGGCGCTGGCGGGAGGCGTTTCGGTCACGTTCCCGCAGAAGAAAGGCCTGCTTCATCAGGAAGGCGGGATCATCTCGCCGGACGGACATTGCCGCGCCTTCGACGCGGAGGCGGCGGGTACGGTCTCCGGCGATGGCGCGGGGGTCGTGGTGCTCAAGCGCCTGTCCGAGGCGCTGGCGGACGGCGATCCGGTTTGCGCGGTGATCCGCGGCAGCGCGGTCAACAACGACGGCGCGCGCAAAATCGGTTACACCGCGCCGAGTATCGACGGCCAGGCCGAGGTCATCGCGCTCGCGCAGGCCGCGGGGGGCGTTGACCCGGGGACCATTTCCTACGTCGAGGCGCACGGCACCGGCACGCCGCTGGGTGATCCCATCGAGATCGCCGGGCTGACTAAGGCGTTCGGCTCCCGGACGCCAGGAGTGCCCGCCTGCGCGATTGGCTCGGTGAAGAGCAACATCGGCCACCTCGACGCGGCCGCCGGAGTGGCCGGGCTCATCAAGACCGTTCTCGCGCTCCAGCACCGTCAACTGCCGCCCACGCTGCATTTCAAAACACCGAATCCTAAAATCGATTTCTCGGGCGGTCTGTTCTATCCCAATCCGGAGCTGAGGGACTGGCCGGAGCCTAAAAATGGGGAACCCCGGCGCGCCGGCGTGAGTTCGTTCGGAATCGGCGGAACCAACGCGCATGTGGTCCTTGAGGAGGCGCCGCCTTCCGCTCCGTCCGGCCCCTCGCGCTTCTGGCAGGTATTGCCGTTTAGCGCGCGCTCCGTCGCCGCGTTGGATGCCGCGACGACGGCGCTGGCTTCGCATTTGAAGGAGAATCCCGATGCGAATCTCGCGGACGTGGCCTTCACCTTGCAGACGGGACGGAAGGCGTTTTCCCACCGGCGCATGGCGGTCTGTTGCAGCGTCGACGACGCGGTGCGGGCGCTGGATTCCCGCGACGCGACCCGCCTGTCGTCCGGCCGCGTCGACGATGCCCGTCCGGCGGTCGCGTTTCTTTTCCCAGGGCAGGGCGCCCAGCACACCGGCATGGGACGCGAGCTTTATGAGACCGAACCGGTGTTTCGCGCGCAGGTGGACCGTTGCTGTGAGTTTTTAAAGCCGCATCTGAAACTCGATCTGCGCTCGCTGATTTATCCGGAGTCCGAAGGAGAAGAGGCCGATCGGAGGCTGGCCCAGACCGCGATGACGCAACCGGCTTTGTTCGTGATCGAATATGCGCTGGCCAAACTATGGATGCATTGGGGCGTCCGTCCGCAGGCGATGATCGGCCACAGTCTCGGCGAGTATGTGGCCGCCTGCCTGGCCGGTGTCTTTACATTGGAGGATGCGCTCGCGCTGGTGGTTGTCCGCGCCCGGCTGATGCAGGGTCAGCCGCCCGGGGTGATGATCGCGGTGCGGATGGCGGAGCAGCCGCTGCGCGAACTGTTGTCCCCGGGGCTCGCGCTGGCGGCCGTCAATGCGCCGCAATTGTGCGTGGTTGCGGGATCCTTCGAGGCGGTCGCCGATTTTGAGACCAGGCTGGAGCGGCACGGCGCGGCCAGCCGGCGGTTGGTAACGTCGCACGCGTTTCACTCGGAGCTGATGGAGCCGATGCTGCCGTTGTTTTTGGAGGAGATGAAAAAGGTGAAATTGCAACCTCCCCGGCTTCCCTGGATTTCCAATGTGACCGGCCGGTGGGTGACCGCTTCGGAGGCGACGGACCCGGCCTATTGGGTCGAGCATGCGCGCCGGACGGTGCGTTTTTCGGACAGTCTCGGCGAACTGGCCCGCGGCGAAATCAACCTTCTGCTGGAGGTTGGCCCCGGCCAGACGCTGGGCACGCTGGCGCGACAGCACCCGGACATCGCGTCGGGCAAAACCGTGGCCGGTTCCCTCGGGCCGGCGGGCGGACGGGACTCCGACCTCGCGGTGATGCTGAAATCGCTGGGCCGGCTCTGGCTCGCAGGCGTGCCGGTGGACTGGACCGGATTTTCCAAGGGCGAACGCCGTCGGAAGCTGGCGTTGCCCGCCTATCCGTTCGAGCGGAAGCGCCATTGGATAGAACCCGTCGCACCGCATTCCGAGAGCAACGGCCAGTCCCGTCCCGCGTGCGATTTTAAGACGGGCGACGAGCCGACTGCGCACTCTCCGGCGGCCGCTCGGGCCGGCCGGGAGGAGAATCCGACGCTCGCCGGCCTGAGGGCGGTGTTCCAGGAGTTGTCCGGCGTCGATCTGACGCAGGCCGAGCCGGAGGCGACGTTTCACGAGTTGGGTTTCGATTCGTTGTTTCTCACCCAGGCCAGTCTGGCGGTGCAGAAGCGGTTCAATATCCGCGTCACGTTCCGGCAACTGCTGGAGGAATTCCCAACCCTGGGAAAACTCGCGGTCCATCTCGACGGTCAAAAGGCTCCTATCGCCGCCGTCGCGCCGTCACCGGCAGCTGGGCGCAACGACACGACGAGCGTGGAGCCGGCCTCGGAGCTGCTGGTGCCGCTGACCGATGCGCAACACGAGGTGTGGTTTGCCGCGCAAATGGGAGCCGGGGTCTCCGCCGCCTACAACGAATCCTGCACGCTGCGGTTGGCGGGCGACTTGGAGGTGGATGCCCTGCGTCGGGCCTTGCAACAGCTCGTCGCGCGGCACGAGTCGCTGCGCGGCACGTTCGGCCCGAAGGGGGATTTCCAGCGCATCGTCGGCACGCTTGAAATCGAACTGCCGTTGGTCGATTGCTCGCGGCTTGCCGGCCGCGAGCGGCAGACGCAGGCGGATGAGATCATCGAACGCGAGGCGGCGGCGCTGTTTGACCTGGAGGGCGGTCCGCTGTTGCGGGCAAGGTTGCTCCGGTTGGACGAACGGGAGCACCTGCTGGTTTTGGTCATGCACCACCTCGTAAGCGATGGTTGGTCGCAGGGAATTTTGCTGTGCGAACTCGGCGAGCTTTATTCGGCCATCCGGGACGGACGTCCGTGCGCTCTGCCGCCCGCGACGAAATTCAGCGACTACGCCTGCCGCGATGCGGAGCGGAGGAAGACGCCGGAGTGGGCCGAGGCGGAGGCCTACTGGATCGGACGCTTCGCCGGGGGTGTGCCCGCGCTGGAGCTGCCCGCCGACCGGCCGTCTCCGGCGGTGAGAACCTGCGCGGCCGCCTCGCGATCCCGCACGCTTGCGCCGGACATAGTGGCATCGGTGAAACGGCTTTGCTCTGAGCACGGATGCACGGCGTTCACGCTGCTGCTCGCCGCGTTCAACGTTCTGCTGCACCGGCTGAGCGGCCAGGAGGACCTTGTGGTAGGTGTGCCCGCGGCCGCGCAGGTCCTGGAGGGGGAGGAGAATCTTGTGGGCCATTGCGCGAACCTGCTGCCGGTGCGCAGCGGCTTCACGGAGGGGCAGGCGTTCAAGGACTATCTGACGACCGTCCGGTCGGGTCTGCTGGAGGCGCTGGAGCACTGGCGGTATCCGCTCGGCAGCCTGATCCGGAAATTGAACCTGCCGCTCGATCCGGGCCGCGTGCCGTTGATTAGCGTGGTGTTCAACGCCACGCGTTTGCGCGGCTCGCTGCATTACGATGATCTGTCCGCGGAGATCGTTGCCACGCCGAAGAGTTTCGTGAATTTCGACCTCTCCTTCAATTTTTCGTCAACCGACAGCGAGCTGTTTTTCAACTGTCACTACAGCACCGAGCGGTTTGACGGCGGCACGGTTGACCGCCTGCTCTCCTGCTATGAAAACCTGCTCCGTGGCATCGCGGTCGATCCCGCGCAGGCGGTTTCACATCTGTCGCTGCTGGACGATGCGGACCGGCGGCGGATGCTGGTCGAGTGGAACGACACCGGGGAGGACTATCCGCGCGACCGGTGCATTCACGAGCTGTTTGCCCGGCAGGCCGCATGCACGCCCGAGAAGACCGCGCTCGTCTGCGGCGCCGAACGCGTGACCTACCGCGGACTGGACCGTTGGTCCGACGAGATCGCCCGGCGGTTGCGCGCGCACGGCGTCGGTCCGGACACCCGGGTGGGGGTTTGCCTTGAGCGGAAACCGATCCTGATCGCCGCGCTGCTCGGTGTGCTCAAGGCGGGCGCGGCCTACGTGCCGCTGGACCCGACGTATCCCCGCGAACGGCTGGCCTTGATCATCGACGACGCGCGGATGCCCGTGCTGCTGACCGAAAAAAAGCTTCTGGCTCAATTGCCCGATTGCGAGACCGGGATCGTGCTGGTGGACGACGGGGAGGCGTCGGCTGAAAACGATGAGACAGTTCCGGCTTTTGGCGGACAGGCGTCACAAAACCTGGCCTACGTTCTCTACACCTCCGGCTCCACGGGCCGGCCGAAGGGCGTTGAAATCGAGCATCGCAGCGTGGTCGCGTTGATCTCATGGGCGCGTTCGCTCTACCGGCCGGAGGAGCTTGCGGGCGTGCTCGCCGCGACCTCGGTTTGCTTCGACTTGTCCGTTTTCGAGCTGTTTGTTCCGCTTTGCTGCGGAGGTGGCGTGATCCTTGCCGAAAGCATCCTGCACCTGCCCGGTCTGCCGGCGACGAACGAAGTCACCTTGGTCAACACCGTTCCCTCGGCCATCGCCGAGTTGCTGCACGCGGGACGCATCCCGGAAACGGTCCGCACGCTCAACCTCGCGGGAGAGGCGTTGTCGCGGGAGTTGGTCGATGAGCTTTACCGGATGACCCGCGTCGAGCGGGTGTTCGATCTCTACGGACCCACTGAAACCACGGTGTATTCCACCTTCGCGTTGCGGGCGCCGGGCGGGCGGGCGACCATCGGCCGGCCCCTCGCCAACGAACAGGCCTACATTCTGGACCGGTGGATGCAGCCGGCGCCGGTCGGCGTGCCGGGGGAACTCTATCTCGGGGGTGAAGGACTGGCTCGGGGTTATCTGGGCCGGGACGACCTGACCCGCGAACGGTTTGTCGAAAATCCGTTCAGGTCGGGAACGCGACTTTATCGCACCGGAGACCGCGTCCGCTACCGGGAGGAGGGAACCATCGAGTTTCTCGGGCGCCTGGATCAGCAGGTAAAACTGCGCGGCCATCGCATCGAGCTGGGCGAAATCGAGTCGGCGTTGCGCGTCCATCCCTCGGTGGGTGAGGCCCTCGCCGTGGTGCGGACCGAGCAGTCGGTCGACGCGCGTCTGGTCGCCTACATCGTGCCGTCGGCCGGCCGGCCTGCCGACGCGCGGCAACTGCGCGATCATCTGCTCAAAACGCTTCCCGGCTACATGGTGCCGTCGGCATTCGTCATGCTGGACCGGCTGCCGCTCATGCCCAACGGAAAGGTGGACCGGCGGTCGTTGCCGGAGCCCGACCGGCGGCGGACCGACGAAGCCCGCGCGATGGTGGCCCCGCGCACCTCGACCGAAGAGGTGCTCGCCGACATCTGGCGCGATGTGCTCGGCCTGCAGCAGATCGGCATCGAGGATAATTTCTTCGAGCTTGGCGGCCACTCGCTGCTGGCCATCCAGGCGCTTTCGCGGGTGCGCGCGGCGTTCCAGGTGGAGCTGTCGCTCCGCAGGTTTTTTTCCACGCCGGTGATCGCCGACCAGGCGGCGGCGATCGAGGATGCGATGGTGGAGGAAATCAAAAATATCCCCGACGGGGCGGCGGCCTTTCCACTCACGGAAGACGCGGTGATATCAGTCAAAGGAGACGTATGACGAAAGCGGAAACGATGTTGTCGAAAACGGAACTCACGGAGACGCAGCGGAAGATTTTGGAAAAACGGCTTCAGCAGGCGCGCCAAGTCTCGGCGGATCCGCAGGAACGCACATCGGCCATTCCCCGCCGCGGGCAGAGGGACAATCTTCCGCTTTCGTCCGCGCAGCAGCGGCTGTGGTTCCTCGACCAGCTGGAGCCGGGCAGCCCCGTTTACAACATCAGCCATGCGGTGCGCATGAGCGGCACGCTCGACGTTGCGGCGCTTGAGCACGGCCTGAACGAGATCATCCGCCGGCACGAAAGCCTCCGAACGAACTTCGTTTCCGTGGACGGAAGCCCGGTCCAAGTCATCGCCGACGTCCGGACGCTGTCATTGGAGGTCCACGATCTAACCGCGCAACCGGAGGCAAGGGGGGACGTCGGGTTGCGGAAGATGCTGGGCGAGGAAGCCCGGCGATCTTTCGACTTGAGCGCTGATCCGCTGTTGCGGGCGCTGCTCATCCGTCTTGGCCCTAGGGAGCACGTGTTCATGTTCACGATGCACCACATCATCTCCGACGGGTGGTCGCTCGGCGTATTTTTCGACGAACTGGCGTTGTTTTACGAGGCGGCGGTGACGGGCGAGGCGGCGGCGGTGCCCGAACTTCCGGTGCAGTATGCCGATTTCATCCTGTGGGAAAAGGAGCGCCTGCAAGGGCCCGCCCTGACCGCACAGCTGGACTATTGGAAAAAACAGCTGCGGGGATCCCTCCCTGTACTGGAGCTGCCGACGGATCATCCGCGGCGGCGCCCGTCCCGGTCCCGCGGAACGACGAAGACACTGTCGCTCTCCTCCCCGCTGACGCAGCGGTTGAAACTGTTCGGCCAGCGGGAGGGGGCGACCCTATTCATGACCCTTCTGGCGGCCTTTCAGGCGTTGCTGCACCGCTATACCGGGCAGGAGGACATCGTGGTGGGCTCGGTCGTCGCGGGACGTCCGCAGATGGAACTGGAAAAGCTGATCGGATTTTTCGTGAACACGCTGGTCTTTCGCGGAAATTTGTCGGCCGATCCCACGTTTCGCGAACTGCTTTGGCGCATTCAGGAGACCACGATGGAGGCGTTGGCCAACCAAGACCTGCCCTTTGCCAGTTTGGTGGAGGAGCTGCGTCCGGACCGGATGCTGAGACGCAACCCGCTTTTCCAGGTGATGTTCGTGCTGCAAAACACCCCGGAGAAACCGGTCCGTCTTCCCGGTTTGTATATGGAGCCGCTGGAAGTGGAAACGCACACCGCCAAGTTCGACCTGATGCTGTCGATGATGGAAACAGCCGACGGACTGCGCGCCGAGCTGGAATACAACGCCGACTTGTTCGAGGACGAAACCGCGGAGCGCATGCTCGGGCATCTCCAGGTTTTGTTGACGAGCATCGCGGACGATCCAGATCGGAAGATTTCAGAGCTGCCTTTGCTCACGCCGGGGGAGCGCCATAAGGTGCTCATCGAATGGAATCGCACCTATACCCCTTATCCGCGCGACAAGACCATCGCCCGGTTGTTCGCCGAACAGGCGGAGCAGACCCCCGGCACCACCGCCGTCGTATGCGGGGAGCGCAGCCTGACCTACCGGGAACTCGACGCGCTCACCTGGCGACTCGCCGGACGGTTGCGCCGCTGCGGGGTGGGGCCAGATGTTCTGGTGGGCGTCTATCTCGAACGTTCCCTTGAACTCGTTGTCGCAGTGCTCGCCATCATCCGGGCGGGGGGGGCATATGTTTCGTTTGATCCGACCTATCCGGCGGAGCGCCTGGGCTTCATGCTGGCGGAAACAAAAGCACCGGTGATCGTTACGATAGAAAGACTGGGAACATCCGTGGCCTCATTGGTGAAGACCACCAGAGGCGAAGAATTGATTCCCACGCCGACGATCATCCGTTTGGATGTCGATTCGTCGGAGGCGGCCGGCGATTCATTTGCGTGGGAGCCTCCGCAACTCACCGCCGAAAATCTTGCCTATGTCAGCTACACCTCGGGCTCCACCGGAAAACCCAAGGGCGTCTGCGTGACCCATCGAGGCGTGGTGAGGTTGGTCAAAAACACCAATTTCGCCCGCTTCGAAAATAGCGACGTGTTCCTGCAACTGGCACCGGTGGCATTTGACGCGTCGACGCTGGAGGTCTGGGCGCCGCTGCTGAACGGCGGTCGGCTGGTGGTGTTTCCCTCCCGGACGCCGTCCCTGTCCGGACTGGGCGAGTTTATCAAGGGCAACGGCATCACCGTCCTGTGGCTCACGGCCGGGCTGTTCCACCAGATGGCCGAAGAGCACCTCGGGTATCTGGAAAACGTGCGGCTGCTGCTGGCGGGAGGTGACGTGCTGTCGGTGCCGCATGTGGCCCGGGCGTTGCAAACCCTTCCGCGCACCCGGCTCGTCAACGGCTACGGGCCGACGGAGAACACGACGTTCACCTGCTGTCATCTCATCACGGGGTCGCCGTCGGCCCGAAGGTCCGTGCCGATCGGGAGGCCGGTCGCCAACACCGTGGTTTACATCCTCGACGCGCACCGGCAGCCCGTGCCCGTCGGCGTGCCCGGCGAACTCTACACGGGGGGCGACGGTCTCGCCCGCGGTTATCTGCGGGAGCCGGAATTGACCGCCGAAAAATTCATTCTGCATCCTCTGGCCGACCAGCCGGGCGAACGCCTCTACAAGACCGGGGACAGGGTGCGCTGGCTGCAGGACGGAAGCATCGAGTTTTTGGGGCGAATCGACCGGCAGGTGAAAATTCGCGGGTATCGGGTGGAGCCAGCGGAAATCGAGTCGGCCCTCTTGGAACATCCGGCGGTCAAGGACTGCGTGGTCGTCGCGAACGACGATCCTGCGGGCGGCAAGCGACTCGTGGCCCACCTGGTGGCGCAGGCGACGGAGCGGTCCACGCCGGCCGATTGGCGCGAGCATCTCAAGGGCAAGCTGCCCGATCATATGGTGCCGGCAAAATTCGTCCTGCTCGACGCCCTGCCTCTTTCGCCAAACGGCAAGATCGACCATTCCGCGCTCCGGCCGCCTGCCGATGACCGGTCGGAGCCGGCCCGGGCCTTCACCGCGCCCCGCGACGAGCCGGAACGGCGTCTCGCCGGACTTTGGGAGGCGGTGCTAGGCGTGAGCCCGATCAGCGTGCATGACCGATTTTTCGATCTGGGCGGACATTCGCTGCTCGCCGTGCGCCTGCTATCAAAAATAGAAAAGGCCTTCGCGCGCAAGCTGCCGGTCTCCGCGGTGTTTCAGCACCCGACTGTCGCTCAGTTGGGTCTTCTGCTCCGCACACCGGAAATCGGCGGGGAGGGCGCCTTCACCACCTCATTGATCGGCATCCAGCCGTCCGGCTCGCGTCCCCCCCTCTATCTGGTCCACGGCGTGGGCGGGGGGATGTTCTGGGGCTACGCCAACCTGGCGCGCCATCTCGGCCTGGAGCAGCCCGTGCACGCGTTCAAATCGCGCGGACTCGACGGTCTTCCGGAATGGCCGACCATCGAAGAAATGGCGCGTCGTTACGTGGCCGATCTCCGGACTTTCCAGCCGCACGGCCCTTATGTTCTCGGCGGTTATTGTTTCGGAGGAAACGTGGCTTACGAAATGGCCTGCCAGCTTCGGACGGAGGGGGAGGAGACGTTGGTCGTCCTCATCAACAGCTCACCGCCCCATTCCGATTACGAGTCCGCACGATTCCGCTGGTCGGTGCCCTGGATGGTGAGGTTCTGCCGCAATCTCGTCTTCTGGCTGATTTCCTTTCTGCTGCGCTGGGAGCCTTCGGAACGCCGGGACTTCATCCGTTGGAAACTCCGCCTGCTTCGGAAAAAACTGACCGGATGGTTCCGTCGGCGAAAGGCTGATCCGATGGAGGCGGGCGTGGACGAGATGGTGGACCTCTCCGCGTTCCAGGCGGACAAACGCCGCGTGTGGGAAACCCACGTGCGCGCCTTGATCGACCATTATCCCAAGGCTTACGACGGCAGGGTCGTGCTGTTCCGTTCCCCGGGGCACCTGTTTCTCTGTTCGTTCGACGAGCAATGCGGCTGGAGCGAGTTGGTGCCCGGCGGTATCACGGTCAAAATCACGCCAGGCGATCACAGTCGTATTTTGGAGGAACCGTTCGTGGCCACCGTGGCGACGGAAATGCGGCGGTTCCTGGATGAGTTCACGGGCTCGCGCCACGAGAAAGGGGGCCGGACTTGAACGCGGTCATGACCACCGGTGTGCGTGCGGATATGAGAGCGACGGCTCACACGCCGCCGCACTTGAACGTCGGGGAGATACACGTCTGGAAGGCCTCTCTGGACGAAACTTCGTTCACGGACGATCCGGCGCGCCTTTCCCTGGACGAGATCGAGCGCGCCGCGCGCTACCGCTTCGCGCGGGACCGGAGTCGCTTCGTGGCCGGACGCGCCTTGTTGCGCGAAATTCTGTCCGGCTACCTCGGTCGCCGGCCGTCGGAGTTGGTTTTTGAATATGGACGGCACGGCAAGCCACGGCTGGTGCTGTCGCCGGGCGGGACTCCGTTGCACTTCAATGTGACCCACACGGACTCGCTGGCGCTTTATGCCGTGACGACGGAGGGGGAGGTGGGCATCGACATGGAGCGTGTCCGAGAGATGCCGGAATGGGAGTCCATCGCCGGCGGCTGTTTCACCGAGCACGAGTGCACGCGTCTGCGCCGGTTTTCCGGGGACAGGCGCCGGCGGGAATTCTTTCAGGCGTGGACCCGTCAGGAGGCCCTCTTGAAGGCGTCCGGACAGGGCCTGACCGGAGAAAAAGCCGGAGCTCATTACTCCCGTGATTCCGGCTATTCTCTTCATGCGATGACGCCGGCCCCGGGTTACGTGGCGGCCCTCGCCAGCGGGCACCCGGGGTGCCGCGTGGTTTTCATGACGTGGCCGGCTGCCTCTGCCTCCACCTTTTCTCCAATGGTTGAAACACAAGGCATCCTTACATGAACCTGATTCGTTTTTTTCTGCGCAGTTCGCGGGCCATGATGATCTGGACGTCGCTTGCGGCGTTGATCAGCGGGGTCTGCAACGCGGGCCTCATTGCGATGGTCAACCGCGTCCTCGTCGGCGCCGGCGCGGCCTCGTCATATCTCGTCTGGGCGTTCGTGGCTCTGGGACTGGGACGGCTCGCGACCAATTTTGCGGCGCAGGTGACCCTCGCGCATTTTTCCCAGAGGGCCACCGCCAACCTGCGGCGGGATCTTATCCGTAAAATTCTGGCGGTGCCCCTGCGCAAGCTGGAGGAACTGGGCACGCCTCGGTTGATGGTCGCGCTCACCGAGGATGTGACGAGCATCACCGAGGCCATGCTCGCCATCCCCGGGTTCGGGGTGAATTTTTCCATTCTTCTGGGCGGCGCCGCCTATCTCGGCTGGCTGTCCGCCAAGGTTCTGGTCGCGATGTGCGTGTTCATCATCATTGGCGCGGTCGCCTACCGGTTGCTCATCCGCAGCGGGTTCTCGCATCTGATCTCCGCCCGGGAGGAGCAAGACCGGCTCTTTCAAAACTTCCGGTCGCTTACCGAAGGTATCAAGGAACTCAAACTGCATCGCGAACGCCGCGGCGTGTTCCTTTCGGAAAACATCCAGTCCACCACGGAGGCCTGCCGGCGTAGCACCGTTACCGCGGAGCTGCGCTTCATCATCGCTCAAAACTGGAGCCACCTCCTGTTTTTTACCCTGATAGGGCTGATCCTTTTCCTTCTCCCCAAGCTGGAGCAACTCGGTCCGAACGCCCTGACCGGCTACATCGTCGCCACGCTTTATCTCATGGGACCGTTGTCCGGCGTGCTGGGCAGCCTCTCGGTGTTTGGCCGGGCAAGCGCGGCGTTGAGAAAAATCGAACGGCTCGGACTTGCCCTGGTGACGCCGGCGCTGGACGACACGCCCGCCGCTGTGCATCGTTCCGGCCCGGCGGTCTTTGACCGGCTGGAACTGGTCAAGGTGACCCATTCTTATCACCGGGAAAAGGAGGATCACCCGTTCATGCTCGGTCCCATCAGCCTGGACTTTCGCGCCGGAGAGCTCGTTTTCCTGGTCGGTGGCAACGGCAGTGGAAAATCTACGCTGGCGAAAATCATCACCGGTTTGTATCCGCCCGAGTCCGGTGAAATCCGGCTGAACGGCGAACCCATCGGCAATCACGACCGCGACGATTACCGGCAGTATTTTTCGGCGATCTTTTCGGATTTCCATCTCTTCAACAGCCTGATCGGCCTGCACAGTCCGGACCTCGATGCGAAGGCACGGGATTATCTGGGGCTGCTGCACCTGGACCACAAGGTGCAGATTCGCGACGGCCGGCTCTCGACGACGGACTTGTCCCAAGGCCAGCGCAAGCGGCTCGCATTGCTGACAGCCTATCTGGAGGACCGACCGTTCTATCTGTTCGACGAGTGGGCGTCTGACCAAGATCCGCTTTTCAAGGAGGTGTTTTACACGCGCCTTCTGCCGGACTTGAAGGCCGGGGGCAAAGCCGTGCTGGCGATCACGCACGACGACCGTTATTTCCATCTTGCGGACCGGGTCGTCAAACTGGATTACGGCCAGATTGCCTCGGAGGTCGGCAACGCTGAAATCGACGAACGGGGTCTTGTTCGGATAATTGAAGCCTAAAATCAGGGGGCGGCCGTAAATAAACAGGTGCGTCATCACCGTTTCACCAACGTCAAGGGTAGCTCAATCACCCCACGGTAGCCGGCATGAACGAGGTTGCCCGCAGACTGCTCGATGCCGTGCCACGGACACGCGGCTCGAAGTCGGCCAAGGCGCTTGAGATCCGCAGTCCAGTATCTCGGAGCGAATGTAGGCGTAACAACGGGAAGCCTGATACCGACCTGATCGCGTTATTGCCGGCGCAGTCAGTTTTTAACCGACAAATTTTTTGCCCAAAGTTTGCACGCCTTGCTGAGCCGTCGGCATGACTTAGGATATTTTTGTAAGAAACCAGAAGTCATGCCGACAAAACAGGGCTTTTTGAGGGGTTTGGGTAGGACTCATCCCGAAATCGGGTAGCACTCACCCTGACGGAGTTACGGCTGTAAAAAATCAGCACGGATTGGACGCAACTCAACCCTACAAGCCCGCTACTCATGCCAACGGATTTACAATCCACCTTCGCACCTCCGGCGTTGAAAACCGTCCGGCCAATGGAGATTCTGAATGGATGGACGACTTCAATATGCGCGACGTTATTGTTGTATCATCAATGGTCAAGGTAGCGTGTTTCTATCCCGATCTGGTCGTAAACGAAGAGGGAACTTGGGCTGTAGTGAGGAGCCTCGGCATCAATCACTGCGAAGCACCGGAAACCATCATGGCATCGGGGTTTTGATCTAGGCGGTTTCCCTTATAATGATCGAAAGAGCCGGTCAGGTATTGACCAATTTCAGATCAGATAAGACCTAACCGGAAAAATCGCAATCGTGATACTGTCGGGCACGCCAAATGGTTGGATTACCCTCCCCCTCGACGGCAGCGCAAAGTCATTTTGCGCAGCTTACCCCTGACAAGAGAAAGCCCCAAAAATGATTGCTGCAAAAATCCCCCAAATCCTGTTCGGCGCCAAGGCGCTGCTCAGATCCTTACGGCTCACGCACGGTTACAGCTCGCTCGCCTTTGTGTTTATTGCCTGCCTTGGCGGCGCGGCGACTTCGGCATCGGCGACAACCTACTACGTCTCCACCAGTGGCAGCGACGGCAACGGCGGCACCTCGACCTCGACGCCTTGGCAGACTATTGCGAAGGTCAACTCCGCGCTTTTCCAGCCGGGGGATTCGGTGTTGTTTCAGGGCTCCGGGACTTTTTCGGG
>FJVV01000514.1_pt1 | contig 25716 bp, 18 predicted proteins | sample 1011911 | NCBI WGS metagenome assembly FJVV01 (sample SAMEA3912450, study PRJEB9761) | metagenome | biome: forest; material: soil | place: USA | collected 2011-06-22 | depth 0.1 m
TGGCGGGGCGGGCGCCGGCCCATTTGGAGACGTCGGGCTGTTTGTCACCGAGAAAGATGGGCACGAACTGGTTCATGCCGGCGTTGGTGAAGAGGAGTCCGGGAGAGTCGGGCAGGAGCGACGACGACGGGACGATCGTGTGGCCTTGGGAGGCGAAAAAATCGAGGAAGGACTGGCGGATCTCGGCGGAGGTCATGCGGGTGGAGCGGAAGAGCTAAGGGGTGGGTGAAGGGAGGGGGAAGGCTTTTTTGCGGGAGGAGAATTAAAATGCAGGCAATGTGCGCTTGAATTGAGGAGGGGAGGTTGCATGCTGACTGCCTTCCGCTTCGGGCGTTTGGGTCATTGGAGGCAGTGGCTTAAGCGGCGTGGGGCGTGTTGGTAACCTTGCGATACGGGTCGTAAGCCATGATAACCCCATCCCCCATTAACCCGTCTGAACAGGAAGCGACGCCAAGGGGCGAGCGTAGGCGGATGTGGGGGTTGCAGTCGCGTTTTGGAGCCTATGCGTTTGCGCTCGCGGTGACGTTGGCGACCCTCGCCGGGCGGGTGGTGCTGGCGGGCTGGATAGGGGATCGTCCCCTGCTGCTGCTTTTCGTGCTCCCGATCATTCTGAGCGCCTATGCGGGCGGCTTGGGGCCCGGGTTGTTTGCGACGGCGGTGGCGGCGTTGAGCGTCGATTATTTTATTCTGCCGCCGGTGCACAGCTTTCTGTTCGAGCGAACGGTGGATTTCGTGACGTGGCTGATTCTGGTGATCGAAGGCGTGCTGATCAGCGTGCTGATCGAGTCGTTGCACCGGGCGCGAGGGGCTTTGACGAGACCGCTTAAGTCCAACCGAAACCAGGCGGCGCAATGGAAGGTCCAGGCCGGGTTCGCGGTCGCGTTGCTGTGCCTGGGGACCATCGGCATCATGTCGGACCTCAGTGTCTCGCGGTTGAAGGAGGATGCGGCCTTGCTGCGGCAGGAGGACGAGGTGGTCGGGCGGCTGCATACGTTGCTGGCCATCGTCACGGATGCGGAGACGGCGCAACGCGGCTACATCATCACGGGCGATGATAGTTACCTGGAGCCGCTTCGGAACGGGGCGGCGGCGTTGCCGGGGGAATTTCAGGCGTTGAACAAACTGGCCGCGTTGCGCGCCGACGGAGGCGCGGCTTTCGTGAAGCTGGAGGCGTTGGTGAAGGAGCGCATGAATTTACTGCAACAGGGAATCGAGCTGCGTCAGCGCGAGGGGTTCGCGGCGGTGCAGGCAAAGATGCTCAAGGGGGCGGGAAAACAGCTGCACGATCTCATCCGACGGACCGTGGCCGACGAGGTGAGTGATGAGCAGCAACGGTTGCGGCAACGCGAGGATCGCGTCGCCCGCGCGAGCTTGATTGCCAGGTGCGTGATCGTGGGCGGGGGCGTGCTTGCGTTTGTGGTGGTGACGCTGGCGTTGTTCGCGATCTCGCAGGATTTCGCGGGAAGCCGGCGGGCGGAGCTGGCGTTGCTGGAGGCCAAGGATCTTCTTGAGGAGCGGGTGAGGGAGCGCACGGAGGAACTTAAGGAGAGCAACACCGAGGTCGCCGACAGCGAGCGGCGTTATCGGGTGCTTTTCGAGTATGCTCCGGACGGCATCGTCATCGCCGACCAGAAAAGCCGCTACATCGACGCCAACGAGAGCATGTGCCGCATGCTCGGCTATACGCGCGACGAGCTGATCGGGCTGCACGCCTCGGATATCGTGGCCCAGTCCGAGATTCAGCATATCGAACCGGCCTTGGATGTGATCAAGGCCAAGGCAGAATATCACCGCGAGTGGATGTTCAGGCGCAAGGATGGCTCGACCTTCGAGGCCGAGGTGATCGCGACCATGATGCCGGATGGCAATCTGCTGGGGATGATCCGCGACATCACGGAGCGCAAGCAGGCGGAACGTCGCCTCGGGATGCGCAACTCCGTCAGCCGGGTGCTGGCGGACACCACCACGCTGGCCGAGGCCACGCCCGATGTCATCCGCGCGATTTGCGAGGCGGAACTTTGGGATTTCGGGACCATCTGGGAGGTGGACAAGATATCCACGGTGCTTTGCTGCCGGGAGACCTGGCATCATCCGGATTTCAATGCAGGCGACGGCCTGGCGGAACAGACGAGGGCATTGACCTTTGCGATCGGCCACGGACTGCCCGGACGGGTGTGGGCTTCGGGTGAAATGGAGCTGATTCCGGACGTGGCGAAGGACAACGGTTATGTGCGCGCAAAGATCGCAACCGTCGCGGGGCTGCACAGCGCGCTGGCCTTCCCGATCCTTGTGGAAGGCTCGGTGATCGGCGTGATGGATTTCAACGCCCGCGAAATCCGCAGGCCCGACGGCCAGCTGGTCGAGATGCTCGCCGCCATCGGCCGGCAGGTCGGGTTGTTCATTGAGCGCCATCGGGCGGAGAATCAGGTGCGGCAGTTGAACGCCGACCTTGAGAAGCGTGTTTCCGAACGGACCGTGCAGCTCGAGTCGGCGAACAAGGAGCTGGAGGCGTTTTCCTACTCGGTGTCGCACGATTTGCGCGCGCCGCTGCGCACCGTGGACGGCTTTTCACAGGCGGTGCTGGAGGATTATGGCGAGCAGCTGCCCGACGAGGGGAAGCGGTATCTCCAGACGATCCGGCGGGGGGCCCAGCAGATGGGCGAGTTGATCGACGACCTGTTGAAATTCGCGCGGCTGAGCCGTGCTACGATGGAGGTTGATCGCGTGGATATGAACCGTCTGATGCGGACGGCGCTGAGCGATCTGCACTTCAAGTCCGATGATCCGCGGGTGGAGTTGCTGTGCGGGGAATTACCCGCATGCACGGGAGATTCGGCCCTGCTGCGCCAAGTCTGGGTCAACCTGCTTTCCAACGCGCTCAAATACACCGGGCGCCGTGATAAGGCGGTGATCGAAATCGGCAGCCAGAAACAAGATAGGGCGACGGTCTATTTTGTGAGGGACAATGGTGCGGGGTTCGACATGCGCTATGCCGACAAATTGTTCGGCGTCTTCCAGCGTTTGCACCGCGCCGAAGATTACGAAGGGACGGGAGTGGGGCTCGCAATCGTGCAGCGGATCGTCCATCGTCACGGAGGTCGGGTTTGGGCGGAGGCGGAGGAAGACCGCGGGGCCACTTTTTATTTTACCCTAGAAGAAAGGAAACTCTCATGAACGGAACTTCATCAATCGAACTGCTCCTCGTCGAAGACAACCCGCAGGACCTGGAACTGGCGCTGCGGGCCCTCAAAAAGGGCAACATCACCAACCGCATCGAGGTGGCCCGCGACGGCGCGGAGGCCCTCGACTTTCTCTTCTGCCGCGGCGAGCACGCCGGGCGCAACATCACCGACACGCCCAAGGTGGTGCTGCTTGATCTGAAGCTGCCGAAGGTGGACGGGCTGGACGTGCTCCGCCAGATCAAGGCCGACCCACGCACGCGGAGCATCCCCGTGGTGGTGCTGACGTCGTCCCGGGAACAACGCGATCTCATTGAGAGCTACGAGCTCGGCGTGAACAGCTACATCGTGAAACCGGTGAACTTCGAGAGCTTCACCAAGGCGGTTCAGGACCTCGGCCTTTACTGGCTGCTGTTGAACGAGCCGTGCAAGCTGGAGTGAATCCCATGTCCCGTCCCCTCAAAGTTCTCGTGGTTGAAGACGTCCCTGCGGACGCCGAGCTCCTGCTGCGCCAGCTGAAAAAGGCCGGATTTTCGCCTGAGGCGATCGTGGTGGATAACGAAAAAGATTTTATCGAGGGCCTGGCAGGGCCGGTCGACATCATCCTGTCGGATTTCGAACTGCCGGATTTCAACGGCCTGCGCGCCTTGGAGCTGTTGCAGCAAAGCGGAAGGAAGATTCCGTTCATCATCGTGTCGGGCAGCATCGGCGAGGACGTGGCGGTGGCTGCGATGCGGCATGGCGCGGCCGACTACCTGCTCAAGGATCGCATGGCGCGGCTGGGTTCGGCGGTGGATCACGCCATGGAGCAGCATCGTCTGCTCCGGAGCGGCGAGCGGGCGGCAAAGGCTTTGCGCGATAGCGAGGAGCGCTTTCGCGAGGTGGTCGAGACGATCAACGAGGTTTTCTGGGTGACCGAGGGGTGGGGCGGAAGGCTTCTCTACCTGAGCCCGGGGTATGAACGCATCTGGGGGGGCACGCGGGACGGCATTTATGAAAGGCCTGAAACCTGGGCGGAGACAATTCACCCCGAGGATCGCGAGCGCATGGATCAAGCCATAAGGGCGCGTGCCACGACCGACCAGTTTGACGAGATTTACCGGATCATCCGGCCAGACGGACACGTGCGTTGGATTCGAGACCGGGCCTTTCCGGTCAAGGACGCGGCCGGGCACGTCACCCGCATCGTCGGTGTGGCCGAGGATATCACCGAGCATCGCCAGCTTGAGGAGCAGTTGTTGAGGACGCAGCGCATGGAGGCGATCGGCACGCTGGCGGGCGGCGTTGCGCACGACCTCAACAACATCCTCGCGCCGACGTTGATGGCGGCCGATCTGATCCGGCATAAGATGACGGATCCGCACGGGCTTCAGCTTGTGGACATGATCGAGCAAAGCATGCGCCGCGGGGCCGGCATCATCCGCCAGATGCTGCTGTTCAGCCGCGGGGTCGGTGGACAGCGCACCAGCGTGCAGCTTCGCCATCTCGTGCAGGAAATCGAGACACTCATCCGCGAGACGTTTCCGCGCGATATCACGCTTTGTCTCGAAATTGACAAGGATCTGCGGCCGGTGGTGGCGGACGCGACGCAGCTTCACCAAGTGTTGATCAACCTGTGTGTAAACGCGCGCGATGCGATGGCCGGCGGAGGCACCCTCACGATCACGGTTGGCAATGTGATGCTCGGCCCCGAGGCGGTGAAGCCGCATTCGCAATCACGACCGGGCTGGCACGTCCTTCTTGCGGTGACCGACAGCGGATGTGGCATTCCGCAGGGCATTCAGGACCGCATCTTCGAGCCTTTTTTCACGACCAAGGAGGTTGGCAAGGGCACCGGATTGGGCCTTTCGTCCGTGCTGGGGATCGTGCGGAGCCACGGCGGATTCGTGGCGGTTCAAAGTGCGCCGGGCTGCGGAGCCACGTTCAATGTATATCTGCCGGCCCAGGGTGAAACGAGCGAGCCCGCCTCTGTGCCCGCCGGGGCCGCCTTGCCCTGCGGCCACGGGGAACTGCTTCTGGTGGTCGATGATGAGCCGGTCATTCGCGAGACCACGCAACGCCTGCTGGAAGGCTATGGCTACAAGGTGCTGACCGCGTCCGAAGGTGAAGATGCCCTGGTTGTTTTCGGGCAGCATCGCGATGCGGTGCGGCTGGTGCTGACCGACGTGATGATGCCCGTGATGGGCGGTGCCGAACTCATCCGGAAACTGCGCGGCCTGTCGCCCGATCTGGCCGTGATGGTTTCGAGCGGGCTTCTTGAAACCGACAAGCGCCGCGAACTCGCCTCTCTGGGCGTGACCGAAATCCTGGCGAAGCCTTACGGCGCGCGGGATCTGCTGGAGGCAGTGAGCCGCGGGCTGCGGAAAAAATAATCCGCAGCCCGGACGGCGACTGCTTACAGGTGCTTGATGATGGCGTCGGCCATCGCCTTCGTGCCTACGGAAGGCTTGCCGAAGGCGATGTCGCCGGTACGGACACCGTCGGTGGCGACGGCCTTGCGGACGGCGGCCTCGATCTTGTCGGCGACGGCGTCGAGCCCGAAGCTGTAACGGAGCATCATCGCGACGGAGAGGATCTGCGCGCAGGGATTGGCGATGCCCTTGCCGGCGATGTCGGGGGCGGTGCCGCCGGCGGGCTCGAAGAGGCCGAAGGGCTTGCCCAAGGAGTTCTTGCCGGTGCCGAGCGAGGCGGAGGACAGCATGCCGAGGGAGCCGCAGATGACGGCCATCTCGTCGGAAAGGATGTCGCCAAACATGTTTTCGGTGAAGAGCACGTCGAACTGGTTGGGATCGCGGGCGAGCTGCATCGCGGCGTTATCCACATACATGTGGCTCAGGGCGAGGTCGGGGTGGTTCTTCGCGAAGTAGGCGGTGACGACGCGGCGCCAGAGGACGGAGGTTTCAAGGACGTTGGCCTTGTCCACGGAGCAGACCTTCTTGCCGCGGGCGCGGGCGGTGACGGCGGCGACCTCGGCGATGCGCTCGATTTCGGAGGTCTTGTAAACCATCGTATCGACGGCCTGTTCCTCGCCGTTCGGGAGCGTGGTGGTGGTCTTGGGGAGGCCGAAGTAGATGCCGCCGGTGAGCTCGCGGATGCAGACGATGTCGATGCCGTTGGGGATGCGCTCGGTCTTGAGCGGGGAGGCGTCGGTGAGGTCGGAGTAGAGGAGGCCGGGGCGGATGTTGGCGAAAAGGTTGAAGGCCTTGCGGAGCGGCAGGAGGGCGGCGCGCTCGGGCTGTTCCTTGGGGGGGAGTTTTTCCCATTTCGGTCCGCCGACGGAGCCGAAGAGGATGGCGTCGGCCTGCTGGCAGAGCGCGAGAGTGGAGTCGGGGAGGGCCTTGCCGTAGTTGTCGATGCCGGCGCCGCCGACGTCGGCGGTCTGGTAGGACAGGGTGAGGTTTTCCTTCTTGGCGACATGCTCGAGCACGCGCAGGGCCTCGGTCATGACCTCGGGTCCGATGTAGTCTCCAGGAAGAACGGCGAATTTAAGGGTCGGCATAAAGGGTGAGGAGTTAGCGAAGCGGACCAGCCTCTGGCAAGGGGGGAAAATGCCTGCGCGGAGAACTCAAAGACACGCTGCCATTAAAGGACATGGGGAAGGAGCCTTGACGGCTTTTCCCGCCCATTTCCTTGGCGGGAGCGTATGGGCACTACTACCCGGTGATAAATGAAATTTCCCGTGGATATGATGTTATACTTGTTGCTGGTAATATGCAGGCGCACTCGAAACCAGTCTCTGTCGGCCGGTCGGGCGCAAATCGCACCAGCAACACACTAACGCCAACTCCTCACATGAGCTTTTTCCAACGTCCGGTTGTCCTTCTTGCCATACTCCTCGGCTTGGCCGCAGTTCCCCGCCTTTCCGCCCAGCTTGTCGCCGGTTGGAATTTTAACGACAGCACGCCTCCCACGGTCGATCTCATTGTCGATCACGGGACCGGCACGCTCAGTCTTGTCAATTTTAGCGCCACCGCAGGCCTGCCCACCGGCACCACGGTCAATGCCTACAGCGGCGATCCCGCCGGCGATTCGCTTGCCGCCACCGTGGCATCCTTCGCCACCAACGGCTACATTCAGATCAATTTCTCCACCACGGGGACGGCCTCCCCGATCCTCAGTTACGCCATCGGCACGACAGTTGGCACGATCATCCTGCAATGGGCCTACAGCACCGATGGCTCGAGTTTCACCAGTTTCGGCGGCACTTATACGCCGGCGACCATCACCAGCACCAGCGACCTCTCCCTTATCACTGGGGAAACCGTGGATTTAACCGGGGTCGGCGCACTGACGGGACGGTCTCAGGTCTATCTGCGGGGCACTTTTTCCAACTCCGGCCTGTCTGCCGCCACTCTGGTGGTTGATAACATTCAGGTCAACGCCGCCCCCATTCCCGAGCCGGCCACCGTGGCCGCGCTGGCGGGGTTGGCTGTCCTTGGTTTGGTGGTTTTGAAACGCCGCCGGAAATCTCCGGTCGCTTAAGGTCAGGTTGTATTTTGGAAATAAAACTGGCCCCAGCGCCAGCCGTTGAGGGTTGAAGTGGGAAGAGGGCCGAGGGGAGTTATCCTCGGCGGCCCGTGCCGTTGGACCGACTTCGTCTCGGTCACTTTGACCGAGCATCTATTCTTGTCCTCGCCGGTCCCGTCACTCCGACCTAAATCCAAGCGAGAATAAATGTTGGGAATGCGGCTTTACCCGCCAAGCGAAGCCGTCCCGGTCATCAACAAGCCCAGTCGATAGGCGGCGCGCGTGAGGTCGGCGGCGTTGTGCGTGCCTAGCTTCTCCATCAGGTGGTGCCGGTGGTTTTCTGTCGTTTTCAGACTTATTCCCAACTGTGCGGCGACGTCTTTGTTGCTGCCACCATCGGCCACGAGTTTGAGCACCTGACGTTCACGTGGTGTCAGCGTCAGGACTTCGCCGTCTCCCACGCCTTGGGTCATGGCCTCGTGCAACACCTGGATTGTGATAGGACAGAAAAAAGCTTCCTTGGCGGCCACCGACTTGACGGCCGTCGGCAGCAACTCCAGCGGCGACTGTTTGGCGATGATACCGCGTGCACCCGCTTCCACCGCCTGTCGCAACACACGTGGATCTGCGTGGGCGGTGAAGACCAAGACCTGCGTATCGGGCGATTCTCTTCTTATCTGCATTAAAACCTCCAGACCTCCGAGCACCGGCAGGCGCATGTCGAGAATGAGCACTCGGGGATGGATTTGGGCGCAAAGTTTTAAGGCCTCCAGCCCATCTCCCGCCACTCCGGGCACAATAAACGCGGGATGCTTTTTCATGTATTCCACGACCAATTCCCGCACCAAAACATGGTCCTCCGCCACGACGACAGTGATCGCCTCAGTCGGATCACGGGCGCATTGGGGGCGAGGGGGTAGCACCATGATGCAAACGATAAACTACATGATCGGTAACTCCAGATGAATCGGACTAATGCTTCGTAATTAAAGCATGTTGCCCATCGGGATAGGCCGGCTTGCCGCCGACACGAAAGGAGTAGTCGGGGGGCTTGGTTTCGCCACTGATCTTGAGGGAGTCTTCGTGGATGACCTCCTTGCAGGCCTCGGCGTAGCCCTGGGTGTTGGCGACATCCCAACCGAGGGCGGCGAAGAACGGGTCGATGAACTGCTGGCGGACTTGGGCCTCTTTGAATTCCGGGGAGGTATAGTCGGTCTCGTTGGCGGCGAAGGTTTCGATGAGGGCGGCGATCTCGCGGGTAGGGCCATGTGCAACCGCTTGTGAGCAAGCGGCGGGTGCGGGACAAGGGGGACGAGCTTGGGGCCGTGAGAACGAGAAAGATTAAGCGAACGAGAAGGAGGGGCGAAGAATCGTGACGATGGTGTTTCACGGTTGCGGGATTGAGGGAAACGCGTCCATTGGCGGTCCTCCATGATGACTATCCACGCGTTGCCTTCCGGGCCTATTCAGACCAACGGCTACCTGCTGACCGATGCCAAGCGCGGAGAGGCGGTGCTGATCGATGCGCCGGGAGACATCCTCGACGAAGTGCAGCCGATTCTGGCGAAGGAGGGGTGCAAGTTGACGGAGCTTTGGATCACGCACGGGCACTGGGACCATACGCAGGATGCGGCCAAGGTGGTTCGCGCAACCGGAGCCAAGGTGATCGCGCACGCGGCGGACAAGGTGCTCATCGAGACGCCCAAGGTGATGTCGGCCTTCCTTGGCGGGGCGATCAAGCTGGAGCCGTTGCATGTGGACCGCTGGCTCGAACCGGTGGAGATGCTCAACGCGCTCGGGCTGGAGGTCGAGGTGCGGCATGTGCCGGGACATTGTCCGGGGAATGTGCTGTTTTACTTTCCGGCGCTGAAGGCGGCGTTTGTGGGTGATGCGTTGTTTGCAGGCAGCGTGGGCCGCACGGATCTGCCGGGAGGGAGCAGCGAGGTGCTAAAGGAATCGATCCGCACGCAGATCTACACGTTGCCGGACGAGACGGCGGTGTTGTCCGGTCATGGCGAAGCGACTACGGTGGGGGTGGAGAAGAAGACCAACCCGTTCGTGCGCGGGTGAGTTTTCGCATTTGTCATTTGGCCGGTGGCACGGGATGACTGGAGGCACCCGATGACCGACCTCAATCAGGATGAATTTTTTATGCGCCGGGCGCTCGAGCTGGCGCGTCAGGCGTGGGGGCGCACGCATCCGAATCCGCTTGTGGGCGCGGTGATCGTCGAAGACGGGCAGATCGTGGCGGAGGGGTTTCACGCGCAGGATGGAGGTCCGCATGCCGAGCGCGTGGCGCTGGCGGCTCTCGCCCGCTCACCCAAACCCGGGGCGACGCTTTACGTGACGCTGGAGCCGTGCTCGACGCCCGGGCGCACCGGCGCGTGTTGCGACGCGATTCGCGTGGCGGGTCTCAAGCGGGTCGTGGTGGGGACGACCGATCCCAATCCTGCGCATGCCGGCAAGGGCTTCGAGGTGCTGCGGGCGGCGGGCGTCGAGGTCGTGGCGGGCGTGCTGGAACGCGAATGCACCGACCTGAACCTGATTTTCAATCACTGGATTGCGACGGATGCCCCGCTGTTTGCGGCGAAGGTGGCGGTGACGCTTGACGGTAAGATTGCCTGCCGCACGGGTGAGTCGAAATGGATCACGGGCGAGGCGGCGCGTGCCGACGTGCATCACTGGCGGCGTTATTTCCCAAGCATTGCCGTGGGAGCCATGACGATCATGAAGGATAATCCACGGCTGACCGCGCGTCTGGCGGATGGCGAGGAGTGGTGTCCGCGCAGGTTCGTGTTCGACGGGCTGCTGCGCTCGGTCAGCGACAAAAACCTGCCTTATGTCTATACCGATGCGCACCGGGAACGCACGATTGTGGTGACGACCCCGCATGGTGGCATGGGCTACGTGCGCAAGTTGCGCGACCTGGGGATCACGGTGTGGGTGATGGACACGCCGACGCAGCGGGTGAGTTTCCCTGATTTCCGCCGCCGGTGCGTACAGGAGAAAATCACCGGCGTCTATTTCGAGGGCGGCGCGCAGCTCGTGAGCGAGCTCATTCGCGCGCGGGAGCTCGACTACCTCTTCGCCTACCGTTCGCCGGTGCTGTTTGCCGACGACAAGGCCAAGTCGGGCTTCAGCGGTCTGCGCCCGGAGCGGGTGGATCAGGCGGTGCGACTGGCCGACGTGCGGCACGAGACCTTCGGGGACGACGCGTTGATGCGCGGGCGGATGGTTTATCCGGAAAGAATGCTGCTTGATGAAACTGTATTTAGCCTCCGGTAACGCGCACAAGGTCCAGGAAATGAATGCGCTGTCAGTCGCGAGCGCGTCGGACGTTGAAATCGTCTCGGCGAAGGCCGCGGGCGGGATGCCGCCGGTCGAAGAAGACACAGGGACGTTCATCGGAAACGCACGCAAGAAAGCGCTCGCCCTCAAGGCCAAGCTGCCGCCTGACGCATGGGTGCTGGCGGACGACAGCGGCGTGTGCGTGGATGAACTGGGAGGAGCGCCGGGAGTGGAATCGGCTTATTTCGCGGGCCCGCAGGCCGATGGCGCGGCGAACCTGCGCAAGCTGACGGAGGTGATGCGCGGCGTATCGGCGGAACGGCGGGGAGCTTCTTTTCTGTGCGTGCTGCTGCTGGCCGGGCCGGGTGGAGCGGAGGTGATTTTCGAGGGGCGCTGCACGGGGCGGTTGCTTGACGAGCCGCGAGGCGGGACGGGATTTGGCTACGATCCGCTGTTCGTGCCGGACGGTCATGCGGCGAGCTACGCCGAGCTGGGTGATGATGTGAAAAACAAGATCAGCCACCGTGCGCAGGCGTGGACGAAGCTGGCGGAATGGATCAAAAAGCACGGCATGTCGTCATGAGTTTCCCCCCCCGAGGAATTTCGGCGAAGTCCGGTGATCACGATCACGGCGGCTGGTGTTTTGCGGTGATCCTTACCGCGCTGTTTCTTGCCGGCGCGGGGATCGGGGCGGTCCACCATGAGTTTTGGCGGGACGAGGCGCAGGCCTGGCTGATTGCGCGGGACGTGCCCACGCTGACGGCTCTGCTGGAGCAGGCGCATTACGAGGGGGCGCCCCCGTTGTGGAGCTTGATGCTGCGGCCGCTGGCATTGCTCACGCCGGGATGGCCCGGGGCGATGCAGGTGCTTACGTGGGCGCTCGCGGGAGTCACGGTTTTTATTTTTGTGCGGTTCGCGCCTTTCAGCCGCATTCACAAAATCCTGATTCTCGCGAATTACTACCTGCTGTTCCAATACGGCATCGTCTGCCGGAACTACTTGCCGGGGTTGCTGTGCCTGTCGGTCGCATGCGTGCTTTATCCGGCGGCGAGGCAGCGGCCCTGGGGCTTTACGCTGGTGTTGATCGGTGCGGGGCTGGCGAGCGTGCACAGCCTGATCGTGGCGATGGCGCTCGGCGCGAGTTTTTGGCTGAGATGGGGATGGAGTGCCTGGCGGAAACGACGTCAGCCGGGCAAGGTGGACGAACTTAAGAAACAATGGCCGGCGCTGGCTGGATTGGTGTCCGGAGTAGGGGTGGCGGCGTATGCGATGCTGCCAAGGGCGGATACTCTTTATGCGGCGGCTTCCGGTTGGAATCTGGATTGGAATCCGTATCGGCTCGCCAAGGTGGCTTGGGCGATGGTGAACGCGTATTTCCCCACGCCGAGACCGCCGGGCTTTTTTTGGATTCCGCCTTGGGATGTGCCGTTCGTTTCGTTTGATCCGGTGTGGGGATTTGCGCCTGTCGCGCTGGGCATGGTGATACTGACGGTCTTTTTGCTTAGGCGTCACGCGGGCTCGCTGTTGTTTTATCTTCTGGGGACGCTGGGAGTCGCGGCGTTTCTTTACCTGAAGTATCTCGGGTTCAGCCGGCACACGGGGTTTTTGTTCTTCACGTTTTTATTCGCTCTTTGGATCAAGCGAAATGACGAGGCCGCGGCGGGGCTTTCCCGGTCGTGGAGCGATTATGTCGCGGGAACGGCGCTGACCGTGATGCTGGTTGTTCAGGCGATCACGGGCGTGTGGGCGGTGCGCGAGGATTATGAGCGTCCGTTTTCGGCAGGAAAGGATACGGCGCAATATATCCGCGACCATCAACTGCAGGACGATTTCATTGCCGTCGGGCCGGATTGGGCGGGCGCGCCGCTGGCGGCTTATTTGGACCGATCGTTTTATTATCCGCATGCGCGCCGGCATGGCAGTTTTACCCGTTGGGACACGCAGCGGCAGGACAACACGAGCGACGAAGAGTTTCTCGAACTCGCCACGGCGGAGGCCAAGGGGGCGGACATGGTGATCGCACTGGATCATCCGCTGCCGGCCGACCTGATGCAAAAATACGGGATCGAATTCCTCGCACACATCGGCGGCTCGCTTACGCCGTTCGAGGACTACTTCCTGCATTTCGCTCCCGGAAAGCAATCGAAGGATAAAAAGACGAAACCTTAGGGCGCCGGCTTTTTGAGCAGCTTGGCGTCGGCCCAGTCACCGTGGTCGAAGTGGTTGCCGTCGTCGGCATCGGTCACGACGAGCTTGAGTTCCTTGGCACCTGCGACCGACACCTTGACCTCTTGCGGGATGTCACCGGCGCGGAGCACCTTGGACGCGTAGGCCTTGCGGTCATCCACCCACACCTCGAACACGATGGTGCCGATTCCGCCCATTTGGGAGTCGTCCAAGCCGATGACGGTTTCAAAGGACGTGTAGAGCCCGTCGAGTGCGAAACGGACTTCCGAATTGGCGTGGGTGCCCAGGCCGCTGGCGTATCTTTTTCCGTGCAAGCTGAGCGGCTGCAGGCTGACCGCCTTGTTGATCTTGAGCGTGTCGTATTCCTGTTGAACCGAGGAGGGCTTGAGTTCGCTCAGCCAGACGAAGGGACGGGAGCGTTCGTATTCTTGCTCCCGCAGGATGTCGGCGGCGGTTTGGTCGCGGACCTCGTAGATGGAGTAGCGGACGCCGCGACTGTATTGATCGTAGAGCGTGGTGAAGCGCCGGTCCATGGTCTCGCGATTCACATAATACAGGCCCTCCTCCGCCGGTCCCACCATGATGTGGGTCACCTTGGCGGTGGTGATGAGGCCGGGGTTGACCTCCTGATAGGCGCGAAAAACCAGATCCTCCGCCGCTTGGTCGGCGTAGCCGGTTTCACGGGTGTAGGCGCCGTTGATCACGCGTCGTCCGGCCAGCGCGGGGACGAGGTGGACGGTGGAGTTGGCGGTCAGGAAAACCGCGTCGCCCGGGGTGTTGAGGCGAATCCAGTCGGCGACCACGAGATCGCTGGCGCTGAAGAGGCGCTCGGGGGTGCGTGTGTAGCGCTCCGTCCATTCGACGATGGTCGGGAGAATCGCGCCCACCGCCAGCAGGGTCGCGGCGGTCATGCGGAGGGAGCGAGACTTGCCCCACATGCCAGCCAGCAATCGGCCGGCGTAGAGGCACAGCACCAGGTCTAGGTAGAGGAAAAATTTATTGCTGTCGCCCCAGTTGGGCGTGAAGCGGAAGAAATTGATCAGGATAAAATAGCAGAACGTGACGACGAACAGGAGGAGCAGCGCGATCTCGCCGCGCCGTTCGCGATCCCGCGTCTTGCGGAGAGCCGCGAACGAGAGGATCACTCCGATCAGGCCGATGACCAAGGGCAGGCCGGCCGCGCGGACCCAAAACCAGACGCGTTGTGCGTGAAGCAGGCTCGGGATTTCAGGGAGATTGCCAAGATGTCTGGAGACATCGAAGCCGGAGAAGCCGGCTACCTTCTGTTGGGAGAGAACAAAGGCCAGCTGTGCGCCGACGGGGATGGCGGCAAGGAGCAGAATGCCGAGTTTGAGCAGGAGGGGAGGCGCGGGGTGGGCACCGCCCTGCATCAGGGGGGCGCCGAGCAGGTCTGTTTCGAGAGAGGGGCCCTCAGATGCGCCGGCCGCTGCGGTGCGTGGAGCCCGCTCAATCAACACCAGCAGCCCGACCAACGGGGCGATGGTGAGGAAGGTGTGCATGTGAAACAGCGGCAGAAACGCCGTCACGGCCAGCAGGAAACAGGTGGTGCGGTCGATTACCGCCGGCTCCAGGCATTTCCGGTAAAGAGCCAGCAAGACGAGCGCAGCCAGGGGAAAGGCGAACAGGAACGGGAGCTGCGGCTGGAAATAATCGATGATGACGTTGAGGAAATTGTAGTAGGGGTAGGTGAGGTGATCCAACACGCCGTGCCACGAGCCGAGCGAAAGGGGGACGTTGCCCGAGGGATAGCCGGCCAGGCCGAAGAGCAGGTTGACGAGGCCGATGTGTCCGAAAAAAAAGAGGAATCCCGCGAAGACCGTGGCCGCCCGGCTCCTGAGAATGGAGTGGAAAAAATGGCAGGTCAGCGTGCCGAGGGAAAACGCGAGCAGGACCATCGGAATCTTCAGGCTGCAGAACAACGAGAAGCCGCCCTTGCAAAGGATGGCGGCGAAGAAGTCGCTCATGAAGTGATAGCTCAACTTGGCTCCGGCCGACTGGGGGTTGAACGGGGGAAACGCGGTTTGCTCCACGAAGGCGGACACCGTGGCCATGTGGAAGGCGAGGTCGCGGGTGTTGCCGCGAAACAGGATGTCGCCGTTGGGGGCGATCCACACGCAGGCCGAGAAATAGAGGGTGATCAGGCCGGCGGGAATGATGCTCGCGAGCCAGAAGGACCTGTCGAATGCGACCAGCGATGCGAACCACGCGCGGCCGCGGTTCCGGAATTTCCAGGAGAGGAGATTGATTCCGAAGATGATTCCCACGCTTGCGACCAGCGTGCCGGTGCCGAATCCGAATGCCCAGGCCAGCAGGAATGCGAGCCAGGTCCCCCAGAAAGCGCCGAGCACGATCGCTGATGCGACACGCACCGGCAAATCGCCCCGGCTGATGGAGAACTCCTCGTCAAGGACGAGGCCCAGCCAGATGACGGAAACAAGAAACAGAAAGGCGATCATGAGGTCGCGTGATTACGGCGGGGCGACACGGCTCAATTGCCGCGGAGATATTTTCCGAGGTCGAGGGAATCGAGCGCGGCGTGACGGTCGTCGGTCCAGAGCACGGATCGGCCGGGGGGAAGCGGGTCATATTGGGTCACGGTGCGTTTTACGCGACCATCGTCTTCCTCGGCGGGCAGCCAAGAGGCCACTGCGGCGATCCGGTTTGGCGGGACGAGCAGGATGTATTGGGTATTCACGCAGTCCCAGTCGCGGGTGTCCGTCGTGGAGCTGATATCGGTGACGACCTTGAGCGCGGACCAACCGAGGGTGTGGGCGGTCGAGGCGATGACGGGGAAGATATTGTTGTAACGATTGGTGGCGTGGATGGCCAGGATGCCCTGACGGCTTTCCAAGCGTTTGAAATAGGTCCCCAGCGCTTCGCGTGTGAGCAGATGAGGCGGGATGGCGTCGCCGGAAAAGGCATCAACGACGATCAGATCGTAATCGGTCTTCGTGGTTTCGAGGCCCTTGCGTCCGTCGCTCTGCGTGATGTGAACCGCGCCGGGCGAGTCGGTGATGAAGGTGAAATAATCGCGGGCGATGCGGATGGCCTTGGGATCGATGTCCCAGAAATCAATGGTGTCCGTCGGGCGGGCGTAGGCCGCGAGGGTGCCGGCGCCGAGACCGATGACGCCCATTTTGATGGAGGAACGGGTTTTTTGCAGTTGTTCGATGGAGCGGCCCACACCGGAGCTTTCCGTGTAATAAAGTGTCGGGCGTCGCCGCGCCTCGGGGCTGGCGATGAGCTGCGTGCCGTGCGTGGTGGTTTCGTTGGAGAGGATGAGACCGTTTTGATCGGACTTCAGCATCGAGCATCCGTAGATGTTGCGGAAGCGGCGGACCTGCTGCATTCCGGCGGACTGATCGGCGGTCTGCGTCCAAACCAAGCCCAGCACAGGAGCAATCACGATCACAACGGCGACGGCGACGGCCATCGGATTACGGCGGTCAAGCAGGCGCACCAGACCGATGAGCACAAGGATGCAGGAGACGAAGATAAATTCCGACGGGCGCAGGAACATCACAGGCGCCACCAAACTCGCAAACAAACCGCCGAGCACGCCGCCGGCGGCCAGCACGAGATAGAAAAAGGCGAAGCGGTGTCGGGGACGGGCCTCGTGCAGCAGGCCGTTGCAGAAGAAGCTGCCGGAGGCGGTAAGGGAAAGCAGCCACAAGGCCCTGCCTCCGTCCACGGTGGCGCTGCCGACGCCCTTCGTGAGCATGAACCCCGCGAGACTGACGGCGAGCCAGCCCAGGCAGACGAGGGTAAACTGCGGTCGCCACACGCCCGAAAAAATCACCAGGAAACTGGCGAGATAAAGGCCGAACGGTCCCACCCAGGCGACAGGGCCCGAGCCGATCTCGGCGGCCAGATGATGGGTCGCGCTGAGCATGCCCACGCAGGCGAGGGCGCTCAGACCCAGCCATGAGCCGATGCGGCCATAGGGGATGGTTTCCTCGATCTCGTCAGCCGCAGGCGCAGGCGGAGTTGAGCGCATAAAGATAAAACCGGCTACGCCGATCAATCCGATGAAAAGCGCGAGGAGTGCCTGCCAGGATGAAATCTGGTCGGAGAGCCCCACCGACCTTTCGATGGTGAAGGGGTAGATCAACACGGCGAGGAGGCTGCCCGCGTTGGAAAATGCGTAGAGGTGGTAGGGCACCGGCTGGTTCCGCCGGCGCAGCCAGCCGTGCAGCAAGGGACCTGCGCTGAAAAGCAGCATCATGGCGGGCAGCGCCGCGACGGCGAGCGTGAGCACGATGCCGCCAATGCCGGTCCAGCTGCTTTCTTGAACCCAGGACAGCCGGGTGCCGATCATGGCGATGACGCCGAGGCCCATCGTGGAGGCCACCTGCACCAACGGACGCCGGCCAAGCAGCCACGCGGCCCAACTGTAGCCAAGGAGCAGCGCGAGCTGAAAGTAAACCATCGTCCCCAGCCAAGTGGAGGCGGCCCCGCCTTGGACGGGCAACAGGAGCTTGCCCACGAGAGGTTGCACGGAAAACGAAAGGAAGGCGGCCAGCGCGACGGATGTGACGACTGTCCCGAGCAGGAGTTTGTCCCGGACGGGATCAGGCAGGGAAAAAGCGGGGAGGCGCATAAAAGAGGGCTTAGCCGGAAGAGGAAACCAAGGCCAGAGCCGAGCGCAGAGGCGAGGCGGCGATGGCGGGATAGGCTTCGCAAGGAGTCCAGCAATTGGGACAGCGCCCCTCGGCGACGGCCTTGCGCACACCGTCGCGGCGGGCGGCCTCGATGATCGGCATGAGCGCGTAACCGGTGGTGCGCACGTTGCCCAGCGGTTTGTCCCAGATGGTGCAGGGATAGACTTCGCCCTTTTCGGAAAGGTAGGAGGTGGACAGAAGTGCGGAGCAGTGGATGGACGTGCGGCCGGTCGCGAGATAGCGCATGGCCTCGGAGCGATAAACGCGCTCGATGGAGCGCATGGCGACGCCACCGCAGCCTTGGGTATGACTTGCGACGGTGCGCAAGGCGTCGGCGATTTCAGCTCGATGTGCGGGGCCGCCGAAGCCGTCCTTGGCCTCGCTGGCGGAGTTGCCGTAGTAGTGCTGGGAGAGATGGGGGATGTTGACGTGAAAGGCGCCCCAATTGATCGGCGGCTCGTGCAATTCGCCGAGGGCGGCGTTGACGGCGGCGAAGGTATCTTCGGTCAGGGCGGACGTGGAGCGGCCGCAGGAGGCGGTGTGGCCGTGGAGGGTCATGCCGACGAAAACATTGTCGTCGCCGATCAGGCGGCGCACGGCGGCGAAGGTGGCGACGGCGTGGGAGAAGTCGTTGCGGATGCCGCGTAGGCGGTCGTTGATCTCGGGCGGGCCGTCGATGGAAACGGTTACGATGAGGCGGGCGTGCACGGACGCGTGGAGGCGCTCGACGAGCCCGGCGATGCGTTTGGTGGCGATGCCGTTGGTGGGAAAATGAACGAGCAGCAGGTCAGGGCATGCCGCCGAGAACGCCTCCACGACCTCGGCGAAATCGGGCCGGTCCGTGGGCTCGCCGCCCGTGAAGTCTATCCACTGGAGAAACGGGTTGGCCGTCGCGACGGAGCGGACTTCTTCGAGGGTGAGCTCGTTGTCGAGGGCGCCGGGTGTATCCTTGAGCTTCCAGATGTCGCAGTATTCGCAGCGGGAGTGGCAGCGCTTGGTGACGACAAAGATGAGCTTGGTCGGCCGGCCTTCGACCCCCGTGGCGGCCGCGAGCGTGCGACCGGAAAAACGGCTCCAGGAATAGAGACCTCTCATTGCGTGGTGGAGGATGACGAGTCCGGGGTTGCGCGAGCGGCGGATTGAGACGCGGGCCCGGCCGGTGCGGTCGCGCCGGGGGAGGACTGCGACTCGGCGATCACGTTGTCCAGATCGGTGGGTTTCGCCGGGGGCTTATACTGTCCGCCGAACACGTCGCAGGCGTAGGGAGTGTCGAGACGGAAAAGGGCGAACTTGGACGCCTCGGCGTTGCGACGGAAGAAAACGGTCGCGTGCGTATCTCGGATGAGGCTGCGCCAGATTTCGGCGAAGCGGGGCGTGGTGTTCATCCAATAATCCCAGTGCAGGTAGATGCCGCCCGGATATTGGCGGACCAGCTCGCGCAATTCGGAGCGGATCATGGGCTGGATGCTGTCCATCTGGGCGGCGTTTCGGCCGAGCATGTTCCAGATGCAGGGATCGGTGGAGATGACCAGCGAGCCGTGGGGGAGCATGGGGGCGACCTCGCGGCAGAAATCAACGTCGGCCCGGGCTTCGTTTGATTCGCGTCCCAGCGTGGGCACGAAGCGCATGGTGTAGACCCAGTTCATGAGGGCGAGCACCCCCAGCACGGTCAGCACGACCGGGCGGCGGCGCAACAGTGCGATCAACGCCGCCGCGCCGATACCCACCAGAACGGCCACGGGCGCGGCCGACACGACTGCGTAGCGCGAACTGGCGCCGTAGTGGTAGCCGCCGGCGTAAAACATCACGAAAATCCCCCAGGACAGTGCAAACCAGAGACCCACGCAGACACCGAGCCACCAGTTGCGGACGGCCAGCCAGACCACGCCGGCGAGCGCGAGCAGCGTGCCGGCGAGAGGGAACCACTTTCCCTGCACAAAATAGCCGGCGTTGCTTTCCAGATTTTTGCCGATGAAGGCCAAATCAAAACGCCGTCCGTCGGTCGCGCCCCAGTCTTCGGTGTGTACGGACCAGATGTGAAGCAGTTCGGGCGTGAGCAGTGCGAGGGCAAGGGCCAGCGCGGCCCACGTGGTGCGGTCTTCCAAGAAACGCCGGTCGGATGCCCACAGCAGGGTTGCCACCATGGGAAAGGCGAGCAGCGATTCTGGGCGGAAATAGGCGGCGAAGGCGACGGTCGCCGCGAGCAGAAGTCCTCCCAGAGGCGAACCTTCGCCGGTGAGCGGATCACGCAGCCGCGCATGCGCGCAGGCGGCGAAAAAAGCGATGATGGCCGCGGCGGCTGTCGAGGGTTCGACCGCCACCGTGTGGCCCCACCAAAGCACGAGCGGTGTAAACATGTAGGCCAGCGAGGCCGCCATGGGTGCAAAGGAGGGCAGGCGCAACGGAGCCAAAACCAGCGCGAAGTAGAGCAGCGCCGCCGCAAGGCCGGTGATCACGCGGGTGGCGGCGAAAGAGGCGTCCTCGCTGGCTCCGGCCAGCCGATACACCCACGAGAGTACATAGGGATGGCCGTTGGGCTGTTTGTTGACCCAGGAATCGAGCAGTTGGAAATCACCATACTCGACGTTGGCGTGGCTCGCATACTCGGCCTTGCCCGTGTGGGCGATGGTCTGGCCGATTTGCATGTAGATGTGCTCGTCGTAGAAAATGCGGTTGGTCTTCGGGGCGAGTCCGCAGGCAAAAAAAGCCAGCACCCCAAGGCTCAGTCCGGTGATGACATGGCGGCGTCCGAGCAACCGCACGAGCGGTGCGAGCAGGCCGAAAAACCCGATCAAGCCGAGGGCAAGGCAGGCATGCATGCCCCACACAGTCGAGACGCCGGCCATTGTCCGTTGCTCGGCATACGGGTGCTCGACGACGACGCGCTGGGCCCAGAAAATCGTCCCTATCAGGGCAAGGAGACAAAACCCATACCACACGGAACGAGCCCACGCGGGTAGCGGCGGGCAGAGCAAAGCGGACGGAGAGGCTGAGGCTGCGGAAGAGGGAGCGTCGGGATTATCCATTGCTGGAGGGTGCGTTTTTGGACAACAGGGCCGAGCCGAGCGCGAGGTGTTGCACGCCGCTTTCCAGCCAGGCGTCGACCACACCGGCTGCGTCGTCGGACATGGGTTTTCCGTGCATGTTGAGACTGGTGTTGATGACCGCGCCCGTGCCGGTGAGCACGCGCACCCGGTCGATCACGCGATACCACGGATTTGAAGCATCCTCCACGACCATCTGCGGACGGCATGAGCCGTCGTGACCAATGGCGCCGGCCAGAGCCGCACGTCCGCGCGGCGTGGTCTTAAAGCCCATTGTCATGTGGTAGTTGTTATCCTGCGGGCCGGCGTAGTCGGCGAGCAGGGTGGTGGCTTCGGAAAGGAGAATGGAGGGGCAAAACGGCTGGAACCATACACGGCGTTTCAGACGCAGGTTGAGATCGTCGCGGGCCGCCACGCTGTCGGCGCGGGCGACGATGCTGCGGGCGCCGAGGGCGCGGGCGCCGAGTTCCATGCGGCCTTGCGCCCACATGACAATTTCTCCGGCGGCGATGCGTTCGGCGGCGGCGTGCGCGATGTCATCGGGGCGGAGCAGGGCGGCTCCCGTTTCCTTGGCGATGCGCTCGGCATCGCGGCCCAAGTCGCCGTGATCGGTGCCGAGGCGGAAATCGCTGAAGGGCTGCGGACGCAGGCCGGTCACGCGGCGCCACACGGAGAGCGCCGCGCCGAGGGCGAGGCCGCCGTCGCCCATCGCCGGACAGACGGCCAGGCGGGTGACGCCCGGAGTGGTGCGGATGAGGCGGTTGACCTTGATGTTGGAAGCGACGCCGCCGGAGTAGCCGAAATTCCCGATGCCGGTGGTAGCGGCAAGCTGGGCGAAAATTTTTGGAACGAGAATTTCCAAGGTCTGCTGGGCCATCTTGCAGACCTGTTCGCGCTGGGTGCACCAGACGACCCGGGTGACGGCACGCGCCATGCGCCCGGGCGGGATGGAGCAGCGAAGAACAGGCAGCCCGCGAGCGTCGGTGGTGAGAGAAAACCAGTCGAGGAAGGCGTTTTTCGAGGCCGGGATATCGGCCGCGTAGGTGGCGAGGGCCATGACCTTGCCCTCGTCTTCGAGCGGGCGCATCTGGAGTTCGTTGGTGACGTGCTCGAAGAAAAGTCCGAGCGAGGCCGAGCCGGGAATGGAGATGAGTTTTTCGAGGCTGGCCGTCGCGTTCGACCATTTCCAGACGGAGCCGGATTCGCCGTCGCCAATGCCGTCGAGGGTCACCACCAACGCATCTCCGTTCCACTCCGGCCAGCAGGCAGCGGAGGCGGCGTGGGCCTCGTGGTGATCAACGAGGAAAATATCGTCAGCCGGCACGTTGAGTTTCGAGGCGAACCAGCGGCGAGCCCAAGCGCGGAGCAGGTCGCCGGTCGGGAGCTGGGTGAGCGTGTATTTGGCTCGCAGGGTCAGCGGATGAAGCGGACCGGGCGGAGTCAGGCGTCGCCGCAGCCGGTAATAGTTCTCCTTCATCGAAGGGAACGTGCGGGTGAGTGTCTTGGCGAAGTCCGAGGTGGTGGGCGCCCAGGCGATGCGGCGGCCACCGGCGGCGGCGAGCACGGCGGCGAGGGCGCGGACGGGCAGGCCGACGTCGAGCTTGCGCCCGCTGAGACGTTCTTCGTTGAGCGCGAGGACGACGCGCCCGTCGATGACAAGCGCGGCTCCGGCGTCGTGGCCGTCCCACACGCCGATGACTGCATCGTAGGTGCGGGTCATGCGGTGAGCGCCGACACCGGTTGCGCGCTGCGGCGCTGGCAGAGGCCTTTTACCAAACACCAGCCGTAGGCTAGCCAAGTTAACGGATTCGACAGGGCGATTTTTGAAAAACCGGCGGCGCGCGGGCGTTCGTGCGTGGGCACCTCCGTCAGCCGATGGCCCGAGGCAAGGGTGCTCATGATGATTTCCATTTCGATGGTGGTGTGACGTGAGCGCACGTCGAGCCGGCGGAAGAGATCGGTGCGAATGGCGCGGAAGCCGTTTTGAGAATCGGATATCCGTGCGCCAAAGCGCCGGTTGATGAGATAGGTGATGAAGGCCGAACCGGCCAACCGCAAAAATTCGTCACCGCCGCCATGCAATTCATCCGAACCGCCCAAGAGGCGCGAGCCGGTCACGTGGTCGGCCTGTGCCTCCTTGATGGGAGCGACAAGGAGAGGAATGTCGATGGGATCGTGTGAACCGTCGGCATCGACGAACACGCAGATGGGAGTGGTGACGTATTCCGCGGCCAGGCGGAGGGCGGCACCCTTGCCCAGGCCTTTGTCGCGGATGACACGTGCGCCGGCGGCCTCGGCCACCTCGGCGGTGTGGTCGGTGGAGCCGCCTTCGACCACGATGACGTGGCCGGCGTAGTGAAGGCATTCGCAGACCACGGCCGCCACGGTGGCGGCTTCATTGCGGGCGGGGATGACGACCGTCACTTCGGAATCGGGCCGGTCAGCATAACCGTGAAAATCACCGGGAACGGCCAGACCGAGCCGGAGCATGCGACGGGCACGAAGGGAGACGAAAAGCTGTTCTTCCCTGCCGAATTGAAGCAGAGGCCGGGCCGGGGAGACGTTCTCCGGATGAAGTGTCGCGGTTGCGGAGGCATCCAAAATGTCCGGAGAAGATGGCATGACGCACACGGGGACGATCACCACGTGAAGAAATCGCCTCGACTGAAATAGGTGATGAGGGGCTGACCGGGGACGGTGGCGGTTTTCAACCCCAGATTGGGCGCGAACGTGCGCAGTCCGGGGATCTTGTAAACGTTGCCCGGCTGTTGGTAGCCACCGGTGAAATGCTTGGAGTCGAACAAGCGGCCCAACGAACCCCTGAAGGTGACGCTTTTCCCCGTCCAATCTTCCAGGAAGCGGACGAGGTTCTGGCCGCCGCCACTGGCGGTGGCGGGGGTGGAGCCAGCCGCCACTTGGGCGGAGACGTTGCCGGTCAGGATGCCGGCGTTGATCGTGGTTTCGGTGCTGGCGGTGCCTGTGGAGGCCACTCGACTGGCGATGGCCGAGGAGGGCGTGGTATTTCCATTTGCAGTCGAATTCGAGTCACTCCAAGCGTTGGAAAGCACGGTGACGGAGTCCGCCATCAGCATGGTGGGGTTAATGTTGTTGGTGGGCGTGGTGTCGGTAACGGTGCTTCCATCGGAGGCCACGGTGTTGTAATCGCCCTTCACGTAGAGTCCGCCGTTGGTCGCGACCGAAAATCCCGCGCCGGTGGAGGCTCCTGGGGTGGTGGCTCCGTTGGTCAGGCGGACTGCCGCCGGAGTGGTTGGGCTGGAGTTGCCCAGATAGACGTAGACGAGACCGTTGAAATTGAGTCCGGAGCCGCCCGAGGAGGTGGGCGCCAAGGCGTCCAAGGCGGTTTTGAGCGTGCCGACATTGATCTGGGTCACGGCGACATTCTTGCCTTCGCGTTGATCATAGACCGTGGATGAGCTGACCGCTGGCGATATGGAGGACGTATAGTCGGTGCCATCGTTGCTTTTGATGCTTACGACTGTTCCCGAGGTGTTGACTGTGATGATCAGGCCGGCGCGATTATAGGCCCGCAAGGCGGAGATGCTGTCGTTATCCGCGTAAGTGGTCGAGAGGGTGGTGGTGGATGGGTATTCGGATGAGCTGCTGTCGTGTGAGCCCACGACGGCGGCCACCACGTCGGGAGGGGGGGCGATGATGGAGCGGTAGACGTTGTTGATGGCATCCGCGGTGGCGTGTCCATCGGAGCCCGCCGGGCCGAAGAGATCCTGGTTGTTTTCCGCGATGGAGGGAGCATCCAGGCCACCGAGCAGATTTTCCGCCGCGTCCATGACTTGAACCTGCGCGGTCTGACCGCCGGTGGAGGTAAAGATGGGAGCCGACAGCGTGCTCGAATCGGCGACAACCGCCGAGCCATCGGGGGCAAGGGTTCCGGGTTTGCGGTAGGTGGTGGTGGAACCATCGTCCGTCGTGTTGAAGAAATTGCCGTTCAGGTAATGCACATAGCCGCTTACCCTCAGGGTGCCTCCGCTGCTGGCTCCCATGTAAATGCTGCCGTTGGCGGCGATATCGCCTTTGATCTCGGTGTTGCCGCCGGGGGCGAATTCCAGATCGCCCTGCGCAAACACGTTGTATTGGAAAATGGAGGCGGTGGCGTAGCTCATGCGCCGGCCGATCTTTACGCTGACCTTTCCGTAAAGGGGACTGGTAGGGCCGGGCTCGACCACGATGCGGGCCACGAGGTAGCTGAATTTACCCGTCTTGGTGGTATTGGGGATGGTGCCCCGGATCACATATTTATCCGTGCCCGATGCGGAAGGGTCGATCACGGAGACACTGATGGAGCGACGCACGATCCAGTCGTCTTTCTCCAAGTTATTGGTGTCGAGAGCATCCGTATCTTGATAAAATTTGGTATAGGGAGTTCCCTGAGCGGAGGGAGTATCAGAGTTGTCGCATGCGTAAACAGTGCTGCCCAAGGCGGCGAATTTGTCCGGAATGTCGTTCGCATAAATGACCTGGCCGGTGATCAAAAACTCCTTGTATTTGTAAAACAAGATTTCCATTTCGCTCTCGGCCAGCGCGCGCGCGCGGGCGCGAATGTCGTTTCGCTTGCTGAGTTTGTAGGAGCTGAGGCTCAGTGTTAGGATGCCGCCGGCGGCAATCGCCAGCAGGATGATAAAAATCATCGTAGGGATGATAATCCCCCGTTGTTTTTGCCGCTTGGTATTCCACTGAACTGCCCGCTCCGACCAAGACTGGTGTTTAACCGTCATAAGAAATCGTGGTGGTCCCCTTGGTGGTGGTGGAGCCCTTGGTTGTGGTGGAGCCCTTGGTGGTGGTTGAGCCGGCAGTGGTGGTGGAACCCTTGGTGGTGGTGGAGCCGGCGGTGGT
>FJVV01001034.1_pt1 | contig 25619 bp, 21 predicted proteins | sample 1011911 | NCBI WGS metagenome assembly FJVV01 (sample SAMEA3912450, study PRJEB9761) | metagenome | biome: forest; material: soil | place: USA | collected 2011-06-22 | depth 0.1 m
ACCATGGCCAATTGGGCGATGGCACCGTTACTCAACGACTCACTCCGGTCCCCGTCGGCGGTCTCACCAACATAATAGCCATCGCCGCCGGAGACGAGCATAGCATGGCGCTCAAAAGCGACGGGACGGTCTGGGCGTGGGGCAACAACGCCAACGGACGGTTGGGCGATGCTACCACGACGGAACGCCATGCGCCCGTTGCCGTGAGCGGCCTCTCTGGCGTGATGGCAATTTCCGTCGGTCGTGCGCACAGCATGGCGCTCACCAATGCCAACCGTCTTTACATATGGGGCAGCGACGACAATGGCCAGATTGGCACCCTCGGCAACAGCGACAAACTCGCACCGCTGCTCTTGAGTCTAACCAATGTAACCGCCATCGCGGCCGGCATGGATCATAGCATCGTTCTTCTCTCGGACGGCACGATGCGGTGCTGGGGGCGAAACGATTTCGGCCAGTGCGGCACCGGCGACACCAGCACTCCCCAGAACCTTCCCTATTCCACGTCGGTTGCCTACGATTCTTCCCCGGTGATCGCGGTCGCGGCGGGAGCCACTGCCACTTACGCCTTGTTGAACGATGGCACCGTGGCGGTCTGGGGCAACAACAGCGCTTACCAGTTGGGCTATTCCTCGAATGCCATCGCCCTGCTCCCGTTGCGTCTCAAGACGTGGGCGGACGATACCAATAAGGACGGCATTTCCGATGCGTGGGCGGCCGCCCAGACTTCTACGCCATCGGCCCTGAACGATTCCGACAACGACGGGCTGCTGGACATCGAGGAGTTTGCCCGCAGCTCCAACCCGTTTGTGGTCGATACCGATGGCGATATCGTCAGCGACTTCGCCGACAGCAATTCGTCCGACGCGCGCAACGCCAACAGTCTGGCCCTTGCGATTCTCGGAGGAGACGATCAATTGACCCCCGTCGGGACATTCAATCCCGACCCTTTCGACGTCGCGGTCTGGGATATCGATGCCACGACCCCGCAGACCAATCTGGCCATCCAATTTCGTGTCCTCACTTCGAGCGGGCAGCTGGCCACCACATCCATCGGCAGCCCCACGCTGTCCACCAGCTTGTCCTTGTTGACGGACGTTGATGGTTCAGCTCAGGCCTACTTCAAACAGCCCTCCACGGTGGGAATCGTTAACTACGTTCGCGTCCAGGCCGGCGCCGAGAGCTACGATTTCTACACGGTTTCGATCCCGGCCCCAACCCCGCCGTCCGATGGCTCCCCGCCGCCGCTCATGACCAGAGACTCCACCGATGCGGATACCGACAGCGATGGAATCAGCAATTTGGCCGAAACCGCCGCCGGCATGAATTCCTCCTCTGCCGCGCAAACCACCGGAACCGCCTCCACGCTCAACCTGCTGCTGCTTACACCCTGATTTTATGCCCACACGCCTTTTAATAAAACTGGCCGTCGCTTCCGTCATGGCCTTTTCGCTTCCGTCGTTTTCTTGCGCGGCCGATGCCGCCACCGCCAAGGTCGCCAAGTCCGGCGATTCCAGCGAACTCGCCAACTTTAAGCAGAGTCTGGACGATGGCCGTCGCCTTTTCCAGGACGACGCGGGTGTTGATGCGGGCGAAGCGAAACTGGGTGCGCTCAGTCCGGCGGCCCAGGACAGCGGACGCTGGCATTTTGACCTGGCGATCAATCTCATGCGCGTGGCTTTTGCCAATGGGGATGCGAACAAGCCCAAGGCGGCCACCCGCGCAGCCCGCCGCGCCGTGGCCCACCTCGATCTGGCCGAGACTCAGTTCAAGGACGATCCCAAGCAGCTCTCCACGATCTACGAATTGCGCGGCGTGATCAGCGAACGCCTTTTGGACAACACCACCGTGGCCCAGAAATACTATCAGATCGCGGCCAAGTTTGATCCCGAGAACCAATCGGCCGCCGAACAGGCCCGCCGCTGCGACAGCACCGTGCAATCCGGCGACACGCCCGCGACGGTGAGCACCACGCCGGCCACGACCACTCCTACGACCACCACTCCTTCCAACTGAGCCATGTTCAAGCGATTTTTATTAGGTGTAGGACTCTTGTTGCTGCTCCAAGGCCATGCCGTGGCCCAAGGCATGATGGAGCCGGTCAAAGTTCCGGTGAAAGTGCGCCTCAGCGGCGGCACGGCCGATTACACCCATTTCACCGATCCCCATGCCGATCTGACCATTGGAGGGACTTATTACTCAATGCAGGCCGGAGGGGATACTACGGATGGGACCGTTCAATCCGAGATCGAAACTGCCTATTTGGAAGTGGGAAAAACCTACGAAGTACAAACCAGCAATGCCAATGGAGGCAGTGCCAACACGCTCAAGATGACGCCTCCCGTCGGCTATACGATGCTGATGAACGGCAAGGCGAAAACGTCAATGTCGGTCGGAGCCAATGCGATGGTTACCGTGCGCGTGCTTCCCCCTTCGGAGAGCATGGCGGCCCCGGCCGGCACGACTACGGAGTTTGAGCTGGGTCGCGTCAAATTTGCGCTTTCGCTTGGCACGCTCAAGAGCGGCGTCTCCGGCGGTTGGCTGTCGATTGTCGGCGCGGGTGTGGACGATAATTGGAACCCGTATATCGACGCCTCATCACTGTATTACGAAGAAGACTCCTCCGACCTTTACGTTTACAGGGTCAACAACGCAAATAGTGTTAAGACGATCAGTCAGATTTCCATGGTCGAAGCTTTTGTCACCGTGACCACAGTGGCTGATCCGGTAACTGGCCCCACCTTGGTCATCAGTTTTTACAAACCGGCTACCGCTACCGGTTCAAGTTATCCCAAGACTGTGACTGGCGGCCGGCCTTTTGTCAGCTACCGCATCAGTCTGGTATCGTCGGATGGCTCGACCAAAAGTCGCAAGCTAACCGCGATCCGGGAATTCCGCGACATCACTGGGCCTACTGATACTGATGTAACAGCTCCCGTCTCACGACGTGAATTCGCCACGTTGGAACGCATTGGCACGGCCGAGTCGAATTACTGCTGGATTTCCACGGGCTGGACGCTTGAAAGTTCCACTCCGGTGGCGTGTCGCGTGAGCCAGTGGTCGGCGAATGCCACGTCCGGGCACGACGAAGTGATCAAGGTCGGCGATTCGGCTACTATTACAGGCAACACGGTGACGGTTAACAACCCCGTGATTCAGACGCGCAACGTCCACGATCTCATCCTCAACCAAGTCAATATCCCTTACGCCCAAGTGCTCACGAACGTCACGGCGGGCGACCCCAGCGACCACCCCGATACCGTAGCTTATACTTATCACACTGATTCCGGAAATCGCGCCAGCTACGGCTTCACAAAAACTCAGGTCTCCGCCGGTGGCAACTGGACTTATTACGAGTATGTGCCCGTGACCAATAAGAAGACGGACGACGACAAGCTCGGCACAATTGGGAAAACCTACGCTCCCTTCGTCAGCACGCCCGCCACGCCCGGCAATACCGCCGCCGCCGGCGTTTACACGACCTTCGATTACGATGCCGACGTGTTCAAGATGCTCACGCGTCTTAAGACCTCGCAGACCTACGTGAACAACGTCTTGGTTGCCAAGACCTCGATCACCTACACCACCGGTTCGGCCAACGGTTACACGGTGGTCAAGGCCTCTCGCCTCGATCAGGTGGATTCCTCGGGGACCACGCTGGCCTCGGTTTCCAAGTATTACCAAGAGGACACGCTGGATGACCAATACCGCAGCCAGCCCTATTCGGTCATCAAGCCCGACGGCACCCAGCAATCGTATTTCTATCAGCGCGGCACCTGGGACGACAGCACCAAGACCTACTCCAACACCGGCACCAGCGCCACATGTGTTGGCATCTTCAACGGAGCCTCCACCAATCTCCCGGGTTCGTTCTCGATGGGAAACTATAGCAGCAAGACCACCGATCAAATCTGGCTCGTTACCAATCGCAGCACGGCAGACTTCACCATTCGCGACAGCGTTAACCGCATCGTTCGCACCGAGTCCAAAGTTTGGGACGGTTCTGCTTGGCAACTGGTCAGTTGGATGAATTTCAACTATGATAATTCAAATCGCCTCACCTCCAAGGTCTCCAGCAATGGTGATCTCTACGAGGCTCACTACACCAACGCTCTGAAAGACTGGGAACGCGACGGCTCCGGCATAAAAATTTCCTACACCTACGACGCCGCCGGGCGTGTGAAGACCTCCACCAAGGAAGGAATAGGCACCCAACCCAATCTAGTCACAACGTATACTTACGATGCGGCCAATCAGGTTCTGCAGCAGGATGTCATCGCCGCCGGTGGTTCTGAAACCCTCACTACTTCGAAGCTTTACGATTTGGCTGGTCGGGTGAAATCCCAGACTGCACCCGCAGGTGACGGCACGAGCAGCTACACGACTGCCACCACGACCACCGCCACCACAAACTATTCCTACGACCCGGCGAACCGCACCAACACGGTCACTTTGCCCAATACCAAGACCGTCGTTCAAACCGCCTATCTTGACGGTCAGCTTTATTCTAAAACCGGCTCAAGTGTCGTGCCGGAGTATTACACCTACAGTGTAGATTCAGCCAGCGGCCAACGTGTGACCCAAGTCAACCTCGCTACGACCACTTCACCGCGCTACGCCAAGACCACGTCCGACTGGCTCGGACGCACCGTGCAGACCGAGCGCCCCGGCTCCACCGGTCAGCTCCCCTTTGGTGAAAGGAACACTTACAATTCCACCACCGGTCTTCTCACCAAGACCGAGCAAGGGACGATTTCCGGCGGAGCTCTTACGCCTTTGCGGGCCGCCACCCTCTTTGAATACGACGGACTCGGCCAACCCACTGTCTCCGGCATGGATATCGATGGCAGTAATGTGCTGGATCGGGCCGGCAAGGATCGCATCGCCGGCCAGGAAAAATACCTCGCCTACGAAAACAGTGCCTGGTGGCTCGCCTCGCGCGGCTACACCTACGCCGCGTCGGGCAGCGCCGTGCAGACGACCACCGGCAGCTCCCGGCAGCGTCTCAGCGGCTTCACCGGCAATCTCCGCGCCGAAACCCGCAGCACCGACGCCGAGGGCAACACCACCGTGCGCACCGTGATGGTGGATCGCACCGCGCGCACCGCGACGACCACCACTGTCATTCCCGGTCTCGTCAATCCGCAGGTGGAAACCGCCGTCAACGGTCTCGCCACCACCGCCACCACGTCCGATGGACTCACCGTGACCAACGGCTACGATTCCCTCCAGCGGCTTTCGACGTCAACCAACCCCCGCACCGGCACATCAACCACCGGCTACTATCCTGGCACCACTCAGGTTTATAACGTCAAAGATGCCCGCGATGTCCCCGTCGCCACCTATGGCTACGATGCGATGGGGCGGACTGTCTGGGCACGCAACGCCGACATCAAATACACGCGTTCCGACTACAATGAGCGCGGCCAACTGCTCCACCAATGGGGCGATGCCACCTATCCTGTCTCTTATCACTACACGGCATACGGGGAGCGTGATACGCTCCAGACATATCAGGGTGAAAATAACTGGAATGGTGCAACGTGGCCGACGGGTTCTTTAACCGGCACGGTCAGCACCACCACTTGGGCTTACGACGAGCCCTCCGGCCTGCTGTCTAAAAAGACCGATAGTTTCGGTCAGACTGGCGATCCAAGCGATAGCGTAAGCACCGGTCGTTCCGTCGAATACGACTACAACGCGCGCGGGCAGGTTTTTCACCGTTACTGGGCCCGAGTTCTTTCGATAAATGGACCCCGCGTTATGGCTACCTATGCCTACGATACGCAGACCGCGGAACTGACCAATACGAGTTACAACGACACCATCACCCCTGCCGTTACCACGACCTATAACCGCCTCGGCCAACCCTCAACCATTACGGATGGATGCTTGGACGCAGGCGATACCACCCACACGAGCACACGCACTTTCCTGTGGGATGCCGATTCCCCGTGGCGGTTGGACGCCGAATTGCTTCCGAACTTCTATCAGAATCGCCTCCTCAGCCGCGTTTACGAAAACCACACCGATGCCACCCAGGGTGCCGTCAAGGGTCGCTCCAGTGGCTTCCAGTTGGGCACACTCTGGAACCCTTCCGCCGACTTGGCGCAGACGCTCCAGTGCAGCAATCTCGGGCGAGTCGCCAGCCTCACCTCCAGCAACAACAGCGGCACCGGCGCGCAGACGTTTACCTACGCCTATGTGCCCAACTCGCGTCTCCTCCAGTCCATCGCAGCCACCGGCACGGCCTTCACCCTCACCCGCCATTACGAGGATCATCGCGATGTCTTGGACGACATTGTGGGCAAGTGGAGCACGGTCACCCGCAGCCACCACGCCTATGTAAGCAACGACCTTGGCCAGCGCACGAAATCCACTCAGGACGGCGATGCTTTTGCAGATTACAGCGACACGGGCGAAGCCACTCACCAAGACTATCTCTACTACCCCACTGGCGAACTCAAAACAGGCCTTGGCTATCTCGGCACGGCCATTGATCGCCCGCTGCCCGGTCGTCAGTATTACTTTAAATATGACACCGTCGGTAATCGCAAGTTCGCCGGCCATGCCGGTGAGACGGGTGACACCGAGGAGACGCAATTCAACAGTCTCAATCAGATCACCTCCCGGCAAAACAAGAGCCTGTCCGTGAGCGGCACCTCCGCCGCCGATGCGACCGTGGTCGTGGATAATGCGGCGGCTTCACGCCAAGGCCGCTTCTGGCAGCGTGAACTGAGTTTGGCCAACAGCACCGGGCCGGTTGCCAAACAAATAGACACCATCGCGGCCAAGCCCGGCGCAGGCACGGCCGGCGCGGACCTCGCGCAAATAGACCGTCGTTACGTCTTGCTCTCGGGGGCCAGCGAAGTTTCCACCTACGACCTCGATGGGAATCTCACGTCTGACGATCACTGGACCTATACTTGGGATGCCGAGAATCGGCTTTATTCGATGGAGGCCAATGCTTGGACGGGCACGACCTACGGCCCAGCTCGTCAGCGTTTGGAGTTTCGGTATGACTATATGGGACGACGCGTCCTCAAGCGTGTTCTTAATCGGCAGGGGACGGACTACGTACTGCAAACCGAGCATAAGTTCATTTATGATGGCTGGAACGTCATCGCCGAAACCGAGACTACCGGAGCTATTATCCGCAGTTACACGTGGGGCCTCGACTTGGGCGGGTCGCTTAGCGCGAGCGGTGGAGTAGGCGCTCTTGCGCAGATCACCGAGCACGCCACTGGCCAGAGTTATTTCCCGACGTATGATGGCAACGGCAACGTGACGGCCCTCGTGCGTGCGAGCGATGGAGCCTTGTCCGCTAGTTACGAGTATAGCCCCTTCGGCGAACTCCTCCGTACGACGGGGAGCTACGCCAAGACCAACCCGTTCCGTTTCAGCACAAAGTTTACCGACGATGAGACCAGCTTGGTTTACTACGGAAAACGCTATTACGACCCTCACAACGGTCGTTTCATCAATCGCGATCCCATTGAAGAGGCTGGCGGTATCAATCTCTATGGATTCTGTGGTAATGATGGAATCAACCGCACCGATTATTTGGGGAATAGCTGGTTTTCAAGTATCTTTAAGAAAATCGGGAAATGGTTTAAGCAAAATTGGACTGCGGTAGTTGGTGCAGCATTGAATTTCATTCCGTTGGTCGGCCCAGCCCTCTCAATACTTTGGAGTGCAGGCGTAGGATACGCCAATGGAGGTATTAAGGGTATGTTAATAGGGGCCGCTGCTAGTTACATAGGCGCTAAGGTTGGTGGCTTTATAGGCGGTAAACTAGCGATACCTAATCAATTTTTGAGCAAAACCGTGACAAGTGCATTGAGTGGTGGTTTTGCGGGTGGCGCTGCCTCTGTAGCCAGTGGAGGGAATTTTGGCGATGGATTTATCGCTGGTGCCATTACAGGTGGCGTTCTCAGTGCAGGGACACAACTCATTCAAAATGCATTTGGTCTCCAATATGGAAACAGTTCCACTTTAAGCAAAGATTCAACCTTCGGTAGAATTGGATTAGGAATCAATTGGATGGCCGATACATTGATCGATTTAGAGGGCAAATTGTGGACTCTTCCAAACACAGCAATAGGAATAGCTTTTGGTGGCATAGGCTACGCAGCCGGTTTAGTGATGGGGACTGACCCGAGTATTGTAGTCAGGCAGAATGCAATACAGTTTATAAATAATCCACTATCTTTTATGGGAGATATTACGCTTGGTAACACCACTAGCTATCACCCTGATTTGGGGCCTGACAGCCCTCGAAATGAAGGCGGTCTTGGCGTCACGCAAGATCATGAGGAGCAACACACTTACCAAGCCCAACTTTTGGGGCCACTTTACTTGCCGGCTAATCTTATCGGTGGTATTCGGTCCATGCTTATTGCGCCCAGCGGCACTTACGATTCTTGGCATTACAATAATTTTATGGAAAATGGCCCTCAGAAATATGTAACCAAGCCTTGGTAATGAATAAAAAAATCACCTCGTTTTCGCTGATTGTCATAATATTGCTGTTCGCGTCATGCAATCGCGAATTTATTTTGGATGTATTTAACAACACTGGGGGCGATATTACTGTAATTAGCTCGGACAGGGCGCTTGTTGAGACGCGTTATTTTATTATTTCGGGCGGGCATACAAGAGTCAAAAATCCTTATTGGCTGATTGTTGATGGGGCTAGGGGAAGATGGTCGTATTATGCTGCTCCGATTTCCGCGAAAGGTGATTATGTTGTGTCAGAAAGGCTTGGTCCGTTAATCGAAAAATTTCAAATCGAAGCTAATGGATTCGTTTACATTTTATCGCGCGAATCAAATGCTATAGTGAATGAGCTCCCCAATCAGCCGCTTGGATATCCCTTGATGCCTCAAAAGATTGAGCCTAAAAACCACTAATTCAAAGGAACTTAAATCGAAGGGGGCGTGCCGAGTATTTTTGCGTCTCAATTTTTCCTATTGGCACTCATCAATATTCCTTTTGTTTATCTGTGTTATTTGTCATGAACGTTAAAAATATAACAATACTCGACTTGTCCGTGTTTATACGACTGTCAGGCATGCTTTTCGTTGCGGATCAATTTCTGTGGTAGTTTCATCGTCAATATTTTATGCTCGCCGCTCTATTTATTAGATTACTTAAAATCTGCCTGCTGGCTCTTTTCCTTGGGAACGCTTGCGCCTATGCCGCTCTGACATCCGATCAAGTCGGTTCATTTGAGTCGTTTCTCACGGTTGATACCGCGGTCACTGGCAAGATCGAAATCCTGACCACTAGCCAGAATGCCCTGAGCGGTGTGCTTACCTACGGAGGCAAGCGGCAGCGCTTAAGGGCAAATTGATTCAGAACGACAGCGGCCTGGCCTCGTTGAGGCTGCTGGTGGCTGGGTCGACCTCTAAGAACAAGACTCGGGTGGCACTCAACATCACTACGGATGGCGTATTTTCCAGCGTGGTGCCGATGCGGATGATCTTAGGCATGGCGGGGGCAAACAGACGTGGTTCCTCGATGTCGGTGAACAGATACAGGCCAGCGCTGGGCCATTTTCCCTCGCCCTTGCAATCAGCGAAACGCTGGAAGCCATCTGTGCTGGACAGCAATGGCTGAAGCACACTGTAGGTGGCCTGAAGCATCTGCCGCTTCGGGTGCGATGGCATAACCGCGTCGAGCCAATTTTTTTCTGGTTCGCTCATTCTGCGCGTCGGTATGTTTATTCGGTAGCCGAGCTTAATGAGCCGTTCGAGCTAACCAGCAAAATATGTCGCACTGAGGATGATTCACAGAAGCTGTTGCGTGCGTTTACTGGGGGCTCGACGCCGACCATTGAGGAACCGGTATCCAGCGATCCACGCAATGCCATTGAAGAGCGCGAACGGGTGGAGCGGTGGCTTGAAGCCCGCACACAAGCAATTACCTTCAAGAACGCGGTGGCGCGAGAGTTGGAAAAGGCCAGCATTCTCTATCGTCGTGACGTATGCGACGGTATCGCATCTGAGGATTTCCTCGTGGAACGAGGAACCCAACGAATTGCTATTGAATGTAAATTTAACGTCGGGCGCGATTTTGAGAAAACAATCAGCATTGCCAAATTGCTCCGAGGGCTTTTGCGATGCGAGAGAGCGGTAATCGTCGTGCCCTATGAAGGGGATTTCAGCGAAAAACTAAAAACCGATAATCATTCGGGATTGGTCTGCACGACGGCCTCTTTGCTCCCCTAATACCTTCTGACTATTTCTTAGTGACACTTCTTTCAGGGGAAAGTCTTTGAATGCGAATCTGCGCCTCTCGTTCCTCGTTGGAAATGGGCATCAGTTACAATGCGCACTTTCGACTTAGACTCATTCGAGATTGAGCGCCCAAGATGGATTTCGTTTTTAGGGATGATCGCACCAGTTTCATTTTGGCAGCTTTTTTTATCACCCGAGGGTTACTGGGATTCGCGCACTCGCCAGCAAGAGGTGCATGATGCGCTGATTTCAAAGTTCGGGTTTGGTATCGAACAGGTGCGGCGCGATGCGACGGCCTTTTTGCGCCGAAACTATAGCCACGTGTGTTTTTACCACGGGACTCGCATCTTCGAGGAAGAGAGTTACAGGAAGTCCGGACTCTGTTGCTCCTCGATAAAGGCACTTAATGAAAGGGCCCGCCAGATGTTTGGAGATATCGAGCTGTTGCATCGCGCGATTTCCGCGCTCCAAATCAGCGGCTACGCAAAGCACAACAATGGGAAACTCGGGGTATGGTATTCGCGGCGGGCGCTCCTCGTAAATGGAAGTTACTGCTTCCAAGGCAGCGAGTATTTGAATCTTCTTTCATGAGAGATGGGGCCAGATTTTCATCGACAGATGACCACGGCCGGGACCGGTGCGGTGATTCGCTGCAAGCTGCTCATCACGGCAGCCGATTCACACTGCGCGTCCATGGCGGAAATCGCTGTTAAACGCCTGTTTCAGATCGTCCACCCTCAAGTGCCGGAACGTATCTATCTCGACGATCATTCGCCAATGCTAGCACATGATATCCCGCCGGAGTGGATCGACATCGAATTCCTGCCGGCGTGAGCTAGACTAGCTATGTCTTCTGCTGAAATCTTTACTCCGATGGAGTAATAATTCCTTAAAATGGGATTCCGATCAATCTGCTGTTAACGGCCAGAAACATTCTAAGGGATGGTAGGGTATAGGTGTATCGGCAGAAGCGAAAGAAACGACTGGGCTGCAATTGAAGTGCCTCCTACTTCAGATCTTTTCTGCAAACTTCAAAACTTTGATGCAATTCCCCACCTGCCCAATCATGGGCTGGCGTTCAGCGCGTCCAGGACGATGCCGGGGGTCAGCACTTCGGGGAGGATTTTTGGCTCCGATTGACCGGGGAGATAGATCAGGTCAAAGGGCACGGCGCTGCGGTTCCAGCGGGCGAGCTCGGCGGTAATCAGCGGGTCGTCGTTGGTCCAGTCGGCGCGGAGGGCGACCACACCCTTGGCGCGGAATTGACGCAGCACCTCGGCCGAGCTGAACACGACCTTCTTGTTCGTCTGGCAGGTGAAGCACCAGCGCGCGGTGAAATCCACGTAGATGGTTTTCCCTTCCGCGCGGAGCTGGGTCACACGCTCGGTGCTCCACGGCTCCCATGTCACGGCGGAGGGAGCGGGAGCTTGCGGCCAGCCGAGCCAGCCGCCGGCAGCGAGGAGGACGAGTCCGCCGACGAGGCCGAAACGTGCGCGCGCGGGTTTGGCGCCGGGGGCATTGGTGCGACCGTAGAGCCATGTGCCCATCGCGATCACCGTGAGACCGAGCATCACGAAGAGCAGCGACTGCTCGGCGGTTTGTCCGGCGAGCACCCAGATGAGATAGGCCACCGTCGCGTAGAGCGGGAAGGCCATCACCTGCTTGAACGTTTCCATCCATGCGCCGGGGCGGGGGAGAGCCTTCACCGCCTGCGGAAAAATCGAGAGCAGCAGGTAGGGCAACGCGAGGCCGACGGCGATGGCAGTGAACACCACGAACGATTGCACGGTCGGCAGTGCGAGCGCCGCACCGAGTGCGGGCGCGAGGAACGGTGCGCTGCACGGTGTGGCCACGACGGTCGCGAGGACGCCGGTGAAGAACGAGCCGGTGTAGCCCTGTTTCATTTGCAGGCCTGCGCCGACGCCGGTGGCGCGCAGGCCGAACTCAAACACGCCGCTCATGCTGAGTGCGAAGACGAGCATGACTGTCGCGAGCGTGAAGACGAAGCCGGTGGACTGGAGTTGGAAGCCCCAGCCGAGCTGGTCGCCGCCCGCGCGCAGCACCGCGAGCACGCCGGCCAGCGCCCAGAACGAGAGCAGCACGCCGAGGGCAAAGGTTAGTCCGTGCAACGTGACTTTGCGACGGTCGGAGCCGGCCTGGTTGACGAAGCCGAGAATCTTGATGCCGAGCACAGGGAAGACGCACGGCATGAGGTTGAGGATGAGGCCGCCGACAAACGCCAGCAGGAGGGTGCCTGCGAGGGTGTTGACGGCGACGGTGCCGGAGGCGGTGGCGCGGGTGACTTGGACGGGAGCGGGGGCGCGGCTGGTCGCGGGAGTTGCGGCGACGCCGGCTTCAATCGGTACATCGACGGCGAGGCCAAAAAGTGGAGGGCTTTGCGGAAGCCAACTGCGGGTGGAGCGGAGCACGCCGATGAGGTGGTCGGGGGGATTTTCGGCGGCAGCTGAAACGGGCAGATCGATGAGGAGTTCGTTGGGGCCGCCTGTGCTGACCGTTTGTGATTGGTCGAATGCGATGAAACCGTCGTATGCGAAAAACCTCAGGTCGGTCGACCGAGGGAGCGTGACGCCGGAGGGTGAGGTCAGGTGCAGCGTCACATTGCTTCCCGTGCGGGTGGCGCTGACGTGCCAGCCGGGAACTTCACGCGGGAGGGAGGCGAGGGTGGCGGTGATGGCCGCGCCGTCTTCTTTGGAAACGGCTGAGAGCGGTTTAGATGTAACCGGAAGGGTGAGGCTGAGGTCGGCTTTGCCCGGCACGCAGACATCTTTGCACATGAGCCATTTTGCGGCGGCCTTGAGCGTGATGGTTTCACCGGGCTTGAGATCAGAGGGCGGGGTGAGCGTGACGGGCAGGTAGATGACATCTTCGTAGCCGTTGCCGATGATCGCGCCTTTGTCGTCGCGGATGACATTCGGAGTGGGCCATTGGATTTCTGACGCTTTCCAGCCGGCGGGCAGTTCCCATTTTATAGACGTGGGGTAGCCGGTGCCGGGGTTGATCCAATAGGTGTGCCAGTGGGGTTCGTGCTCGAGGCGGAGTGCGACCGTCAACGGGTGGCCGGGCTGGATCGACCGGTCGGCGGCGGTGAGCACGGCTTGCACCTGGGCATTCGCGACGATGGCGAAGCAGGAGATCAAGGGAGGCAGGCAGAGGAAAAATCGGCGGAGAAACATGGGCGTATAAAAACCGTGGGAGGGGAAAATGCCGCAAGTTATTCCCGAAAGCGAGCGGGCGCGTTTCATTCATCTGGCGACTTGCCGCTGGCGAAAAACTGGCCGAAATGACGGAATGCATACCCGCACCTTTGGCCCTACGGGGCGTTCTGTCGGCGAAATCGGTCTTGGCACCTGGCAGCTCGGCGGCGGCTGGGGTGACGTCACGGAGGAGATCGCGCAGGCGACGCTGCGCGCGGCTTACGAGAGCGGCGTGACGTTTTTCGACACGGCTGACGTGTATGGCGCGGGGCTCAGCGAGAAGCGCATCGGGCGTTTTCTGCGTGAGACATCGGGCGCACGTGAACGGGTGTTTGTCGCGACGAAGTTGGGGCGGCTCAACTGGCCCAACGGTTTTACGCGCGATCAGGTGCGCGGTTTCACCGAGGACTCGCTCAAGCGGCTCGGCGTGGCCGCGCTTGATCTCACCCAGCTTCATTGCGTGCCCACCGATGTGCTCAAACGCGGCGACATGCTCGGCTGGCTCGAGGAACTCAAACGCGAGGGCAAGCTCAAGGCCTACGGCGCGAGCGTTGAGTCGATGGACGAGGCCGACTTTTGCGTGAAGCACGGTGGCGTCGCCGCGCTCCAGATCATTTTCAATATTTTCCGTCAGAAGCCGATTCACACGCTCTTTGCCGCCGCCCGCGAAAAAAAGGTCGCGATCATCGTGCGTCTGCCGCTCGCAAGCGGCCTGCTCGCGGGGAAGATGACCAAGCAGACGGCGTTCGCCGCCAACGACCACCGGCTCTTCAACCGCGACGGCCAGCAGTTCAACGTGGGCGAAACGTTTGCCGGCCTGCCCTACGAAAAGGGCGTGGACCTAGCCGATGAGCTCAAGGCCCGTGTGCCCGCCGGCTGGGCGATGGCCGACTGGGCATTGCGCTGGTGCCTCGATTTTGACGCGGTGAGCGTGCTCATCCCCGGTGCGCGCAATGCGGAGCAAGCGCGGGCCAATGTTCGCGCCGCGTCGCTGCCGCCGCTCGGTGAGGAGGCGCACGCGAAGCTCGCGGCGTTTTACTCGCGTGAGATCGCGGAGCACATTCGCGGGCCGTATTGAGCTGAGCGGCTGGGCTCAGGTCACGACTGCCGGCGCGCGTTTCGAGATGTGCGCGAGCAGAAGCGTGAAGAAGACCAACACGAGGTTTTGCAACGGCAGCTGCAACGCGGTCGGCAGCGCGTAGATGATGCATACGGCGGGCACCCATACGCCGAGATTGGAGATCATCATCGGCAACACGCGGCGCATATACCAGCGCGGGGCTCGAACCGTTGCGACGAGCGCCGCACCGGAGAACCCGTGCTCGCACCAGTCGTAAACCAGCACGGTCAGCGGAACGGCCAGGATCGGGCAGTAGACAAACTGGTCGAGAAACATCTTGGCGGCGACCGTGCTCGGCCCCGTGCCTTCGCCTACGCTCCAGGCGAGGAAGCGATACCACAGGCCGATTTCCAATCCCTTGTAAGCCCAAAAAATCGTGATCACCGAGCCTTGCGCCCACGTGTAGCGGGTGCGCGTGGCGGGCATGACTTTGAGGTAAATGAAAGGCAGGAGTCCTCCGCATAGGCCGGTGGTAAGAATGCCGAAGATCACTCCCATCTCGGTGCTCAGATTCGCCAGACGGTTGATCGCATCGTTCGTCGGCGTGTGGTGGTAATACGCCAACACTAGGACGAGCGCGAAGGCTTGCAGCGCGAGGCCGGGCAGCAGGTTGGCCCGCGCACCGCGCAAGCCTGCGTGCCAGGGGGCTTCTTGGATGGTCGTGCCGGTGGACATGAAGCTTGCGACCTTGCGCCGTCCGCCCGCCTCTATCCAGCGTGAAGTGATTGATGACGGGTGCTTATGATTGCATCGCGGGCTGGCGGTCGGCGCGTTGGCTGATCAACATGGCTGGCATGTTTGTTGATTTTACCACGCTTGAACCACGACACGCCTACGGCTGGATGGCCGGCCTCATCACCCCCCGGCCCATCGCCTGGGTGTCCACGATCTCGTCCGACGGAAAGACCAACCTTGCGCCGTTTTCGTTTTTCAACGGCGTGACCTCCAATCCGCCCACGCTGCTCTTCTCGGCGGTCAACGGGCGCGGCGGCGCCAAAAAGGATACGGTGCACAACATCGAGGCGGTGCCCGAATTTGTGGTCAACATCGTGCCCTATTCGCTGGCCGAGCCGATGAACGCCTGCGCCTCGCTGCTGCCGCACGGCGAGAGCGAGTTCGATGCGTTCAACATCGCCGCCGCGCCCAGCACGAGCGTGCGTCCGCCCCGCGTGGCCCTCGCGCCCGCGGCGTTCGAGTGCGTGTTGCACCAGATCGTCCATGTCGGCGAAGGCGCGGGCGGGGCCAACCTCATCATCGGCCGCATTGTCGCGCTGCATGTGGACGAAGCGATTCTCGGCGCCGACGGTGCCATCGAGCACGCCAAGCTCGACACGATCGGCCGGCTTGGAGGGGATGATTATGTCACCACGAGGGATCTCTTCAGGGTGAAACGTCCCGACCGCTGATTCATGCCTGCGGGCTTCCCATCGGCCGCCGCTTCACGCTAGCGTTTCATCCATGGTGAAAGCCCGCGCTGCGGAGCCCCTTTCTTTTCGTTCGTTCAAGTCCGAAACCCTGCGGGGGACCGCCGGTTTTTTTCGCGTCGGCCAGACGGCCGGAGGCCAGTGGTGGTTGCTCGATCCGCACGACCGGCCGTTCTTCGCGAAGAGCGTGGCGGCGGTAAATCGCTACGGTCGCGCCGGCCCGCCCGCCACGCATCGGGGGGCCTACGCGGTCGCGGTTGATCGACTTTACGGCTACGAGGATTCCGCCGAGTTTGCGCGGGTTGCGTTGCAGCGGCTGCGGCACTGGCAGGTCAACACGCTTGGCCCGTGGGCGGAGCCCGCGCTGGCAGGATCGGGGTTGTATGCGACGGCTCTGGCGGACTTTCGTCATGCGGGCGGCCCGGTGATCCACGCGCACGGCGTGAGTCTGCCCGACGTGTTTGATTCCGCTTGGCCAGGGCTGTGCGATCTTCACGCGCAAAAGATCACGGCTGCGCTGGCGGGGCGACCCGGCTTCATCGGCACGTTCACCGACGATGCGCTGGGCTGGGGCGCGCCGCGCCCGGACCGGCCCTCGCTGCTGCAGGTCTGCCTGAGTCTGGAACCCGGTTTCGCGGCTTACCATGCGGCATGGGAGTTCGTGCTCGCGCCGCATGCGGGCAATCTCGCCGAGCTCGGGCGCGCATGGAGCGTCGATCTGCCCAACAAGGAGGTGATCCGCCAGCGCACTCTGGAGGAGCGTCCGCTCGCGACGGCGGGTTATCTGCGCGACCACGAGCGGTTCGCACGCGAGGTGGCGCATCGTTATTTCAAGGCCACGGCGGCGGCGTTGCGGCGGCATGATCCGAATCACCTTGTGCTCGGTTGCCGCTTCGCGGAGCCGCCGGGCGCGACGGTGCTGGCCGAGTGTGTTTATCCGCAGGTGGACGTTGTCTCGTGGCACTGCCACGGACCGGACTTCGCATTGCATGCCGAGATCTATGCGAGCGCCGCCGGGATGCCGCTGCTGCTGACGTCATTCGGGTTGTCCAACGAACGCTTTCGCACCGCGCCGTTTAGAATTCACTCCGGTCCCACCCGGCTCGAACGCATGTTGCGCGATGGTCGTCGTGCACTTGCCGCCGCATGCGCGCATCCTGCCGTGATCGGTTACGAATGGGCGCGCTGGGCCGACGAGGCGGACGAGATACCGCCGTTTGGCGCGGGGTTGGTGCATGTGGACGACCGCGAAGCGGTCGAGCACACGGAGCTCTTCGCGCAGATCAATGCCCGTGCCGAGCGCCTGCGCCGGCGGGCCTGAGTCAAGTCGCGCGCAGTCGTCGAACCAACGGCAGCATGAGCAACGGGGCGAGCGCGGCGAGGGCGAGGCCCCAGTGGAGGTTTTTGAAGTCGGCGACCCAGCCGACCAGCCACGGCATGACGATTCCGCCGGCGTTGCCCATCGCGGCCAGCGCACCGAACATGCTCGCGCCGCCCTCGGGGTAGCGGTCCGCCGTCACCGCCAGCATCGTCGGCCAAAGGCAGCTGCCCGTGAAGCCGGCGAGGATGCAGCAGGCGAGCGCCAGAGGCGGGACCGGCAAAAACGACCCGAGTAAAAACAACGCGACCGTCGTGCCGCAGCTCCACGCCATGATCTCGAAGGAGTTCAGCCGCTTGCCGGCCGCGCCCACCACCATGCGGCCGAGCGCCATCGCCACGGAAAACAGCAGCAGCGCCCCGCCGCCCACCCAGACCGGAAAACCGAGCGAGGTCTCCGCGTAGGCGGGCAACCACTGCGCCATGCCCACCTCGGTCGCGCCGCCCAGAAACAGGCCGGCGATGGCGAGGAGGAACCAGCGTTTTTTTAGCAACGTGCGCAGCGACATGCGTCCGCCCTCGGTTGAAAGCGCGGGGAATTTCAGCGGCGTGAAAGCCAGAAGCAGCGCGACAGGCAGAGGCAGCAGCAGCAGGCATGAGCCGCGCCATCCGAAGCCGCCGTGCATGGCGAGCGTGCCCGCGAGCACGGTCACCGCCGCGCCGACGCAGTAGAAAGAGTGCAGCCAGTTGAGCGCGACTGCACGGCGGTCGGGATTGAGCGCGGAGACGATCGGGCTGAGCACCATGTCGAGCACGCCCGCGCCCAGCCCGAGAAAAAACACTGAGACGCCCAGCGATGCGTAGCCGGGCGCGAAGGCCATGGCCGCGAGGCTTGCGAGGATGAGCGCGTTGCCCAGTTGAGCGAAAGGTTTTGCGCCCCAACGGTCGGCGAGAGGGCCCGTGACGAGGATGCCCACGACGAGCCCGCCGAAGATCAGCCCGCCGAGGCGGCCCAGTTGTTCATGGGTAAGCCCCGCGGCCCCGCCGTAGGTCGTGCTCAGGGTGGTGAGGAAGACGGGCAGCAGGTTGATGCCGATCGCGAGGCTCATCATCGCGCCGTAGCAAAGCACCGTAAGCAGGCGCGGGTGGGGATGGGACGAGGCGGACATTCCGGCCAACGCAACACGCACGGGGGCGGGGTGCAACCTTGGGCTTGCGCCTTCACGTCCGGCGCGGCGTCATTCCCCTATCCGTCATGAGCACCGCCGATCACGCCGACTTCCTTAAATCGAAAATCCGCACCGTTCGCGACTGGCCTAAGCCGGGCATCAACTTCCGCGACGTCACGACGCTCTTTCAGGACCCCGAGGCGTTTCGCGTGACGGTCGAGGCGTTCGCCCTCGATTGCCGCCGGCACAAAATCAACCTCATCGCGGCGGTGGATGCGCGCGGCTTCATCATCGGCGGCGCGCTCGCCTACCAGCTGCACCAGCCGTTCATGCTCGTGCGCAAGAAGGGCAAGCTGCCCTTCCGCACCGTTGCCGCCGACTACGACCTCGAATACGGCAGTGCCTCCATCGAGATCCATGCCGACGCGTGCAAGGCCGGCGACCGCGTGCTCATCGTTGACGACCTCATCGCCACCGGCGGCACCGTGCTCGCCGCGACGAAACTCATCCGCGCGCTGGGCGCCGAGGTCGTCGGCGTGGCGGCGGTCATTGACCTGCCTGAACTCGGCGGCTCCAAAAAGTTGCGTGCGGCCGGGTTGAACGTCCATGCCCTGTGCGAGTTCAGCGAGACCGAGTAAATCCCCCTCTATGAGTCTTACCATCTGGTGCAATGCGGCCCTGGCCGAACCCGCCGAACGCCTGCTCGTCGCCGGCCTTGCGAAGCACCGTCTGGCCTTTGCTGAAAAACGCTCCGCTTCGGTGCTCGTCGCCGGTCCGGCTGATTCCGCGATGGAGGAGGCCGACGTCGTTTTCGGTCAACCCGCCGCCGCCGAGTGTCTGCGCCTGAAGCGCATCAAGTGGGTCGCCGTCACCAGTGCAGGCTACGGGCGTTACGATACGCCGGAGTTTCTGGAGGCGTTTCGCGCGCGCGGATCTGCGTTCTCCACGAGTTCGACCGTCTTTGCCGAGCCGTGCGCGCAGCATGTGATGGCGATGATGCTGGCGCTCGGGCGGCAACTGCTCGCCTCGCACGCGGAGCAGCTTGGGGAACGGCAGTGGAAGTTTTTCGAGCGCCGCTCGGCTTCGGTGCTGCTCAACGGCCAGACCGTGCTGATGCTCGGCTACGGCACGATCGCCCGCCGTCTCACCGAGATGCTCACGCCCTTTGGCGTGAAAATCTACGCGGTGCGCCGCAAGGCCCACAGCGAGCGCGGCGTGCACATCATTTCCGAGGATCGCGTGACGGCCGTGCTGGCCGAGGCCGACCACATCGTGAACCTGCTCCCGGACAACGAGGCGTCGCGCAACTACGTCAACGCCCGCCGGCTCGGCGCGTGCAAGCCGGGCGCGCGTTTCTACAACATCGGACGTGGCACCACGGTGGACGAGCGTGCGCTCGTGCAGGCGCTCGAAAGCGGGCGTCTGGGCGCGGCGTATTTGGACGTGTTTGCCGAGGAGCCGCTGCCGCCGTCGAATCCGTTATGGACCGCGCCCAACTGCTTCATCACCCCGCACACGGCAGGCGGTCGCAGCGACCAGGATGTTGCGCTGGTGGGGCATTTTCTCGCGAACCTCGCCGCCTTAGAAAAAGACGGCGGGACGATGGCGGATCGCGTGGTGTAGGCTGGTTGACCGGGATTCATTTTGGAGACGCGACATCCCGGTCGCGTGACGGGGATCGGGAGGTCCCCTCTCCATCAGTTCCGGATATCCTCCCCTTTCAGAAGTGCCAGTAGCCTTCCGTGAAGACGCTGTTGCCGTTCACAATCTCCCAATGGGGCGGCGTGTAGACGGCGTTTGGCTCAGGAGGCAGGGACCACCTGCCCTTGATCCAGACATAGCGGCCGCCGTAAAAGCGCCAGTTTCCAGCCATCCAGACGTGCTTGGGGCTCGGTTGCTTGCCCATGACCTCCGTCTTGGGCGGAGGAGTTGCTCCGTTCACGTCAATCACGCTGGCCGCCGGCGGCAGCGCGCCTTTTTCTACCACGATTTTGTGCGGAGAGGGGGTTTCCTTGAGCACGAAAATCTGGTTCGGGCCGCCATCGTTGGCACTTCCGCCAATCGCGCAGCCCGACATGAGCGCGAGACCGGCCATCACCGCGAGTGAGCAGACGAAAAAGGCGGCGGGTTTGCGAGCGAAGCCTGCGGGAGAGATGATGATCATGAGGGAGTTTGAGAACGGAGTATCGTTAGAATATTTCAGAGTCCCGCGTTTTTTTTCCAGGCATCACGTTCGGCGTTTATTTTGCGCCACTTGGTGCGGTTGTCGGAGGGAGGCAGCTTGCTGAGAGGTTTGGCTTTGGAGAGTTTTTCGGCACGCAGTTTTTCATAGTTGTCCCAGCGCTCCTGCGCAAGCGTGCCGTCCTTGAGCGCGGCGAGCACGGCGCAACCGGGCTCGTTGCTGTGGCCGCAGTTGGTGAAGCGGCAGGTCGCCGCGAGCGCCTTGATGTCGCTGAACGCCTCCTCCACGCCGTCCTCGATGCCCCAGAGCTGGAGCTCGCGCATGCCGGGCGTGTCGATCACGAGCGCGCCGGAGGGCGTGAGCACGAGTTCGCGGCGGGTGGTGGTGTGGCGGCCCTTGCTGTCCTTCTCGCGCACTTCGGCGGTGGGCATGGAGTCGTCGCGGGTGAGGGCGTTGATGAGGCTGGATTTGCCTACGCCGGAGGAGCCGATGAAGGCGAGGGTCTTGCCGGGCTGCGCGTAGGTGGCGGCGAGCGCCTTGAGACCCTTGCGGGTGTGGGCGCTGGTGATGCACACGGGCACGCCGGGGACGAGCGCCTGGATGTCGGCGCGCACTTCCTCGGCGTCCTCGCAGACGTCGGACTTGTTGAGGATGACGATGGCCTCGGCCCCGCTTTCCTTGGCGGCGACGAGGAAGCGCTGGATGCGCTTGGGGTTGAAGTTGCGGTCGAGTCCGCTGACGAGGAACACCGTGTCGATGTTGGCGGCGATAATCTGCTCGATCTCCTCGGAGCCGGAGGCGCGGCGGGAGAACTTGGTGCGGCGCGGGAGCACGAAGTGGAGGTCGGCGCGCTGCTCGCCGGCGCGGCGTTTCACGGCGACCCAGTCGCCCACGGCGGGAAACTGGTCGGGCGTGAGGTTTTTGTGGAAGAACTTGCCGCCGCATTCTCCGAGCACCTCGCCGTCGGCGGTGTGGACGGCGTAGAAATTGCGCCGCAGTTCGCAGACCACACGCGCGGGCTCCAGCCCCGCGGCGGCGTGCGGCGCGAAGGCTTGGATGAGGGTGTCGTTCCACCCGAGGTCGGCGAGAGTCATGATAAACGTGCGGCGAGGCCGGTGTCAGCCGATGACAAACGATCGCCTCCGGTCATGCAACTCCCCGCCATGGACGTCGGGACGGCTTCAGCTCAGCTCGATGACGCGGCGGGCCTTGTCGGGATTCTGGCGGTAGAACAGGGCGGTCATGCCGACGGCGCCGGCGAGGACGCAGCGGCCTTGGTCGGCGATGTGGGCGATGAGTTCGGAGCGGGTCTGGCGGTCGGCGCCGAGGAAGCGGAGTTTTACCAGCTCGCGGGCGTTGAGGTGGTTCTGGAGCTCCTTGAAAAATTCGTCGGTGAGGCCGCCTTTGCCGACCTTGAGGGCGGGCTCCATCGTCTGGCCGAGGCTGCGGAGAAAGGTTTTCTGCGCGCCGGTGAGGGGAAAGTCATACATGTGGCGAGGAGGCAACGCGGGAGGGCGGGCGGTGGCAAAACAATCCGTGTGAAACAAGATTTCGATCAGCCCAACGTTTCAGGTGAGCGACGAGGTTGCTTGTCGCGTTGGCTTAGTCACCGACTTGATTTTCTGTTTCCGGTAACGATTTAAGCCGTTTTTCTGATTCGATATACATCTGATCCAGGGTAGCTTCAATTAGACTAATTACATCATCACGACTGGGTAAAGGCTCAGCGATATTTGAAGCTATCAAATAACGGGGAGCATTACCGACGGAGAAGATGTGCAGCTTCGCTTGTTTCAGTGTGAGATCGCAATGGGCCAGCACTTGATTGCGCAAATTAAGGATCTTTTGGTGAAGTTCACGATGGGCGGGTGATAATTGCGGCAGAACCAATTTTCGCTTACGCATGGTCCCGTCTGAACGAGTATAGGGTTTCGCATACTCGATGAGCGCGTATCTGAAGGCAGCCGCGTGGAAAGCTGATGGCCCATTCACGTTTCGAAGATCATGAAGTATGCTCCATGCGCGGTTGAGACTGTCGATGCACTCAGCGTAGTGAATGAAACTCTCTTCGTTTTCGTTCATTTGATTTGTGGGCCTGTGCTTTATTGCAGGACGCGAGTGATAAATAGCTTCACCAAGTCCACCGCACGCCGCCTCGGAGGGTGCGCGGGGGGGCGACGTTGACGACGCCGGGGGAGGGGAGGCCGGTTTCGACGGTGGTGCCGAAGACGTTGTCGATCGCGGCGAAGACTTCCCAGCCGTGGGCGAACTTGCGCGAGACGCCGAGATCGACCGTGGTCGCGGACGCGAGGCTCAAGGTATTCGCGTCGTCGTCATACTGGGCGCTGATCCAGCGGAGATTCGCGGTGACCTCAATCTTGCCGGGCGCGGACCAGCGCAGACCGGTGGTGAGCGTGTTGACCGGGACTTGGGCGAGGCGTTTGCCGTCGAGGCTGGAGGCGGCTCCGCCGCCGTCGATCACGCGGGCGTCGCAGAGGAGGTAGTCGGCTTCGAGGCGGAGCGTGGGGAGGGCCTGCCAATGTGCGCCGGCTTCGAGGCCGAGCACGCGGACGAGGTCGAGGTTCTGGCGTTGGCGGGTGTTGGGCGGGACGATGGTGACATTGGCCACGGCGTCGTGGATTTCGTTGGCGAAGCCGGTGAGCGTGAGGCCGGCGTGCGGGTTGCCGAAGTCCACGCCGAGTTCTCCGCCGGTGAGTTTCTCGGGCTTCAGGTTCGGGTTGGCGTCGGTCGTGACGGAACCGACACGGAAGGGGCGGTAATATTCGTTGAGCGTGGGGACGCGGAAGGCTTCGTAAACGGAGGTGCGTGCGCGAATTTCGGGCGCGGCCTGCCAGACGAGGCCGGCGTTGGGGCTGAAGGCATAGCCGTCCTGGTCGGCATAATGGTCGTCACGGGTGGCGATGCCGGTCGAGGGAGCGAACTCGTAGCGGTGGCCGTCGGTGTTTTGCCAGTAGTCGAGGCGGGCGCCAATTGAGCCGCGCCAGTCGGGCAGGAGCACGTGTTCATGGGTGGCGAAGACGCCGAGGAACGTCTGCTCGCCACCGGCATAGCGGCGGCGGGTGAATTGATTGAGCGGCACGCTCCACAGGTAATCTTCGCGCGTCTCGCCATCGACCCAGCGGATGTCGGTTCCGGCGGTCGTGGTGGCGTCGGGGTCGTGCGCCCACGTGGCGGTGAACGCGCCGCCGGCGGCGGTGGAGGGGACGTCGTATTGGTTGCTCGCGGGTGTCTCGGCGGTGCGGGCGGCGTTGACGGAGGTGAAGAACGAGGAGAACGACTGGGTCTGGCCGTAGAGCACGGCGGACCATGCGCTCACGCCGTCGGTGTCGTTGTCGGGCGCGCCGAGGAGCTTCGCGGAGAGGAAGGCTTCGTGGGAGGCGTTGCGCTGGAGGGGCGTGCCGTTGCCGCGATCCTCGGCGTAGGCGCGGGTGTCGACGATGAGCGTGGTGGTGGGGTTGAGCGCGGCGAGGAAGGTTGCTTGGGCGCGCTGGTAATCGAGGTCGGCGGGACGGTCGATGCGCCCGGGATTTTCGACGAGGTCGGCGCCGTCGGTGTGAAAGGCGGCGGCGTCCACGCGGACGGCGGTCGTGCCGGTGGCGGATGCACGGGTGACGACGGTTTCGCCGCCGAGGGTGTCGCGATCACCCACGGTTGCCTCGATCTCGGCCTGATTGGAAGCGGGCGGGGCGGTGAAGAGTTGCACGGTGCCGCCGAGGGCGGCGTTGCCCCAGACGGTGGAGCCGCCGCCGCGCACGATCTCGGCGCGGTCGAGCGCGAGTTTGGGGAGTTTCGTCCACGCGATCCAGCCGCCGAAGGGATCGTTGAGCGGGATGCCGTCGAGGAGCACGAGCGAGCGGCTGGCCCCGCTCGGGCCGAGGCCGCGCAGCGAAACGCCTTGGGCGGTGGGGTTGGCGGTGAGGCTGCTGCTGCGGCGGAAAAGGGAGAACGCGGCGGACTGGCGCAACGTGTCGTCGATGGTCGCGGCGGGGGAGTTGCCCAGATCGGCGGCGGTGAAGATGTCCACCGTGACGGGCAGCGTGTTCGCGGCCTGCGGCGTGCGCGTGGCGGTGACGACCATCGAGGGCAGCTCGATGACGGGCGGCGGCGAGGAAGGCACTTCCTGTGCGGCCAGCGGAGCGGCCAGCAGGAGCAACGCGCAAAACGAAAGATAGGCGCGGTCAGATTTCATCTTCACGCACGGACCGGAACTCGCCCGGCGCGAGATTGCCGAGGGTGAGGCGGCCGAATTGCGAACGGTGCAAGGTGAGCGCGGTCGCGCCGGTGGCGGCGAACATGCGGCGCACCTGATGGTATTTGCCTTCGGTGAGGACAAGGTCGGCGGTGCGACGGTCATTGAGAATGCGCAGTTCGGCGGGGGCGCACGGTGCGTCTTCACCGTCGAGGACGAGCGTGCCGGCGGCGAAGAGAGAAACGAGATCAGGCGAGAGGTCGCTGTCCACGGTCGCGCGGTAGAGCTTCGGGACCTTATGCTTGGGCGAGGTGTATTTGTGGACGAGTTCCGGCTGATCGGTGAGCAGGATCAGGCCGGAGGTGTCCTTATCGAGGCGGCCGATGCTGGTGACCTGAGGATTGCGGGCGCGCCAGCGTTCGGGGAGCAGGTCGTAGATGCGCGGGCCTTCGCGTTCTTCGTGCGAGCAGACGAGGCCGAGGGGTTTGTTGAGCAGCAGGATCAGGCCGTCGGGGTGGTCGAGCGGTTCGCCGTCTATCAGGACATCGGCGGCGCGGGTCTTGTCGGATGGATCGCGGACGGCTTGCCCCTTCACGGTGACGGCGTGCTTTTTGAGGAAATCGCGGGCTTCGCGGCGGGAGCAGTAACCGAGGTTGGCGAGGAGTTGATCGAGGCGGCGCATGGGGGGACGGACCAGTGGCTAGGGTGTGTCTGGCAAATAAGCCAGCCCATCGCTGGCGC
>FJVV01000352.1_pt1 | contig 25500 bp, 19 predicted proteins | sample 1011911 | NCBI WGS metagenome assembly FJVV01 (sample SAMEA3912450, study PRJEB9761) | metagenome | biome: forest; material: soil | place: USA | collected 2011-06-22 | depth 0.1 m
TGGCCGATCCGCGCCTGCTCATCCTTGACGAGGCGACCAGCGCGATCGACGCGCTCACCGAGGCGCGTTTGCAGAAGGCGCTGCTCACGCTGCTCGCGGAACGCACGAGTTTCGTGGTGGCGCACCGGCTGAGCACCATCCGCCACGCGGACCTGGTGCTGGTGCTCGACCAGGGCCGCGTGATCGAGCGCGGGACGCACGCGGAGCTGTTGTCATTGAACGGCCACTACGCGGCGCTTCACGGGCAGTTCACGCGGATGGACGGCCGCGCCTGATGGCGGGTCGGATAAATTCCGCAAGTGCTAAATTTCCCCTCTGGAGAATCGAAATTTACCTCTTAAAAAGGCGTTGCCTTCGGTCGGCCCACCCCTAAGAACAGACCTCGTTATGGCAAAAAAAACCACTCGCAAACCCAACGCAGCGTTTCTCAAACCGGTTCAGCCTGATGCCGTTCTTTCGGTCATCGTAGGTTCGAAACCCCTCCCCCGCACAGAACTCACCAAGAAACTCTGGGACTACATCAAGAAGAACGGTCTTCAGGACAAGAAGGTCCGCACCCAGATCAATGCCGACGCAGCTCTCAAGCCCGTGCTTGATGGCAAGAAGTCCGTCAGCATGTTCGAGCTCACGAAGCTCGTCTCCGGCCACTTGGTGAAGTAACCGCAAGGTTCCTTTTCAAGCAGTCCGTTTCAAGGCCGCCTCGGGAAACCGAAGCGGCTTTTTTGCGCCCGTTTTACAAGGCCTGCGCTTGACGTCCGCCTGAAAAGGAGGCCACAGTCTCATCGTTTGATGCGCTGCAATTAGTTGACATATCAACATTTATGGAAGGTCTGGCTGTTCTCCTTATCTTGTTCCTGATTCTGGTGCTGATCGTTCTGCCGATCTGGACTCTGGTGGGTATCACCAGCGCCAAGGACGCCAACCGGCGGCTGGCCAAGGAGCTTGAGGAATTGAAATGGGAGTTCGAAGACCTTCGGCGGACGAACCGAAATGCGAGTCCGGCGGCATCCCGTCAGGCTGAGCCAGCCGCCAACGTTGCGGATGCGTTTGCCAAGTTTGGGGACGAGCCGGCGGCTCCGCCACCTGCGCCTGCCGCGGACATCGTGACACCGCCTGAACCGGTGCCGATGTCCTCCTATAGTGAAGAAGCGGCCATACCTCAACCCGCCCAACAGTTCGGAGCCGTTCCCCCGGCGCTGCCGGATGCGACGGAAGAATTTGGGTCTGCACAAACTGCACGTGAATCCGCCGCAGAGGAAACGTTGCCGCCGCTGCCGCCCGAGCCTGTCGTGCCAAGGCAGCCTTTGATCAACTGGGAGTTGTTCATGGGGGTGAAACTTTTTGCGTGGATCGGCGGTTTTGCGCTCTTCCTCGCGGTCGCGTTCTTCGTGAAATACTCCTTCGAGCACGATCTGATTCCGCCCGAGGTGCGGGTGGCGATCGGCTATCTCGTGAGTGTGGGGCTGGTCGTGGGGGGAGTGAGGCTCGCGCGCAGCCGCTATGCGGTCACGGCGCAGACGTTGTGCGCGGCGGGCGTGGTGAGCCTGTATGCGGTTACGTTCGCCTGTCATGCGGTTTATAAGTTTCCGTTCTTTGGTTCGCTGCCGACGTTTGCGCTCATGGTGTTGATCACCGGCGTGGCGTTTCTGCTGGCGGTGCGGATGGAGGCGAAGGTGGTCGCGGTGCTGGGCATGCTGGGCGGCTTTCTCACGCCGGTGCTGCTCTCGACCGGAGTGGATAATCCGCTCGGGCTCTTTGGTTATCTTGGGCTGCTCGACCTCGGTCTCGTGGCGGTGGCGCTGCACCGGCGCTGGCACTTCCTCGTGCCGCTGGGCGCGGGCGGCACGCTGGTGATGCTGCTGGGATGGACCGACAAGTTTTTTGCCGCCGACAAGGTCTTCATCGCGATGGGCGTGTGTCTCGGCTTCGGGGCGCTGTTCGTCGGTGCGCTGGCGCTGCTGCGCCGGTTTGGGCAGATAGCCGCGCCGGTCGCCTATACCGCGCTGGCTGCGCCGTTCGTTTCGTTCGGCTACGCGTTTTATTTCCTGGGATTTTCGTCGCTTGGCGAGCGTCCGGGACTGTTGTTCCTCTTCGTGCTGTTTGCCGAGCTGCTGTTGCTTGCCGTCGTGCTGATCGAGGAGGCGCTGGTGCAGGCGCAGATGGTTGCGGGCGCGCTGGTGTTTGTGTTTCTCGGATGCTGGACCACCGGCCATCTCACGGAGCCGCTGCTGCCGTGGGCGCTGGGCGGATTCCTTGGATTCACCGTGTTGTTCGCCGGGGTGTTCGCGCTGGTGCGCAGACTTGGTCGGGATGCGGAGTCGTTCGCGCTCACGGCGGTGGCGGCGCCGTTTGTGATGCTGGGCTTCGCATTTTATTTCCTGCGGTTCGCGGCGTTTGCCGCGCATCCGGTGGTGATGTTTGCGCTCATTCTGGCGGCGGAGTTGCTGCTGCTCACCGTCGTCTTGCGTGAGCTGAAGTTCGCCAAAGCCCAGCTTTTTCTCGGAATGGTGGCGTTTGCGTTGCTCGCGGTGTGGGTCGGGGATCACCTGACGATCCCGCTGCTGCCGTGGGCGCTTGGAGGATTCCTTGGCTTTGCGGTTCTGCACACGATGCTGCCGCTGTTGATGCGCCGCCTGCGTCCGGACTTCGCCTCGCCCTCGTGGGCGCAACTGGCCGCGCCTGCCACCCTGCTGCTCGTGCTCGGCGCGGTGTGCAAGTTCGAGACGGTTTCCTGGCTCGTGTGGCCGTGCGTGCTTCTGCTGGACCTGATCGCCATCGTGCTGGCGTTTTTCACGGCGTCACTCGTCTCGGTGGCGGCGGTGCTGGTGCTGACCTTGCTGGCGATGGGAGCGTGGGTTTTCCGCATTCCGATGGAGGTCACCGCGCCGCTCACGCTGTTGGGAATGCTGGCGGGCTTCGCGTTGTTGTTCTTCGGAGCGGGGCTCTTTCTCGTCCGTCGCTTCGGGCCCAAGCTGACGGAAAACACTTTCGGAGCGACGTTGCTGGCGGGGCTGCCGGGTGATCCCCGGGCGCATCTGCCTGCGATGTCGGCGCTGCTGCCGTTTACGCTGCTCGTGATGGTGATCCTGCGGCTGCCGCTGGCGAATCCGGCGCCGGTCTTCGGGCTGGCGCTGCTGCTGGTCGTGCTGACGCTCGGGCTGGCGAAGATCCTCGTGTTGGAATGGCTTCCGGCCGCCGCGCTCGCAGGCGTGCTGGCGGTGCAGGGCTCTTGGCTTGCGGCGCGCTTTCATGCCGGTGACGGCGCCGGGATGGTGATCGCGTGGAATGCAGGTTTCTACGCGGTGTTCGCCCTCTTCCCGTTTGTCTTCCGGAAAACCTTTGCCGATGTGCGCGGGCCGTGGGTGGCGGCGTCGCTGGGTGCACCGCTGCATTTCTGGTTTGTTTACCGCGCGGTGCAGATCGCGTTTCCCAATCACGTCATGGGCCTGCTGCCGGCGGCGTTTGCGCTGCCCGCGCTGGCAAGTCTCGTCGTCGTGCTTCGCTCGCTGCCGGCGGAGCATCCGCAGCGGCTCGAACGGCTGGCGTGGTTTGGCGGCGTGGCGCTGCTGTTCATCACGCTGATCTTCCCGATCCAGTTCTCTCGCCAGTGGCTCACGCTTGGCTGGGCGCTGGAGGGCGCGGCGTTGCTGTGGCTGTTTCAACGCGTGCCGCATGCCGGTCTGCGTGCGGTGGGAGTGGCGCTGCTCGCGGCGGTCTTCGCGCGGCTTGCGCTCAATCCGGCCGTGCTGGGCTATCATCCACGCGCCGAACTACCGATTCTTAACTGGTATTTCTACACCTACGGACTGGCCGCCGCCTGTTTCCTTGCTGGGGCGCGTCTGCTTGAGACACCGCGTGAAAAGGTCTTTGGCTTCGACATGCCGCCGTTGCTGCGAGGCGGCACGGTGATCCTCGCGTTTCTGCTGCTCAACATCGAGATCGCCGACTACTTCAGCACGACCGGCTCGGCGCTGATGTTCCAGTTTTCCGGCAATCTGCCGCGCGACATGACCTACACGATCGCGTGGGCGTTGTTTGCGTTCGGCTTGCTCGTCATCGGCGTCTGGAAAAAGACGCCGATGGCGCGCTACGCGTCGATGGCCCTGCTGGTCGTGGCGTTGCTCAAGCTGTTCCTCCACGACCTCGCCCACCTCGAGCAGATCTACCGCATCGTGGCCCTCGCAGTCGTCGCGGTCATCGCGATCCTCGCATCCTTCGTTTATCAACGCTTCCTCTCGCCCAATGAAAAAACTCCGCCGCCCGCCCGTTGATGTTATGCCCCGCCGCCTGATGCTGTTGGCGACGCTCGCAGTATTTGCGGCGCTGCCGGCTGAGGCGATCGAGCCCGCGCAATGGCGGGAGCGGGCCGTGTTTGAGGTGAAGGCGCCGGGTTCCTTCGGCATCGAGCTGTCGCCGGCGGTGATCGATGCGGCCCAGCCGAATCTGTCTGACATCCGTCTGCTGGATTCGCAAGGCCGGGAGACGCCTTATGGTTTTTTGAATCCGCCTCGGCCGGCCGGTTCCAGAATGGTGGCGGCGGTCAACGACGTGAGACTGGTGGATGGCGCGACCGTGATCACGATCACCACGGGCACGACTGACCCGCTTTCCTCCGTGGCGATCGAGACCGCACCGGGTGACTTTCTCAAGCCGGCCAAGATCGAAACTTCAAAAGGCGGCGATGACTGGCAGGTGATCGCTACGGGCGTTCCTCTCTTTCATAAAAACGGGGCCACGCAGTTGATGTTTCCCTTGAGGCGGATGACGGCGGCGTTTGTCCGCGTGACGCTGGACGATACCGGAACTCCGCCGCTTGCCATCACGGGAGTGAGTCTCGGGATCGCCTCCGCGACGGTCGTGCCTCTCCGCACTTTACCGCAGTCGGTCGTGATCGCCCAGCGCGAGGAATTCTCCGGCGAAACCGTGCTCACTCTCGATCTGGGCGCGTCGCACCTGACGCTCACCGCCCTGGAGTTTACTTCGGATGAGCCGGTTTTCAGCCGCGCGGTCACGCTGGCCGAACGGCAGATGCAGAACGAAACGGTGGTCGAACGTGTTATCGCCCGCGGCACCTTGGCCCGCGCGCCGGATGCCGTCGCCGGAGCGCCGGCCGTGCTGACGCTCAACGTGTATTCCGCTCCCCGCGAACTCATCCTCCATGTGGACAACGGCGACAGTCCTCCGCTCGCGCTGTCCGCGATTCAGGCGCGCCGCCTGCCGAGGGAGATTATTTTCAACGCGCCACAACCCGGCGCGTGGACGCTTCTGGTGGGCAACCCGACGGCGGTGCCGCCCCGCTACGACCTCGCGGGTTTTGCCAACGCAACGCCTGCGACGACTCCGGTGGTCGCGGTCGAAGCGCCCGCGGCCAATCCCGTTTACCAAGCTCCGCCCGAGGCGTTGGCTGACGTGCCTCTGGCGGGCGCGACGCTCGACACGCTTGCCTGGAAATTCCGCCGGCCGGTCGTCCTTGCGGGCGGCGGCGTGCAGCAGTTGGAACTGGACCTCGGCATCGTGGCGCGGGCGCGGTCCGACTTCGCCGACATCCGGCTGGTGAGCGACGGGAAGCAGATTCCATTTCTACTCGAGTCCACTTCGTTGAGCCGTGAATTCGATATCGTCATTGCGTCGGACGACGATCCCAAGCGGCCGCGCACGAGCCGGTGGAAGTTGACGCTGCCTCAGGCCGGACTTCCACTGCGCCGCGTGGTGGTGGGCTCGCTCACGCCGCTTTTTCAACGCCACGTGCGGCTCATGGAAGAGCTGACGGATGATCGCGGCCAGAATTCCACGCGGGTGCTCGCCGACATGATGTGGACGCGCCAGCCCGGCCAGACGACGATTGGTCAGGCGACGGGCAACCTGGTGATCCCGCTTGATGTTCGGACGACGGGCGCCGTCCTGACGTTGGAGGCGGACAACGACGACAATCCGTCCATCGTGCTGAGTTCCGCTCGCGGGGCGCTGGGCGTGACGAGACTCTTCTTCAAGCCGGCGCCGGGAACGGGTGCGCCGGAAATCATCTACGGCAACCCGCAGGCGGTGGCGCCGCGCTACGATCTGGCGCTGGTCGCGCCGCAAATGCTGCGCGCGCCGAAAGGCGTGGCGAAGCTCGGTGCGGAAACGCCGACGGCGGCGGCGCTGGATCTGTTTTCGGGACGCAGCAGCACGATGTTCTTCTGGGGAGTGCTGGCGCTGGTGGTCGTGCTCCTGCTGGTGGTCGTCGCGCGGCTGCTGCCGAAGCCCGCGGCTGGCGAAACCAAGAAGTGAATGGCGGTAGTGAGGTAGGTTAAAATACAACAATACTCGGCCCGATCCCTTTGGCTTACCCCCTCATTAGATCTCATCGTCCAACAACATCTTCTTCAGAATCACTTCGCCTACTTTATAGTCAGAGACCCAAGTTTCGGTCGGGGCCTCAAAAATCACAACAAACACCGTCCCCGTCTTATCGTTCGCTATCAGCAAATTCACAATCGTCACGCTTGCTTCGTTGGCCGGGGCGCTAATGTAGCGGAAACGCACGGCGTCAAACGGTCCCATCCGGAAAGAACGTCGTTCGTCGAACTTCCGCTTTTCTGCCGCAGCATCGGCGAATTGCGCAATGTAGGCGGATGCCGGAACCCCGATAGCGCGATCAACCTTCCGAATGCACTGAAATGTCAGACCTGTGGTGAATCCGCCGTGCTCCGTGATCGGCTCTTTGGAAATAAAGTAGCCAACCGTCGTTCCGCGTTCTTCCCGTCTAACGTGCCAGCTTTTTGGCTTCAGTAGCGCGGATTTCAGTTCGGGCAGCCGCTCCCATGAGAACCCTTCCGGAGCAGTGGGTAGTTCCTGAGCGTATGCGGCAACAAAAGCCAACAATCCAAGAAATGAGACGACGAACTTCATAATTTTGCCTAAGGTTTTGGGTCAGACGCGACAGCCATAGTCGTTGTCTTTAGTGACTGGTTGGGCTTCTTTTCGAGTTTGGCTGTCTTTTTCAAAGCCACCACCTGCATTAGCTGCCGATGATTTCGCTCATAGTGCTTGTCGCGGTGGATGACATAGTGGCAATTCGAGCATACTAAGATCAAATCGCTTAGCTCGGTGACCGCCTCTTTTTCGTAGTCTGCAATAGCCTTGGTGTGATGAACCTCGATGAGTCCTGAGCCAAGTGCCCCATAAAAACGCTCGAAGTCGAAGCCGCACAGTTCGCAAAAGACGGAGCCATGCTCCTCGATAAATGCGCGAATCTTCGCTTCTCGTAGCTCTCGCGACCGCTCCCGCAAGCGATGCTCACGAAGAGCTATCGCACCTTCAGAATCGCCTTCGGTGTCAACATTCGCGGCGATGGCGATCTCATCCGGTGGAACGATCCAAACCAAATCGCCATCATATCCCGCCAGAAATCCGTCTCCAAGCGCTGCGACTGCAGCTTTGCGAACTTCGATCGCAAGCCGCTTCGCCTCTTCTTCGCCATACATCCCGACGTAGAATCGCTTATTTCTGTGCTTTCCTGGCTCCTGCGTCCAACGAGCCTCCCAAGCCGGATACTCATGGCCCTTCACCTTCTTGACGACGCGAGAAACCCCTACGACCTCACGCGAGTTCGCACGTCGCATCTCCGCCCATTCGCGCCGAGTAATCGGAGGGAAGTAGGAAAGTAAACGAGTGTGGAATTCCTCAGCGACCGTCAGTGCAGCTGCTTCTCCGCCGTAGGCTTTGTCGCGGAAAATCTGCTGGAAAAGCGCACCGTCGCGCATGTATCGCACCTGCCAACCTTCAATACCGTCATACGAATAGCGGCGAATGCCTCGCTTACCGGAGTTTTTCGCTGGAGACGTCATATTTTTTACCAAACTGTGATATTGGTTTTTCGGCGTTTCACTGGGTGAAACAGACAGGGTGGAGTTGGATAATAACTGGCTGATTTTCGGGCGCATTTTTTTGAAATTGCGGCCAATGGGATCAAAAAAAGCGCGGCAGGAAAGTGCCGCGCTTAGTGAGGGGAAAACTCCGCCGCGTTTACGGGATGCGGAGCTTGGTGCCGAGGGTGAGGGCGTTGGGGTTGCGGATGACGTCTTTGTTGGCGTCGAGGATTTCCTTCCAGCGGTTGGCATTGCCGTAGGTGCGTTTGGCAATGCCCGATAGAGTGTCGCCGTTCGCGACGACGTAGATGCGCGGTTGGGAGGAGGGAGTTTCGGTTTTCACTACGGGGGCGGCGGGCGGAGGGGTCACGGCGGCCGGCGGCGAGAACATCGGCGTCTCCATCGTGACAGGAATTGGAGCGATGGTGCCGGGGCGGGTGGGAGTGACCGGGGCGCTCGAGGAAAGGGCGAGGCGGGTCTTGAGTTGGAGGGCCTCGTTGGCGCTGGCTGCGGCCTGGGCCTGCGTCTGGCGGAGTTGCTCGCGGACGGCGGCGATGTCGTTGGTGGCGGTGTCGGCGGTCTGGCGGGTGGTAGCGAGATCCTGCACGGCGTGGTCGAGGGCGGCGGTGCGTTCGGCGAGCTTGGACTGGGTATCGGTCAGCTGGGTGCGGAGCGTGTCGACCTGACCGGCGGAAACGGTGGCGGCCTGGGCCTGCGGGAGAAGGGTGTTCAACTCCTTGTTGGCGGCATCGAGCTTGTCGGAGAGGCCGGCGCGTTCGCCGTCGATGTTGGCGAGGGCCTTCTGGAGGCGGTCGATCTCGGCTTGGTTGAGCGTGTAGGTGCGGAGGGCGGCATTGAGCTTGGCCTCGGTGTCAGCCTGGGACTTTTCCAGATCGGCGATCCGGGCCTTGGAGGCATCCGTCTCGACGACAGCGACAGCGACGGGTGCGGGGGTCGGCGCAGGAGCGGGAGCGGCGGTGACGACGGGTGCGGCCTTGGCGGCGGCGAGTTGTTGGGCGAGGTCGTCGCGTTCCTTGGTAAGCTGGGCGACGCTGTCGGAGAGGCTGCCGCTGGAGGATTTCAGGGAGGCGAGATCGTCCTTGGTGGCGGCGAGGGCTTTGTCGCTGGCGGCGAGTTTGTCGCGGAGATCGGCGACGACGGGCGGCTCGGTGGCGGCGGGGGCCTTGGCGGCGTCGAGCTCGGCGCGGAGACGGGTGGTTTCGCTGTTGGCGTTCTCGAGCTGGGCGGCGAGGGAGAGGCGTTCGGCGCTGACCTTGTCGGCGGTGGACCGGAGGCTGCCGGTCTCGGATTCGGCGAGGCGCTGGGCGTTTTGGGCGGCGGCGATGTCCTTGTTTGCCTCGGCCAGATTGACCTGGAGGGCGACGCGGTCGCTGTCGGCTTTGGCGAAGGCCGCGCGGAGTTGGTCGCGTTCGCTGCGGAGGGAGGCGAGCTCGGCGGCGGTGGCGGACGGGGCGGCTTGCGCATCGAGGCGGGTCTGGAGCGCGGCGAGTTCCTTATCCTTGTTGGCGAGGGCGCTCTCGGCGATGGCTAGGCGTTTGTTGGCGTCGGCGAGCTGGGAGGTGAAGGAGGATTTGAGGCGGTCGGTCTCCTTCCACGAGGAGGCGAGCTCTTCGCTGAGTTGTTTTTTATCGGACTCGATCTTGGCGGCGTCGGCGGCGGGGTCTGAAACGGGGGCGATGGGCGAGGCGGCGGCCGAGACGGGGCTGGCGGACGGGGCGGCGGGGAGGCGGTCGGTGCCGAGGAGGTTGTTGCCTTGCGCGAGCTGGGCGGGGGTGAGCGAGGCGGCGAGGGTTTCAAGGGCCTTGCCGGTCGCGCCGTTGCCGGCGGCGAGATTGAGCCATACATAGGCCTGGACGGGATCGTAGGCGGGGCCGGTGCGGTCGGCATAGGCGAGCCCCAGGTTATACTGGGCGATGGCGTTGCCCTTTTCCGCCTTGGCGCGCATGGAGGCGATGTCGGACGAGGTGAGGGCGAGGGCGGGGGAGGCCAGCAGCAGCGAGATCAGAAGGCTGCGAAAAAGGGCGGTGCGGGAGAGGCGAGGGTGTTTCATGCCGGTGCGGGAATGCGGGCCACGATGGCAAAGCGAAGCACTTTTGCAAAGCAGCGATTTGCGGAGGTGCGCAGGAGGCGCAGGAACGGCCGCGCGGGCTCATGCCCGGTAACCGGGAGGGATCAGGGTGCGTCCCGGTAAAAATTACTAAGCTAGTTTACTAATTTGGGTTTTCACTATTCCGTAACCGCTCATGTCCGATCCGATGAACGCCTCCAACCGTGGCCTGGGGTTTCTGCTCAACGAGCTGAACTACCTGCTGCGGCGCGAGTTTGACCGGCGGTTGCGACCGATGGTCGCGGGGCTCACGCGGTCCGGCTGGCACATCCTCTACCATGTCGCGAGGAACGAGGGCTGCGCGCAACGCGAGCTGGCGGACTATCTGCACCTGAAGCCGATGTCGGTGAGCGCGCAGGTGGCTCGGCTGGTTGCCGCCGGCTGGCTGGAGCGTCGCGATGATCCCGCCGACCGCCGCGCCTACCGTCTTTATCCGCGGGCCAAGGCCCGCCGCACCATGGCGAGGCTGGCCCCGGTGATCGAGCGGCTGCGCGCCGATTACTTCGAAGGATTGACGCCGGCCCGTCGCACCGCGCTTTTAAATGACCTGCAACACATCAAGGGAAACCTTGTCACCCTTGAGGCCCGCATCGCGGGCACACGCTCCCATGAACATCCGGATATCTCCGCCTGACACCTTGCGAATCGCCGCCGTTTTTCTGGCGATGGCCATCCTGATTTTTCCAGGCGTGGCGGGCTGCAGGCGCGCCGTGACCGAAGTGAAGACCCCGGCGGTGCCGGTGCAGACGGATGTCGCGGTGCGCGCGGACGTGCCGGTCACGCAGCAGGCCATCGGCTCCGTGCAGGCGTTGCGCACCGTCTCGGTGAAGTCGCAGGTGGACGGGGTGATCGCCAGTTTCCACTTCCGCGAGGGCGACGAGGTGGCGGCGGGCGACCTGCTGGTGACGCTTGACCAAAGGCCTTTTGAGAACGGCCTGCGGGCGGCCGAGGCCGATCTCGCCAATGCCCGCGCCGAGGAGGCCCAGGCCGAGGCGGACATGGGGCGCTACCGCCAGCTTGACCAGCAGAACGTCGTCTCGAAGGAGGAGCTGGCGCAGTATGCCACCAAGGCCGACACCACAAAGGCGGTGGTCCAATCCAAGGCGGCGGCCGTGGCCAACGCGAAGTTGCAGCTTGAATACTCGGAAATCCGCGCGCCGATCGCAGGACGGACCGGCCAGCGCAACCTCCACGAGGGCGCGTTGGTGAAGGCGGGGGACGCCACGCAGTCCATCGTGGTCATCAATCAGGTGGCGCCCATCGCGGTGGCCTACTCTGTTCCCGAGGGCGTGCTTGCGGCGGTGCGGGCTGCGCAGGCGGCGGGACCGGTGAAGGTGAGCGCGACGGTGCATGCCGGTGCGGTCAGCCCCGTGGTGGAGGGGAAACTCGATTTCATCGACAACGCGGTGGACGCCACCACGGGCACGGTGGTGTTGAAGGCGGTTTATGAAAACACCGACCGGTCGCTCTGGCCGGGCCAGTTTGTCGATGTGACGACGCAGGTGGGCAGGGATGCCGGGGTCGTGCTCGTGCCGGCGGCGGCGGTGCAGACGGGACAGCGCGGCAGCCAGGTGTTCGTCGTGAAGGCGGACAAGACGGTCGACCTGCGCGAGGTGAAGATCGGACGCACGGTCAATGACCGCACGATCATCCTTTCAGGGGTGGAGGAGGGGGAGACCGTGGTGGTGGACGGCCAGTTGCGGCTCGTGCCCGGCGCGCTGGTGGAAGTCCGCTCGCTCGACGAAGTCGTGCCGGCCGCCGGTCAGGGCAAAAAGAAGAAATCCACCCAGACCTGAGCCGCCATGAATCTCCCCGAGCTTTGCATCCGGCGGCCGGTGATGACGACGCTGCTCACCGCCGCGTTGCTCATTTTCGGCGCGATGGCCTACCGGCTTCTGCCGGTGAGCGATCTTCCCAACGTCGATTTCCCGACGATCCAGGTCAGCGCCAGCCTGCCCGGCGCGACCCCCGAGACGATGGCCTCGGCCGTCGCCACGCCGTTGGAGCAGCAGTTGTCGACCATCGCCGGCATCGACTCGATGAGCTCGACGAGCACGCTCGGCAGCACCCAGATCACCCTGCAGTTTTCATTGGAGCACAACATCGACGCCGCCGCGCAGGACGTGCAGGCGGCCATCGCCGCCGTGCAGCGCCGACTGCCCGTGGACATGCCGGCGCCGCCGTCTTTCCGGAAGACGAATCCCACGGACCAGCCCGTCATCTATCTTTCGCTGAGCTCGCCCACGCTGCCCCTCTCGGTGGTCGATGAATACGCCGAGACGGCGCTTTCGCAGCGCATCTCCACGATCGAGGGCGTTTCACAGGTGCAGGTGTATGGTTCTCAAAAATACGCGCTGCGGGCGCGACTCGATCCCCGCCTGCTGGCCAGCTACGGCGTGGGGCTCGACGAGGTGGCCGCCGCACTCGCCGCGCACAACGTCAACCTGCCCACCGGCCTGATCGACGGCTCGCACCAGGCGCTCACCGTGGTGGCCGACGGCCAGCTCACGACGGCGGAGCAGTTCCGGCAGCTCGTCGTGGCCTACCGCAATGGCGCGCCGCTGCGCCTCGGGCAGCTTGCCGAGGTGCTCGACAGCGTGCAGGACCGCCGCGTGGCGAGCTGGTTTTACGAGGGGGGAAAAAACAGCCGCGCCATCGTGCTGGCGGTGCAACGGCAGCCGGGGAGCAACACCGTGGAGGTGGTGGACCGCGTGAGGGCCGTGCTGCCTTCGTTCAGGGAAACGCTACCCGAGTCGGTGAGGTTGGAGGTCCTTCGCGACTCGGCGACGGCGGTGCGCGAATCGCTGCACGATGTGCAGCTCACGCTCGGTCTTTCGATCGCCCTGGTCGTGCTGGTGATCTTCGCGTTTTTGCGATCGTTGACGGCGACGGTCATCCCGAGCGTGGCGATCCCGATGGCGCTGCTCGGCACGTTTTCCGTGATGTATTTCTGCGGTTACACGCTGGACAACCTGTCGCTGCTGGCCCTCACGCTTTCGGTGGGGTTCGTGGTGGATGACGCCATTGTGATGCTGGAAAACATCGTGCGCCACATCGAGAAGGGGCTGGGCGTGCGCGAGGCCGCGCTCAAGGGCTCGCGCGAGATCGGCTTCACCATTCTCTCGATGACCGTGTCGCTGGTGGCGGTGTTCATCCCGCTCATGTTCATGGGCGGGATCATGGGGCGGCTGCTGCACGAATTTGCGGTGACGATCTCGGCCTCGATCATCGTGTCAGGCATCGTGTCGCTCACGCTCACGCCGATGCTGTGCAGCCGTTTCCTCAAGGCGGGCGCGCATCAGGGCGACACGGCGCGGCATGGGCGGGTTTACCAGTGGACGGAAGGAATCTTCAACGGGATGCTGGCGTTCTACCGGCGCACGTTGCAAATCGGGCTGCGGCATCGCTTGCCCACGGTGGGCGTGGCGGTGCTCATGGCGGTGCTCACGGCGGTGGTTGGCAGTTGGTTGAAGCAGGGATTCATCCCGACCGACGACCAAGGGCTGATCTCGGTGCAGACCGAGGCGGCGCAGACGGTTTCGTTTGATGAGATGGTGCGCCATCAGCAGGCGGCGGCCGCCATCGTGGCCGCGCATCCGGCGGTGGCGGTTGTGCAGTCCTCGGTGGGCGGTGGCGGTTCACCCTCGACCAACAGCGGGCGCATCATCGTGCGGCTCAAGCCGCGCGCGGAACGCGTTTCGGCCTTCGTCGTGGTGAACGACCTGCGCAAGCAACTCGCCGTCGTGCCCGGTCTTCGCTCCTACCCGCAGGTGCCGCCGGTCGTCCGCATCGGCGGTCAGCAGAGCAAGTCGCTTTACCAAGTGTCGCTCTTCGGCTCCGACCTGGATCAACTTTACCGGGTGGCGCAGGACATGGAGGGGAAGTTTCGCGGCCTCACTCCGCTTGTTGACGTGAACTCCGACCTGCAGATTTCCAGCCCGCAGGTGCGCGTGGACATCCAACGGGATCGTGCGGCCACCCTCGGGGTTACCCCTGCGCAAATCGAGGACTCGCTGTATGGCGCGTTTGGCACGCGGCAGGTTTCCACGATCTACACGCCGACCAACCAGTATTACGTGATCATGGAGCTCGCGCCCGAGTTTCAACGCGACGAATCGGCGCTGTCGCTGCTCTACATCCGCTCGCAGACGACGGGGAAACTCGTTCCGCTCGACGCGGTGGCGCGGCTGCGGCGCGATGTCGGCCCGCTGAGCGTGAACCATCTGGGGCAGTCACCATCGGTGACGTTGTCCTTCAATCTCAAACCGGGCTACGCGCTGGGCGATGCGACGAAGCTGATCGACACGCTCCTCAAGCGTGAGCTGCCGCAGGGCGTGAGCTATGCATTCGTCGGCTCGGCCCAGGCGTTCGCCGCATCGAGCCGTGGCATCGGCCTGCTGTTGTTCTCGGCGGTGCTGGTGATCTACATCGTGCTGGGCGTCCTTTACGAAGACTTCATCCATCCGCTGACGATTTTGTCGGGACTGCCGGCGGCGAGTTTCGGGGCGTTGTTCACGCTGTGGGCATTTGGCGAGGAGCTCAACATGATGGGCTACGTGGGCATCATCCTGCTCATCGGCATCGTGAAAAAGAACGCCATCATGATGATCGACTTTGCGCTGGCCGCGCGAACGGAGGCCGCCGAGGCCGGGCGTGAAGTGGCGGCGGAGACCATCATCTTTGACGCCTGCATGGTGCGTTTCCGGCCGATCATGATGACGACGTTCGCGGCGCTGGCGGCGGCGATTCCCATCGCCCTGGGGCTGGGCGCGGGGGCGGAATCACGTCGCCCGCTCGGACTTGCGGTGGTCGGCGGGCTGGTGGTTTCGCAGGTGCTTACGCTTTATATCACTCCGGTCATCTACATCTACATGGAGAAGCTTTCCGCCCGTCTGAAACGATGGAAGGCCGCCGCCGCGCCGTCCGGTGAATCTGCGTCGACAGTATAAGCGGGTATATTAACGTGGGTAAGCGGCTTGACCTGAAGGGGTTGATTTGGGAGCTTCACGGCGTTTTCCCATGGCTTCCTGTCCCCAACATGCAGTTTGGTTCACCGCTTCGGAAAAGGGCTCACGGCGAGCAACCCACCGCCATTTGTTAAAATCGAGCCGGTCGGCCATGAATAATCTCTTGGGAACATACCGGGCCCGAAGCCCGTCTTCTTGAGCCACCATTTCTGCGCAATCTTCCATTCCTCATGAAACTTGACCGATCCCTCCTCCTGCTGGGTGCCTTGCTGGCCGCCGCAGTTGTCCCCGTTTCCGCCCAGTCCACCGTCACGACCGAACGTGAGGTGGGTTCACCCGCCACCACGATCGAAACCAAGACGTATATTAAGGACGGCAAGACCGTTACCGATAAGGTCGTCACCACGACCCAGCAGGAACGCGAGGCCGTCTCCAAGACCTACAAGACCGCCATCTTCGTCTCCAATCGCGCCGGCAAGGATTATGACGACAAGGTCGCCTCGCTCGAAGACTACGTCACCGGCCAGGTGACCGATCTCGGCGTGTCCGTCATCAGCCGCGAGACCGCGTCCAACGCCGTGGCCAAGCTTGATGGCGCCGCCGCCAACGCGACCGACACCGCGCTCGCCCAAGGCGCCTCCGCCGTCCGCCTCGCGCAGACGCTCGGCGCCGATTACCTGCTTCAGGTCACGCTCACCGGTTTCGACACCAGCGCCCGCAGTATCGACGCTTACGGTGTCCAGGCGGTCAACGTGACCGACACCCTGCGCGTCACCTACAAGATTCTCGACGGCCAGACCGGCGCCAGCCTCACCGCCGACACGGTCAAGGTTTCCAAGCTCGTCCAGCAGAGCCAGACGTCCGTCTCGGCCCAGTTCGACGTGCTCGATGAGTTGCTGGCCGCCGCCTCGAAGAAAGTTGCCGCCAGTCTCAAGACCCGCATCGGCGCCGGTCGCATCGGCACTCCGGCCGCCGCCCAAGGCCTCGTCGCGGTGACGATCCAGACCGAGGCGGCCGATCTCACCATCCCCGATGTCCGTATCGGCATCGAAAACACGGTCAGCATTTCCGACAGCAAATTCAAGGTCTCGCCCCTCTCCGTCACCGTCGAGGTGGACGGTGTCGCGGTCGGTTCCGCACCCGGCGACATCACGGTCAAGCCCGGCCTCAGCAAGATTCGCGTCACTCGCGAGGGCTTCAAGCCATGGGAGCGCACGGTCAACTTCATGAAGGGCCAGAAGCTCACCGTCGCGCTTGAGATGAGCGACGAAGGCTATGCCCGCTGGAAGGATTCCACCGGCTTCCTCAACGGCCTGAAAAACGGCGCCAAGCTCACCGACGGCGAGGTCAAGATCCTCGAAGGCAAGGCCAAGGCGCTCGAACAAAGCGGCTTCAAGGTCAACACCACCGCCGCTCCCGCCGTCAACGTGAACAACAACGGCTACGTTAATCCTAATCCCGGCAATAACCGCGATGACCGCGACGGACGCTCCCTCTTCGGCTTCTAATCGCGCCGTCTCCTCCTTACGCACTTTTTAAAAACACCTCGTTTTCCGTCCCATGAAACTCTTCAGACTCATATCCTTTCTCGCCCTCGGCGCGATTCTCACCGGCACCGTGATCGCCCAGGAAGCCCCCGGTAAAAAGAAACTCGCCATCACCAAGATCGCCGCGACCGACGCCGTGAAGGCCCGCATGATCAAGCAGGGCGTAGGCCTCTCGCTCGCCAGTGTTTTGGAAGCGCTCGACTCGCAGGTCTACGACCGCGTGCTCAGCACGAAGCGCTTCGAAATTCTTGAGCGCTCCGATGCGGATGCGCTCGCCAAGGAAGCCCAGGCTGCCGGCAACACCTTCCAGTTCCAGCAGGCCGACTACGTTCTGACCATCCGCGTCGACGGCTTCAATGACCGCGTGGAGACCCGCACGCTTGCCGCCCTTGGCAAGACGGTCACCGCCCGCGTGATCGAGCTCTCCGCCGTCGCCAAGATCACCGAGGTCTCCACCCAGCGTGCCATCGCCAGCACCAACTTCCAGGTGTCGCGCCGTCAGGCCGACCAGCTCTCCGCCAACACCGTTGAAAAGAACGGCGAGTCCAGCGACGTGCTCCTCACCGACATCACCCGCGAAATGGCCCAGAAGATCGCTTTGCGCGTCGCCGACGCCGTGTTCCCCGCGCGCGTCATCGGCAAGCGCGACAAGGTCGTGACGATCAACCGCAACGACACTTCCGGCATCAAGGTTGGCCAGGTCTGGGAAGTATTCATGCTCGGCGACGAACTCGTCGATCCGGACACCGGCGATAAAACCCGCGAAGAGATTAGCGTCGGCACGGTGAAGATCAGCCGCGTGACCCCGCAGAATTCCCAGGCCGACATCCTCACGGACACCGGCATCGACCGCCTCGCTGTCGTCCGCCTGAAGGACGACGTACCCGATCAGGCCGCCGAGTAACCTTCCCGCGAAAGCCGCCTTCTGTCCAGGGGCGGCTTTCATGTTTTTCCAGTTCCGCTTCAGCCTACATCTCCCGCATGAAATCCAACTCCCGCATCCTCGCGCCGGTGCGCCAACTCGTCCTCTGTCTTGGCGGCACCTCGCTCCTGCTTCTTATCACAGGCTGCCAGACTTATCAGGAGCAGTCGGCTTCGCTCACCACGTCCTTTAAGAGCAGCAACATTGCGGTCGCCGTGGCCACGGCCGACAAGAAGGCAAAGGATCACGAAGGCGGCAAGGACGAGATTTTGTGGAGGCTTGAACAGGGTGCCACGCTTCGCACCGCCGCGCTTACCAATCCCGCGCTGCTGCCCCCGCCGCCTGCACCGCCCGCTGCGGTTCCGGCTGATCCGGCCACGCCTCCGCCGCTTCCGCCCACGCCAGCCGAGATTTCCGCCAGCTACACCAAGCGTTCCATCGCGGCCTTCGATCAGGCGCAGGACAAGGTCAACTACTGGGAGGAACAGGCCAAGATCAAGGTCAGCTCCGAGGGTCTCGCGGTCATCACCAACCTGGCGAACATCCCCTACCGCGGGCGTTCCTATGACAAGGTGATGCTCGATGCCTACAACGCCCTCAACTACCTCCAGCTCGGGCAGGCCGATCCCGCGCGCGTCTCCCTCAACCGCGCCCTCCAATACCAGCGTGATGCGGTCGAGCTTAACCAAAAGCGCATCGTCGCCGCGCAGCAAGAGGCCGACCAGGCCCGCGAGGGCAAGATCAAGGACGAGAAGGGCAAGAGCGCCTCCTACGACGTGGACAAGGCCCAGGCCGACCCCAAGACCGGCCCCGCGCTCACCGCCGCGCTCGCCGAGTCGACCGCTCCCATCAAAGCCTACGGCGATTACGTGAATCCCTTCGCGGTGTTCCTTGACGGACTCTTCTTCACCGTGCGCGGCGAAAATGGCGCCGACTGGGAACGCGGACGCAAATCCTTCGAGCGCGTCGCCGGCATGGTGCCCGAAAATCCCTACGTCGCCGCCGACTTTGCTACCGCCACCGCCGCCGCCGAAGGCAAGGCCCCAGCGGGCCTCACCTATGTCATCTTCGAGACCGGCACCGGTCCCTGCCGCGACCAGTTGCGCATCGACATCCCGACCTTCATTGTCACGAGCCGTCTCGCCTACGTCGGTGCCGCCTTTCCCCGGTTGAAGTTCAACGGCAACTATGTCGCCACCCTTTCGGTCGCCGCCGGCGGCCAGGCGTTCGCCACCGCCACCGTGGCCAGCATGGACAGTGTGGTCGCCAACGACTTCAAGAACGAGTGGCCCACCACGCTTACCAAGACGCTCATCGCCACCGCCACCAAGGCCATTATCCAGGCCATCGTGCAGAAACAGATGAGTGACCAGAACGCCGCGCTGGGCTTTATTGGCGGTCTCGGCATGACCGTCCTCAACGCCTCGACCAACATCGCCGACACCCGCACCTGGCTCACGTTGCCCAAGGAGTTCCAATACGCGCGCCTTGCCACCCCGGCCGACCGCCAGCTCACCCTCACCGCCGGCACGCAGACCAAAACAATTACTTTGGACCCCGGCTCGGTAAACGTTGTCTATGTGAAGAGCGTTTCGACCGCCTCTCCCCTTCTCGTCTCCCAGTTTATCCTCAAATGAAAACGTCCCAACGTCTCCTGACCGTGCCCGTGCTGGCCGCCGGCCTGCTCGCCGTCCTCCCCGGCTGCGCCACCAACGTCAACACCGTCGAGCGCGCCCAGTCCCAGGCCACGACGAACTACATCGCTGACAAGCGCGTCGTCACCGACAACACGCTCGCCCGCACCGTCCGCGTCAACGCCGTCAACGAAGGCACCGTTTCCGGCAACCTCCTCAAAATCCAAGTCGAGGTTGAAAACCTCAAAAACGACCTGCGCTCCGTCCGCTACAAGTTCGAGTGGATCGACAAGGACGGCATGGCGGTGAGCGGCCCCACCGAGGGCTGGCGCGTGCTCCAGCTTCAGGGTCGCGAGACCCAGTACATCTCAAGCGTGGCCGTCTCGCCGCGCGCCGTTGATTTCCGTCTTAAACTCAGCGAACTCTAATCTCCCAACATGACCTCACTCCGCTTCAAAACCATCCTGCTCGCAGGCGTGCTCCTGCCTTCGACCCTCCTCATCACGGGCTGCCAGACCGCCGAGACACGCACCATCGACGCCAGCGGCCCCCAAGCCCTGAACACCGGTGGCATCAACTCGCAGGACTGGTATACCGCCGCCGACCAGCTTGTCGGTTCGCTACTCACTTCCGGCGTGCTCGACAAGACTCCGGTGCAGCCGGCTGTCCTCGCCATCGACCGCATCATCAACAATACCACGCTTAACATCGATACGGATCTTCTCATCAAGAAGATCCGCGTCTCCCTCATTCAGACCGGCAAGGTTGCCGTGACGAACACGATGGGCTTGGGCGAGCGGGCCGTGGTGGCCTCCGAAGCCGCTGAGATGGACGAGATGACGACCGGCAAGAAGGCCAAGACGCCTTCGATCAATTACACGCTCTACGGAAAACTCATCCAGCAGGTGGACCGTTTGAATGGTGTCACGCAGAACACCTATAGCTTCCAGATGTCGCTGGTGGACGTGAAGACCGGCCTGACTGTCTGGGAAGACGACCGCGCCATCGCCAAACAGACCAAGAAATCCACCCTCGGCTGGTAAGCAGACCACCCCTGGTTCTGAAACGCAAAAGGCCGCCTCATGACGAGGCGGCCTTTTTATTGTAAGTGTTTTTGGCGAACGAACCGCCCTCATTTCGCCACCGGCCGGCCGTATTGATCGACCAGGATGTCTTGCGGGACCTGCACGGTGCGGCCGTCGCTCGTGGTCTCGGTGTGCCACACGCGCACGACATGGATCTCGTTGGTGAATGGTTTCTTCACGCCATCCACTAGGCCTTCGCCGGCGCCGTAGACCGCGCCGACCACGTTGCCGCTGACTACGCCCACGACTTCACCCACGCCCTGTCCGATGGCCGGACCGGGATGCTGGGGATTGGTGGCCGACTTGCCGTCGGTGGTGGAACAGCCTGTGGCCAACAAGGTCAGGCCCAGCAGCCCGCCAACTAGAAGCGCATTCTTGGTGTGCATGATAAGAAGGGAGTTGATGATTGAGGATGCAGCTTAATCTGACTGCTCGCAATCCCGGAAGTGCCGTCGCGATCACCCTATCGTTTGCCTCGCGAGGGAACTTTTGTCCGTCCGTGCTGTTGTTGGCTTTGTTCTGTTATGACCTCTTCGATCATCAGGCACTTTTCACGCGTAGGGCTCCGTCCGATGAACCCGGGGATTCTCGTGGTGCTTGGGCTCGCTCTGGCGGTGATTTTTGCGGGCTGCGCCAGTCCCTCCAAAACCCCTTCGGTGACGGCGACGCGCTACACGCTGGCCGACACGGCCAAGATCATGCTGATGGACAAGATGGTTCAGCATGCGGTGGAGTGCACCGGGCTGCAGGTCATCAACCGCAAGGACGGACGCCTCGAGGTGATCGCCAGCTTCAAAAATCTGAGTCACGACACCTTTGCGATTCTGGTGAGTGCAATGTTCAAGGGTCCTGCGGGTGAGCCGCTAGCCGATGAGTCGAACTGGCATAGGCTCACGCTGGAAGGCAACAACACCGTGGTCGCGCGCTTTGTTTCCCGCGATGTGCGGGCGGCGGATTTTGCGGTGTGCGTGCGGGCGGCGAAGTGAATCAACCGGGGGGAGGTTTTCGTCGTGCTTCCGGTTGCGTCCGTCTTCACGGTCGGGAGTTTGATGCGCACCCACCTCAAGGAAGCCCGGGCCACGCTGGCCCTCGCCCTGCCGATTGTTGTCGGACAGGTCAGCCAGATGCTCATGGGGGTGACGGATAGCGTGATGATCGGGCATATCGGGACCGTGCCACTGGCGGCGTCGGCATTTGCGGGTGGGGTGTTCACGCTTTTTTTGCTGATCGGGCTCGGACTTTTGCTGCCGGTGGCGGTGCTGGCCTCGCGCGAACACGGAGCGGGCAACGACGGGGCGGGCGCGGTGTGGCTCAAGCATGGGGTGGTGCTGGCGCTGGCGGCCGGCGTGGCCGAGGTCGGCGTGATGCTGGGGATGTCGGTCTGGTTTCACCGGCTGGGGCAGCCGCCCGAAGTCGTCGCGGCGATCAATCCGTTCTACGCGCTTATCGCGGTTTCACTTTTGCCCGCGTTGTTGTTCCAGGTGTTCCGGCAATTTGCGGAATCGCTTGGCCGCCCGTGGGTGCCCATGGTGATCATGCTGGGGGCGGTGGTGCTGAACGTGTTTCTCAACTGGGTGCTCATCTATGGGCACCTCGGCGCGCCGGCGCTCGGCCTGGTGGGCGCGGGTTGGGCGACGCTTCTTTCGCGGCTGGCGAGCTTGTGGGTGGTGTATGCGTGGATGCGGCGGGCGCCGGAGTTTCGCCGGGTGTGGCCCGATGCATGGTTCGGCGGACTTCGGTGGGCGCGGGTTGCGGAGATGCTGCACATCGGGGTGCCGGCGGCGGTGATGCTGTTGTTTGAGTCGGCGGCCTTCATGGCGGCGGCGCTTCTGATGGGGCTGCTTGGGGCGGCGGCTTTGGCTGCGCATCAGATTGCGCTCACGTGCGCGTCTTTCACCTTCATGTTCCCGCTGGGGCTTTCGATGGCGGTGAGCATGCGCATCGGCAAGGCGGTGGGCGAGGGGCGGACGGCGGCGCTGCGGTCAATCGGTTTTGGCGCGGTGGTCATGGCGTGCATGATCATGAGTCTGTCGGCGGCGGGTTTTTGGCTGGCGGGATCGTGGCTGGCGCACGGGTTCGTGGAAGATCCGGCGGTGATCACGCTCGCGGCGAAACTATTGGTGGTCGCGGCGATTTTTCAGCTGTTCGACGGCGCGCAGGTGGTGGGTTCGGGGGCGCTGCGCGGGCTGGCGGACGTGAAGGTGCCGGCGGTGATCACGTTTGTCTCCTACTGGCTGCTGGCGGTTCCCGCGGCCTATTTCCTGGGTCTGCACACGGCGTTTGGCGCGGTGGGCATATGGATGGGGCTGGCCACGGGCTTGGCGGTAGCCGCCGTTTTACTCGCGCTCAGATTTTCGATTTTAACCCGCGGACTTCGATCCGGCGGCGGATTTCGTCGAGGGTGAGGCCGTCGATGGAGAGAAGCTTTTGGCGGGACTTGTCGCCCTGGACGATGGTCACGGCGCGGCGGGGCAAGCCGAGGGTGTCGGCGATGAATTCGCAGAGTTCGTCGTTGGCGCGGCCTTCGAGGGCGGGAGCGTGGACTTTTACTTTGAGCGCATCACCGAGCCAGCCGGCCACGGCGTTGCGCGGAGCATTGGGGATGGCCTTGATCGCGAGTTTGCAGGACGGCCCGGCCATGCGGATCAGGCCAACGCTTCGGCGAGCGCGGTGATGATGTCTTCGGCCGGTTCGCAGCCGATGGAGAGACGCAGCAACTCGGGTGAGAGGCCGGCGGCGGCCAGCGTGGCGCGTCCGCTTTCGCTGGTGACGAGGTCGTAGTGCGCGAGATAGATGAACGGACAGATGAGCGTGCTTTTCATGCCGAAGCTCGGGCCTTTCGGCAGGCGCAGGCGGTCGTAGAATTGGGCGAGCGGCATCGCGAGTTCGAAGGAGATCATGCTGCCGATAGCGTCGGGCGAGCGGGCAATCTTCAGGTAGTTTTCACGGGAGGCGGGGTGGTGCGACCAGTAGACGGCCTTGATGCGAGGGTGCTTGAGCAGAAACTCCACGACAGCGGGGGCGGAGCGGTTGATCTGCGCGATGACGGCGGGGGTATCGCTGATCTGGGCGGCGAGGCGTTCGAGGTCGCGCGAATAGACGGGCTCGAGTTCGCCGGGAAGGCGGGCGCGAAACTCGGCGGCGTGCGGGCTGGCGGGATTTGCCACCACGGAGCCCATGATGACGTCACCCTCGCTGCCGGTGTATTTGGTGAGGGAGTTGACCAGGACGTCGGCGTAGGGGAGGACGTCGATGTTGAGCGGCGAGGCAACGGTGGGGTCGAGGAGCAGGAGCGCGCCGTGCTCGCGGCAGAGATCGCGGATGGCGGCGAGGTCGGGCGTCTGGATGAGCGGGTTGGTGGGCACCTCGGTGATGATGCCGGCGATCAGGTCGCCTTGCTCGGAGAAGAGGCGGCGCAGAGCGACGAGATCGAAGACGTCGCTTTGGAACAGATAATCCTGCGCGGGCTGGTCGGTGAGTTTCTGGAGGAGCGCGATGGTGTCGAGGTAGAGCCAGCCGAGCTGGAGCCAGCGCGTGCGGCCTTTGGCGCGCTGGAGTTCGGACGCGACGCGGAAGGCGCCGTAGATGGCGTTCATCCCGCTGGGCGCGAGGAACACATCGGCGGCCGAGGCGCCGGCGGCGCGGGCGACATGGCCTTTGACGTTGCCGGCCGCGTAGCCTTCGAAGGTTTTTTCGGGGTAGGGCGCGGCGAGTTCGCCGACGCGCAGGAGATAGTCCTCGGCCTCGCGGGAAGAGAGGAACATGCCGGTGTGCTGGAGAAAGGTTTTGGCGCGGGACGAGAGCTCGGCGTTTTCGGGGAAGGCTACGCCGGTGAGCGGGCCGTCCTCGAGCAGGCGCACGTCCGGCGAGGCGAGGTGGGCGCGGAGGCGTTCGGCGGCGCGGCACGACGAAGCGAGCCAGAGGCTGTGGCCTGCGAGGGCGGGCTGCGTGCGGATGAGGTGGGCGGCGGCCTGCTTGGCAAAGGGATGCACCACGAAGCGCGGGTAGCCGGATGTCAGGTGGACGACCACGTCGGGGTTCTTTTCCTCGTAGCCGATGACGGCGTGCATGGTGGGCAGGCTGCAGGAGACGCCGTGCAGACTGGCGGGGATGCGCTGGCCAAGGGGGAGGTGAGTAAACGCGGACATGGAGCGGAAAACGTGAAGAATCCGCGTGCCGCTGGCAACGCCAGTATTGAAACCGCGCCGACACCCGTTGAAGGTCGAGCACGCATGAAACTTGTCTCCTGGAACGTGAACGGCCTTCGCGCCGTGCTGCAAAAGGGTTTTGCCGACTACATGGTCGGCACCGGCGCGGATGTGATCTGCCTCCAGGAAACCAAATGCCATCCCGGCGACGTGCAGGGTGTGACATGGCCGGCCGGCTACACGCCGTTCTGGAATTCCGCGGTGAAGAAGGGTTACAGCGGCACGGCGGTCTTCACCAAGCATGCGCCGCTTTCGGTCACGTATGGGCTCGGTCATGATCTGCACGACCAAGAAGGCCGCGTGATTACGGCGGAGTTTGCGGATTTCTTTCTCGTCAACGTCTACGTGCCCAACGCGCAAAATGAACTCGCCCGCCTGCCTTACCGGCAGAAGTGGGACCGCGATTTTCTCGCTTATCTGAAGGCGCTCGAAGCGAAAAAGCCCGTGATTGTGTGCGGCGATCTCAACGTGGCGCACGAGCCGATCGATCTGGCGCGGCCGAAGGAAAACGTGGGCAACCCCGGTTTCAGCGACGAGGAGCGGAACGGCTTTCGGGCGTTTCTCGCGGCCGGGCTCGTGGACACGTTTCGCGAATTTGAAAAGGGCCCCGACCACTACTCGTGGTGGACCTACCGTGCCGGCGCGCGTCCGCGCAACATCGGGTGGCGCATCGATTACTTTCTGGCGTCGTCCGCGCTCAAACCGCGCTTCAAGCGCGCTTGGATCGAGCCGCATGTGATGGGCAGCGACCATTGCCCGGTGGGATTGGAGCTGAAGTCATGAGCGCCGCATTACGCCGGCCGCGCACGCGTTCTGATTGGGCCGAGTTGCGTTCATCGACCATCCATGGGCGCGGACTCTATGCGAGCAAGGCGATCCCGTCGGGGACCAAGATCATCGAATACTTGGGCGAACGCATTACCAAAGCCGAGTCCGAGCGGCGCGAGAAGCTGCGGCTGCAGCGCGCCAAGCTGGGGCGTGATGACGGCTGCGTGTATATTTTTGAGCTCAATAAACGCCATGATCTCGATGGCAGCATGGCTTGGAACACGGCGCGGTTAATCAATCATTCGTGCGAAGGCAATTGCGAGAGCAGCAAGGTGCGCGGGCGCATCTGGATCACGGCAACGCGAGACATCGCGGAGGGCGAGGAGCTGAC
>FJVV01000511.1_pt1 | contig 25069 bp, 24 predicted proteins | sample 1011911 | NCBI WGS metagenome assembly FJVV01 (sample SAMEA3912450, study PRJEB9761) | metagenome | biome: forest; material: soil | place: USA | collected 2011-06-22 | depth 0.1 m
TTCGTCGGCGATTTCGGCGGCACTTGAGGGACGCGTGCTGGGTGCGCCACTCGCGGCGGTGATGGCGGGCGTTTACTATGCGGCCATCGGCGGACAACTGGCGGCGGCGATGAAGATTCTGCGTATCGGGCAGAACGGCTGTCAGGCGTTGCTTACCGAGGCGCTGGGACGTGCGCCGGAAATCATCGCGGCAGCGGAGCAAGTGCCGTTTGACGAGATCGGTTGGTTTAATCCGTGGCTCGACATCGCGGCGGCCCGTCATGAAACCGCCGACGGGCGATTGTTTATTTCGTAATCCTTTTTCTTATGACACGTCCTCCTCGTATCGGCATCGGTGGTCCGGTTGGTTCCGGCAAGACGATGCTTTGTCTCAAACTCTGCCAGAAGCTGCGCGAGCGCACTTCAATGGCCGTCGTGACCAACGACATTTACTGCTCCGAGGACGCGCAGTTTCTCATCCAGCACAGCGCGTTGCCCGCCGAGCGCATCGCCGGTGTGGAAACGGGCGGGTGTCCGCATACGGCGATTCGTGACGACACGACGATGAATGAGCAGGCGTGTCGGGCGCTGGAAGCGAAGTTTGCCGACCTGCAACTGGTGCTGGTCGAGAGCGGCGGCGACAATCTCACGGCGACATTTTCACCGGAATTGGTGGACGCGTTTATCTATGTGATCGACGTGGCGGAGGGGGATAAAATCCCTCGCAAGGGTGGGCCGGCGATCCGGCACAGCGATCTGCTCATCATCAATAAAATCGATCTCGCGCCGCTGGTGGGCGCCGACCTTGGCGTGATGGATCGTGATGCAAAGATTCAGCGCGGGGTGAAACCGTTTTTGTTCTGCGATCTCAAGCGGGAGCATAACCTCGACGCGGTGATCGCGTGGATCGAGCATGAGGTGTTGTTCGCCCAGAAAGCGAAGAGCTGATGGCTGATTTTCACGGACAACTTTCGCTGGGCGCGGAGGCGCGCGATGGTCGCACGGTGCTGGCGGCGCAGGCGTTTCGCGCGCCGTTTCATGTGAGCAAACCTTATTGGGATACCGACACGGACACGCTGCTTGTGCAGGTGGTGAATCCGACGGCGGGGATTTTGTCGGGAGATAAACTGGAATCGGATATCGTGGTTGGCGCGGGCGCGGCGTTGCTGGTGACCACGCCGAGCGCGAGCAGGGTGTTTCAGATGCGCGGTGGGTCGGCGGAGTGTTGGCAGCATTTTTCCGTGCAGCGCGGTGGTTGGCTGGAGGTGATGCCCGAGCCACTGGTGCCGCATCGCGGCTGTCGTTATCTGCAGAGCACGCGCATTGAGGTGGATCTTGGCGGAGGACTTTTTTTTGCGGATATGCTCATGCCGGGGCGGGTTGCCCATGACGAGGCGTGGGCATGGGACTCGCTTTGCCTGGAGGTGGACGTGCGGCAGGCGGGTGAGTTCATTTTGCACGAACGGTTTAATCCGTCAGGTGAGGAACTGAAGGCGATGGCTACCTTGATGGGATCGGGGCCGGGGGCGTGCTTCGGCAATGCGGTGCTTATCACGGAGGAGCCCGACGCGAGCTGGCGCGATGCGGTTCACGCATTGCAGGGCGACGGACTTTGGGTGGGCGTGAGCAGGCTGAGGAAAGGCGGCTGGAGTCTGAAATTTGTGGCGACGGACGGGGTGCGTCTGCGGAAGGGGCTAAAAGAAACGCGCCGACTGTTGTCGGCGCGGTTTGCTCATCTGGCCTGCGACGCGCGCAAGCTTTGATGCTCAGAAAGCCAGCATGGCCACGCCGACGAAGGCGATAGCAACTCCGGCGGTCTGAGGGATAAGCGTGGATTTGCGCGAGGCGAAGAGACCAAGACCGAGACCCGCGGCATGGAGCAGGGAGGTTGCGAGCACGAAGCCTGCGCCGTATTCGAAGCCGGCGGCGGTGGCGGGCATTTCCGCGCCGTGGGCGAGCCCGTGAAAGAGGGCGAAAACGCCGACGATGGCCATGCCGGCGGCAACGGGCAGGCGGGCGGCGGTGGCGACGAGCAAGCCGAGCACGAGAACGGAGACGGCGATGCCTTGTTCGGTGCCGGCAATTTCAAGGCCCCCGTGGCCGAGGGTGGCGCCGAGGGTCATCAAGCTGACGAAGGCGGCGGGGACGAGCCAGCGGGCGCGTCCACCGAGTTGCGCGGCCCAGAGGCCGACGGCAATCATGGCGAGAAGATGATCCCAGCCGCCGAGCGGATGGGCGAACCCGCCGCTGAAATCCCAACCGAAGCCGTGGTCGCCGTCGTGGCCCGGGTGGGCGCTGGCGATGGCGGGCACGGCCGCCAAGAGAACGAAGCCTTTGAGGAGGGAGCGAAGGGTTTTCGTGGGCATGGGTTTGATGGGTTAAAGCGAAGCAGTTGGCGCGCCAGTTTTCCGCTTAGAACTTGAGGAGTTGCTTGGTGAGAAACGCGGTCTGAAGGGCGTTGATTTCCTTGAGGCCTTTTTGGGCGAGGGAGACCAGGCTTAGGAGTTGGTCGTGAGTGAAGGTGGCTTCTTCGCCGCTGCCTTGGACTTCGACGAATTTGCCCTGCCCGGTCATGACGACGTTGAAATCGACTTCGGCGTCCTTGTCTTCGACGTAGGGGAGGTCGAGGAGTTCGCGGCCATCGTAGAGACCGACACTCACGGCGGCGACGGAGTCGGTAAGCGGGTTTTCGGGGATACGCTTGGCATCGAGGAGCGTCTGGATGGCGAGGCGGGCGGCGAGGTAGGCGCCGGTGATGGAGGCGGTGCGGGTGCCGCCGTCGGCTTGGAGGACATCACAGTCGATCCAGAGGGTGTTCTCACCGAGTTTTTTGAGATCGAGGACGGCGCGGAGGGAGCGGCCGATGAGGCGCTGGATTTCAACGGTGCGGCCGTCGAGTTTGCCGCGGGAGATATCGCGCTGTTTGCGTTCGTGCGTGCTGTAGGGGAGGAGGGAGTATTCGGCGGTGAGCCAGCCGCCGGGGACGCGTTGCTGTTTCATCCACGCAGGAACTTTGGGCTCGATGGTGGCGGCGCAGATGACCCGCGTGGTGCCGTAGGAGACGAGCACAGAACCGGTGGCGTGCGGGGCGATGTTGGCCTCGAAGGTAATGGGGCGGAGCTGGTCGGGCTTGCGGCCGTCGGAGCGAAGGGCGGGGGAAGACATTGGGAAGAACGGTAGTAAGCGGGCGGTTGACCGCCATAGAGAAATGAGGGCGGGGCGGTTAACGCGGAGTGCGTCGCGAGGTTGACCCGGGGGAGCGAGGAGCATTTAAACCGTTCATGGTTGAAAGCCTTACGGTCAATCTTGGTGCGCGCAGCTACCCGATTTGTTTCGGGGTGGACGTGTCGTCTTCTGTGCGCGTGCAGGTGGACGCGTTGATCGCCGAGGGGCGCAAGGTCATGGTCGTGACGGACCGGAATGTTGCCCACCTCCAACTGGAGGCGTTGCGCGACATGTTTGGCGGGCAGCCGACGCTGGTGCTTGATCCGGGCGAGGAAACGAAATCGCTGCGTGAGCTGGGTCGTGTGCTGGATTTTTTGGCGGAGCATCGAGTGGATCGTGGGGGAGTGCTCTTTGCAGTGGGCGGGGGCGTGATCGGTGATCTCGCCGGGTTCGCGGCGGCGTCTTACCTGCGCGGAATCGAATTTTACCAAGTGCCCACGACGCTGCTCGCCATGGTGGACAGCTCGGTGGGCGGGAAGACCGGTATCAATCTGCATGCGGGCAAGAATCTCGTCGGTGCGTTTCACCAGCCACGCGGGGTGTTCATCGGCACGGGGCTGCTGTCCACCTTGCCGCCGCGCGAATTTGCGGCCGGCATGGCGGAAGTCATCAAGACCGGACTGCTGGGCGATGCCGACCTCTTTGCGCAGCTCGAACACGCGGCGTTGACGGTGAACAGCCCGGCGCTGGCTCGCGTGATCCGTCGTTGCTGCGCACTCAAGGCCCGCGTCGTTGAGGCCGATGAACACGAGACCGCGAAGGAGGGCGGACGCGCGCTGCTTAATCTTGGGCATACTTTTGGCCACGCCATCGAGCAGGTGACGGGTTATGGTGCCTATCTGCATGGCGAGGCTATCGCCATCGGATTGGCGGCTGCGGCGAGGCTGTCGCAGAAGCTGGGCTACCTTGATGCCGGAGCCGAGGCGCGGGTCGAGGCAGCCGTCAAGGCGCATGCCTTGCCGGTGCGGTTGCGCGAGCCTTTGCCGCTGCCCGGGCTCATGATGGCGATGGCACGCGACAAGAAAGTGCGTGCCGGGGCGCTGCGGTTTGTGGTGCTGAAATCCTTGGGTGAAGCGGCGACGCAGGAAGGGATCGACGTTGCGCTGGCCGAGCAATGTTTTCGCGAGGTGGGCGCGGTTTGATTCCGCGCTTCCGTCTGCGGGGCATTTCACGATAACATCGTCTCCATGTCGGCCATCGATGAGGGCATTGTCCGGGAATACTTTGAACAAAACGGGTTTCTCGTGCGCCAAGTCCGCAAGTATCAGGTGTCGGCGCGCAAGAAGACCGGCGACGAGGAGATCGACCTGCTCGTCTATAATCCGGCGTGGCAGCGCGGCTCGAAGCGGCCGGACTTTTTCCTGTTTTCCAACGAATTGCCGCTGGTGCATCGCGCGATGATCGCGGTGAAGGGCTGGCATACGGGGGTGTTCACTCCGAATATGCTGAAGAGTTCACCGGAGATATTCAGGTTCCTTGAGGACAATGTGCTCAAGGAGGCGACGCGGTTTTTTCCGGTGGACGCCGGTTCAGAGGAGAGCGCCGATCTCACGAAAATTCTCGTGCTGCCCAGCCTGCCGACGCAGGAGCCGTTTCGCTCGCAGAGCGTGGAGTTACTCAAGGAGCGTGGGGTGGATGCGATCATTTCCTTCCGCTCCATGCTGCTCGACCTGGTTGATAAGGTGGAGATCAACCGCAACTACGGGAAGAGCGACACGCTGCAGGTCATGCGAATCTTGAAAAACTACGACTTGCTGAAGGATGCCCAGCTTGACCTGCTGAGCGAACGCGCGGCGCCAGTGCGGCGCGCGAAACCCTGATTTTACATGAGTGTCTCCATCCATCCCAGTGCGGTCATCGAGGACGGCGTCGTGATCGGCGACGGTTGCGACATCCAGGCGGGCGCGGTCATCCGCCGTCATTCGGTGTTGGGCGAGCGCGTCGTGGTGCATCCTTACGCGGTCGTCGGCGGCGATCCGCAATATCTCAAGTTTGACCGGGCGACCCTATCGGGGGTTCGCATCGGTGCCGGAACGGTCGTCCGCGAGCACGTCACAATCAACCGCGCGGTCAGTGCGGGGGCGAATACGGTCGTGGGCGAGCGGTGTTTTTTGATGGCGAATGCGCATGTCGGTCATGATTGCGCGGTGTCCGACGATGTGGTGCTGGCGAACAACGTGATGCTCGCGGGGCATGTGCAGGTGGGGGCGTTCACCTTTGTTGGAGGTGGCGCGGGCGTGCATCAGTTCGCCCGCATCGGCGAGAGTGCGATGATCAGCGGGCTTTCGCGCATTTCGCGGGACCTCGCGCCGTTTACGATTACGGCGGAGCGTGACGAGGTGTCGGGGTTGAACCTCGTGGGACTTAAGCGACGCGGGTTTTCGCGGGAGGCGATTGGTGAGCTGAAGACGGCGTTTCGCGCGGTGTATTTTGGCGTCGGGAATATCCGCGAACTCGCGGCGGCGCAGTTGGCGGGTGGTGGTTATGCGACGTTGGAGGCGCGGCGGTTCTTGGATTTTTTTGGAACAGGGAAAAGGGGTTTCGCTCGTGCGAATCGAGTGATCGTGGGTGATGAAACCGATGCCTAAACTTGTTTTCACTTGTGGCGATCCGGGAGGTGTGGGGCCGGAGATCATCGCGGCGTGGCTGGCGGCGCACCCGGATGAGGCGCGCGACGTGATCGTGATCGGCCCGGCGCGCTGGCTGGCGACTTTGCCGGCGGGAGAGGGGCGATTCATCGCGGTTGGGCCGACGGATTTTTCGGCGGTTGCAGGGCGACCGGAAGCAGAGGGCGCGCGTGTCGCGCTCGCCGCGATGGAGGCGGCGGCCGTGGGCTGCCGCACGGGTGAGTGGGCGGGCGTGGTCACGGGGCCGGTGAGCAAGGCGGAGCTGGCGCGGGTTGGTTACCCGTATCCGGGGCAGACGGAATTTTTTGCGGCACGCTGGGGCGGCGAGCCGGTGATGGCATTTTGCGGCGGGAGGCTGCGCGTGGTGCTGGCAACGTGGCATATCCCGTTGGGCGAGGTGCCGCAGGCCTTGGGACCGCAGCTGCTGCGTCGCACCGTCGCGGCGGCCGATGAGCTTGCGCGGGCAGAGGGCGTCGTGGCGCCCCGCATCGGCGTGTGCGGATTGAATCCGCACGCGGGCGAGGGCGGGTTGCTTGGCGAAGAGGAGAAGGATTTCATCAATCCGTCGCTGGAGAAATTACGTGCGCATTTTCCCGGGATTTCGCTTTGCCAGCCGGGCGACACGCTTTTCGGGCGCGCATTGCGCGGGGAGTTCGACGTGGTCGTGGCGCTTTACCACGATCAAGGGCTGGCGCCGCTCAAGGTCATTGATTTCGACGAGGCGGTGAACGTCACGTTGGGGCTGCCTTTCGTGCGCACGAGCCCGGACCACGGCACGGCCTTTGGAATTGCGGGCAAGGGTTTGGCGAGTGGGACGAGTTTTGCCAATGCGGTAACCGTGGCGCGGCGGTTGATCGTGGCGCGTGGCGGAAACTAAGCGGACGCGTCGCTTGACGACGATCATTTCGAGAGGACGTTGACGGGCTGCACGGGAGGAATCCGTTCCCCGTGTCGTTTGGCGGCATCCTTCACGCATGAAAACGCTCAACATCATTCCGCTCTCCGTGCTCGACCTGGCGCCCATCGTGGCCGGTGGATCGGCGGCGGAAGCGTTTCGCAACAGCGTCGCTCTTGTGCAGAGAGCGGAGGAACTTGGGTATCATCGCCACTGGGTGGCCGAGCATCACAACATTCCTGGCGTCGCCAGCGCGGCAACCTCTGTGGTGATCGGGCGGCTGGCTGCGGCCACTTCCACAATTCGGGTGGGTGCGGGCGGCATCATGCTTTCCAACCACGCGCCGCTGGTGATCGCCGAACAATTTGGCACGCTGGAGTCGATGTTTCCCGGGCGAATCGATCTGGGGCTCGGACGTGCACCGGGCGGCGACCAATCGACGGCACGGGCGTTGCGTCGCGATCATCCGAGGGCAGGCGAGGAGTTCCCGCAGTTGCTGGAAGAATTGCGCGGCTATTTCCTTCCGGCGACGGCGGGGCAGATGATCAAGGCGGTGCCGGGAGCCGGCCTTGACGTTCCCATCTGGCTGCTGAGTTCGAGCGGATTCAGCGCCGAGCTGGCGGGTCGCCTTGGATTGCCATTTGCGTTTGCGGGACAGTTTTCACCGCAGGCGATGGTGGCGTCATGTGAACTTTACCGGAACGTTTTCCGCTCATCTGGCGCGCTGCTGGAGCCGTATGTGATGGTGGGCGTTAACATCATCGCGGCGGATACCGATAACGAGGCGCGGCGGCTGGCCACTTCGCATCAGCAGGCGTTTCTCAATATGGTGAGGGGGAAACCGAGCCAACTCCTCCCGCCGGTGGACACAATGGAGGGCCGCTGGTCCCCGGCTGAGGAGGCTGCGGTAGCGGATCACTTAAGGGCTTCGATCATCGGCGGACCCGAAACGGTGCGCCGAGGGCTGGAGGATTTGGTGGCGCGAACCCAAGCCGATGAGATTATGGTTAATGCGATGATATTTGATCCTGCGGCGCGGCTGCGCTCCTATGAAATCGTGGCCAGTGCAGGCGGTAAGCAGCAGGCGGTGCGTCCCCGCGCTTGATAAACGCGCATTGCGAGGGAATAGTGCCGTCATGTCAGCCGCCACCGAAACCGTTCCCGTCGCCCTCTCGTCGCAGTCTGCCGCCCTTCCCGAGGGTGTGCGTGCTGGTAACGAGAATCTCGTGCGGCTCACGGAACCGGCCGGAGGGAAGGTTCTAACGCTCATCGCCCGTGAAAAGCAGGGTGGTTTGCTCCGTATCGCCATCACCGGCGGCGGGTGCAACGGGCTCAGTTACAAGATGAAATTTGTGCCGGAACCGCGCAAGGGAGACATTCTCGTCCAGTCGGCGGGAGTCCCCGTGGTGGTTGATGCCAAAACGGCCCTTTATCTGAAGGGTACGGTGCTCGACTACTCGAACAAGCTCATCGCGGGTGGCTTCAAATTCTCCAACCCCAATGCCAAGGCGAGCTGTTCGTGTGGCGAGAGTTTCAGCGTATAAACCGGTCGTTTGTGTGATCCTGCGCATGGCCGCACTTCGTGATTGTCTTCCCTCGTGGCCTCGGCGAAACCTTTGGGCGATCTGACACTGCAACCTCCTTATTGATGGCTAATTCGTTTTCTTCGTCGGGCGGCAACCGCCCCGGTTATTATCAGCGTCGCAACAGCGACCCTTTCGCACACATCCGTCGCAACGCGCGGATCAAGGAGCCTGAAATTCGCGTCATCAGTCCCGAGGGCAAGCAGCTCGGCATCATGCAGACCGAGCGCGCGCTCGCGCTGGCGCAGCAGTTCAACCTCGACCTCGTCGAGATGGCCGCGACCGCCAAGCCTCCCGTCTGCCGCATCATGGATTTCGGCAAATACATCTACGAGGAGCAGAAGAAGGCCAGCCACGCCAAGTCGACGGCGACCAAGCTTAAGGAAATCGAGTTCACGCCTCGCATCGCGGGCGGCGATTTCATGACCAAGATTCGCCACGCCGAGGAATTCCTCGACCATGGCAACAAGGTTAAGCTCCGTCTCAAGTTTCGCGGACGTGAGATGGCCCATACCGAGATCGGCTTCGCACTCATGCAGAAGGCGCTCGCCGAACTCGAAGGCATGGGCCATCCCGACAATCAGGCCAAGCTCATGGGCAAGCAGATCAACGTGATGCTGACCCCGCTGCCCGAGAACAAGCGGAAGCGCAAATACACCCTTGGGGCCGACGAGCAGGCGATCGACGACACCGGTTCCGACACGGGACCGGAAGAGGACGAAGCCCAGGCCCAGGCCTGAGCGGGCGGGCATCATGGGCATTTACCGTCGAATTCTGGCGGGCGCGGCTCTGGTCGCATTGAGCCTTTCCGTCATTGAGGAGGCGTATGCCTTGCCCGGCCGCGCGCAGTCGTCGGTCAATTCGACCAATCTGACCATCAAGGGTGTCGCCTACACCGACGCCCGCGTGTTTTTAGCGCGCTATGGCGTGAAGAACGCAAATTGGGTCAAGACTGGCGAGGTAATGCGATTGCAGGGATCCAATGCCAAGTTGGAGCTCGAGACCGACAAGCGCGACGTCGAGTTCAACGGCCGCCGTGTTCTGCTTGGCGATCCGGTCGTGTTCTACGGTTCATCGCTCTACGTCAGTCGCATTGATGCGGAAAAATTGTTCGCGCCCCTGCTTAATCCCGACGGGGCCTATTCGCCGCCGGTGCCGGTTGTGCGGGTGATCGCCATCGATCCGGGCCATGGCGGAATCGACACGGGCACGCAGAACAAGGCGCTCAAGCTTAACGAAAAAACCTTCACGCTCGACGTGAGTCTGCGCCTGCGGGCTCTGCTGCAGAAAGAAGGCTACAAGGTCGTGATGACGCGCACCGACGACCGTTTCATCCCGCTTCCAGACCGGGCGGAGATCGCCAACAAGGCGGGGGCCGATCTTTTCATCAGCATTCATTTCAACTCGGTGGAGAACGCTCCCGCGGTGCTCGGCACCGAGACCTTCGCGATGACGCCGCAGTATCAGCGGTCCACGGGCACGTCCCCGAGCGAGAAGGATCCCGGTGCCCGCGTGGCCTATCCGGGCAACCGCAATGATCCTTGGAACGCGGTGCTGGGTTACTGCATCCAGAACCAACTGCTCGGAAAGCTCGGCACGGAAGACCGTGGTTTCAAACGGGCGCGTTTTGCGGTGCTTCGATTGGTCAATGCGCCCGCCGTGCTGGTGGAAAGCGGCTATCTGTCGAACACCGCCGAGGCGCGCAAGATCTGCACGGCGGCCTACCGTGACGACATCGCCGAAAGCATTGCGGCCGGCATCAAGGCCTACGCGGCCGCCACCTCGGCGGCGGCAAAGTCAAAGTGAACGCGATACCCTATATCCTGATCGCACTCGGCGGCGCGCTCGGCAGCGTGGCGCGCTTCGCGCTGTCGGGTATGGCCGCCAGCCAGCTCGGCTCCACCTTTCCGTGGGGCACGCTTATCGTGAATGTGCTTGGCTCGTTTGTGATCGGCTTCTTCTCCGCGTTTACCGGGCCGGACGGCCGCTGGACGGTCAGCGAAGGCGGGCGGATGTTTTTCATGACCGGCGTGCTCGGCGGGTTTACCACGTTCTCGTCGTTCAGCCTGCAAACGCTCGCGCTGGCCCGCGATGGCGAGTGGTTGCGTGCGGGGGGCAATGTGGCCGGCTCGGTGGTGATCTGCCTGGTCGCGGTGTGGCTTGGCCACCTGCTGGCCGTCGCGCTCAGTCCGTCACGCTGAAAGCGCCCTTGCCAGCGAGGGCGGCGTGGCGTGTCCTTTGATCCACGATGACCTGGCTTTTTTGGGCGCTCCTCTCCGCCTTGTTTGCGGGGCTTACCGCGATTCTCGCCAAGATTGGCGTATCGGGGGTGGACTCGAACCTCGCCATGGCGGTGCGCACGTCGGTGGTGCTGGTGTTCGCGTGGGGCGTGGCGCTGGCGACGGGCCCGGCGAGCGTGATGACGGGGTTCTCCCGGCGCACGTGGTTGTTTCTCGTGCTTTCCGGCCTGGCCACGGGGCTGTCGTGGCTGTGCTATTTCCGCGCGTTGAAACTGGGCGAGGCGTCGAAGGTCGCGCCGATCGACAAGCTCAGCGTGGTGTTCGTGCTGCTCTTTGCGGCGATGTTTCTGGGGGAGCAGATCACCTGGCGCACGGGACTGGGCGGCGGGCTGATCGTGGCGGGTGCGGTCGTGCTGGCGTTGAAGTGAGCGTAACGGCGGAGCAGAGCGGATTTTGACGTGCGAGCCCCGTGCCAACGGCAACTTTTGGCGTGATGGCCTTTGCCGGCGGTAAACCGTGCCGGCCTGCCGCTCAGGCCGCCTGCTGGCGCCGGCGGCGGAATTCCCGCACGCCCACCGCGCCGAGCGCGAAGAGTCCGAGGCCGATCGGCAGGCTCGCCGGCTCGGGGATGGCCACCTCGCCCGCGTAGATCGCGCCGCCGGGCGTCTGGTTGAAGGCGCCGAAGATGCCGTCGCCATACTCGACCAGCGAAATCCCTGATGGCCTGTTCCCGTTAAAGATTTGGGCCTCGATGTTGACCCGCAGCCAGCCGTATTGAAAAGCATGACCTGCCGTCTCCACTCGGAATCCGATATAGCCACTTACTCCAGGAATGACGGAGCTGAAGAAATCCCCTGTCAGATTCTGGCCAGCCACAAAGTTCCCAAGATTGTCCCCATGGGTGCGCAACCCGAATGCCGTGTCACCCCACGCAAGCCCATTGATCGGATTGCCCGGCCCGCTGCCGATTCTCTGAAGGTTCGACCCTCCCGGATGCACGGCGAATTGCAGATTGCCTCCTGGGTAGAGTCCCACCCCCGCTGCCGCCCGAAACGTCCCCGCAAGTGCATAACGACTGTTTACCTGCCACGCCCGCATCGAGAACTGGACAGGGCCGGCGCCGACTAACCGGGAGGCACCTAAGTTACCCGTCCCGAAAAGAACATGGGTAATCCTGGCCGCCAAGTCGGTCGCCCCGGTTACGCCAAAACTGGCCGCCGTGAGATTCACGACCTGCGCGTCGGCCGCCGGCGCGGTGCCGAGTGTCGCGGCCGCTGTCGTGACGACCGCCGCCACGCCCGCGGCGCGGCTCAGCGTGGAATACGCCGCGAGCTGCTCCTTGAACTTCCGGCGGGCCGGGACCTTGGTGCGTGGCTTTTTCATGGGAGATTTCGATCAGACCAAAAAAATCCCCCGTGCGTGATGCAGGTTGCAGCGGGCGGAAACGGACCCGGTGAGGAAGCCCGGGAAAGCCACCGGTGTCGAGGGCATTCCCGCCCGCGCCAGAGGGGAGACGCTACGTTTTCCTTTGCCGGTGCAGCTTGGGGTCAATGGCCGCCGCCATGGCCCCCCGGTCGAGCGGGAGCTCGAGGAAGTCGGCCACCCGCGCTGCGGTGCCGGCGGGATCGTGGATGGCGTCGCGGTGCGCGAGACGGAGCACGGGCAGCTGGCGGCGCTCCAGGACCTCCGCCACGCGGTCGAGCTGCTGGGTATAGACGGCGCGGAGCTTCTCCGGCGTGAGCGCGGCGCCGGCCCGGCCATGGCGGTCGAGCATCACCTGCTGGGACGCCTGCACCTCGTCGAGCGAGCGCTCCATGAAGATGAGGCGGTAGTCGAGCTTTACGAACGCGCCGGGCGCGGCGGCAAACCCCGGCGGCAGAAACGGCAGGAGCTGGGCGACGAGCTTGAGCACCCGGCCCTTCGCGTGCGGCAGCCAGGCGACGTCGGCCCGGAGGTTCTTCGCGGGCGTGAATTCGAAATAGCCGTGAGGGTTGTCGTCGTCGGCCGGCCGGTGGGCGTCGTGCAGCGCCGGCACGCCGCCGGCCACGAGCATCTGCATCATGAGCGAGGTGCCCGAGCGGGGCAGGCCGGAGACGATGACGGCGAAGGGAGCGTCGGCGCGCGGGGGCGCCAGTGCGGCGGGATCGAAGACGGGGGTCAACGCGATCGAAGGCGCGGGCGCCTCTGACTTTGGGTGGGGCGGGTTATCCTTAACCCGCTGGTCCGATTCGGTGTCGCTGAGCGGCGCGTTAGGGACAACTCGCCCTACCGCGGCGCGCTGGGCCTTCAGGCGCGCGAGGCCGGCCGCGAATTTTTCGCGATGCTCCTGCGCCTTTGCCGGATCCTTCAGGCGGTTGGTGTAGATCATCGCGAGCCGGCGGTGCGCGATGAGGAAGTTCGGGTTCTGCGCCACGCACACGCGCAGCGCCTCGACCGCGCGGTCGATCCGGCCGAGCCGGTGCAGGGCCACGCCGAGGAGGAAATGTGCGGACGGGTTGTGGTAGAGCAGGCCGACGGACGTGAGCGCGGCTTCCGCCGCCTCGAAGTTGCGGCGCTGCGCCAAGGCGATCTGCGCCCGTCCGTGGTGGGCCTGCGCGTGGTCGGGGTCGAGCTTGAGCGCCGCGGTGAAGGCCGACGCCGCGCGGGTCCAGCGCCGGAGGCCGAGGGCGCACCGGCCGAGTTGCACGAGGAAATCCGGCGACGCCCGGCCGGCCTTCTCCAGCCGGGTCAGGATCGCCAGCGATTCCGCGGGCTTGTTCTCGGCCAGGAGGAGCATCGCCTCCATCTGCAGCATCGGCGCGGCGGTGAGCCGGGCGCGCGAGGAGAGGCGCCGCAGCTCCTGCTGCTCCGGTGGCTTCAGGTCGGCCGGCTTCACATCCTGGTGCTTCTCGCGAAACGCCTTCAGCTCCACCACGGCCTCGCGGGCGTATTTCTTCCGGTTCTCGCGGAGCTGCTCGAGCGTGGCGCGCGCCAGCTTGAAGCGGCCGAGGGCGAGCTGCGCCGCGAGGAGCTTGGCGCCGTAGCGGTGCTCGTCCGGGCGCGCGGCCCAGAGGCGCGCAAAGATCGCGGCGGCGGCGGCCTGCTGGTTGGCGTCGGTGTGTGCGCAGGCCAGGTTGTAATCGAGTTCGCGCTGCGTTTCCACGACCGCCTGCGCCGCGTCCGCGGGCAGCGGCGAGATGTAGCCGAGCGCCTCGAGCTGCTTCAGCGCCTCCCGCGCGTCACCGGCGTCGAGCTGCGTGCCGGGCGGATGTGAGCCATCGGCGCCGGGCACGGCGTCCCACGTGGGGACGGTCGCGATTTCCGGCGGCTCGGCGAAGACGGTGACGAGCGGCTTGCCGTCCATGTCCGCCCCGACCGGCAGACCGAAGAGCGTCAGCAGCGTCGGCGCGATGTCGAGGACGGTGGCGCCATAGACGCGCTCGTCGCGCTTCAACCCCGGGCCGCGCAGCGCGAAGATGCCATAGTGGCGGTGCTCGATCGCGGGGCCAGCGGGCTCCATGGGGATGGCGCTCGGGCGGAGATGGTCCGGGTGAAAGCCGTGGTCTGACATCAACAGCACCGTCGTCTCGGGCCCGGCCATGGCCATGAGGACGCCGAGCATCATGTCGTGGTAGCGGTAGGCCGCCTCGATCACGCCCTGGTAGAGTTCGAAATCCTTTTCGGACACGTGCTTTTGCCGCGGCGGGTGATACCGCATGAAGCCGTGGCCGAAATGGTCGATGGCGTCGTAGTAGACCGCCATGAAGTCCCACGGCTCGCTGTTGATCAACTGGGTGGCGGCGGCGTGGATGCTGGTGCAGTCGGCGATGGTTTTCGCGAGACCCTCGAGGCGCCGATCCTTCGTCTGGTCAATCTCGGCCGCCTTGGGCACGAACGGCAGGACATGCGCGCCGCCGAGCTCGGCGGGATGCACGCGCAGTTCCGCGAGCGCCTCCGCGAGGCGCGGAGGATGAATCGTGCCCGATGGCAACGGCCAGGGTTGCGTGGGATCAGGGTTCGGCGCGCTTTGATAGTGGTTGGAAATCATCACGCCGTCCGGGAGCGGCTCGGCGGGGCTCGACGGCCACCAGCCGACGACGATGCATTTTTTCCCATGCTGGCTGAGGATGTTCCAGACGGCCTTCGTCTTGCGCGAGAGGTTGGTGATCGGGCGGACGCCGCCGGTGTGCGGGTCGGGCTCGGCGAAGCCGTGGATGCCGTGCTTCATCGGCCGCTTGCCGGTGGCGATGCTGGTCCAGAGCATCGGCGAGAGCACCGGATAGAGCGTGGCGAGGTTGCCGATGACCCCGCCGTTGATGAGCTGCTCGAGGTGCGGCAGCTTGCCGGCGTCGAGCAGCGGGTTGATGACCTTCCAGTCCGCGGAATCCCAACCGACGAGGAGGACTTTGCGCTTGGGCGCGGTGGGAAGCGTCACGGCCGACGAGAAGAGCGGCGAACCGGCCGCCGCTCAATCCACAACTTAAGATTTAGGCGCGACGGTGGCGGCCTGGCGCTTGAGGAGCTGCGCGCGCAGATAGACGTCGGGTTCGGCCTGTTGGTAGGCGGTGAGCCAGAGACTGGATAGCATCTCGCCGCCTTTGAGGAGTTGTTCACTGATGAAGACGCGGCCGGGGGCGGTGGGGCTGTCGGGGGCGTCGGGCTTGAGGGCGCCGGTCTGATCGAGTTTGTAGAGTGGCTCGACCTGGGCGTTGGAGGCGGAGAGGTAGGCGAGCACGTCGGTGAAGATCGGGTCGCGGTCGGTGGCGGACGAATGTCCCAAGAGGTGCGCGGGTTTGACGTGCGGGAGGAGGTCGGCCTCGGTGAGTTTTATTTTGCCGATGTAGCCGCCGTCGATCCAGGCATGGAAGCGCGACCAGGTGGTGTAGTGGAGCGGATTATCGCCGACCCAGCCGTTGTTGTGCCTGGTGGTGTGCAGGGGCTGGGAGCCGTCGCCCACGTAATGGCCCATCACGCCCATGATGTATATGGCGTTGGCCTGGGCGTTAGAGACTTCCTCGGGCGTGCCGTATTGCTCGTAGATCTTCAGGGAGGAGAAGGTGGACTTCAACTTGCCGTAGTTTTCGACGATGGCCCACGGGAGAAAGCCGATGAGCTCGCGGACGTGGTCCTTGTTTTTGTCGGGGTTGATGGCGGCGAATTTTTCGGGATGAGCGGCGCGGGCGGCGGAGAGCTGGGCGGCGAAGACGTAGCGGAACTCGCTCAACTTATCCAAGGGGATGCCGGCGTCGGAGAGGTCCTCCATGTCGAGGTAGTGGTCGGGCTTGTTGTCGTGCTGGAGGGGTAGATCGGCGACGTTGCGCCAGCGGTCGGGTTCGCCAGCGAGAAAGGCGATGCGGGCGGCGGCCTCGGGGGTTTTGACGAAGGAGGGGAAGTCGGACGGGAGTCCGGCGAGGGCGAGTTGGTTGACGATGCGGTGGCCGGGGTAGTCCCATGCGCGGCAGTCGAGAACAGCCATCAAAAGCATGGCAGGGAAGGCGAGGCAACGGAGTAGCATGAATCTGGGATTGGCCGACAGGGGGAAAGGTTCCCAGCATTTTCAGCGGCGGGCGCACGGATTCATCAATTAATCAGCCTCGAAATGTCGTCTCAAATGCCGCAATCATTCTGCCGATGCGTCGTCTTTTGACGGGAACCCTATTTTTGCTGCTGGCCGTTGGACGGATGTGGGCGGCTGATGACGAGGCCGCGCGGGTTATTGTGCTCGCGAACAGCGAGGATCCGGACTCGGTGAAGCTCGCGCAGTATTATGCGGAGCGTCGGAACGTTCCGGCGGCTAATATCATCGCGCTCAAGCTGTCGCTGGCGGAGTCCGTGGGCTGGCACGAGTTTGTGCCGACCCTGTTTCAGCCTTTGCAGGACGAACTGGTGAAACGCGGCTGGATCGACGGGATAGAGATGGAGGCGCGGGATACTCTGGGCCGGAGGAAATATGCGATGTCCGGGCACAAGATTTCCTATCTCGTGGTGTGCCGTGGCGTGCCGCTCAAGGTGACTGGAGAGGGGGACATGCCGGTGGCAATGACGGGACTGGCGGCCAACACGGCGTTCCGCACGCATACGGCGGCGGTCGATTCGGAACTGACCCTGCTGGCACAGAGCGGGACGCCGACGATCGCGTTTGTGCCCAATCCATTGTTTAAAAACGACCGGCCTTCGGAACTTCAGCTGGGGCAGATCGTGAAGGTGAGCCGGTTGGACGGGCCGACTTTCGAGGACGCTCGCCGGCTCGTTGATCAAGCCATCTCGGTGGAGAAAACCGGGCTGATCGGCCGCGGTTATATCGATATCGGCGGCATCCATGAAGAGGGGGATCGCTGGCTGGAGGAGACGGTCAAGGAGCTCGATGAATTGGGCTTCGACAGTGATGTAGACCGGGCAAAGAGCACGTTTCCCTCCTGGGCGCGGTTTGACGCGCCTGTGCTTTATTTTGGCTGGTATGCGGGCGAGGCGAACGGGCCGTTTGTGCAGCCAAGCTTTGCGTTTCCACCGGGGGCGATCGCGCTGCACATCCATAGCTATTCGGCAGACACGGTGCAGTCGTCTTTGCGAAACTGGGTGGGGCCGCTGGTTGCACATGGAGTGACCGCGACCTTTGGCAACGTGACGGAGCCGTATCTGGAGTTCACCCACCGTCCGCAGCTCATCCTGAAGGCTCTGGCACGGGGGGATTCACTGGGCGAGGCCGCGGCGTATTCCATGCCGGTTTATAGCTGGCAGGCCATCGTGATCGGCGACCCGCTCTACCGGCCGTTCAAGGTTTCGTTCGAGGAGCAGTGGGAGAGGAGGGATCAGATCGCGCCCGAATTGCTCCCCTACGTGGTGTTGAGGCGCATGCGTCAGCTCGAACTTGCGGGGCATCGTGACGAGGCGATTTGGGCGGGGTTGGCGGCGCAAAAGACGCAGCCCAGCGTGGCGATGGCTCTGGGGATTGCGGATTTACAGAAGGCAATTGGCGATCTTGCCGGTGCACGCATGGCACTGGAACCGGTGCTTGCACGGCGAAGTTTCAACGCATCGGAGGCGCCGCTGGCGGCGATCATCGCTCAAAGGCTGGCGGACGCAGGGGAGGCCAGACCTGCGCTGGAGATGTGGCGGAAGATCATGGGGATTCGCACGCTTTCAAAGGATGTGCGAATCGAGTGGCTGAAGCAGTCACTGGCCGTAGCCCGTGCGGCGAATGATGGAGATCAGGCCGGCCGCTGGCAGGCGGAGCTTAATGGTCTGCTTCCACCATTGCCGTCGGTTCCGGCCTCCAAATAAGACACGGGCGGGCGATTAGTTTTTAGGCGCGGGTAGTGCGCGCCAGACGGGGCCGTCGGGCATGAAGACGGGGGCGCTCTTGTTCGGGCTTTGCTCGGTCTTTGAGTCGGCGACCCTGAAGATGGGGAGAATGGGGTTACCCTTGCCGTCTTTTTCGTAAGTCACGCCTTCCTGCTCGAAGAGAAGCAGGGCGTGAAAAAGGCCGCCGGGACCTTCGCAGAAAGCAATCTCGATGTCATAGAACTGACCGGCGCGCAGTTCCATGCGGTGGCCGACCGTAAAGCCGCCGCGAAGTCCATTTATCCAGCCGGATTCTGCGAAGTCGTAGGGATAGGCGGGGGATCTGGGGCGATCGGTTTTGAAGTTCGAAACCATGCGTCCGCCGCCGTCGAGCACGAGGCTTCCGTTCAGTCGAACGGCGATGTGATCGTCGCCCGAGCCCACGAAGCGGTAGGCGCCGGTGACGGGGGGGCTGACTTTACCTTTGTAGTGAGCGATCCAAGCCATGGGCTTGACCTCTTTTTCAACCCCGTAGGCCTTGGGGGCTTCGCCAGCGTTCATGACCGGGACGAAAATCTGCGTGGCATACAGCACAGTGGGAGCCTGAAAAAACTCTGCGAGCGAGCTGCTGCTCCAACCTCCTTTGATGAATTCTGAGAGTTCTTTGGCGGCCAGCCCTCCCGGCCCCAGTTTTACGAGCGCCGGATTAGGCTTGTGGTCACGGAATTGCTTGAGGTCGTAGAGGCGGCCGACGAGGGAGCCGCCGGTCTGGGCTTCCTTGAAGCCGAAGATGGGCATGAGGGGGCCCTTGAGGCCGCCGCTGGCACCGGGAGCGCCGGCTGCGGTGCTGATGGAGGGGCTGCTGATTCCGGAGTCTGGATTGGTGGGGAGATCGGGCAGGCTTACGGTGGAATTTGGGGTGTCGACGGAGAGGCGCTTGGTGAGGGTGTCGAGCTTGGGCTGGGTGTTCGACATCTTGACCGGGTGCTGGACGGCGGAAGCGGCGTTGTCGCCGCCCTTGAACTGGGCCTTGCGCTGGGGCTGGACGGAGCTGACGACCCAGACGGTGGCGCCGATGATGATGACGACGTGGACGATGATGCTGACGAGCATCGAGCCTGCGCCGGCGCGCTTGATGTAGCGGGTGAACTTTTTGCTGAAATCACTCATGGGGGTGCCGAGGCTCAGAATCCGTCGTCGACGGTGAAGGTGACGTTGTCGATGGCGGCGGCGGCGAGGGCGTTGAGCACGTCGATGGTGCGGAAGTAAGGGGCCTTGGGGTCGCTGGAGATGGTGACGAGGAGGACGGTCTTGGCGTTCTCGGCATTTTGCTTGAGGCGCTTGAGCGTGTCGGTGAGCGACGGCAGGTCGGAGTCGTTGGGGGCGTCGAACGGGGCGTCGTTGAGGAGGACCTGGCCGTTAACCTCGATGGCGATGGTCTGCTCATCGGGGAAATCCACCGAGGCGGTGGTGGTGGCGTTGCCAGGGAGCTTGGTGTTGAGCTCGGCCTCGACCTTGATCGCGGCACAGAGGGACATGAAGAACACGAGCACGACGAAGACGACGTCGATCATGGGCGCGATCTGGAAGCCCAGGTCGGGACTGGCTTCGGAGGAGTGTCTTCGGCGATGGCGGCTCATGGGCGGGGTCAGCGGGGGGAGGCGGCGAAGGTGATGTCGGCGATGCCGGCCGAGGCAGCGGCGGCCATGGCGAGGGAAATCTGATCGGCGGGGACCAAGCGGTCGCCGCGGATCACGAGGCGGTATTTCGGATTGTTCTTCGCGGATTGGGCGAGGACAGGAACGACGGGTTCCAGGCGGTCGAAGGTCTTGTCCTCGAAGACAAAGGTGGCGTGCTTCTTGGCCTGATCCCAGCGGACGTTGATGATGGATTGGTCCCGGGCGCTGTCGCTTTTCGAGGCGTTGTGGGCCACAGGGAGCGTGATGGATTTGTCCACGCGGGCGACCTGCTTGGTGATGGTGCTCATGAAGAAGATGAGCAGCACGAGCAGCACGTCGATCATCGGTGCGATTTGGAATTCCGGCTCTTCGCCGTCTCCTGAGCCTCCTCCAGCCATGGTGGTGGTGCGGGTCGAAGGTTAGGCCGAGGCGGGAGCCTGGGCGCGGGGAGGAGACGGGATGAACGCATCGGCTTCCAAGCGCAGGCCTTGCAGGTGTTCGTAGGGCAGGTGATGGAAGATGGCGTTGATCTCGATCTGCAGGTGGCGGTAACCGGCGGAGATGCGGTTGCGCAGCACATAATAGAAAGCGAAGGCGGGGATGGCGACGACGAGGCCGCCACCGGTGCAGACGAGCACCTCGCCGATGGCGGCGGAGAGCTTGGTGGGGTCGCCGACGCCTGAGGAGCCGAGGGTGTCGAAGGCGTGGATCATGCCGAAGACGGTGCCGGTGAGGCCGATCATGGGCGTGATGACGCCGATGACGGAGAGGTAGCTGATGCGGGCGGTGAATCCTGCGCGGCTGCGTTCCGTCTCTTCGAAGATGGCGTCATCGGTCGCATCCTTGCCGAGGCCGACCTTGCCGAAGGCGGCGGTGGCGATTTCTGCGAACACCGAATCCTGCGCGGTCACCATCTGGGTGGCGGTTTCGTAGTCACCGTCGATCAGGTTCTGACGGAGGGAGGCGACGACTGCGGGAGGGGCGAGCTTGGCTTTGGAGGTGCGCATGATGCCGTCGATCACGAGCCAGACCATGAAGACCGAGGCAAGAAACAGCGTGCCCATGAAAAGCGGACCGGCGGCGATGAGCCGCTGGAACAGGGTTTTCTCGATGACCAGCGGGGTCCCTGCGGTGGCGGAGGCGTCCTGGGCGAAGGCCGGATGGGCGAGGACGAGCGCCAGAAGAACGGTGAAGAGCGCGGTTACAACGACGCTCGTGGTGAGGGACGGAGCGGGGCGGGCGGGCAGTGGTTTCATATTAAGTAAGGTAAGGAAAATTAAAGTTTGGCCTTGGCGGCTTCAGGGGAGTTGGGAAAGCGGGAGGCAAGGGTGGCGAGAGTGGATGCGGTACGGGCTTCGTCGCCCAGTTTTTTGTAGGCGCGGGCCGCACCGAGGAGGGCGGCGGGCATCTTGTCTTCTTCCGACGGATAGAAAACGGGAACACGGAGGTAGGAGAGAAGGGCTTCCTGGGTTTTGTCGGCGCGTTCGAATATACGGCCTTTGGTGATCGCGATGGCGGCCAGGCCGCCGTCATCGGTCACGGTCTCCATGAGTTTGTCCAGACGGGTGGCGGCCTCGTCGGTTTTCCCTGCGACCACCAGCTGGTCGATGATGGCGACTTCTCCGCGGGAGATGTTTTCTGCGGGGGCCTTTGCGCGGCGCATGCGTTCGAGCATCACGCCGGCGTCGACATCCTTGCCGAGCCGGGCGAGGGCGACGGCCTTGACGACCGCTCCTTGGTTCCACCACGAGCCGGGGATTTCACGAAAGAGTTCTTGTTCGAGCAGGATGGCGTCGATTTTTTTGAGGGCATCGGCGGGCTTGTCGGCCTTGAGGTCGGCCTCGGCTTCCGCGATGGCGGCCGGCGCGGGCCAGTCTATGCGGGTGATTTTTGCAATCGGCAGGGTTTGCTCGGCCGAGCTGCCTTCCGCGCCGGCGACCTTGAGGGGGACGATGATATTCGTGCCCCGGATCTTCGCCTCGGGCATGGAGGCTTTGCGTCCGTCAGAGAAGTAGAAAGTCTGGCTGTGCGCGATCCCGACGAGGAGTGTTTGCAGCAGCGCAAGCGTGACGAAAAGAGGAAGGCGGCGGCTCATGGGGAGGAGGGGTCGAGGACTTTGAGGCGGCTGCGCGCGACCGAGAGTTCGGGGCGGTCCTTGAGTTTTTCGTTGCGCAGCATTTCGCGGTAGGTGGCGGCGGCCTCGGGCTTCTTACCGAGGTCTTCAAATGCCTTGCCGCTGGCGATGTAGGATTTGGCGACCCACTCGGTGTAGCGGACCTGGCTGACGAAGACGCGTTGAAAGAACGCGATGCCTTTCGGGAGGTCGCCTTGTTTGACCGCGATTTCCCCGAGGTAGTAAAGGCTGAGGGCGGTGGGTTCACCGCGCCATTCCTTGGCGCCGGCGATGAGTTCGAAAAGCTTGGCGGCTTTGTCCAGTTGTCCGAGGGCGAGCTGGCTGCGGGCCTGGCCGACGGTGGCCTCGCGCTGCCGGTGGACGGCGCCGGCTTTCTTGAGGGCGTCGTTGTAGAGCTTGAGGGCGGCCTCGGCGTCGTTGTGGTCGAGGGCGATGTTGCCCAGGCCGACGTAGGCGTAGTCGCGATAATCAGAGGAGGGGAAACGCTCCAGCAGGGCGTTGAAGAAGGGCGTGGCGCGTTCGGTATCACCGGCTTTGCAGAGCGATTCACCGGCCACGGCGAGGAGGGCGGCGCTCATCTGGTCGGCGGGCATTTCACGGCCGACGGCGAGGATGATTTTTTCGGCTTCCTCGGGCTTGCGAGTGAGCGTGAAGACCTTGGCTTGGTAATATTGGAGACGGGCGCGGACCAAGGGAGGGGCGTCGCTGGCGAGATGAAGGCGCTCGGTGAGTTGTTCGAGGGCGGATGGTGCGGGGGCTCCGGCGGGCGGACGTTCCTTGGCGCGGATCTGCGCCATGAGTTCGAGGATTTTCTCGACGTCCTCGTTGGCGGGGTTGTCCAGCTGCCTGCCCACGCTGTCGGCGAGAAAATCCCAGGCGTCGCTGGCGTGGCCGGCCTTTGCCTTGGCCTTGGCGACCCAGTAATACCAACCCATGACGAGCTTGCTGTCGGGCTGGCGCTCGATCTGGGACGAGAAAACGGAGCTCAAGCGAGCCCAGTCTTTGTTTTGTTCGAGGAGGTTGCCGGCTTCCCCGAGGGTATAGCGGAGAACTTCATCGCTGGAAGCGGCACTGGCGGCACGCAGGTATGTTTCAATGGCGGTGTTGTTGTATTCCGCGGTTTTTTTCGGGTCGGTGTCGTTGGAAGCGAGGGTTTTTTGGACGTCGCCTTTGAGGGAAAGCACCTCGGCGAGGAGGCCGTCGGTGGGGAAGCGTTTTTCCCAGTCATCGCAGGAGGTGATCGCCTTCGGGTATTCCTGAAAGGCAAACTGGCAGACAGCCAGACGGTAGTAACCGTCTGCCAGATAGACGCTGGAGGGGTTGTTCTCGACGAAGGCCTTGATGGCCTTCTCGGCTTTGGTGTAACGGTCGGCGTCATTCCCATCGAGGAACCATGAGATGGCGGAGCGGTAGCCGGCGTTATCGGCCCATTCGCCTTTGGGGTATTCCTTGGTGTAGCGGTCGAACATTTCGCGGGCGCCGGCCCAATCCCGCAGGGCGAAGCGCGCGCTGCCGAGCTGGAAGATCACACGTTCGAGCATGGAGCCCTGGACGTTTTGCATGGCCGAGCCGAAGAATTCGGTGGCCTTGGTGTTGTCTTGAAGCTGGGAGGCGATCTGTCCGCCGACGGCCGCGACTTCGGGGGCGAAGGGGCTGGTGGGGAATTCGTCGAGGAAGCGCTGGCAGAGGGCCTGGGCGTCGGGGAGGAGATTGGCGTTTTGCTTGGCGTAGACGAGGCCGCGCAGGGCGTAGACGCGGTCGGGCGAAGTCGGGAAGCGCGAGAGGATTTCGTTGTAGATGACGATGGCCTCCCAAGGCTGCGAGAGCTCCATGTAACACTGGCCCTGGCGGAGCAGGCGGGGGATGTCGAAGGTGGCGTTGTCCTCGACGGATTTCAGGGCGTCCTTGGCGTCCTTGAGGCGTGAGGCGAGGGCGTCGCGGTTGGCTCCGAGGGCGGACTCGGCGCCGGTCGAGATGCTGGCGGTGGCGGAGGCCTGCTTGAAGAGGCGGTCAAGCTCCACGATCCGGCGGCGCTGACGGTCGATGATCTGGTCACGCCAGAGGGAGGTCTGGAGCAGTTCCAGCGCCTCGGCGTTTTTTTTCTCCTCCATCAGTGAATCGGCGATGTCGAGGGTGAGGCCGAGCACGGCGGCGTAGTTGTCGATGCCTTGGGAGCCGGCGCGGCTGCGCAGGTCGCGCAGGGATGCGATGGCGGCGAGGGCCTCGGGCATGCGCTTGGCGGCGATCAGGGCCTTGGTGAGGCCGGCGCGGGCGTCGTTGATCTGGGAGCCGTTGGGGTAGGTCCGGAGATACAGCTGGAAGGAGCCGATGGCACCGTCGTTGTCGCCTTTGCGCAGTTTGGCCGTGGCGATCGTGTAGTAGATGGGCTCCAGCACCGGGCCGGGCTTCGCTAGTTTTATGATCTGCTCGAAACTGGTGATGCTCGTCTCGTAGTCGCCGCGGTTATAGGCGTCGGCTCCTTGCTTAAAAAGGGTGTCAAGAGAGACGGCCGGCGCGGGCGTCTGCGCGGGTAGGGAGTTGAAGGCGAGTGCAGCACACGCAAGGGTAACGCCGTGGCGGATCAGCTTCGAAAGCACGCGCGGGATGGGGATGAATGGGGAACTAAATCCGGACATTTAGGGGTAAATAGAGGGCAGTAACAGGGACGAAGAACGGTCAGCCTAAGGGGTGGTCAGCAAGCCTGCCAAGTCTGTGCTTCGCTTACAAAGTTATTTTCGTGGTTAACGTCCATGTTTTACGGGCGCAAGACTCTGGCGGTTCGAGGCGCGGTCAATGAGGAGGATTTCCGCATGACCGGCATGCAGGGGGCTCGGGCTCAGACCTTGTCTACGATCTTGTCGGCGAGGCCATAGGCAATGGCTTCTGATGCGTTCAGATAGAAGTCGCGGTCGGTGTCGCGGTTGATGATCTCGATGGGCTGGCCGGAGGCGCTGGCGAGAATCTGGTTCAACTCGGCGCGGAGTTTTTCCATTTCCTTGGCCTGAATGTTGATGTCGGTCGCGGGACCAACCATGCGGCCGGAGATGAGCGGTTGGTGGATGAGGACGCGCGAGTGCGGGTAGAGAAAGCGGCGGCCTTTTTTCGCACCGGAGAGGAGGATGGAGCCCATCGAGGCGGCCATGCCGGTCACGATGACGGTGATGGGCGAGGTGATGAGCTGCATGGTGTCATAGACGGCCATGCCGGCGGTGATGGAGCCGCCGGGGGTGTTGATGTAGAAGAAAATCTCCTTACCCGGCGCGATGGCTTCGAGGTAGAGGAAGCGCTCGGTGATGTCCTTGGCCGTCTCGTCGGTCACGGCGCCCCAGAGGAAGAGCTTACGTTCATCGAGGAATTTCTTCTGGATGAGCATGGCGATGGGCGCGGAGGATTTTTTGGCGGCCGCATCGGCTTCCTTGTCGTCGTCATCCTCGTCATCGTCGAGGC